>ODAI011727959.1_pt1 | contig 53028 bp, 63 predicted proteins | sample 1539321 | NCBI WGS metagenome assembly ODAI01 (sample SAMN02144231, study PRJEB22623) | gut metagenome | biome: sheep rumen | host: Ovis aries | place: New Zealand | reverse complement strand
TTCGGCCCAATAATAATGCCCACCCCTACAATGGTATTGAGCATATGTTTTTCCGTCTTCAGATTTATAAGGTTCTAAAGTCCTTTCTGCAATGCAAACGTAATGACCCGGCCATTGTTTAGCTTCCTCAACACATTTTGCACATTTAACTGAATGTCCGTAATGAACATACTTAGACGAAAAACTACATAGAGCGAACATAAGTGTAAGAATTAAAATAATCTTTTTCATAATTAAATTAGCTCCCAGTCATTCCTACTCCACTTCTTAAAATCGCGATTGGCCTGTAACTGAATTGTTTTCTTCAGTTTATCATTATGGCCACCCCAAATATAACATTGAGAATCTAATATGTTACCCTTAGGACCTATATGAACTAAAGCCCACAACAGATCATTATGGGGAAACTTTACTAGATAAACAATGTGGCCATTCAAGTGTTTCTTTTCCTTTAGAATAGTAACACCCAACAACGTTAAGTCGTTTGAAGTATATCTGCGTTTTCCCAACTTGATAAAATTAGTGAAAAATTTTTTACTATTTTTGGAAATATCTTATCTATAACTTGCTATAATATATCATAAAATATCAGGAGGCAGAATATGAAATCAAATGAAAATTGGACAGCAATTTGGAAGGAATTCAAACTCGCATACGACCCACGTGTAAGAAAATCTCAGATTAAAGTACTCAACTTGACTGCAGAACAATATGGATTGGAACCAATCAACCTTCCAGAAAATCTGAAGCGTTGGCCAATGGATCTTTACAAAGTAATCTTCATTATGAAGGATACAGACTCTGTTAAGACTTACAACTTAATCAAGTCTTATTTCGAAGACAAATCTTTCTTTGAAGGCTTCAAAACAGGTTATGTATTTGCAGATGCAAATGCAGGAAGAGAAGCTCGCAAGCAATACGACAAAGGCCGCGAAGACGGAATCAAGCAGGCCGATGAAATGATCGATCGTTTGATTATGGACGGAACACTCTTGAAGGTAGCAAAGCGCCTTGAAGGAATCACACCAGAACAGATGGCACTTCTTAACAAGATGGCAGGCGGATCAAGCTCAGAAAAGTCACTTGTAAGACAGTTACTTGAAGTATAACGTATCGGACATTGAGAGAGAGTAAGGGACCTGAAAAGGTCCCTTTCTTTTTGCTTACTAATTATCTTATGAGAGATAAGAGTCCAATATATTACAGTTCAAGATTCTGGGCATTTTTATATGCCGGAATACTTATGGCTATTCTAACCCTTCAATTAGTATTAGGATTGATTGATAAAGGCGTTCTGCCAAAGGGAGTAATAAATACTAATCTTTCTTTACCGATGGGTTTTGCAACTTGGATTTGGACTTTCATAATTTCTTTATTCTGCGGATTTGATAGATTAGTAGATATAAAAAATACTCAACAGCTTTCTGCAGGCCAAGTAAGTATAGGAGACTTAGATAAGTTGAGAAAACTTATAGTAGTTTCTATTTTATTATTCCTATACGCTTTAGCTTGTAACTCATTAGTAGATAAGGATTTCCAATTGGAGGCTTTGCTCAGTGCGGTCGGAAGCTCCATAATAATTTACATATCAGGAAATAAACTCGTAAAAGCAAATAGATATGTTTGCGAAGATAAGGATAAAGATGGTATACCCGATAATATTCAAAAAGAATATGAAAAGTGGGTAAGGGAACAAAAGAAGATGGGAACAGACAAAAGTTTTATAGATCTTGAATATTTCTTGGATGAAAGGCCGGATTTAGCAGAAAAAATCGAAAAAAACAAAGGAAGTTCACTAATTAAAGAGAAAGAGGGTAATAAATGAGACGTTACACTGATGAATTAGGAAATTTAGATTTCGACGAAGATATATACGAAGAATATGAAGACTTCGACATAGAAGATTCCTACGAGAATATTGAAAATCTACGCGAGTGGAATTCTAATCAACGTAGGAAAAAGAAGGTTCATAATAAGTTTAATGAATCCGAAGACGTTGATGATTTTGATTATGTTCAGAGTCTTACTGAACTTCCTATCTTCAAAACAGAAGTTGATGGCGAGAAGTTTGAAGTAAATCTTTGGGACCTCGGTCGTGGTAAACGTTCTAACTTTAGGGATCCTGCTATGGAATCGCCTAGAGGGCTCAACGCACTTGAAAGAAGAGCTTTGGATAGAGAAGAAGCAAAATGTGTTAATTACGAAAAGGAAAGGATTAAGGATTTGAAGCGTACAGCAGATATTCTTTCAAAAAGATTTAATGCAAAGAATAAGACACAGCCAAGAAATCTTAAACGGGATTTCTCTTACGAGAAATAACTATATTATTAAGTAAGGAGAATTTTTTATGTTAAGTATCAAAGTAATTGAAGAGTACGACGGAATTCCTAACGGATGGGAAATCTACGAAGGTACTGAGATGGTTGGTTCTGTTTATGATGTAGGTGCATCAAATTCAGTAGAGTTGAATTTCATTAAACCTTTCAAAACACAGTTCATTGGATCTGCTATTGAAGGTCCAGAAGATTATACAAAGCCATTCCAGTCAACTGAACTTGAAGTTGATGAAGAAAGGAATGTATTGGAAATCGTTTCTGAGTGGCATGACTGCGATATGAACTTTTTCATGGGCGGAGAATAAGGTAAATCTTATTTGAAAGGGATCGAAAGATCCCTTTTCTTATGCCCCTTTCTTTTCAGGTTTCTTTACTTCGTCTGAGTTCAACCAACACTCTCTATAAACCATTGATACTTTATGAATAGGTAAATTATTTCTAGGGGTGTTATCAAAGTTTATTTTATCTACACCAACAAACTTACAATTCTCTAAAGTAAAGTGCCAAGCATAAGCACTTGTATTTTCTATTACAGCGGTCCTTACTTCAGTATTAGTTTTAGTAGTCCAATTATAAGGAACTATAATATGTAAATTAAAATGATCCTCGTCACCAACTAATCCCTGTGGCTGTCCTAATACTTTATTAGATAGATATCTATACATTGTTAATATCTCATCACCTAAAATATTAAAACTCAAATTAGTATTAGACTTAGAAGAGGATTCCATAAAACTTTTTATTTTATACATTCCATAATTTATATCCATAAGGGAACCCATCTTGAGTGCGCCAAAATCTATCTTATCTATAAAGAACAAGTATGGGAAGTCTACCTTATCTTCTGCAGTATGGTTTACTTCAAAATCTGTTATAGGATTATTTTTGGTGTCTGTAAAATAAGCATAATAGTTAAACTCTTCAAACATAGAGGCAGTCATTATGTCGTGGAGAGAGAATTTATTTCTATTATTCTTTTTCTCTGCTTCCATTAAAGACTTGTTTACGAAATCTGGCACCTCGTAGTTTATTAAGTTCATTACAGATTGAGGAACTTTAACAAAAGGTAATTTCTCTTCTAAATTCTCTTGATTAAGATTGAAAGAGTTACTATGTTCTCTTTGTCTAACTCTTAATTTATAAAGTTCGCCAGGGAAAGGAGGCTTGTTAGGTATAGATTGCCAATCCTGAACTTTCCAAGGAATACCTGTAAAAGATTTTATTCCAAGGAATACAGGACCTAAAAGTTTATCTTCTTGAGCTTCCTGAGGTTTTTCTGCAAATGCAGCCGCTTCGGATAAGGAGTAATCAGGATACATTCCCCCGTACCTTAAATTCTTACCACCAGCTTCTTCATAAAGTTCATTTGCGGATTGTATTTGATAAGTTGCGAGATTACGCTTACTTGCATTTCTTATTAAGTCCTCCGTAGGTTTTGCATTACCTGCAATAGCACTCAAAATTCCTTTGGTTGCATCTTTAGCGGCACCTAACCAAAAGTCGCCTGCATTATATTCTTTACCGTTCCATTCACCACCAACCATTTTTATTAGAGGTAAAACAAAATCATCTACAGCATCCATCATTTGCTGTTCAAATACTTCATCAGGATCTGCATCACCTCTATTTATTTTTATAACTGATCCTTTTAGGTTAACGTCTAGATTGATAAATTCTAAATTATTTTTATAAGCAAATAAAGCTTTAAGATTCTTATAATAGTCTTCTTTATTATAACTAGAAGTTTTAACTTTTATATCACCTGGTTGGGTTTGAGGGTAGAGGGTATGTTGGGATTCTCTTGTATAAATTCTTGCATCCTTCCAATACTTAAAAATGTTATACTGTTCTTCCTTAAAAGCCTCTAAGGTATAATTTATTAAAACAGGTTGTGGATCAAACTTATTAGGACTCATAATCTCTTAACATCCCCTACTACCGCACAGGTAATAAATCTATCGTGAACTTCTCTTAACAAAAGGCCGTTACCATTATTAACAACTTGGGTGACTTCTAATACGTCTGTCGAAGTACTACTACAAGGACAATGTAATCTTTTAACGCCTCTACTTTTATAAGTAGTGTATAATTCTATAGAGGAAGCGGAAGCTCTTAACACACTTACCTTATCCCCAATCCCAATTTTTATTACTTTTTTAGGTTTAGTGTCGAAGTTCATAAGTTAATTAGTTTAGTTCACTAAATATCTAAAGAGGTATACGATGGAATTTAGAAACGACCCATTATATAAATTGGCTAAAGGTGAAAAAATTATAGAGGATGGTACCGAAAAACAAATAAATAAAAGATGGAAGCAATGGCTTAAGGACCATCCTAACGCTTCAGATGCAGACAAACAGCAGGCAAAGGGTGAATTCGAATATCAACTTAGGTTAGCTAAGAATAACGGGGATGTTCAAAAAACAGAAAAAGAAATGGAGTTAAGACATAAGGCTTCTGATTTAGGACAGGATAGAGCCCAGGCTAAAAAGAATGTAGCTAACGACGAAGAGAAACATAAGCAGGCTACAGACAATGTTGCAGATAAAGTAAAAAATAGAAAGGGCATGGAAGATGAGTATAATCAATCTGTAGAAAATAACGACGATGAAGATACTCAGGATTTTAAGAAGGCAAAAGCAGAACAGGCAAATAAGGAAGAGTCAGAAGCAAAAGAACAAGCCGCACTTGCTAAACAAGGTTTACAAGCCTCTCAAGATCAACTTCATTCTACAGACCAGGCATTAAAAGATGTACAAGCTGAATTACATAGTCCTGATGAAGAAGTTGAAGCCGAGATAGAAAAAGAAGAAACCCCACAGGGAAATGATAAACCTCAAGCAGAGGATAATAAATCAACAGATAACAAACCAGAGGGTGATAACAAACCAGAGGGTGATAACAAACCAGCAGAAGATCCTAAACCTCAAAGCAATGCACAAGCAGGCTCTATAGAATCTGTTATTCAGCAAATTTCAAACTTAAAGAATTATGAGGGTTTTGAAAAGATAGTAAATAAATTGATGGATGAAATGAAGGTTTGTGTAAGTAAATATGAATTAGGTTCAGAAGAACCTGCACAGGATAATACTCAAAATCCTCCAACAGATAATGCACAACCAACTCAGGAGTAATAAATGGTAGCTTCAGAATTTATACCGGAATTTGTAAACATAATTAAAGATTCTAACGGATCTAATACTGATATAACTATTATTCAGGATTGTATCGAATTCCTTAAAGGTGATGGTTATAAAAATGATAAATTCTTTAGAAGGGTTGATCCAGGATTTAAGTTCAGGGCACTTGCACATGCGTACATCTTAAGTGAAAGATATATACCTAAACTTAGAGCGGAGAATACTAAATTGTTTGGTAACTATAAGCAATCAACTTTAGATTCCGAAGAGAAAGAAGATGAATTGATAAACAATATCGTAGAAATCTTTAAGAAGTTAGTATCCGCAGCGGATTTCTCCTATACTCAAACTAAACCAAAATGGGATGAGTCTGTATTAAAGAGTTGCGTTACTGATGTAGAACAAGCCCTTCAAAACATTAAAGAGCTAAGAAAGAGAAAAGCAAATACAGATGCAAGCCCTACAGATAGAAAGATTGCTTACGGAAATATAATCGATAAATGGTTTAAGGAACACGTAGCTGAATTATATAAGGAAATGTCTAAACCAGGTTCCCCTTTATTAGTATCAAATGAATCTAAACTTACACCTGCAGAACGTAAACGTTTACAGCAATATATAGATGCAAATGGAACTTGTGTATGGACACCTAAAGGGGAATCTCCCGCATCTTCTTTATTAAGAAGGTTACAATCATATATTGAATATGAAAAGAATAGTCACGATATACTTTCCGCAGATGGAATTAAACAAATAAGTGATGTAGATACAGATGAGAAGGTATTTACAGAAGGAGTAGATGAAGGTTCAGATGCAGAAGCAGTAAGGGGAAAGCCTGATAAAAAAGACACCGAAGAAAAAGGAGACGAACCTAAAGAAACAGAAACTCCTGAAAATGGAAATGAGTAGGGTTCGTAACTATATTAAATAAATAGGAGACAATATGCAAAACGTAACAATTGATGACGTATACGACATTTCGACAGAAGTTTGTGAGGAAATGATAACTAAGTTTTTACAGAATTTAGTTAGGTTAGTTCCTACAGCAGAAGATACTATAGATGCTATAGAAGAAGAGCATTATAGGGCTCACCGTGCTATGAGGGAAGGAAGGGCAAACCCAGCTTCTAAAAGAAGAGCTGTAACACCTTTAACAATTCCTAAAGAGGAAGATGAGGAAGTTTATGAAGAAGAAGAGGAAGAAGAGGAAGAGGATGAGATTGCCGCTTTAGCTCATCCTAAAACAGATAAGCTTCAGGAATCTTTCTTAAACGACGATTTTATTAGTTCACTCCCAACAGAATGTGATACGCTACCAGGAGCTGAACAAGGTATAGGTATTGACCCTGCTATTGATGCAATGGCAAAAGGTAAATAATATTAGGCGAGGAATAAGATGACTTACGGAGATTTAGACGAGATATCTAGAAAGATTCAAAATCGTTGTGGATTAGAACAACCAACTAAACATACTTTCTGGAGGGATGAAGAAGGCAAGATTTATGTCAAGTTTTGGTTTGACAGTTTGAAACTTCCTGATTGGTTGAAGGACGAAGATGAAGAACTTAAGGATAGTGAAAAAAGAAAGATCACTAATACCTTTAGTAACAATCTTACTTATACCCACGAAGATAATTTTGAGATTGTAGAATTCAATACAAACGAAGGATGGGTAAAAGTATTACCTGACGATCAAAAAATTAAAATTAAAGAATCCGTAAGACTTAAAGAAGAAAACGAAAACGATAATGGTGTTGAGATGAGAGACCATTATCTTATTTATTGGCCAACCAGGTTTATGGGTGGGGGAAGTAAAGAACTCTCAGATTTGAATAAACAGTTCCTTACTGAGATTACAAACTACTATACAGAAAAGACAAAAGACAAAGAACATAAACCTGTAATCAAGTTTTTAATTTCCGGATTAGAAGAAGCAGATATTTTAGTTCAAGCTAATATGTTTGATTCTATGGCTAAGAATTTAGGTATAGAAGATTCCGGCGACGATGGAATGAAGGTATTTGGATTAGTGGGTACAGCAGGTATTTCTAAATTCGTAGAAGAAGTTGTATCTAAAGGCAATTCTAAAGTAATCACCTTCCCAGGAATCGAATATGAAAAAGAACATATTGAGGGTATTGAACAGGAACCCGCAGATGGTAAATTCGTAGAACAAGTTAAAAACATCTTAGCAAAGGAAGATGAACTTATAAAGAAGATTGCAACAGACTTTACTAAAGTAACACTCAGACCTTATATAGATTATAAAGCTCAGGATTGTTTTACTAAATGGGATGAGAAATATAGTAAATCTGCAAAACCCGAAACTCCTAAACCTCAAAACAATCAACAGCAAAATCCTGAACAGCAAAATAATCCAAATCCAGAAACCCAACCACAAGTAGAGTCTTATAAAAAGAATTTACTCTATAGGGTTTATAAATTAAATGAGGATGAACAGCAGGGTCAGCAAAGTGTTCAGGACAAAACAGTTGCGCAGGGCGCCCAGGGTTCTAATGTAATTACTAGACATGCCGCTCTTTATCCACAATATAAGAATGCAAGAGATTGGTATAAAACAAATTCAAATCAGGGTGGTGAAGCTTTAGTTTATTCTGCAATCATTACTTACATCTTATCTAAGTGCGATAGTATTTCAGAGATTACAGAAGAGATGTCTAACTCTAACAACTTCCTCGGTGCAATGGGTAAGGACCTTAAGAATAAATTAAAGGGAGTTGGTTACGCAACTGCAGATCAAATAAGAGATGGTATAGGCGATATACTTCACGGAACTCTTAATCAAAAACTAAGCGGTTTAGCAAAGGCTTGTGGTGTAGCTCAAAACCAAGAAGAAATTGAAGCAACAGGTGAGGGACAGATTAACGTAACTACTCAAACTACTGATGCAAAAGAAAAAGATGTAAAGGTAGGAAAGGACGTAGGTATTTTGAATATTATTTATACATCACTATTTGCAAATGCAGTAGATAACTTAAAAGAGATAAGAGATACCTTTAGCATTTCTGTAGGTTACGAGCCGAAAGATGTTAAAGAACAACCTGAAGGAGAACAGAGTGCTTCTTAAGTATATTTGTAAAGCTTGCGGTACTTCAAGATTTTTAACAATTCCTAAAGAAGAAGTACTTTGTGCTAAATGTAATAAACCAATGGAAAAAGAAATAGGGAATGTTTCTACCGCTATAGATTCAACCCCTGAAGAAAGGTTTATATCAGAAGAAGCTATTTACGGCCGTATTGAAAAATCAATTAGGTCACAGTCTAGGACTTCTAAGGAAGGGTAATAATGGAAGATAATAGAGACGATTTGAACACTGAGATTGCAGGGCAGATTAAAAATAAATCACGTTTAGGATTCTTTACAAGGTTAGCGGCCGCATTTGGTTTCGTTCCTAATAAAGATAAAGATGATCCTACTACAATGAAAATCATCGACAAGCCTAAAGAAAAAGAATTGAAAGGCGATCAGTCGGATGTTTTAGACAGGTTACAGAATTATGTAGATTTAACTCAGCCGGAAGCAGTTAAAAAATTATATGAAGAGTGGGAACAAGATACCCAGAACACCTATGACAATATAGGTGAAAGGATGGATAGATTGGATGCACTTCTTTATATGCACGACAACTATACAAAGATTTCAGCCGCTGTTCAGGAAACTGCTCAAGAGATTGCTATGGTTACAAGTGATGAAGTATTCCAAGTAACATCTGCGGATCCTAAATGGGATGAGAAAACAAATAAGCTCTTAAAGGATAATTGGGAATGGACAGCCGATAAATTAAAAGATATAGGTTTCGACTTAGTATTGTTTGGTGAATCCTTCGAGGGTAATGAAGTAAACCACGGTGGTATCGTTAAGAAGACTTTACTTAAGCCTACGGTTATTCAAGAGAAGTTAGTATTTGACCCTGTAGACGTAGTAAACTTTAATTCTCAGAAACAAGGAGAACAACATTCATCAGGATTTACTGTAGCACTTAACGGTGGTGGTACTTCTTATAGTTCTGTTAATACTCAATTTACAGTTCACTCAGGAACAGTTAAATATTGTTCAAGGTCTCAGTTACTTTCAGATTACCTCGATCACCTTGAAGACGTAGCAACTTCTCAAATGTTTACTTCTCACCTATTAGGTTATAGGTGGATGGATGATCAAATGTTAGCACCATGGCAGGTTTCACATTACGCAGTAGGTGCTCGTAACTCTGAATTCAAACCATATGGAAGACCACCTCTTCTTTCTTGTTTACCATTCTTCAAAGCTTTCCAAAGGGCTTCAGGTTTGGAAGATATTAGAAAGAGACTTTCACTTCCATTTAATGTATATGAAGTAAATACACAGGGTACAAATCCCTTACGTGCAATGACTTTAGTTAGAAAAGTTAAGCAACAGTTCCTTAGTACCGGAATTGATTATGAGAGTACGGGAATGGACGGCCCTAGTATTTGTACATCATATTGGACTTCAAAAGACTTATTGACTATTACAAGACAAGGTGGTAGTGGTGAAGGAGACGGAGGAGCAGGAGTTGAAGAAAAGAAATTCTTAGACGATATGATTTCTCTTTGTACTTTGGTACCCCCTTCATATATCAACCCAGCCGCAGAAGGTTTCCAACTTTCAGGTAAGGCTTTGATTGAATTGTCAGCACCATTCAGGGGCTTAGTAAACTACTACAGAAACATTATTCTTAATCAAATTAAAGAGGATATCATTCTTCATTATTCTATTAAGGGAGAAGATTGTCCTGAGTTCTCTATTAAGATGAATGTTAAGTCCGGAATTGCAAATGACGATTACGGTTCAGCTATTCAAACAGCTCAAACTATTTTAGGTGTAGTTGCTACAATAATTGGATGTGCACCTGAAGAGGTTCCAGAAGATATCTTAATAGATATTTATACAAAATATACTAACTTGCCACTTACCGATATTAAGAATTATAAGAAGATATTTGTAAGACAGGGTAAGAGGGTTCAAAACGAAGAACCAATTACTCAGGATCAGGCTGATGCAGATGCAGGAGACGTATTTGGAGGGGCAGAACCTGACTTTGGAGGTGGAGAAGATTTAGGTGCCGGAGCTGAAGATTTAGGTGGCGGCGATACATTCGAAGAAAGTATTAAACAGAGAAAGAGAAAGTTAGTTGAACAAAGATATCACGCATATACAACAGATGAAATGACTCTTTTAATTACCGAAGCTGTAGGTGGTTTAACAACTTCTAACTTCCTTACTTCTTATTGTAAACCGGTTAAGAATGATATGGATAAGTTCTTAGGTAGGAAACAAAGTAAGAAGGTTTTAAGAGAAGATGAAATAGCTCTTAAACAAAGTAGGAAGAAGGAAAGACTTCAGGAAGAGGAAGATCCTGATTATACAGATGAAGATTTAATTAACGATTATAAGAATTAAATCAAGAAACGCTCCTATAATCTTAGTAGAAAAAGATTTAATAGGAGCGTTTTATTTTGGCAGGAAAGATAGCAGACTCTTATGAAGAAGAGTACAATCCTGAGGAAGTAACATCTGTAAAGAAGTCGGAAGAAAAATTAAAAATAAATAGACCTCAAGAAGACTTAAACTCAGTAGAAATTAGTTTTGAATCAGTAAATCAGTTTAGATTATTGGCACCTCATTCTGTTGCAAAAGGTATGTTGATCCTTGCGGAAAAAGAAGGAAATGGATTCGATAACGATATCCAGAATAAAAAGAATGCCGCAAAGATGATGGATATAATTGCAAACCACGTACCTAACGATGCAATCGAAACAACTAATGCACAGGGAAATAGAATTACAAAAGAGTTCCCTATGTATAAGGCAATATTTACAGAAGCGATGATTAAAGAGATTGATGCAGATTATAAATCTCTTTGTGTAGATCGCGCCCACGATAAACGAATGCTTCAGGCTTTGGAATTCCTTAAAGCTTTCCAACCTACAATGTCTTTAGGAGAAGCTCTTTATCGTTTATCATTCTATTTAATTCCAAATGCAGAAAACTTAAAGAAATCAACAAACAACCTTATTTCGTTTGTAAAGAAGATGTTGTTGAATCAAGCAAACAATATGTTAGTTGACTCCGCAATCCTTTTAGGTGGACAGGGTAAGTCAACAGTTCAGAAAGGTTTGATAAATGCAATTAGCACAATTGGATTAAAAGCAACAATGTGTCATCTTCCATCTCTTGCAAACGGAACTCAGGAATGCTTCCTCGAGAATGAAGTTTGTATCGATGATGAAACAACTTTTAAGGGAATCGATTATGACTCACTTAACAAGGTATTGGATAAATCTATAATCAACATTAAGGGTAAGTACATTAAGGAATGGCAGGGCCATTCAATTGCAAATGTATTTGTAGGAACTAACTTCCTTCCAAACGATGTAAACGCAAGACGTTATTCTATAAGAATGGTAGATGAAAACTTCAAACTTATAGACAACTTCGGTAACTGGGGTATTCCAGGTGTTAAAGAAGATAGTTTCGGTGATAGTTATGATAAGGTAGTTGAATGGACAACGGAAGCTTGGATTAACTTAATTTGGTATTGTAATAACTATGACATTAAACCTTTGCCATATAAAGAGATTGGATTCGATTATGGATTACAATATAAGATTAAGAAAGCTTGTGATGTAACAGGAACTTCAGAATTTACAATTGATGAACTTTCTAAAACAATTCAATCCATCGAAGATGAACAGGCAGATTATAAATCAAGACAAATGTTGAAAAACAATTTGTTTATTTTAGCAAACAGATTGAAGCTCGAAAAAGTAGATGAGCATCGTAACTTGTATAGTACTTACGATTGGGCTGACGCTACAGAATTCGATGAAGCACTTTCAAAAGATCAGCCGTTGGAGTTTATTAAAAACTTCTTTGATTCGGACCTATTTAAGATTCAGTAAAATGAGTCCTTAAATCTTTTTCTAAGAGGAGCGATGAGCTCCTCTTTTTTTTTTTACGATAATTCAAGGCCCGAACTATTTATTTTATGAACGAGTCAGAATTCTGTACTATTATTAAAAATTCATTTCCAAAAGATTTTATTTACAAGATTCCGGATCCTACAGGTCAATTCTCTATGACTATTAAAAGAACCTTCGATGGTATAGGAATGATAGAAGTAGATGGGGAAATCCATCCTTTGTATTGGGAAGCAAAATATTTATCAAAACCAGGGGCGTTTAATTTTAATAGAATCGAAGTACATCAGGATTATTATTTGCGTTTTTATAAAAAGATTCCTAATGCAATCTCTTATATAATAGTAGGAATAAATTTTGGCCGGGCAGATAAAAGAGTATTTATATTTGATTGGGATGAAGATTTCGGAAAATTATATAGTAAAGGTTTTTCAATTCATAAGAAGGTTTTAGAAAAACTTCCCTATAATAAAATAAGCAAAGGTAAATTCGCAGTAGAAAACATAATTACCTATAAAAAGCTTATGGAGCTAGTATGAATTTTGTAAACATTTTAGATGACGATATAGTAGATTCAGATGACGGCGTTTGCACTTCTCTTTGGTTTGGTGGTTGTGATATTAGATGCCCTGGTTGTCATAATGAACCCTTATGGAATTGGGATAATCAAGTAGACAATCAAAAAGTATTAGTAGCAGTTGTAAATTCTCTATTAAAAGGCCCTACTAAGAAAAGCTTATCTATTTTAGGTGGCGAGCCCCTTTCAAAAGCAAATAGAGCGGATTGTCTTTATATCGTTAAACATATTAGGGAATCTTTGCCTCTAACAGTAATTAGAGTATGGACAGGTCACGTATATGAAGATCTCCTAAAAGAAAATGATCCTATCATAAATGAAATATTCGAAAACATCGATTTCCTTATCGATGGTCCATTTAAGAAAGACGAAACAGTAGTAGGTAGTCTTAAACTTAGAGGTTCTCTCAACCAGCGCATTATCCCCTTAAAGCACTAATTAACTAAAGGAGATTACAAATGAGATTACACGAAGGCGATAAAACTAGGTTCCTTAAACCTATGTTTGATACCTACAATACTGATGGGACAATTCTTTTTGATGATTTGATTAAGTGGGTAAACGACGTTGGTCAAAATAAATTCACTTACAATTGGTTGGATAAGGATAAGGAAGGTCTTTACAATAACATCGTTAATGACTACCAATCATATAAAGAAATGGGTGGTTCAAGAAGAGAAAGAAAGAGAGATGTTATTGCTTACGCAGAAAGTCACGGATTGAAATTCCTTACTCAAAATGATAAATACTACTTCTTCTGGGTTCCATCTTATGAAGCCGCTAAATGGTGTGACAGTTTTGACTGTGCAGGCTTCGGCGGTAAATGGTGTATTGGTTGGAGAGAAAGCGATCAGTATTGGCAGTCATATACAGGAAGAGGTGACAAGTTTATTCTTGCATTGAATAAGAGACCAAAGAACGCTCAAGACGGAAAGATGATGATTGAGTTAGCTCCTGTAGGCGCGAAGGGCGGTGCTAGGCCTCAGATTTGGTTCCAGACTGATAAACCAAATGAAACAATGCCTTGGAATAAATGGAAACAGTCAATCGGATATTCTTACCCTGAATTGAGAAAGTTAGTTCAGAGAGCTGAAGCCGGAGAGGATTTGAAAGAAGGCGTAACCGATATGGGCGATTGGGATGCTCTTTTCGAACAGGTTCATAAGAAAGGTAAGGAGACAAGTGTAAGTGCTTGGAAACATAATACTGAAAGATTTGTAAAAGATGCTTACAAGAAACTCGGCGAAGATGTAAATGAATTGATTCTTTCAATCAATCCTAAAGCAAAAGTATTATGCGAGGGTGGAAGATTCGAAGCTAAGGTAAGAAAGAGTGTTTACGAATTCCTCGACAACGGTGGAACAACTAGAGAGGAATATTTCAGATCAAATTATAAGGAAATCTTAACCGAGGCTGAAGATTATTTCCTTTCAAAGAATAAGGAGTAACAATGAAGAACTTTATAAAGTTCATCAAGATTTGTTGTATTCTTATTTATCTTAAGATTAAAACTAAACTTGAACAGTTGTTTAGGAAAGGAGAATAAAATGAAAAAGTTTTTAGGTTTAATCCTTTGCGGTCTTTTATTCATAGGTTGTGCGTCTAAACCAACACCACAACCTGATCCTCTTATCGAAACAAAAGTAAATGCCGCTGTAACATTAGAACAGCTTAAGGCACTCGAGAAGGATAATGAAAGGGAAGTTGCAATTCTTGAAAAATTAGACAGTACTGTAACTTATGGTTTTAGTCTTTTAGATGAATTAGAATTTTCTATTGCATATGAAAAACAGCAGGCTTTCAATGAGGGTTACGATGCAGGAAAGAAAGATGCTATCAACGCAATGGATGGTTATATCAAACTTGAAGATGTAATTGAATTATTAAGAAAGCAAGGGCTTCTTAAGGAGGAGTAATGAAAAAGTTTTTATACGTTTTACTATTCGTTTTATTTACAGGTACTGTATTTGCACAGTCTACTGCTCCAAGAAGTTCTAATGTAATTATTCAGGAGTTGAGAGATAATTATAAGGCCGTATTGGATTGTAACGAAGAACTCAAAACTGCTGTAGCTGATAAGGATATTACTATCGAAGAACTTAAAGAAAAGGTTTTAACAATTACTGCAGAGAATGATAAAGCTATCGAAGAGAAAGTAAAAGCGGATGCTGAAAACCTTAAAAAAGAATTGAAGATTAAAAGACTAGCCAAAGGTTTAGCAATATCTACTTCTATTTTAGGTGGGTTCCTTTTACTACATATCCTTATTTTGATTCTTTATTATAAGTTTAAGATAACTTTACCATATACATTAAATACAATACTATAGGGAGATCGGAAAATGGAATTGGAATGGACTTCAACACCTACTATAGAAAGAAGAGAAACTAGAGGCGGTGTAAGGGTAATAGAAAAATGGTTGGAACTCGATGCTAAAAGCGATTCAGAGATTTGTGATTTTGCGATGGCTTTAGCAGATGTTTTAACAAGTCAATTAGGTTACGACCCTCAGGAAGAAGAGGAACATTGGTTTGAACTTTCTGCGCCTAACGGTGTACCATCTCCTGAAGGATGTATGGAATATTTTGAAGAAAGAGCAGATGAAGTTTTAAGTACTCTTTGGTCTCTTGAACCTACAGCTTTCCGTATATTTGATTATGTAAAAACAGAAGAACATATGGAATACGATTACAGTGATGGGGATGATAAATATGCTTCCGCTTTATTCCCTGTAGATGAAAACAAAAAGAAAAATAAGAAAAAGATTAAAGAACGTCGTAAGGTAACTGTAGATTTTGCGGATGATGAAGAAGGTGAGGATTTTAAGGATGAAATGAAGCGCCGTTACCATTATCCGAAAGTAAATTCTAAATATCAAGTAGTTACCGGTAAAGGTAAAACAGGTAAGAGTGTTGTAGTAGAAGAGCAGGAAGCAATTAAAGATCCGGTAGATCTTTTAATAAAAGAAGGTTGTGTAATCATAAAATAATTTCTCTAAGTCCTCTGAAAAAGAGGGCTTTCTTTTTGGGAATTTCAGTTCCCGGAATCACCTATATTTAATTATGAAATATACAGAAGAACAAGAAGAACAGGAATGGAGTAAGATTAACGAATTCCTGGGTGGGGACATAGCACTCTCCTCTGAGCAGATCTTCTATGTAAAATGGGAAGAGCCGGAAGAAGGTGCATGGGTAAAGCATTCTCGTTATTTCAAATCAGAAGAAGATCGGAATCGTTTTAAGGAATACCTTGAAAAAGTAAGCGAACACGGTCGTAGGTTTGGTAACTTTTATTTCGGTAAAGCAAACATCGTTACCGGTTCAGAATATTTATCAGTAATCAAATAAGGAGACATAAATGGGAAAGAAATTAGTAGAAATCCTTACACCGGATTTGGAAGCAAATGTTTCAAATGCAATTTTGAGACAGATGGCAATTGATGCTTTGGAAAAGTGCGATGATTTGAATGCTACAGAACCTGCAAGTTCTACAGGTAAATATCATCCTATAGCCGATTTGGGCTATCAGGGATTGATTCGCCACTCAAGAATGGTAGCTAAAGTTGCATCTATTATGATTCGTGGCAATCCGGAATTCGATGGAATCAAAGGTCAGGAAGTTTATATTGCAGGACTTCTTCACGATATGTGTAAATATGCAAAGGATGAAAATTCAGTAAAGGTTCATACAAGATTCGATCATCCAACTGCAATGGCAACTCTCTTTACAGAAAGTGCAAAAGAAACAGTTAAAAAATTAAACGAGGAAAAACATTTCGAAGGCGAAATCCTCAACCAGCTTAAGGATACAATCCAGAACATTTCAGGAATGATTGCTTCTCATATGTCAAGATGGAATACATCTAAATATGCGGAAGGAGTTGAGCTCCCACTCCCACAGACAATGGGTCAGTGGATTCTTTCATATGCGGATCTTGTTGCCGCAAATTCCGATTTACCAGAAACAATGTTCGAGTTTAAGGAAGAAGCAGTTAAATACCTTGCAGGAAGAAAGGAGGCAAAGTAAATGACAGGGGCCGCGTGTTTATGGTGTTGGGTTGCGTGTTTCTTCGCAATTCCTTTAGTGATAACCTCAGTACTTATGGGCTATCGAGCAATGAACGAAGACCTTCCTAGGTGGAAAGGAATGCTAACAGCATTTGTTATAATTTTCTTTTCTGCCTGCGGTTGCGCATTCTCTAGTTGGCAATGTTCAAAAGTCTATGATATAAACTTTAGTGTAGCTATGAAGAATATCAACTACACAAGAACTACAGAAGTTAATACTAATGTAGAAATGAATTATCAGGATGTAACAAAGGAGAATAAATGATAACAGAAGAATCATTAGTCCCAATGGATTGGTGTTTCAACTGCGCTTGTAGAGCTTACGAAGAAGGTGATTATGTAGGTAAGATGTTTGCCTATATTTTTATCGACTTCGCAAGAAAGGATATGGATCTGCGTAAAGGTCTTTTTCTAAATCAAAAGTGCGGCCACGCTGAGGATGGTAAATACATAAACCATTACGAATTCAAAATCCCAGGGGAAGTTATAAAGAGATTCTCTAGGCTCGAATGTATAGGAGATCTCGCTACAAAGGAACCCGTTGCTCTCTATAATTTATTCAAACCAATTATTGAAGAAGCAGTAGACGGGCAACTTACCGATTACCAAATAGCAAGAACTACAGATTGTAGTTTAATTATTAAAGTAAAGACAGGAGCAGAATTATGATTACACCATCCCAGAAAGAAGCAGTAGACGAACAGATGTTCCTTAAATTACGTAAGTGGAGAAAGCCGGAACTTGAATTAGTTACTACCTGTAATACAATAAACAAGTGGCTTTCCGAAAAATATTTCTTCGATGTTCCTTTTGAAGATATGAAAAAGATCTTTGAAGAGGAATATGTAAATAAGGGTTACTACACTCTTAAGGAATCTGGATTCCTTGATAAGAAACAGCGTTACCCTTATTACACATATAAGAAAGTTAGAAGCATCAAAGGTATTAGTCCGGGTCGTGATAATAACGAGAACGAATAATAGATTCGTGAGTAACTAGAACTCCACTCTCTGCAGGGAGTTCTATTACTTTCTCTACATTCTGTTCGATATGATTATTAAACATATCCGTAAATTCTTTATTACCTTTGAAATGAGTTTCCGAAGGAAGTATAGAGGCCATCTTATGACTTGAGTCAGCGTGGCCTGTTTCCTTTATATTGTTAGTTGGGGTTTCGTTTGCAGATGGCATTACAAAGCCCTGTTTAGAAGCTACAACTCTCTTAGATTCCAACCAAGCATCAAAACTTACTATATTCTCTTCAGTAGGCCCTAATAATTCAGTTTCAGCATTAGTATAAGTTTCAGTTTCAGTTAAGTCCGAAGTTCTATCTGTATCCTCTTCTCCCGACTTAGTTCTATTCATTTTAATACTAATAGGAGAAATACTTAATCCTAACGTTGGTCTATCGTGATCAGTAAAGTTTTCCCATACCGGAATAATTAAAGCTTCACCGTTAGCAGAATAGATATCAAACTGCTCTTCGAAGGTAGTAATAACTCCGTCATCCTCAGGAAGAGTTAAATGAGAAACTTTCTTATATCTTAAATTCTTAGGATTGATTTTAATAGTAGTCTTAGAAGAAGTTTCATCAAGGAAGTGCTCAATTAAAGGATCGAGTTGCATATCTAATTCTCTTGGCACATTCATTGAATAGAAACCTGTTCCGTCTTCCGTCTTACCAAAGAAACTAATCTCACCTGTAAGTAAATCTTCCGATTTAGTTTTACCTGATCCTATATTAACTTCACCTGATTTACCATCTACCGGCATCCTAAATATAGTTTCTTTAATAAGGGAATCTGTTATGAATCCATCGCTCTGAGCTTTAACAAGGTAATCCTTTATGAGGTTATCTTCCGGAACCTCACCTACAACTTTAGCATCCGTTCTAGGTAATACTAAGTTTACTTCTAAATCCTCCCCTATTTCAGAGGCTTTGATTTTAGTAAGTCTTTCCTGAATAGTTTCACCAACATTTATTTTAGAAAGGATTTCGAATCCATTATTTATATAACCTGAAGCACTCTCGCCTGCGGTATACATAACTCTAACAGGACCCTTAGCTTTTATAATACCTTCATCTTCAAATACAGAAGAGTATTTTAATTTACCATGCTCGTCGAACATTACATGATAATAAGGTCTTGCTTCTGAAACTATATTCTCTACTTCAAAAGTTGCAACGTTATCTGAAACAGTAATCTTAAGCGAACCTTTACCTTTGAATTTTACATTCTTTACAAGGTCGTGTTCATTACCTTCGAAATCTTCAAAGATTAAAGAAGAGATTCTATCACTGTTATCTATAATCTCAAATTGATGAGTAGCTTCACAATATACGATGAAGTCCCCGGAATTCAATTCAAGAGTTCTTTCAGTTTCTGAATGCTTATCCCTATATTTTACGTTAGAATGTTTATCACAATCTACAATATAAAACCAACCGTTTTGATATTCGGTAATCAATTCGCCATATTCATTAGTAGGTTTAGGCCAATCGTTTTGATTATCCGGACTATGAATATTTATTTCAGGATCAATTATAGGATGCCACTTACCTTTTAATGATAATCCATTTCTAACACTATCAGGTAAAACACTATAAGGAATCTTTCCTAAACTATTTAATGGCGCTTTATCTGAAATTAAAACATCAATTACATCCTGAAGGTTTTTACAATTCTCAAATAAGTGTTTGTGATATTCTTCGAAGGTATCATACTTATTTAATACTTCAGGTTTAACTACAAATTTTATATCTGCAGGAACAAGCCCAGAAGGAATTAAGTGCCACTTCTCCCCATTCCAAAATACGAAGTCGCCTCTTCTTAAATAAGCAAAATCTTCTACTACTCTATCTTCTGGTGCCTTAATTATTTCTGAGTTTAGAATTACATCTTCTCTTAAATAGAAAAGATGTCCACGTTTCATATTAGAGGCTTTAGCAAAGTCTTCATAAGAATAAAACTCACCTGCGTATTTCAACCTTAAAGAAAGTTCTTCAATTGCGTCCTGAATATTTTCTGCTTCGAGGTCGGTGCCTTCATTACTAAAATCAGTACCAGGATATCTTCTATAAGAAACGCTAGAAAGTTTATCTCTAAACTCCCCGTTCTCTACTTCTTCATAAACAGTATCAGTAATTATAAGTAAGTCATTTTTGTAATAAGTCTCGCCAAGCTTTTCCTCAGGGATAGTTTCTTTGATTATGAATACATCTCCACTATGACATCTATTAAATAAAGGCAAAGGTGAGTTTACAAAGTCACCATCGAATCCGTTATCTATTTCACCTACCAATCTTAATGCATCTAAACTTCTTATATTTGCTACTTCTGTAGGTTCTTCTTTTGAAGGATCTTTAATCCATAACTGTCCTAAACTAAAACTATGGCCGTTTGAAAGAGTAGGGTCTGTATTTATAAAAGACCAAAACAATTCTCCTTCATCTAATTGTTTTAATTTTATATCTCCTCTACTTATTTGAACTTTTGCAGACATTCTAAACCTCTAAGATAATTAGTTGACAATTACAATAACAATACACTAATTAAAAAGAACTGGAGGAATATAATGAATATTCAAGTACACGACGCCGGTATTGTAACAGGTTTATTGAAAAACAGACCGTTCTTACTTGGTGAAATTTTTATACAGGATACCACAAAGAACTTAAACGCAAATAATTATCTTAGAGATAAATTGACAGGCGCACCTATAATGAGATTGCAGGAAGGCGATCTTTACGGTGGTTGTAATGAGTGGTATGGGGGATTATCAGGAAACGCAGCTGATGCTACTGAGAATGGTATTACTAAAAGTGTTCACCCACATATCTATCAGTTAGGCTCAGGTTCTGCATTAAAGTTTGCAAATCACCTTCTTTACAAGTTTGCAGACTCAGATAACGAAATATTAAATGAGGTATATACAGAACTTTCAAATAACCCTAACACCTTATATCTTTACGTAGGACCAAAGGGTGCTTCAGATCCTATAAAATCTACATTCGCAAATTCAGAAGTTGCAGATACTAAGCTCTTCCAGAAACTTCAGGATGGTACTAAATATAAGTTTGAAGTTATAGGTGATGCAGAAAATACCCACCACTTAGGTGAAACACCTATTTATCAAAGCCTTGCAAATAGAATTGACTCAGGCGACTTAGTATTCTATTCTGCAGTTTACAAGCAGGTATTTATTTGGCACCTTTCAAGATCACAGGCTTCTTTAGTAAGATTCAATTATAATGAATTACAGTCTAAGTCTCTTGATAAAGAATTCGAAACCGAATTAAATGCAGGAACTTATTCATTAAAATCTTTCTTGGATAAAGTAGGTAGACAGTTCCAGAGACTTACAGACGAAGGTTGGATTGAAGCTACTACCGCATATGATGGTACAGAAAGAATTGCAACTGTTCCTGATACAATTAAAGAGGGAAATGTTGTTCATATTCCTTTCATAGTTGCCGGGGATTATATAAACCCTGAGGATGAATTAACTGTAAGCTATCCTACTCTTGATGAGTTGGATGTTGCAAACAGTGCAGTTAAAGTTCTTCCAGGTGATTTACTTTTCGCAGTTCCTTCAACTGAAGGTAAGTTTAAGTTAGTTAAAGTAAGTCTTCTTTCAGAATTCCTTAAGAGAATGTCTCTTAAGAGTTTTAATACTTTAAGAGTAGATCAATATGCTAGGGATCGTTGGGAAACAGAAGAAGCTGGAAATACCTACGGATCAAAGGATAGTGAATTCATTGATGACATCCAGAAGGGTATTAAGAAGCTTCCTGATTTATTAAACAGATTTGGTGCAACAAAAGCAGATATTGACCCTAAAACAGGAAAGATTATTACATCTCAGATCCCAAGCTTCATCTTAGGTGGATTGAAGAGAGTTAATACTTTCACCTTAGAGTTGTTACAAGAAGCCGCTAGTGATGAGGTTACAGTACCAGAAGGAATCGACTTAGAAGACAAGGGTGAAATACTTGCCGCTTTATTGACGGGAGATTTCGAATTTGATAACGATGGTAACATTACCTATACAGGTACTGAAGATTTCGATAGACAAACCTTAGATAACATATACTTCATTTGGCAGGATGGCCCTTATGAAATTACAGAAAGCAATCCTTTCTTCGTAAAGAGAGGATCAAATGATGTAAATGATGATAACGATGACGTTATAAAAGAAATCAACAACGGTGATATGGTTATCTATAATGGAAAAATTAAAAAGTTTGAAGTTATTGATAACAGCTCAGAATTGATTTCTCTTATCGTAGATGGAAAACACGTTGTTGGTACTCCTACACTTACACCTAAAACTACAGATAGGTCGTCTATTTTCAAAGTTGTTAAAACTGTTGAAGGTGTATCAAGTTTCGCCGATGAAAATATCTTTACAGAGGAAGTAGAAGAGGTATCTATAGATGTAGAAAATCCTGATTCAGGTGATATTGTATTCGGAAACCCTCACGGAGTTATCTTTGCAGAAAGCGAAGATGAATCATTCATAGACGCTAACCACTTACCTATTATAAACAGTAATGGTGTAGCTTACAATTCTTTATTCAGCTTCTTGCAGAGTGATGAACACGATTCAGGACTTAAATTAGAGTTACAGAAGAGGGGCTTACAGTTCATCAATACAGACTTTGACTATAGTCCTATAAATGAAGATGATAACTTTAATTGGATTTTTGCAGAAAGTGAAGTTGAAGATCCTAACTCTCTTAAAGCGTACTATGAATTAAATAAGAGTCAGGCAGGCCATTTATGGTTGCCTAACGTACACGGCACACTTGCTACTGAAGAAGAGATATTAGCCGCAGTACAGTTCTTACTTGATGCAATTAAGGAAGCATTAGACACTTACGCATTAAGTGGAACAGATGATTACCTTCAAACAATATATACAGATGAAGATGGTAAAAAGCTCTTAAAAGACTCTGCAGTATCTTTTGATAGTCATAAAGCTGAAACAGGTAAACCTGCAGATGCATCTATCGCATTCCATCCAGGGGATGAGAAAGGAACTAATACTCATAGTGATGCTACAGAAACTAATGAGATTATTGTTCAATCTAAGAATATGAACATTAGAGGACATAATCCGGATTGGCATCAGGAAATCACTGTAGTTAATGGAATTCCTAAGATTCCTGACGCTCAGTTGGAATTACCAGCTAAAGGAACTGATTCCGTAAAGATTCAGAACATCCTTCCAAACTTCGGTGGTACTTTGATAAACTCTAACAGTATCATCTTCTGCGGTTATTGGACTGATCCTGATCTTGAAAATGGTGGGGAATAATAATTAAAGCATAATAAGAGGGACTCTTTCGAGTCCCTTTTTTTTTTACTTTATATCACGTTCGTATGTGACGGAGTTTTTAGAAGTTTCTTCTACAGTGATTGCAAGATGTGTTAAATCAATTCCATTCTCTTCAAATAATGTTTTGAATATGTTCCACCAATGGTAAGCCATATACTCCGCGGTCGGTGCTTGATCCCAAACATAAACTCTTGTTTTATTAAGTTCGATACCTCTCTTTTCATATTCCTTTTTATAGAAATCGATTAAGGCATCCCCATCTTTAAGAATTAAAGAATGGTCAAACTTATCCATCTCTTCGTGAATAATCTTTTTGATCTTCTTAAAATCCATAACCATAAAATCTTCATTCATCTTATCCGTAGATACTTTGAATGTGATATTGTAGTTATGTCCGTGTACGCACCCAAGATCATCTTTAGGGAAAGTTTCTTTTTCATCCCTTGAAATATTTCCTACGCACAACCCTGAATAGGCTCCAGGGAGTCTATGTGCTATAGGTAATTCAATATGAGTCGATAATGTATACATCTTTTCCCCTTAGTTGATTAAGCTAAACAACTCTGCTCTTGCTTCAGGCTTCTCTGCGAAACAACCTCTTACTACAGAACTTGTAGTAGTTGCATCTTCCGACTTAACACCTCTTGTTACTACACAACTGTGGGTGAAATCTTTGAATACTACAGCAACTCCGATTGGATCAAGTACAGTCTGTAATGCATCTGCAATCTGTTCTCCAAGCTGTTCCTGTATCTGGAAGCGATGAGCATATTCTCTTGCCATACGAGGGATCTTAGAAAGACCTACTACTTTATTTTTTGGAACGTAAGCTACATAAGCCCAAGAATCATCTTTATAGGTTCCGAAAGGTGCGATATGATGTTCACACTGAGAGAACAACTTAAATCTACAGATAACAATACCCGTATCGAAATAGCTACTAGGTTTAAGACCTGCATCTACTTCATTTCCTCTTTCTACATCGAAGAGTTTCTTCAAATGACGTTTTGGATCATTCATATAACCCGATGCGAAAGCTTCTGTCCAATACTTACATAAACGGTGAGGGGTTTCTTTCATTCCATCTGGAAGCTCTTCATCATCTGTAAGACCCATAGTCTTTTTAAGCAAATGCGCAAACATTGCTTCATCGTCTTTATCGAAGATATTTTTTACTTCGATTTCTGTTTCGGTGTTCTCATACTTAGGGGCACCGTTTTTGTAATGGATTTGTTTCATTTCGTTTTTACTCCTTAGAGGGGAAACTATTAGCCTCTGTTTTTCTTAATATTTTTATATAGTTCTAGTGCTTCAAAGAATCCTAGGTGACTATACATTCCTAAGTAATAATATAGCTCATATCTTTCTTTTTCTGCGATCTTTGCAAAACCATTAGAATAGATATAGTTAATGAAATAGCTTGCCTGGTCTATCGGATCCCACTGAGTAGCGGCTTGGCAAAATGTATCCCAAGACATAACTTGTTTTTGAGGAAAGTCTTCTACTTTTTTGGAAATTCTTAAATCCGTACCTTGACCGTCGTAGAAAGAGATTTCGACCTCTTTTCCTTTATAATTGATTATTATAAACTCGCGATAAATATACTTGCCTCTAGCCCTATAAAGGAGCGGAGTGATTCTATGGAGCATACTTTCAAGTTCGTGCATTTCATCAAAATATTGTTCAAGTGTATAACCTGGAGGAAGAGCTCCATCTCTATTTTCATATTCAAAATCTTCTACATATAAATCGTCTTCAGTTTTCAAAACCCAATCTAATAAATCTGTTATCATTATTTTGATATAGAAAAATTTTTTAACATTTTTCCGTTTTTTAGGAAATTCCTTTTCAGGAACTTGCTATATTATAACATAAGTTAATTAGAAGATCAAAGGAGGCAGATATGATTACTTCTAAAATGTATAAGAACGGTACTAAGGCAATTAGTTCATCTTACTTTCAGGATATAAAAATGTTGGAGGATTCAATCCGAGAAACAAAGCAGGAAGCTTATATTCCACGTTGGCAGAAGTCAGCACAGAATAAGCAGTTGGATACTTCCGCACTTGAAATCAAAAATGTTTTGATGCGTATCGATCTTGCAAAGAAGGGTATCGCAGAAATCAATGAATACCTCGATCACCTTTCAAATCAGGCACGTTCACACATCAAGGTTAACTGGGGTCCAGTTCGTGAGTATGTTTCTTACGAAGACCTCATCGAACAGCGCAATGAACTTGATGCAGCGCTCGCCGATCCAAGTCGTACAGACAAGGATGTGATTCAGGAAGAGATTGCAGAAGTTCAGAAGGAAATCGACAAGTTCGATGAATTTGTTGATACAGCAATCAATCGTATCAACGATCCAGAATTGGTTGTAGCCTAATTACGAGTGCTGAGCAACACTATAAACTGCTCAATCTTTTTCAAGGAGACCTAATATGCAAACATTCGGACACGGCGAAGATGGAAGATCAGAACACGGATTCACAGTTCGTAAAAAGATGGTTTCACCTATACTGTTTGTAGGGGATATTTGTTACGCCCTTAATGACTCCATTTATGATAGGATTTGGGGTGGTCATAACTACCTGGATGGCGAATATGTAGAACACGGATTCATTGTAGGATCAACCGCTTTCGGAGACGGATGTTACGAAGATGAACACGGTAACGAGTTCGGAGTTGATGCAGGAGTAATTGGGGTTACTGATTATGCAAATCACGGTAACGGTGCTTCTTTTGAAGACCGCGAACACCGCTACGGACTTCACGCACTCGGAGTAATTGTAGAAGTTCCTTCAGGAATGGCTGATGTTTATTTCAAGGATGCAAACGGTATCTTTGATATTGAAATTACTGATTCGGAATCCGGAGCAATCCTTTATTCAGGAACAATTGACACACTCGGAGAAGAGCCTGATGAAGAGGAGTACGACGAAGAGTACGACGACGAAGAGGAGGAATGGTAATGGTCATAATGGTTTATGAAAAGACCAAACCTGAAAATCCTGACAGGCAGACTCCTAAGAAATTGGTTGGTGTCTATGAAACCCAAGAGGCTAGCATTGACTATAAAATAAAAACAGTTTGTGTTGTTAGACCTACCGGAAGATGTATTGATATAAAATTCGACGAAATTGAATATTACGATCGTTCGAATGTAGCTGAACTTATTCAATATAAGGAGGGTAAATAATGCCTGATAAAGTAAAAGCAATTAAGGAAGCTATTGAAAATGGCACTTACAATTGGGATGAAGCGATCGAAGGAGCCGCTTCTAAAATAACAGACAATCCTGAAACATTGCTTTGGCGCTAACTATCTTATGAGAGTAAACGAACAGATTAGCAATATAAAAGAAGGAGTTTCAAAACTCCGTAAGGTAGTTGAGGACGGCGAAGTAAGCCCTAAGATGCAAAAAGCTCTTGAGGTTTGCCAAAACGTTTGTGCGGAATATCCAGAAGTTAAAAGTGTAGGGCTTTCAGAGCCTCATCACGATCACATTGTAATTCTTTTTGATGCACCTAATCCGGAATTGATTAAAAAGCTTCGCGGATATTTTGATTATGATCATCCAAAGGATTTACCTGGGGGAAGTACAGAGATTCCTGTAATCCAGGGTGACTTAACAAAAGCCCTTGCAAAAGTCGGACTTGAAATAGGTGGTGGTTGGGATTACGTTCCTAATGATGAAGCCGCTAAAGCCGATTACGATAATTGGGAGAAGGATAACCCTAGACCAAACGATCCTACAAGAGATTATCATAGTTGGATGAGAAGATCCTATTATGATAGAACTAAAGGTTCAGGTGCTAGAGAACTTGCTAAGTATAAGGACGAATTTGCAGTTTGGAAAGAAAAATATGATAAGGCTCGTGGGGGATTTGCTCCTCAACACTTACCGGGAATGTATTTTAGCATTCAGTCTTTAGGAACTTCGGCAGAAATAAATGCGTTCTATTCAGGAACGAATTATTGGGGAGATTAAAAAGATAGGAACTTTTTAGTTCCTGTCGGCTATATAATCTATATAAGATTTTTAATAAGGAGATGTGTATTATGAAGAACGTTCATACAAGTTATAGTATATTGCTCACAAGTACATACACATATTATACCTTAAGACAGAAAGGAGCTATCAAGTAAACCTTTAATTAAGATTTGTTTGAAAGCTCCGATCAGAAATGGTTGGAGCTTTTTTAATTTATGCTATAGTCGCATAGCGGTTGATTGCGCCGGATCTGTAATCCGGAGGATGTAAAAGTCCCACGGGGGTTCGAATCCCTCCTATAGCTTATTTGCCGAAACCATCTAGCTTAAACAAGGGAACGGCAATTCCTGAGTTGGCGAAGGCCGGGTTGATGGGGAGAGATAGAAAGTTGCCGCTTTCTGAAGGTAGGGCTGGTTCGACTCCAGCTATCGGCGCTATGTTTGCCACTTTGTCTTAGAGGTTGAGGGCTTGTTTCGTAAACAAGAGAGATTGGTTCGATTCCGATAAGTGGCTTACAATATAATATTTGCTTGAACGGTAGCGATGGTGGAGCTACGGCGGTCCGTAAAACCGTTACTTTGAAACGCAGGGAGTTCGAATCTCTCTTCAAGCATATGGGTAGGTGTGACCAACTGGTTGAAGTCAGCGGACTGTAAATCCGTCACGTAAGATACACTGGGGGTTCGAATCCCTCCCTACCCACTAAACCTAATGCGGAGAAAAGAGTTACTTCGAAAAGTTCAATTCTTTTATTTCCAACCATTAAATGGAAATGGCAGTGGTGCCGTTTATAAACTTTTTTCGTTATTCTTAGGTTTTATGCTTTTGTAGTTTAATGGCAGAACAAATCCTCGGTAAGGATTAGACAATGGTTCGATTCCATTCTTAAGCTTATAGGTTTTGCAAACCTAGACCAAATTGCAAGGTTAATTTCTCTTTCCTTAAAGAGGACCTAAAGTTGGCGGGTGAAACCAGTGGCTTATTCTTTCGGCCCACGTTACTTTATATCTCGCGCGGGATTTAGTAATAAAAGCAAAGAACAGCGGTCATCACTGAACTTGGTGAAAAGTGTATCCTCTAGCTCTAAGAGGAAGGTTACCGACTACCAGAACTCGGTGCAACCAGCGCTGCTTAGGTTGGTTGAGGGATTTGCCGAACCCAAGAGAAGAAAAAGGTTAGTCGCTTATCGGCTTTTATTTGGAGCAGTCGCATAGTGGTTAGTGCAGGTGCCTGCTAAGCATCGGTAGTCGATGAGACGCCTCGTTGGTTCGAATCCAACTTGCTCCGCTTATTATTTTATCGGTGAGTGATGGAATTGGTAGTCTTGGCTGACTCAAAATCAGTTGTCTTCGGACGTGTGGGTTCGAGTCCCACCTTGCCGACGAGGATATATGACAGTAGAAGGTTTGAAAATACTTTACCAGGAAGCAAGTAGAGTAGTTAATAAAAAGTATCATACTAACTTACCTGCAGATGTAAAGTTTGTAACACAAACAGGTCGTTTCTTAATGGCTTATGACTTTGAGGATGAATACTTTGTAGCGAATCCGAATACGCTTGAGTATTACGATCAACATAGAATTGAAACCTTCTTAGCTCACGAAATGTGTCATATGTTAAGTTGTCACTTTGGAACAGAGGATGGAGAAAAACTTCCTTTGTTTTGGACAGAACAATTCGATGAATTGATTGTAATGGCAGATAATGCTAACCAACCGATCCTGCTCAATTGGATCAGAAAATTGGAAAAACAATTAGTTCAACTTGCGGAGAATTGGGCCGTACCAAGAATAGTAGATAACTTGATAGGAAGAGGAAAAGATTCGGAAATAGTTAGGACTATAAACTCTATACTATCATTCAAAGAGAAAGTACCAGGACTTAAAGAGTTTTGGGAAAACAATAGGGAGTTGTTCTTCAATTCATTAGAGTTTTATGAAGTAGGAGGACACGATGAACTTTGGGAGTATTGGAAAGAAGAATTGGAGGATACTTTCAATATTAAGATCCCTGTAGTTAATTCTGTAAGATAAGGTTCTGTACCCCAACTGGCAGAGGGAGTGGACTTAGAATCCATAAAGTGTGAGTTCGAATCTCACTAGGACCAATAGGGAGTGTAGGTGCAGGAACACAACATAAAATACCGGTTAGTTGTTGTTCCGAAGTAGTTGGAAGACCTACGGAAAACATTTTTCAGGCATGCTAAATGAAAGATGGAGCATGGGTTCGAGTCCCATACTTCCTAAGCTTAAGGAGAAGTGAACTCCGTTTAACCAACCAGTCACTTCTATCGACCGGGCGAGCCTCGGAGGCGAGTCTTTAGCTAATGACTGTAGGCTGAGTAGGTTGGAAACTTTGAGTGATTGTTCTACCAAGTGTAGATACAATTAAGGGGATGTGAAAGCAGGTGCAATTCCTGAAACCAGTGAAGTATAGTCTTCCTAACATTGCCCTTTTCTAAAGAATGTAAACCGCCGTGAAAGTGAGTCTATGGAATTCCTCACATTAAAGAGTAGCGCTTGCGGGAGCGTTGTGGGTTCGATGAAGGTATAACCCTCTCTGAACTGAGTAGGCGGATTCAGTTGAGTTGATTAGCAGGTAGCAATCTAATCTTCAAGCCTATAATTTTAATAGGAGGGGCAGAACAGGTTCAAATCCTGAAATGCCGGCAACAAATTAGTGGACTTAATGCCCCTCCTTTTTTAGGATCGATTTTGGAGCGAATTGCTATAATTGATTCATTAAGCTAAAACGGTCAAGTACATTAACAAGCAAGACCTGTTGTCCGTAATCTGAAGGGTCTATAAATAATGTGTTAATGTTTATGAGTAGTTTATAACTTGCTACATAGCCTAAGGTTCACACCATAGACGGTCGAAGTCCGTAGAAGGTATTGGTTATAAGTTACTAACGAAACAGCACTCCTTTAGCAGGGATTGTGATAGGACGTTTACGGCTCTATCGTTCAACGGATAGGACATAAGTCTTCTAAACTTATCATGGGGGTTCGATTCCCTCTAGAGTCATCCAAGTTTGATAGTACTTAACAACCACTAGTTTGTATACTAACTAGAAAACTATCCGACCAGATCTGTCGTACTGATCCTTCTATGGCTGATGTAACCATAAACGAATTATAGCTGCACGTGAGGAAGCTAGGTGCCGGGGTGACCAGACAGACCGGTTGTACACTTTGATACTTAACACAAGTGGGGGCTATGCTTTTGACCAGAAGGAAAGTCGTGAGCGTATACGTAAGTTACGTGAGGGTATATGGGTACCCAAGAACAGGAAAGGGAATGGTTGACCTCCCATTTTTACGGTTCGTGGCGAAATTGGTAGTACGCAATTGACTTAAGATCAATCGTCGCAAGACGTGTGAGTTCGAGTCTCACCGAGCCGACTAATTGAGGAGTTTTATATGATATACCATTAGGGTATGTATAGAAGATATCCTAAAAAACAAGATCACGGAACACGTGGATCAAAAAGCGAGTCATTGCTCTATTGGGGCAATTATAAGAAGGGTCTAAGATTATCTGCAAAGGAATATTTTAGACAGTATAAACACAGAGCTAAACAAGCTCTAAAAGTAATTACTATTGAATGTACTGACGAAGAAGTTGAAGAGTTCTATTTAAGGAGCCAACATCGAGTTCAGGATCAATGGTACGAATTTGATTAAAAAAAAATAAAACTTTTTGGAACAGATGGGTACTTTAGTACCTATACTAAAAACATAAATTAAAAAGTTTTAAGATTTTTGAAATTAAAAGGGAAGGTATAAAGGATCAGGTGATCCGAATCACGTAAGTGATTTTGAGAGTCAAATCTCATTTATGTCGTACAGGGCCGGTTTCGGGTCCTTAAAAGATAAACTACGAATTCATAAGTAGTGAAAGTCGTTCTCGTAAAGGGATGGCGGTGAGTAATCACTCTATCAGAAAACAAAGGAACTAAGGCTTCTTGGAACTGATCTACGGCAAGTGCGGAAGGGTCAGTAGAGGAGTCGGGGGCGAGGAAAACCTCCTAGGGTCAAGCTCAAAAGGTAAGATCGACAAAAGTTTCTTTTTCTAACTAAGAAGGTCCGCAAGACCCGACAGAGTTATTGACGAACACAGGTAGATTCTTGAAAGAAATGGAGAGAATTGAAGTTAGTAGATTGAGTAGCCGGCAGGCAAAAGGAGAAAGGCGATGTAACCTAAACTGATCAAAAGTCAGCAAGGTTTCGAGCTTAGCCTCGTCTTTTAAGGGATTCCACCGATAAATTATATGAATTAGCTCATATGGTAGAGCAGTTGTTTTAGGCACAATAGGTAGTTGGTTCAACTCCAGCATTCATAACCAGTGATTATAAGCAAAAGTGCTCAGCACCTTCAACTGAAAATAGCGTTATCCAACTGTAATATGTTGGCTTAGTGAGTACCGCAAGGAAAGCTAAGGTAGGAACGAAGTAGGTAATTGATAGGAGCCTGCAAGCTTCGAACTCCGCAAGAGGTCAAGACTGAAAAGGGAATTCATAAGGTTGGGGGTAGTAGGTAGATAACACCTTTAAGTTATTCGCTATGCAACCTACTATTAGAAATAATAGTGTGGGTATTGATCGGGAAACTGAGAGATGATCCGGAAGGATCGAACGGTTGCAAATCAAGGCCAATATATCTCAACCTTGAGTGTAATAAAAAGAACCGTCAAGGTTCTTTTTTTTTTATGGTTCTATAAGTTAATGGATAGACTGCATTCCTCCTAAGAATGATGTATCGGTTCGATTCCGGTTAGGACTAAGCAAGAGCTAGGGGGCGTAGGTAATCTCAAGAGTATCATTTCGGTCATACGGACGCGCGTGAGAGGTGGTTGAGGGAATCCCCCGAACCAGGTACTAGAACAAAGGGTATGCGAAAGCTCCGGAAATAGTGTTAATCCTGGATTAAAATAAGGGTGTCAATAATTGGAGTTACGACTTAATCCTCCCCCTTGTCTTAGAAGAGTCGCCTTTGCTATGTGACTCTTTGAAAATACGCGTTAGACGAATTAAGGGCCCTTTTATATGCAAAATGGCGACAACACTGAAAAGGTGTGAAGGTTCGAAGGGAAAACCTTTGAGGACTAAAGGAGTCGATCAGCGGGTTGTGGAATCACGGTATCGAGGCCGCAAAAGGAATTAGGGGCGCGACAGACTGAAAACCAATAGACGGGCCTGCACCCGTTCCTAAAGACCTACATTTTTTTTTTGGGGATTGTATGGGTTTCTTAACATTCATTCTTATAATAGGCGTTATAGTTCTAATCGTTTGGCTAGTAATAAAGGCGGACGAAAGGGATGAGAAAAATCATTTAGAATTTCTTAGTGAAAGAATTGGTTATAAAGTTTTATCTAAAGAAGAATGGTGTAAGAAAAATAATATTGATTGGAAAAAGCATTGGAATGATGATACTGTAAGAAGAGCTTATAACGACTACATCTGGTCTATCGAATCAAAAGTTAACGATCAACTATGCTAATTATTTATAGGAGTTTGTTATGAGAGTTGTGAAAGCTAATATCAAAGAAGAAACATATAAAGCAGGAAAAGGTTTCTGTGCCGCTTCAGAAAGTGCAGGAAGGAAAGCTGTAAAACAGTTCTTTGATAGAATTGAATTTGATGAAGAAGATGAAGATGATGAATTAGACATCCTTGCAAATCTTGGAGTTTATTTCCTTAAAGGTATAGCACAGGCACTTATGGATTATTATCCTGTAGATGCTTATCAACCAGATGTTTATAAAGGAATTATGGATCTCGTTGATAAGGATATGATTAAGGAATCTAAGAAAAGAATTAGAAAATAAAGTGTAAGTGAATTCCTAACGCAACACAGAGGCGATAGGCCGGCGCGGGAGAATAAACAAAGCAATCCTATGTAAGTAGGAGAGGGGCAACGGTAACGATCCCCACGGATAAGCTTACACTTTTATATATTTGGGCCATTACCGGTTTCGACAGCTAGGTGATGTATCAAACAAATCAAGCGCAGTGGTTACAGTACCCTAACGAAGCTGACGTAAAGTAAACGACGAAACAGAATACGAAGACTTGAGAATGGTTGCGTAAGCACCCTTTCAAGTTCTAGAGTCAAATAGAACTCTAGCGGGTTGTAAACGAAAGTGTCTTCCATAGTTTTCAACTTGACAGATTGCGAAGTACTAGTAAGAGTAGAGGCGGAGCGAGAGCATGTATCTCTTATGAAAGTAACTTGTAAAGGTTATATACTTGGGCAGAATCCGGTAGCTATCCCGAATCGAAAACTAGCTTAAGCTTGTATAGAAATTTGTTTGTGAAAACTTAGTTTGGACAGGAGTTCAATTCTCCTATGGTCCACGTTGGATCTTCTTTGTTTACCGTCTAAAAAGAACAAAGTGGTGGAGGTGGAGAAATCCATACCAAGGAAGGGAAGTTTCATACTTCCCTTTTCTTATGCCTTTACTAATTATAGAAAAGGAGAAACTATGAATAGTATTGAGGATCAGTTAAATAGAATTGAAAGCGGAGGTTGGGAAGCTTTCTTTGATGAGGACTTAAAGGACCCTGCTTTCGCTAAAGACTTACATATAAAAGCTTCAGCTAAGGGAATGTCGGATTTGGATTATGCAAATGAACAGGAAGCTTTGGATCAGTTGTATGAATTAGATTCTGATGCTTGGTGGCTTGAAGATCAAGCCTTAAGTGAATTTATAGTAGACGAGAATGGAAACCCTAACGTAAATGATGCAAGGGAAATATTTGATAACCTTATGTCAGGTGAATGGACTGGTGCTTATAATACATCTTGTAAAGATGATCCTGAAGGCGCTCTCATCGAAACAATCGAAGGTTATGAAACTTGTCTTAGTGATGCAAACATTCCACTCGGAGGTTTTGCGGATGGATGTGGTGGAGGAATTAAACACGCCTTAGATTTCCTTGCACAATTTAAGGATAACCCTATTTGTAAACATTGTAAGATTTACTTTGATGCAATTTCTAATTACGCAAGACAACTTAATGCTATTGCGCAAGAGTTTGGGTTGAACGACTATATTATTACCATACCAGGTAACGGTGCTATTAAAGATTCTAAGAAGCCTACCAAGAGGGTAAAAGAAATGGCAAGAACTTATAAGAATGGTGTTCAAGTTGCAAAAAAGGAATTCGATAATGACAAAGCAATAAAATTGTTTAAGAAAACTTGCGCAGACATTGGTGCAGATCTTGTTAGGGATCAAGACATTACAGTAGCCGCTGCAATAGACAGACAAAGCAGATATTACGTTCAGTTGAAACTTGCAACAAATTATTCCCCAACTGAGTATGTATTGGAAACTTATAAGAAAGGAAAACTTACCAATGCTTGGGAAGGAAATACTATGGAAGAATTCATAGCAGACCTTGAAGAGTTTGCAACCGAACCTGAATTATATATTGAATCGGCTAGTAGGTCATCTAAAAAGATACGGGAAATGGCAAAGAGACTTTCTTCTTATTCAGATATGGAACTTGCATTGGAATTCGTAGGTCAGTATTGTGCGGTATTTGATATGGGTAAGATGGGATTCTCTTCAAACCCAAGAGCTTATAAGTTATTGGAAGAATGCGAAAAGAGATTTGGAAACTTCCGTAACACTACCTGCTTTGATAAAGATGATATCGATATGTGTACAATTCTCGTAAGTAAGTTTGAAGAAATGAATGAAGCAAATGATTGTGGTAATTCGATCGGTGCTATTTATAGAGCCGCAAATAAAACTTGGGGTCCTTATAAGGATTGGGTAAGAAGTAATTGGAGGGGTATTACTAGTTTAGATCCTGCATTAGTAGATGAGTGTTGGGAAGCTCAAAGGAAGATTTATAATAAATAGGAGTTGTTTATGGCCAAAAAGAAAACAACGGAAGTTGTAAAAGTGGAGGCGGAAAAACAAACTACTAAGGATGACAACAAAGGGGCTGAAATCTTTGATGCGGCAGTTATTCACGTAAAAGGAGCTGTTAAAGGGTTGCAAGGGGAATTTGGAGACAAAGTAATTAAAGCCGCAATGGAACAAGTCATCAAAGAAGAACTAGAATAGTTTAAGGGACTTCCGAAAGGGAGTCCTTTTTATTTTCCTAAAACTATATTTTATTATGAGCAGAAGTTATAGAAAACACGATTTCTTTTCTTATCACAATGGTAGTGATAAAGAGTACAGTAAAATGTATCACCAAACTCGTAGAGCTTACGATCACCGAATATTAAAAGAATGTGAAAGCTTTTATAGGGATTGTAAAACATTTAAGCCTTATGAAAAGGTTTGTCCTCTCTATGGCGATGTTTGTTACATAGATGAATGGTATTATGATGATCCTACTAAATACGTAATTGATAAAAAAGAGTTAAACGAATATCCTGAGAACGGCTTAATCTGTATGGGTTGTGGGTGGTCTGAAAATAGTTGGGATGATGGTCATTTTGATTATGCTTGGAGTGAAGCTCCGGATGAGAAGTTTTATAATAAGGAAATGAGAAATCTTCATTGGGGTGATACTTGGATATGGCCTAAAGAAGGTGGTCCTTTTTATAGAGGCGGAGTACATAGGCTCAATAAGGAATTCAATGAAGACGTATTCGGTTATCAGCCTCAGTATATTAGAAATAAAACTATTTGGGAAAAATACTTAAACAATGTAGAAGCAATTAAAATAGGTTACGGATGCCTTTTACACAGTGATTGGTTTGATTTATTATTCCTTCAGAATAAGATTCCCCTTAACTTCAAAACCCAAGATCAATTAGTAGATTGGTTGGTAGCTAATCAAAAACGTATTGTAAAGTCTTATTATAAGTACTACTTATCCAAATAGGACACTAATTATTTCTAGAGGTAGTATTTATGAAAGGAATGAAAACTTCAAGAGATTATATAAAGGATGATTTAGATTTACTCGAAGCATCTACCAGCTTTATTAAAGGCGACGGTTATAAAGAAAAGATTCTCGAAGATATAGAAGAATTCGCAGGTGATGGTCTTACAGATTATCAGAAAGGCTTAGTTAGAGAGATGGCTAAGTGCGACTACGAATGCGGTGGTTGTGTAGACCCTTACGATGAAAGTTTCAAAGAACTTCTTTGGGAAGATGAAGATTTATGCGACAATATGGAAGAGGCACAGGATTACTATCAGGAATTAGCAGATATGGGTCCTGCAGGATTCTATGAAGAGTTCCAGGATGAATTTGATTGGGACCCTGATTTTGTTGCACAGTACGGTGATAATTTTGAAGAAGAAGATGATTACTTCGAAGAGGAAGATTTAGAAGAGTCCCACAAGCCTTCTAAGAAAAGAATGAATGAATCTTTCGATAACCCTATAGATGGAATCATTATGCCTTATACTAATTGGTCATCTGTACCACTTCGCTCAGATGCAGGTGATATGATTGAAAACGCTAAAGAAGCCGCAGAAGAATTAAAGGCAAATGGATTTACTGCAGAAGAGGTAAAGGCACATTTTGACGAAGATGGATATTATGATGCAGTAAATGGTGTAGCTGAAGGTAATGGCACCTGGGATCGTGCATTTACAAATTGCATTCTTGCTAATCTTAAAGAATCTAAAAAGAACTCTAAGAAGAGAATAAAAGAATCTTTAGTTTGGGCAAGTATGGATATCGGATCAAACAACTCTGTAACTGATGGAATGGAAGAGGCTTACGATGTTTGGTGTCAGTCAAATGAACAATCTCCTAACGATCTTTGGTTAGCAGATGCCGAAGCATTCAAAGAGGGTTATAGGGAAAATCATCGGGATGCTTATACTGAAGATGAACTAGAGACTTTAGCAATATCTTATTTCGATCAGTTAGGACCACTTGGAGTAAGTACTCACTGGGACGCTTGGGTAGCTGGTTGGACCGCTTATCCTATTCACGGGGTTAATGAATCAAAGAAAAGAAATAAGAAATCCATTAAAGAAAAAAGAATTACAAGCGCAGCAAAGACTCCTACTGAATGGTTTAAGTTATTTAATAACATCTTCTTAGAGATTAAAGATAAATTCCCTAACCTCGGAGTTTCAAAAGATTGGGATGGAAAATTTCCTGCAAAGATTTTTATTGACAAACTTGATTTGGAACTTCAGTTTGACTTAAATTACAACGGTGGTTACTACAGTGGTAGTATGAGAACTTATTTTGGTAAGCTTGCCTGGGATGGAGAGGGTGAACCATTAGTAGCTTGGAACTCAGGAGATTATGAAGAGTTCGAAACAGATGTACAGGATGCAATTGATTACTTAACAAATGTTTGTGAAAGTCGTGGAAGTAAAGTAAGTGAATCAAAAAAGAAGGGAAAGAAATCTATAAAAGAAAATGCTTCTGATATGGATGTATATATTGTAACTCCTGATTGGGATCAATACCCTTGCGACGAACACGGTAACCCAGATGGTTGGGATCCAAGAGAAGAAGCTGAATACTTTACTAAGTTAGAGAATGCGGCTTTGGCTTGCGGAATGCAGACAGGATTTATTCCTTTCTCTGATGGCGACGCTGAGAGTGGAATGTGTGCACCAGAAACCGATGGTACTTGGCAAGCAACTCCTGCAATGTTGAGACAATTCATTGAAGAATACGATCTCCCTATTAAAGTTTACGAACAGGGTATAGATGGAGAAGTCGGAGAAGAGATATTCGATTATCAGTCTTTAGCTTTCGATGCAGATCCGATCGAGCAGGACGACGAAGTTAGAGATATGGGAGAAATGTACGGCGTACCAAGAGGCGCTTCTTCTGAAGAGGCTTTGAAGTTCTTTGAATCTAAAAAATCTAAAAAGAAGATTCAAGAAATGAATATTGGAAATATGGTAACCATAGTTGCCTTTGATAAAGGTAATAAGGGGGATAAGGCTATAGAGGATGGCTTAGGTAATGTATTGACCTCATCCTTCGAGGAAGGGGATGTAGAAGGTAAACGGGAAGCCATTGCTGAGCTAAAACAAAAGGTTAGAGCTAGTAGGAAGATAGACAATATAGGAATTAGGATAGCTAGGGACTCTGACAAGATGGGTGGCTCTGATATTATAAAGAAAAAGAAAAAATAGTGAATAGTTTATAAAATAAAGGGATCGTTTAGATCCCTTTTCTTATGCCTAATATAAAAAAGTTTTCTAAATTTGTTCCTTTTTTGGAAAACCGATTCCTAAAGTTCCCTATATTATTAACGTTAAGGAGGTTCGAATTATGTATAGCAACTGTTTAATCGAAGCACTTAAAGCAAAAATCAAAGATCCAAAAAATGTTGCAATTCATAAGATACCTGCAAATCTTAACAACTGTGGAGGACTTCCCCACTTTTGGTGGTCAGTAGGAGAAACTGGTTTTGACTACAAAAAAGAAAATGGAAAGTGCAAGATTTTATTTAAGGGTAAAATTAGAAGCCTTCCTGTAAGTTCTTACAAAGCAATGATCCAAAGGGGTCTTGAAAGAACTTTAGCTAAAAAAGCTGAGAAGTATGGAGTTGAAAATCCAATCGAAAATTACAAATTCCACTTTGGACCAATCAATATTGAAGCTAAAAATTATTTCATAATTGAATCCAAAGATGGAAATAAAAACGATGTTGAAGTAAAAGTTCGTATAGTTAATAAAAGAGATTTAGATCATTACAAAATTGATTATTGGAGACCTTGCTTCGAAGAAGTTGAAGACTTTTCATTAAACTATGATTCAATTGATAACGAGGATGGTTTAAGTATCTTTTAGGAGGCTATTATGGGAGAAAGAGGAAAGCTCGATTTCAAAAAGTGTGAAATTAAAGTCGGAGCGCTCTATGGTATTTACTTCCCTGACCGCATCACAAAAGTAGTAAAAGAGGGTAAAGGTGCTTTTATTGTAGAGCTCCAGGATATCGGATGTGCAACTAATAAACACCTTGGAGTTCTTAAATTAGAAAAGACAGGCTACTTTGAAATGAGAATGCAAGTAGCTGTAGATGATATCGACGGTGCAAACTATTGGTTTGATGCTTACGAAAGAGAGGTTGCTTAAATGATTGAAACAATAGGGGATTTGAAAAAGGCTTTGGAAGCTTTTAATCCAAATGATCGTATTATGGTTAACTTTGGTCCTTCTGGAGAACATCATCCAGAGAACTCTCCTATTTTAGAAGTAAAGCAATCTGGAGCTACTCATATCGTTTATGTCAAAGTTCCTTATAAGCTTGTATGTTCTAAATGTGGTAAGTTTTTGGAGAATGATTAAATGGGTGCATTGAATTGGCGTCATATAAGACTTCGTATTTACGATAAAGAAGGAACTCTTGTTGCTACGCTTTTTACAACATTGGGTTTGAAGTACGAAGATAATATTGATAAGATTGCTCAGGAAGCAAGAAACAATGGTTATACTGTAATTGAAACAGTAAGGGATATGCTTCCTATGGGGTTATGATTATGGATGATTACTTTTTCGAAGCAATGAAAGATTCCGATTGGGGTGAATCTGTTACCGATTTTGATTTTGATACTCACCAGCAGGATATGCTTGATGATTGCGAAAGAGCAGTTAGAGAAGAGCCTGATCTTGAATATGATATGGTCGTAAGAAAGTCTTGGGCAGAATATGCAAAAGAAATCAACTTAATGAGGGCTCAACTTCGTTATATGAAAAAGTCCGTAGCTTATCGTGGTGGTGGGGATATTTATGGAAACCAAAGGGATATCATTGACTGCGAAAAAGAAATCAAAAGACTTTGTAAGCTCCGTGATTGTGCAAAGGCTTATGAAAAAGCCGCAGGGTTAAAGATGGGAGAGCTTGGAAAGAAATGACTAAAGATGAAAAGAAGCGACTAATTGATGTTCTTGATTTATGGATTGAAAGTTGCGAAAGATTTTACGAAGCTTTCAAAAAAGATTTTATAGTAAGACCCGACGCAGTAAATGAATTAAGAGCAAGATGCGATAGAGTTTATTTTATAAATGAATTCCTTGAAGAAGGTCGTTTTATTTCAACAGACAAATATCTTGAAATTGCGGATAGATATGAAAAAGTTTTAGATGGACTTGAAGAAGCCTTGAAGGCGGAGGATAAATAAATGAAGATGCCTGACGGAACACGAGCTTTCAAAAATACTGAAATGTGGGCAGGAGCCATTGCTCTTTGTTGGCAGTTCCATTTGGACAAAGTAGAAGAAACTCGTAACATTATAAATAAAATGGCAGACCATCTTGGCTATGTAAGGATTCAACACATATGTGAAGAAAAGAGTCGAGAAGATGAAAAGAAAAGATTCCAGAAACTTATCGATGATGGTGTATATGGTTGGGCTGTAGACGATGATGGACTCACCGAAGAGGAAGTAAAAAAGATCGATCCTGACTTCAGTCCAGGTTGGGGCTATTCAGGCAACAGATGGACTAAATGGACTGCCGATCTTCTTCTTAAAAAGAATGGTTGGGACGATGGAGAGGTTTATTGGTTTTCTATAGATAAGGATAATGGTCTTTGCTATCAACTTATTTTGAGAGATGGCGATTGGATTTGTTTCTGCCCTAGACTTGAAAATGTTGTTAACGTTTTCTTTAATGTAGGAGAAGACCCTAGTAGTTTACCTTATTCTTCAGATTGGGAGGAATTTGAAATATGATTCAAGCAAACATTAAATGGATAGGGATGGCAGTTGCTTTACTATTTGGAACTATAGCGGCAATAATTATAGGGTATAAGCATCGCCCTTTAGATTTGGGTGATAAGTTTGTTGCTGTACTCGTAGGGCTCTTTTTAAGCTTTGTAGCTTTTTTGGCACTAGGAATAATTACACAAATGGTTGTAACTTTTATTCCATCCTATAATAAAAGTATGCTGGATTATGAAATATCTCAAATGACTGCAATTGAAAAACAAATAGAAACAGAAACAGATGTGGACCAAAGGGATTGGCTCCTAAACCAGCACTATAAATATCATAAGAGGGCAAATGGGTATCGTAGGCTTTTAGGGGGCGAAAATACTAATCTTAAAACTTTTGAACCACAAAATTGGAAATATCAGGAATACCAGGAGGCAGAATAATGTATAAGTTTAATAAGACAGATTATAAACATATTGCAATAGAGAGACTTGAACTCGGCGCAGAAGTAGGACTTATTCCGGATAAGAGCGTAGAAGGCGCATTAAAGGATTATAGTTTCCTTTATAGGGATGCCTTAACCGATTATGAGTATTGGAAGGCTAAAGTATCCAAACTTCAGAATTCCATAAGAGAACTTAAAGGGGTTCTTACAATCATATGGCCGATGAAATCTCTTAAGGTTGAAAGGGAATTACTTTTCTGCAAACTTTATTGCGAAAGAGATTTTCTCAAAAAATGTAACGAACAGCTTGTTCGTTCAAGAAAGGATATGAAATATTACAATTCTATCTTTAGTAAATTGCAGGCAAGAAAGATAGAAGAAAATATGAAGGGCGTAGGGCAATATCATTATAAGTTTATGATCTACAACTCCCTTGGTACTATCATAGACTCTTTGGAATTTAACTGCGAAAGGGATTTGACAAAGGAAGAGGCTATAGAAATCTTAGGTAGGGTCGATCAGGAAAGATATAAATTCTTCCACCTGTATTTTACAACTTGTACGGATAATTGCTTCGGCGATTGGAGGAAGTCTAAATCACGGCCAGGGGATGAGAAGTTCCCTACATACTTCTAAGGAGGGTAAACCAACGACTTGTTTAGAATTTCATAGAGATCCTTATAAGGATGGAAAAAGGACCTGTACTCTTAGCATCACAAATGATGAGATAACAGTTATAAATAACGCCCTTCATTATTATTGCAATGATCAGGGTAAGGATGATTTAAGTGCTCACGAGATTCATAGAGAGCTTTACGGCATTAACAGCTTTATAAATTCCGGAGTCAATTACGATGATGGAGTTCTTAAAGTACTTGACAAAGCAATTAAAGACTGTAAGGAAAGAGAAAAGGAAGAACTCGATCAAATAGCTAAGAAAAAGATTTATACTTCATAGTAATTTCAATCCCTTTTACTAATTAAGTAAAGGGGATTTTTTATGCGCATAATAAGAGAATCTTATAGTCCAGAAGTTTTAGAGGACTTAGTATCATCATATAGGGATTTCTATTCACCAGAAGAACACAGAAGTATTTGGAAAGAAATTATTCACGATTACCACGATGAAGAGTTAGCAAATGATGTTCTTGCCGCTCTTGAAGATGAATATGATCAGTACGGCCCTGGTTATATGAGAGAAGGTGTTGATAAGAAATATTATGTAAAAATAAATGGCCAATACCTTAAAGGTAAAAACAAATTTTCTAAGAAACCTGTTTACTTTGAAACAGATGAAGAACCTACCCAAATAATCAATCAAATGAAGAAAGATGGAACTCTTTCTAAAAATGCAAAACCAAAAATAAAATCAATTAAAGAACAGTTTGGTGATGATCCTGAAGACGATTTCGATTATGATGGAGAAATGGAAGATGGATTCGATCCTAATGTAAATGGTATCGAAGACGAACAGGAATGGATGTGGGATGAAGAATATGAAAACGATATAGCTGATTCCGGTATTCCTGTATACAAGAAAGGACTTAGAGGGGATTCAAATTCTCTTTCTGATGAATACTTAGATATGCTCGCTACTGACGATGATGAAGAAGTCGTTAGAACTCCTTTCAGAAAAAGATTTGTTAGTAGAAAAGTTAAAGAGGATATTTTAAGTAAGTCTAATAGAGACTACATACATAATGTATCTCAAATGGCTACTGTTGAATATATGAGGATTTCTAAAGAATTCTTAGACGCTATTGAAGCCCCTGAAGAATTAAAAGAAAAGTTTGAGAGTTTCAAAATCAAATATGGTAAATACCCTCAGTTTGCTTATAACTCTAAATTCAGAAGTACCAAAGAAAAGACTAGTATATCTTTCCAAAAAACAATAAACGGAAAACACGTAGCAACTTTCTTTACAGAAGAAGATCTCGAAACTTTGGTAAACTGTTGGATTGATACTTACAACTCTATTGCTGAATATGAAAATAGTAGAAGCAATGTAGAAAAAGTTGTAGAAAATGTTTGTGACTTTGTTAAAGATAATAAATTGGCTATAGGTTGTGCGGTATTTGGAGTTGCCGCTTTAGCCGGAGTAATTCCTGCAATTGTTAATAAATATAAATCAGAAGCAGATATAAGAGAAGCTGTTTCTTATTTTATGAATTCTGTTGATTGGGATGAAAACGATAGAGATAAAACAATTGCTACAACTCACACTTCTGTTGATTCCAAAGGTAATTTACATACAACTACTCGAGCAAGAACATTAAGTGGTAATAAGAATACCTCAAAAGCTATATTCACTGCAGTTGCAAAATATGCTAAAAAGAATGGTATAACTGTAAGAGATGCATTCCACGAATTAGATGGCGCAAAAACTAAAACCCTTTTCGGAAATATAACAGATGAGGATTTTTACAAGTTTGATATCATAAAAGATAACAACGGTGTATTGACTATCAATGTTTGGAATAATGCAGGACGTAAACCTAAGACTTTTGAAATCGATACAAACTCTTATCAAAGAATTGGGGATGTTCAATATTCTTGGAATGAAAGTAGAAAGAGATCGGGTCGTGTAAAGGAATCTAAAGTAGTATGTGACAATGCTAATATCAGCCAATTCGAACGACAGTTGTTAGAATTTTTTGATGACTATTTAGGTGACCCTATTGTAAAAGCTAAAACAATGAAGGGTGATAAGCCTGAGCCTTTTACATATAGAGAGTGGGATGATAGAGGTTCACATTTTTACGAAGTTAGCTTGTTTGGGGAGTATGAGGATGATGTGGTAATTGAACTCCGTTCTACTATAATCGGTGGGGGTTGTTCTTATAAGCTATTAACAGGGGATGGATCTAAGTGCGAACATTGGGTGGGTATGTCTTTAGATGAATTTGAGAAAGACCTTAATGAATGCTTTAAGATTGCTCTAGGTAATGGGGGTAGGAGGGTTACTGAATCTAAAAGGATAAAAGAATTCCGCCCTTCTAAATTCAGGTATGATTTAGACAAACAGGTTTCAAATAAAGAGAGGTGGAATCTTAAGATGGATATCGAATCTCTTAAAAAGAAATTAACAGACCTCCAGAATACCACTTCAGAACTCCCAGATGAGTATGTAAGTGATTTATGTGATACTGATAGTTATCCTTTTGATGACGATATCGATAATGAAACATCTTTAGGTGATTGGTGTAACGAAGTAGATGACTTCCTTACAAACGCTTTACAATTGGAGGATAAAGGACAATGGATTTAAGGAATAAAAGAAAAAGAAAGGGTGTATACGAAGACGCAGATTCTTATACCCACGACTTGAATAGAGTAGATTCAGAGTTTGATGAATACTCTTTGAAATCTCTTGAACAGTCTTTAATGCAGGCAGGTCTTTCACCTTACCGTTCTCACCCTTGGGGTGTTACAGTAATTTGCTTAAGTACCGATGTAGGCTTCTTCCAAATCGGTTTAAGTGATGGGGATTATGTAATGGACTATACAAGTCCTAAGAATGAAAAAGAAAGTGCAACTTATGAAAATGCAAACGACGTTGTTAGTGACATCCTAAATATAATAAACAATTACGAGGAGTTTTAATATGGCATTCAATTATAGACAAAGACCAGAAAGTAAAAAGAAAGTTAGAGAGATGGCCCATACAATGACAAGGGGAGAACCTATTTTTACCACCGATGCTATTTACGATCATTGGAAAGAAACTTTCTGTAAAACAGTTGCAAAGACTTTCCCTGAATTTCAAAAAACTACTGCATATGGACGTTATTCATTTACAGCTCCTGGCGGATGGTTTGTAGTATTTAGGGAAGGTTACAATTCAGGCTATTCAATGTTGATAATAAGTAAAAATGGTCGAACATTGGAAATGTGGGAAGGTTTAGAAGAAGACGACTTCCAAGAGGACCTCGCAGATTTACTTTCTGTTACTTATCAATATGTTAAGGATTATCCTGTTAAAGAATCCCATATCAAAACAAAACATATTAAAGAAAGTATTGTAGAAGATGGTATTGCAAGTTTCCTTAAATGGCTTAGAGAAGAAAATTTCATTACTCCTATTGAAGAAAGAGATTTTATGAAATATCTCAAACGCGGTGAAATCGAAGAACAGGATGTAGATATTATTTATGATATCGGAACTGATTACGATCCTGAACACGAAAGTAATGAAAACTTTGAAAAGTGCGCTAACATTGTTAAGAGCTATGTAGACCAGAGTGGATATCAGTATTGTTCTAAGAAAACAGATAAAGCAAGAAGAGTTCAGGAAGGCTACCATGGACACACTTTCAAGATAAATTGGGAAATGTTAGACCAGGAAGGTTCTGACAGATTAACTGATTTGTTAATTGATGCTGTAGCTTGGAAGAATGAAGATGAGGATTATAAGACTCAGGAAAAGTTTGAACTTACTTTTAATAGAAAGTTTGAAGAAATGAAGAAGAGAGGAATGTCTAGTAACGAAGCCGCGCCTAAAGCTAGTAACTATGCATTGTTTACAATCTTCCCAAGAGACGATGAAGAAGCTTCTGGCATCATAAATGATTACTTATTCAGCGGCGCTTGTAGAGATGAAGAAGATGAAAACTTACTCCGCAGTTTTGTTTCTGACGAGGGTGAAGAAAGTAAACCGGATCAAGGCTTACCAACAGATAAATATGATTTAGGTCCTTGGACAGATCCTGCTTACGAATCTAGAAAAAGAAGTAAGAAAGGAATAAAAGAAATGGCTAGGGTAAGCGATTTCGATTTAAGCCCTTATGACTTACGTAATCAAATTAAGAGTTATGTAAGAGAAAGATTACGGGATTTAGTAGGGCCTGATGGTGCGAACTATCTCAAAATCAATCAGCCTAAATGGGATATGATGTATGATGGTGCACAAGGCGGAACTTGCTTTGCAATCAGAACTCAGGGTGAAGATTACTATATGTCAACTTTCATAAACTCGTCAATAAAATGGCAGGGTAAAGGATTCGAGGAATTCAAAGAGGATTTCGAAGATATGGTTCAAGAATGTTTTAATAAGTAAAATAAAAGCTCCTCGAAAGAGGAGCTATTTTTATGCTTTATTTTTTATAAGGTTTTACTTGAAAGTGGGTATCATATATTTCATCCAACTCTTTCATTTTCTTTTCAGCGGATTCCCTATCATCGAACGTCATTGCTTCTTCGTAATTCTTAGTAGGTTTACTATCTTTACTTACCCAACCTACTCCTAAGTTTTCATCATTATACTTAATACAGAAGGTTTTATTAGAAGCTTCATTTACCGAACTATACTTATAAATAATTCTACAAATCTTTTTAGTAAGTTCTCTATCAAAGAAACCAGCTTCTAATCCACTATACAAAACATCAAGGTCCTCGTCACTTACCCTACCTTCATTGAAAGCTTTAGTAAAACGATCAGCGGCAATTTTATTGACATCACCCTCTTCTTGGAATTGATAAACCAAATCTAAAATAGCATCCGCTACTTTATTTTCTTTGATTTTTCTTCTATGAGATTCTACAACTTTAATAGGTGCATCACAATCGTTATTATATTTTTCTCTTTCGATTTCAGAAGCTTTTTCTGCACAATCGAAACAAATCATATTATTCCAATCGTCAGGATCTGCGCCCACCGCCCTCATAGCATCTTTATCCACGCTTTGGTCCCTAACCCACCAAGCAGGCGTATAAAAACCAGCGGCCCTAAAACCAGCCCTTTCATCAGGAGTGGTCTTAAAATTCTTTTTACAACAAATACATTTCATATTCTATTTAGCTTTGTCCTTATGAAATACTAATTAAATTATGAAAATGTACGAATCTAAAAAGGACTGGTTTAAGAAAGACCTTTGTATTGAAATTCAAAACTTTGTTGAAGAAGCTATAGAGAAAACCTATAACGATAGTACCCAACTCTCTTTAATGGAAGATGGTGTTTGTATTGATAAGTATGGAACGAAAGTATTTATGCTTTCCGGGGGTCGTAATGGCGATGGAGAGTGGAATGAATACTTACAAACCCTCTCAATATTTGTAGTAGAGTTGATCGATAAATTAAGATTAGAATATGGGGAGAATGCTAAGGTTTGGTTGATTGACCTTAAATGTGATCCCGCTGATGATATTTTCTATCCAATATTCGGGGTAGGTGTTGGGGAGGAAAATGATGAAACAGAATCCTTAGAATGGCAAGAAAAGAATACCTGGCAAGCCGATTCGAGAGGAGAAAAGATTCCTTTCAAGTACGACGAATGTACGGATGAGTGGTTATGATAAAATTGTTATTAGAAATACTAAGAAAGTTATTTCAAAAACCTGTAGTTAAACAGGATATACAAAAGGAGGTTAAATTGTATAGGATTAACATTTCAGAGGGTAAAGATAATTATTCTCAAAGACGTTCGCAATTTAAGCACGAACAAAAAGGTCAATATGGTACTAATGTTTTAGATTGGAAATCACTTTGTAACGTTCATAGTTTAGCTATGGCATTTCTTTATAGTGGTTGGACTTTCCCTGCTTCAGACTATTCTCGAGAACCAGATGCGTTAGCAGATTATATAATTAAAGAGTGTTTGAAAGATGACAACTGGTTTAAGAATAGGATGTATGTTCAATGGAAGAATTGGTATGAGGGATCTCCTAAAGCTTGTACCCCAGTTGAGTATCACGATGTATTAGCTCATTACGCTTGTGAATATTTTAAGTGCACTAATGCAGATAAATTCTCAACTTCTTATCCTGTAAAAGAAATATTCAAACATTTATACGAAAACCAAGTAGCAGTTCCAACTTCTGTTTGTTGGGGTGGATTACTTGGTCATATTATTTGTATAGTAGGATTCGAAGCGGTAAGTGAAGAGCTTTTACTTAAATGGTTTGAAGACCCTGATAGACCTTGTCCTATAACTAAAATAATCTTAGATGATCCTTGGGGTAAGATTATTGAAGCTACTAACAAATATGATGGCAATCAATCGGGTAATGATGTAGAAGTTTCTTATGACTTCTTTAGCAAATATTGGAAAGATGTAAATTGTTCTACTAAGAAATACGCTCACTTTATTGCTAAACCATCAGCCGTATGCTAAATAAATAAGAGGATTGAATATGAAAAAGAGCATAAATAGTAAAAGGATTAAGGAATCTAGAAAGCCTGCTAATAAACTAGATTTTGAATATTGGGATGCCTCTGACGCCTTAACAGAAAGAAAATTATATTGTTATGATAGTTCGGATGCAAAAGATTATAACTTTGATGGACTTATCATTTACAATAAGTTGAATGATAGAAGTAGTAAGATAGGTTGTTTGATACTTACTCCAACTTCTTATTACCTTGCAGGCCCAGATGAGAGTACTTGTTTCGAAGGAAACTCTTATGAAGAATTTATAAGGGACCTTGATGAAATGATGAAGGATATAAAACCTGCAGAGATAACAGAAGATGCGGGAGACGAAGATTTAATTGCTATAGAAAATGACCTTAATGAAACTTTTGGTAGCTTAGGAATCTTCGTAGAAGATATGGGTGTTTATAGAGACGAAATGGGGGTAATCCATTTAAGTCTTACACTCGATGGGGATTGGAAACATACCCACGCAGCTGCTAAATTCCAACTTTCAAATAGTGGATGGGACTTAGCTGATTCAGAAGTTTTGGAAGATAGGGGTAGAGATGATTATTGTGCTACCTATGATTTTATAAATACTGCAAGCGCACAGGAGGAAGTAGGTAAAAGATCTTCACCAGGATTTATTACAGAATCAGAAGAAGGTGATAGTAAATGGTATTCATTCAACTCTTTCTGTAAAGAACATAATTTAGATAGTTCTACAAAAAAATCTTTCAGGGAATATTGTATAGACAAAAAACTATGTGAACGTTCTACAAAAATGGATGAAGAAGGTTGGTCAGCAGATGCAATCAATTCAAACTACCTTCGTTATCAAGGTTACGTAAAACCAATAGATCACGCAGGAAATGTTGCTTGGTGTGATGGTGTATCAGAAGATACAAGGAAAGAACTTCTTGATGAGTTCCCTGTAAATATAAAGGATAAGGTACAAGAAATGGCAAGAACTATTAAAGATTATAACGAATATAAAGGTTTTACACCTGCTCAGAAAAATAACGCATTCCATGGATTTGTTAATTTCTTAGACGATATTGGCGCGCCTTGGGAATCAAATAAAGATAAACAGGTATCCGGAAAGTATTGGGGTATCGAATTTACTCTCAACTATGCAGGTATGGGTGGACACGCTTATACAATAGACGCAATGAATGTAGTAAATGGAACTATTCAGGATCAGTGGGTTGGAGATTCTTACTCAGACTTCTTAGAGGATTTAAGTGAATTGAAAAACGAATATGGCGCATTACATTCAGGCCGTTATCCAGATGATCCTGAAAACTTAGAAGAGTCTAGAAAATTAAAAGAATCCGCTTCTTGGGAAAAGAAGTTTAAGAGAGAAATAAGAGTAAGAGTTGTAGGACTCTTTAGGGATTGGGTAGATGAAGATAACGCGCAGGGAATGGTAGATGACTTTGATATCGATCCTGACAATGCAGTAGAAGATCTTATTAACAATATTCTTGAAAATGAAGCAGATGAAATCCACGAAGGAAGATACGCTGATTTCCTTAGAGAGTTTGAGGATGATGATGACGATGGTGACGATGTAAGTCAGAAGGATTTAGAGGAAGTTGGTGAAGCTTATCTCGATGAATTAGAAGACTTAGACATAGAAGAAAAGAGAAGAATATTCGGAAAATCCCATTGTAATAAGTTGGAAAAGCAAATGCAATCTGTTTCTGCTTTTAGCGATGACGAAGACGAGGAATAATGAAAAGATTAAAAGAAAATCCTGTATATGAAAGGCCTGAGTTGGCTGACGTTTATAACTTTGCAAAAGCTAAACACGACGCCACTGGTGCTGTAAGAAAGAACTCCGGATTACCATATTGGGTTCATCCTTCTATGGTAGCCGATGTTTGTTTAGCTTATGGAGGAACAGATGAAGAAGTTGCATTAGCTTTACTTCACGACACTGCAGAAGATACTGCTACTACTTATGAAGAGGTTGCATTACTTTATGGAGAAGAAGTAGCAGAGTTGTTAAGTGAAATAACTAACGATCCTGAAGAGGTTAAGAGATTAGGTAAGGAGGAATATATCAATCAGGAATTGATTGAATTAGATCACCCAGCCTTATTTGTTAAGCTTTGTGATATGTATGCAAATTCTTTAGATGCACCTAAACCGGGCCAGGCCGAAAGGATGAAACGTAACCTCGAATATCTTTTAACCTATAGGGATGATCTTACAGATAAGGAAAGAAGATTGATTAAATCTTTCCCACTTATGTCTGAATATAATTTAGACCATAATGAATTCGAAGATGGTTTAGATGATGAAGATTATATCAAAGATGGCTTTTTATATGCAAGCCGTAAGATGCCTAAAAATAAGATAAAAGAAGGCTATGCTGATATGAGGGAAACCTTTGAGGAATTTGTTGCATCTAAAAAGCTAAGTCCTGAAGATGAAAACTATCTTAGAGATTTACTACAAAACGAAGAAAGTGTAGATTTCGAAGAAGGGGACAATACAGAAATTCAACTTTCAGTTTTAGATAGAGCTTATGAACATCTAAGAATGGATAATGTAAACCGTAATTATTTTAATAGGAGTTAATATGGAATACGTAACAGTAAGAACATTTTGTGATTCAATGGAACTTACACCAGAAGAATCTAAATATATTTTGAATTATGTTAACGGAAGGACAGGTGGGGAAAGATGCGACTTCTCTACTTCTGTATCCCTAGGGGAATTAGTAGATGCTTTAGAGGATTTGAAAAAGTCTGACGTATATGGTTCAGATTATGTAGACCCTAACGACCCAGGGGATGCTTGGAACCCATCAAAAGGTTTATACCCTAAGCAATATGAAATGAATATGCAATGGTCAAGTAGAAAGAGGGTAAGAGAAAACTTTGATGAGGAGTACGGGGAAGATATTGACAATATGCATAAAGTTAAAGAACTCTTCAAACAGGAGCTTTGGCACCCTACAGAAAATCATTCTAAACAAATGAAGCAGGCTATGGCTTATGTTGTTCACTTTATAAGAGAAAGTGAGCAGAGAAAGAAGAAGAGAGTTTAATTATTTATATTCAACCCAAGCGTAAGTGAGATACATTGCTATCTCACTTTCTAATTGCTGTTCTTTAGTTTTGACATTAGTATAGAAAGTTTTATCAGCACCTTGGGCGGCTTGCATTGCTTTAATCTTTCCGTCTATATCCAATCCTTTAGAATCTAAGAAAGCTAAAATCTTTTCACGAGTGTTGAAATGTTTTCTATCTGTTTCGCCATCAATAGCTAACATCGCCCCTACCATCTTAGGATCTTTATCTGTTTCTTCGACAATACGAATAACATCCTCTAAAGATTCTTTAGAAGAGGCGTCTGTATATATAATTCCTAATTCCTTAAATCTTTTCTTTATTTCTTCTAATTCCATTTTACACCTTCAAGACCGTTCCAAATAAGCCTTCAATAGATTTAGCAATAGCTTCATTTATTTTATCTTTATCAGTAATAATTCCTAATACCTTTTCGAAATGATCGTAAGAACAAATCTCCAATTTAAGTTGACTAAGGATTTCATCTTCGTCAAAGTCTTTAATGAAGTCAGGAATATATTCTTCTACCTCTTCTGCAGAAGGATTCAAATCCCAATCCGGCTGATCCCCTTCATAGTAGTCCCAAAAGTTTTCTTTAATCCATTGTTCGCATTTCTTCTTATCCAGATCCATAAACTCTACGTCTGACCAAGTAGGATCTTCTACATCGTAATGCATTACATAAAATAATTTCATATCCACCATATACTACCTCCAATAGCAATATAAGCATCCGTGAGGACATTGCTTTTTATTTGTTAATAATTCTCTCTTAATTGCTAAACATTTACAACCAGGCCTAGGCCCGCCTTCAGCTAAGTTAGGAATCTTTTCCATTCCTAATATTTCTAAATCTTTTTCTGAAACACATCCGGTACAAGGCATTCCCGGTTCTCCACAAACTTCTATATTAAGGAAAGGATGAAGTGTTTTAATCCTATCGAGGAAAGTTAATCTTGATTCTAATGGCGCATGCATTTCATTATAAAAGAAATGTATACCTACATTCTCTAATCTTTTTCTTACGTGAGGATATAAATCTAAAAATGAAATCCTACATCTAATCTTAAGTTGGTCCGCAATATCGAATAAGCTCATTATACGAGCGCCGCCATACTTATTCCAAATATTACCAAAGAAGATAGGATCGATCCTTAATACTAATTTCTTTCTGTATATTTCATTTACGCCGGTAAGCCAAGTTATGATATCTAAAGGATCTGGTACATTAGGTTCAATTTCTGTATTTCCTAATCCTGTACAGGTAACGTGTAGAATTATATTTTGAGAAAGTATATCAGGGTGTTTAGATTGGAGCAACGGAGCATTCTTGG
>ODAI011442264.1_pt1 | contig 53047 bp, 41 predicted proteins | sample 1539321 | NCBI WGS metagenome assembly ODAI01 (sample SAMN02144231, study PRJEB22623) | gut metagenome | biome: sheep rumen | host: Ovis aries | place: New Zealand | reverse complement strand
TATGTTGGTTTAAATAGATTTTTTTAATAAATAAACAATTATCTTTATTTAAAATATAATAATAATATGAAATGTCCTTTAATAATTATTTTTTATTAAATATTTTCAAAATATTAACTATAGTAATATATTTATCATCATAATTAAAAAATATATTATTGAATATTAACTATTTTTTATTTTTTTTATAAAATGTTAATATTCTTAAAAAGTAATTGGAGTTGAAAAAAAATGTTTGATAAAAAAATTTCTATATTTTTTATCATTACATTAGTAGTCTTGATACTTGGAGTAACAGCAATCAATGCTGAGGACATTAATGACACAACAACGGACATGACTACTTATGATGCGGGGGTATCAACGCAAACACAAAAAATAGTCGATACACCTGCAAGTGATGATAATAAAATAATTAAAGAAAAAGAAAATATCAAATCAAGTAACTTAAATGAAAAAGAAAAACCAATAAATAGGGTTATTCCAGTTTCTGTAAATTCTAACAATTTTGTGAATGTATTTACTAATGATGGGACTTATTCTAATAAAGTATATACTTTTTCAGGTAGTTTCACTAATTTTGGTTCATACACACTTAACTTAAATAACGTAGCATTTAGAGTTAATCAGAATAATCCCGCAACGTTTAGTGGAACATCTTTTACTTTGAAAGGAACAAATTATAATGTAACCGGATTTAAATTCGATAGTTGTGCTTCATCAAGTGATAGTGCAATAACTGTAAGGGACTCACATTATGCAAACCTTAAATTTAATGACATTACTTGCAATAAGGCATCTGGTGAGGTTCATGGAATTTCAGTTTTCAGTTCCGATTACATCAATGTTACAAATAATACTGTAAGTGTTACTGGTTGTCCTCAAAGTATGGGGTGGAATAACAATTCTGGAGTTTATTCAGGTTCAGTTGCGGTATCTGGGATAGTTGTAGGTAATTCTCCATATGTAAATGTAACCAATAATACTATCACAGTTCAAAACAATAGTGAAGGTTTAACGGGTTACACAACTAATGAAGGTTTAACTATTAAAAATCCTAATACTGCTCATGTAATGGCGATAAATAATACAATTAATGTAACTGGTGCACAATACAACTATGGTACCACTATTAGTGACTATTCCTCAGAGATCTTAATACATAACAATACATTCAATATGACCGGTGCAATATACAATTGTGGTATTCAATTTGATAACAGTGCTACATCCAATATAACTAATAACAATATATACTGTGTATCCGATGGTGTTATTAGTTATACATATACAGATGCATTGGCTTATGGTATAATAAATACATGTTGGTATAAACCATTAAATCAATATGTTGACATTAAAAATAATTACATCAATTTAACTGCAAATGTTAACTATGGTATTGAATTATACCTTACAGGACACAGTACAGTTAAAAATAATACAATCCGGATTGATGGTAAAAAATCTATGGGTATAGGTGCTTATCAAGTTGACAATACAGATATTATAGAAAATAATATACATGCTAAAGGAACAGCAGATGCAGTAAATAATATTGTTGAGGTTATCCCTCCAAATAATTATGGAATATTAACAAATGCTTCTACAACAACCAAAGTAAATGGTAATACAATTTGTGAACATAATTCTGGAAGTTTAACTGATATCTATGCTATTTATTCACCAACAGCTATAACTCAAATCAATAATAACGAAGTATGTGTATGTAATCCACAAGGTAAAAAAACATTGGTTAATTCAATATATGCTCCAGGTACTTCACAATCTGGAAACTCATTATATGATTGTCCAATATGTGATGGTGCTTGTACAGTACAACTTACACAACCACAAAGTTCAACTGCAGATTTATCTAAGAATGTTAAAAAATTAGTTAAAACTGATACACAGTCAATAGTTATCACTGCAGATAACTTTAAGGAATATGTTACTGGTGGAGTGTTAAATGATAATGTAAATGATGGTGATACATTAGATTTCCAAGGAATATTCTATGGACCAATGTTTGCATTAAATATAAATAAACCCGTAAATATCATATCATCAACTAATGATGCATATATCTGTTTAGATGGGGTGAATAAGGATTTCTTCGGAGTTGAAATTGGGGATTCATATACCATTTCACGTAATGGATCAGGAACAAATATTTCTGGAATATACTTCAATAATACCCAATTATTTATTAAAAATGCTGAAAATGTTACATTAAATAACATTACAGTTAATAATGAGGATTTACAGCTTGGTAGTGGTGTTGGCGTAACATCCATCAGAGACAACTCAAGCAATATACAGATATTGAACAGTTACTTCAGAACCAAAGACAATAATGGTCACAGTAGTCTTGTATGTGCATGGGCAAACAATGTACTGATAGAAAATTGTACAATAGAAACAGAAGGTATGGTTGGAAACATGTTCTATGCAACAACATACAATGTCAATGGAATAGAAGAAGCAGCTCCTTACATAAACAACAATATAACACTCAGAAACAATCATATCAACGGTTTAAAAGCAGATGTTGCAGAAATATGCTATGCAATATCACTCGAAGGTAAAGGACACATCATAGAAAACAACCTCATAGAATATTATGGAAGTTGTATCAAGTCACAATGGGGATATGGAAATGTATCCGACATAACAATCAAAAACAACACAATACCATATGGTACATGTCAGATAGGATACAGGAACTCCGTTGTAACAGATAATGTTATTAATTTCAGCACATTAGAAAGAGCAACCGTAAAAAACAATAAATTCGAATCAGTAAACATATTCAACAATGTAAACTTCACAGACAACATAGTAGGCATAATAAATGGAATTAATGAAAGAGAAAATGTTACAATTGTAAACAACTTCATAGACACATTAAATATCAGTGATAATGCCAAAAATTACTATGTGGCAAATAATACGATATATAGTCCAGAAAGTTATGCAGTAAACATTAAAAAAGGCTGTGAAAACATAACACTAGAAAACAACTTCATCGCAAGTAAAGACAAAAATTCAACCGAAGCAATAAACAACAAAACAGAATACACATCAATAAACAATGATGGACTAATAATATACAGATTAACTAGTGATGACATAGTTGCTACACATAATTATGCTGATTCAGAAGAAGTAAAAATCTTTGTAACAACTGAGGAGATATGGGGTGAAATGTTATATCAAGTTGAAATTTCTGGTATTAAAAGTAATTCCATTGTTTATGCTGATTTAGAGTTTAGTTTGGATACAGAGATGGAGTTATGGTCAATGTTTATATTTAATGAACAACCTTCTATTATCATATTCAATTCATCTAATTTGGTTGGTTTATCAGTAATTCCTGCCGCTGGAAAATATCAAAAAACAATGTTGATAACAGATTCTTATTTACCTATGACCATGTTGGCATTAGATTTCCAAAGTGAAGTTCCAATTGCATGTAAAATATCCGATACAATTTTTGGATATAGTGAAGAAACAAATGGTAATGCATTTGCTAACCATAGTGTGTATAATGTTACATTTACGGAAGATCAATCTGATATTCCAGTAACTGATGATATAATAAATACTAGTGTTGAAGTTAATGTTCCAAATATTGTAGGTATTGGGGATTATGTGACAATTGATTTAAGTGTTCTTGCTAATGATACTGTATTAGAATCTGGAAAAATTGTTTTATTTGGTAATTCGTCCAAGTATGGTGAATATGATATTAATGATGGAGTTGCATCATTTAATACTTCATTTGATAAAGAAGGTAATTATTCATTTATCGCATATTATGTGGGTGAAGGAAATTATAATAATAGTAATGTTAAATTCAATTTCACAGTAAAGGATATAAATACAGTTGTAAATATTGAACCTGTTGATATTGTTGTCGGAAACACAACTACTCTAATTGTAAACGTAACAAATGAACTCGGTGATAAGATAACCGGTGGAAAAGTAGTCTTTAGAGTCAACGGTAAAACAGTTAAGGATGAAAATGGCAAAACAATTTATGCAAAAGTAGTTAACGGAGTAGCAACAGTATCTGCGGTATTACCTGATTTATGTGATTGTGATGAAGCAAACATTAAAGTTTCATATTTCGGTACTAGTAAAATCAAATCTGCTGTAAATGTTACTACTGTAAATGTAACTAAAACAAATCCGATATTATCAACGGAAGACATAACAGCAACTGCTGGAAGTACAATCACATTAAATGCTACAATTTCTGATGGTGATAAAGTTATCAACACAGGAAAAATAGTATTTAAAATTAATGGAAAAACGCTTAAAGATTCAAATGGCAAAGTAATATATGTAAAAGTGGTTAATAATGTTGTAAGGTTAGAATACACTTTACCTATTGATATGAAAGCTAAAACTTACAATTTATCTGCGGTATTTATTTCATCAGACTATGATAAATTGGAAGACATAAAAACATTAACTATTAACTAAATTTAATAAGACAGTTGTTTTATTAAATTTTTATTTTTTTTATGAGTGTTTTACAAAAATTTTATTTTTCTCATTTTTTTTAAATAATGGCAATTTTTTATTTATTTAATTAATAATTTTGAATTTTATTTAAATGTCATATACTTAATTATCAAATGTTATTTGGTAATATTTGGTGTATCTTTATTATTTATCTAGTGATGATAGTTTACAATATTTTTTAGCAGTAGATAATTATACTAAGGATATTCGTCCGATTATATTTTCGTTTTATTAAATTAGTTAAAAATGATTTAAACATCGGAGTGATGAAAAATGAAAAAGCATGTGGTGAGAATTATGCAAAATGAAGTCTTTATCGATAGTAGTTCATGCTTATTATTATTATACTTTTTGCATGAAATGGGTTATCAATGTATCATTTAATATAAATATTGGGGTGATGAGTTAAACTAAATGAATGTACATGCAACGTTTTATAAGAGATAACAATGTATGATTTAATAGCATATTAAAAAATAATATAATCGCTAAAGAAAAGTATTCGCTTCTTTTAATCAGGTTGCTTTGGTGGAACCATAATTAAAGTCAATAATTTATATTAGAATCTCTTCAAATTTAGTTTATAACTGATTTAAATCATTAAAAAAAACAATGCCTATTGAAACTATCGTGGCTGATATAGGTTATTAAAATCATTATTTAAATGGACATATGCTTATTATTTTTTTAATTTTATATTTTTTTTTATTCAAATAATTGTTATTTGAAATTATCATTTATGATTTCTTTAGTTGATTAAGGTTTATCTTATTTTTTTCATTAATGGTGATCCATAAAGTATTCTTTATTTTTAAAAATATTCTTTTATTTGTATTAGTTTGTCTTTAAACATGTTTATATAGGATGGGGTATAATAATATAATATACCCATGGGAGGTAGGGGTATTGTTTATTTAATTTCTACGATTAAATAAATATTGTATAAATTAAAATTATTTTTATAATTTTATAAAAAATAATTGATTTTGTGTGATGTGTATTATTTTAAGGATAATACTTTGATAAAGAAAATTTATGAAAAATGTTCTGGGTTATTTAAATGTAAAATTGATATTTTGTACTGATATTAATTTTATTTAATAATACGTTAAATCTCCTCTATAATTAATCTATACCTCCAAGTTATAAATTAAGGGATGATAACTTCAAATAGAAATTATATGTGGGAATACACTACTAATATTATATAAATACCATATACAAATAGATATTAATTGATTACTGTCGTAGATGAATCTTTTAGTATTGATTAACACCATGGCCATTAAATACAATTTTTCATAATTCTCTTTTTCATTACTATTTTTTTTCAACGTTGACAAAGATATTTGAAATAATACTTGCAATATTCTATCTTTTCGGTGCATCTACCGGTTATATGGTTTTAAGATTCACTGATAACAGTGAGGCGTTGATTATTGTAGCACTGATTATTTTGATTCATGAAGTTTTATCACAAATATCAAACCTCTTAAATAACTGGTTTCTTTCAAATTTATTTTTTTTTAATTAATCCATGTACATGTAATGGATACAATAATCGATAAATTTGATAATACATACGTATATATAATATATCATTAATTATTTTACTATGTTATCAAATAATTCTATTTTTAATTGGTCATAAAATAAATATACTAAAAAAAGAAGTTGGGGCTTTAATCTTCATAAAGTTCCCTGAGTAATTTAATCTCATCCTTGTATCCTTCAACATCATTAGGTGTTTCCAGGAAGAATGGTAAATTTCTTAATTTCCTATGGTTGATGATATTTCCTATAGCATCCAGACCTATTTTTCCATCTCCAATCTTTTCATGTCTATCCTTATGACTATCTAATCCGTACATACTGTCATTGAGGTGTATGGCCTTAAGCTTATCAAGTCCAATGATACTGTCAAATTCATCAAGAACCCCATCCAGGTCATTTACAATATCATAACCCGCATCATAGACATGACAAGTATCAAGGCATACTCCAAGTTTTTCATTATTATCCACCAATTCGATTATTGACTCTAGCTCTTCAAAGCATCGTCCGATTTCCGTACCTTTTCCTGCCATGGTCTCAAGAAGTATGACCGTCTTCAGGTCATCATGAATTAAATTGTTCAATGAGCTGCTGATAAATTCAATACCCTTATCCACGCCTTGGCCTACATGGCTGCCAGGATGAAAATTATACATATTATTGGACAGATGACTTAATCTTCTCAGATCATCTTCAAAAAGTTCATAAGCATTCTGTCTTGTCTTTTCTGATTTGCTGGCAAGATTAATCACATATGGTGCATGAGCAAGTATAACATCGATGTTGCTGTTTTTTCTAACATCCTCAAATTTTGCAATATCCTCCATGTCCAACTTTTTTGCCTTGCCTCCACGTGGACTTCTAGGGAAGAACTGAAATGTATTTGCATCAATACTTAAAGCCTCCAATCCGATGTTTTCAAAACCCTTGTTTATGGATAAGTGTGGACCGATAGTAAACATAATAATAATCTCTCCGATAATTTCTTACTTTAATAATTTCTTATTATTTACTTTAGCTACTCTTGGTTAAATAAGTTAATTATTCAAAAAATTTTAATAATAAAAATGATAAACTTTTAAGTATAATTAATAAAATTTATGAGGGAGTTTATGGAAACAAGTAGAATATTAGTTACTGGAGGAGCAGGATTTATCGGTACAAATCTTGTAAACGAATTAAGAAGCCGTGGACATGAAGTAATCGCTGCGGACTTATTGAACAATGAACGTGATGACTATGTACGTACTGATGTACGCTACTACCGTCAGCTGGAAAGAACCTTTGAAGAAGAAGGACCATTTGATTACGTTTATCATCTGGCTGCCGAATATGGTAGATGGAATGGTGAGGCATACTATGAAAATCTATGGCAGACAAACGTCATAGGTACAAAAAACATGATCAGGTTACAGGAAAAAAACAAGTTCCGGATGATATTCTTCTCATCAGCGGAAGTATACGGTGATTATAATGGAATAATGACCGAGGATGTGATGGAGAAAAATCCAATAAAAGACACCTATCAGATGAACGATTATGCTATCAGCAAATGGGCCGGTGAACTCATGTGTATGAATTCCGCTACCATGCATGGAACCGAAACAGTAAGAGTAAGGCCGGTAAACTGTTATGGGCCAGGTGAACATTACACTCCATATCGTGGATTCATACCAAAATTCATCTACCTGTCACTACATGACAAGCCATACACTGTCTATAAGGGACATAAAAGAATAATAGATTATGTTGGGGATACCGCAAGAACATTTGCCAATATAGTTGATAACTTCAAAGCCGGAGAAGCATATAACATCGGTGGAAATCAGGATTGGGAAATGGATATTAAAGATTACTCAGACCTTGTACTTAAAGCCACAGGCCGTGATGATTCACTTGTTACTTATGAAGAAGCAGAAGCTTTCACAACAAAAGTAAAAACCATAGACTTTTCAAAATCAATCAGGGACTTAAAACATGACCCTAAGGTAAAACCTGAAGAGGGAATTAAAAAAACAGCTGAATGGATGAAATGGTATTACAGACTGGAATAATACCATTTTTTTAATATTTTTTTTGATAATGTCATCTAATTTTATAGTAACATCTTTTTAACAATGATTATGGAATAAATCTTATTTTTCAATGGAATTTATAGCATCGTTTAACTTTTTACCGATAACCTCCTTGGTATAGTTTTTGGATTGAATATAACCTTCATCCTGTAGACTTTTATAGAGTTCATCATCGTTCAACAACTTTAAAATACATTCACTCAATCCAACATAATCTTTAGGCTTGAAGAACAAACCTCCTTTTTTCCCACTAGCCTCAACAACGGGATCAATCTCTGCGGCTACAAATGGTGTCTTGAGAGATAACGCTTCGATTACAACAATACCGAAACCTTCGACAATGCTTGGAAGACAGAATATCTTGGAGGAGTTAACCACTTTCATGACATCCTCATGTTTTTCGACAAATCCTAAGAACTCCACATTATCCTCCAGATTTAAAGTTTTTACCAGATTTTTCAGTTCATCTTCCATAGGGCCGGTACCTATAATTTTACACTGGATATCAGGAACGCTTTTTTTGACTATGTCAACAGCCCTTATCAGATCCTCTACTCTTTTATATTCAACAAGTCTTGCAACACAGGATATAGTAGGTTTGGTGTAGCTTTCAGATTCAACTACTGGAAAGTCAACAATGTTATGGATGGTCTTCACCTTATCCTCATCAACATATTTAAGAAGATTTCTTTTAGTATAGTCACTGACGGGCAGAATCAAATCGATGTCCTGTTTAAGAAAATCCCTTTCAAGAACTTCACCAAAGACTCCAGTCACTCCCATATTCTTAACCCAGTTTCCAATCCACACGTCATGATAACGGGCAACCAATGGAATGGAATGCTTTTTAGCTATTTTATTTGCTATAGGGTATGTTATAAAGTTATATCCGATTACCAGGTCAATATTATCTAACTTCTTACCTATATCGAGGGAGTCCTTCATAAAATTTAATCTACTCAGGAATGATCCTTTCTGAACATATCCTCTTTTTTTACCGCAGCATATTACATGAATGTCATCAATGTAGAACTCATCGTTTTCATTATCCTCCTTTGATGTTAGTACGGTTACGTTGTTGTATTTAGACAGTTGTTGTGCCTCATTAAAGGCACATACTTCTACTCCTCCCTTTATGTCCAGGTCATTGCTATGTGGAAAGTACTCTGTTACGATGCAAATGTTCATTTTTTCTTCACCTTCGATTAATTGGATGTAATAAGTTAATCATTATTTCTTGGTATTTTTTTGTTCTATTGATTCAATTGTCGTTTTTTGTAATAGTTTATCTGGTCATTAATTATGTTGTTTAATTCATATTTCCTATCAAAACCAATCTTTTCTATTTTACCGGTGTCTGAAAGTAATATCGGAACATCAGATGGTCTGAAACGTTCGGGATTAAAGACTACTTTGATGTCTTTATTATCAGTTTTTACCAGAATTCCCTTATCTTTAATCGTGTATTCTAACATGTTATCTAAAAACATGGAATCGACTTTTGTTTTCTTGAATGAAACACCATAATATTTGTCTTCATTAATTTCAGTTGGATTAGTTATCTTTTTGTCATGATTGAATGTTTCAATACTGTTTATGTTAAATCCGGCTTCTTGAATGCTCAGCAATATATATGATAGGATTGAATTGGTACGCATTGAACCTTGATTATATACCTGGCCGCTTTGTGCATTTAGGGCAAGAGTCATGTAGGAGTTAATCATATCTGAAATATGGCTCCAATCACGAAGGGCATTGACGTTGCCGATATTTATCGAATCACATTTATTATTTAAAACGTCAACTACCTGGCTTGTAATGACGCTTGTAACGAAGTCCTCGCCACGACCGGCTCCCTCATGATTAAAACATCTTGCAACAACACAATCCAAGTCATATGCATTATGGTAATTTCTTGTTAAGAATTCACCACTTACCTTGGATGTTGCATAGGGATTCATGGGTCTTAACGGGTTATTTTCATTAATTGCCAGTTCGCTCTCAAATTCATCACTAATATCTGGAAAAATGCTATTGTATTTCTTCAATATTTCATTGTATTGGTCCTTGGATGATATTACCAGTCCATATTCATCACCTGAACCTGCAAATATCATACGGCCATCACATTCACTTGTCCTCATGGCTTCCAATAGATTCAACGTTCCCATTACATTAACATCATATGTAAGCTTCGGTTTTTTGAATGATATCGGCACAAATGATTGGGCCGCCAGGTGAAAGATATAATCCGGCTGGGATTCTTCCAATGCATTGGATATGGTGGATATATCCCTTAAGTCTCCAATTAGGGGGTTGATTTTTTGGTCAATATTCTTATTTGTCAAGTTCTCTGATGTAATCTTTGATTGGTCTCTCATTAATCCATAAACCTTACATTTTTTATCGATTAATTCATTGGCCAAGTATGAACCAACAAAACCATTTATGCCTGTAATTAAAACCTGTTTGTTTTTCCAATTCATATCTATTCCTATTTGTATTCGCTTAGTTAATACTTATATATGTAATGTATTTTATTATTAGTTATTGATATTGTCTTGACAAAATTATTTTAAAATATAATAGTTTAAACAACTAAATATATTTATAATATGGAAATATTATTTTTTATTTTTAGGAGTTGTAATATCGATGAGTAGTGTTGCTGTATTATTGCCGGCATATAATGAGGAGATAGCTATAGGAAGTATGGTTATATTGTCTTTGGAATATGCCGATGAAGTTATAGTAATAGATGATGGAAGTACTGATAGGACAGCTCAAATATCTAAATTAGCCGGTGCAACAGTATTATCACATCAAACAAACAAAGGTAAGGGTGTGGCATTAAAAACAGGTTTTGAATATGCATCAGGCTATGATATCATAATAACAATAGATGCTGATGGGCAACATAATCCTTCGGAAATACCTAAATTAATTAAGCCAATAGAAGATGATACGGCAGATATCGTTAACGGTAGTCGATATCTCAATGGTCATGATACTAGCACGCCAACATATCGTAGGGTTGGTCAAACGGTTTTGGATAAGGCAACGAATATAGCAGCGGATGTTAAATTAACTGATTCCCAGAGTGGTTTCAGGGCATTTTCATCAAATTCAATACAATATTTTGAATTCAAACCGGACGGCTTTGGAATAGAAAGTGACATGCTAATAGAAGCATCACAAAACAACTTAAGAATTGTTGAAGTGCCGATAACTGTCCGATATGATGTCCAGACAACCCGTGAAAATCCTGTCATACAGGGTTTAAGTGTACTCATGAGAATACTTGAAATAATGAGATTTAACAGGCCATTATACTTTTATGGAATAGGTGGTTTTGTAATTCTCTTTTTTGGAATACTCATAATATTGTCCTTAAATATGACAGTATTTGAATCTAATCTATATTATCAGGCAATAGGATGGGCAATCATAGCTATAGGAATAATATTGATACTCTCCGGAATAATGACGGATACATTAAATAGATTTAACAAATAAGTACTGATTTGATTTAAAACTGATGTTCCATGTTTGTCGGCGTCATTTTTAAAAAATAATTAATCTAATATCAATTACTATTAAAACAAAGTATATAATTAATGAAAATAAAATTAATACTAAGTAAAAAAATATTAAAATTAAAGGTAGATATGAATGAACTTTGAAGATTATAAAGGAAAAGTAATATTTATAGGAGCAGGACCAGGAGATCCTGAACTTATCACAGTCAAAGGAGCAGAAGCAATAAAAAACTCCGATGTAATTATTTATGCCGGCAGTCTAGTAAACCCTGCAGTACTTGACATTGCAAAGGATGATGCAAAAATATATGACAGTGCAGAAATGGACTTGAATGAAATCCTTGACGTAATCAAAAAGGCACATGAAGAAAACAAAATCATAGCAAGAGTACACACTGGAGACCCTGCAATATATGGTGCTATAGCAGAACAAATAAATCAACTAAGACCTCTTGGAATAGAATTTACAATTATTCCTGGTGTAAGTAGCTTATTTGGAACAGCCGCAGCACTTGAATCTCAGTTAACACTACCTGAAGTATCACAGACTATCATCATCACAAGACCTGAAGGAAGAACACCAAAACCATCAAAAGAAGCACTGGCAAGTCTAGCACAACACAATGCGACAATGTGTATCTTCTTAGGAATTCATATGATCGATGATGTTGTAGGTGAACTGCTTAAAGAATATGATGAAAAAACACCTGTAGCAGTAGTTAAAAAGGCAACATGGCCTGACCAGGAAATCGTCCGTGGTGATCTGACAAATATTGCTCAAAAGGTACATGATGCAGGATTTACAAAAACAGCAATGATTGTAGTTGGGGACGTACTTGACCAGCAAAGTGGAGAGAAGTCCAAACTATACGATCCAAAATTTGCACACATGTACAGAGATGCTAAAGATTAGCATCATTTTCAACTCTTTTTTAGCTAACTATCGTTTTTTTTCCAGATGATGCTCTAATTTTTCTATGATGCTCTTTTTATTGCCTGTCTTTCCGAAAAATGGTATGATGTTCGTATCGTTTGTAGCATCGATAAATGTATCTATTTCAAGATTATCAATAAATGATATTAATTCCCTGATGCATTCTTCAGGGGTTGCTGTTTTGAATTGATTATTATTTACCTTATTGTATAATGTTGTGTCTTCATGAATGTTTAATCGGTTTATCATGATTCTTTCAGGATTTAACTTATTGAAAACCGACGCTGTTTTTATTGCATGGGTTAATCCATAATCATGACCGCCCATTCCATTTAAGAAAATGAGTGTGTACTTCATGTTACTTTTGTCCATTTTTCTGATTTGCCTTAGGATATCCCTTGATTGGTAGCCTTTATTCATATATTTTAAAAGGTAATCATCACCAGACTCGGTACCGAAAACAATGGAATCATAGCCTAACTTATTTAATTGATTTAATTGGGTGACTGATTTATTATTTAAACTGTTTATTCTGGAATAGCATCCAATACTATTGATGTAAGGAAGATGTTCATGGATAAGATTGGCAATTGTTCTTAATCTATCACATTTTATAGTAAATGCATCTGCTGATTGTAACCATATACGATTATATGAAATCCTCTTATCTTTCAATTCTTTCAAATCTTCAATTATTTCTTCATAGGTTGATATATTAAAAGGGATGTTGTTGTAATAGTTACAAAAATCACACTTGTTGTGGCTGCATCCTGATGTGACTTGTAATGATATGCTTCTTGCTTCAAATGGTGGTCTGATTGTTTTACTTGAAAAATGCATATTATTCTTCCTCATTTAAGTTATAATACTTTTTTTAATGATTATATTTATTTTAATTTTAAGATATTCTCGTTATTTAATGTTTGATAAGTTTTGTATGAATAGATTAAATTAGAATAAATGAATAAGGGATAGTTTTTCATAAAAATAGCTTTTTTTAGGTGTTTAAAATTAAAAAATAAAAGAAGGAGATTAGTTTAGTTTTTCATCTCTGAGGTCTATTGTATCGGCTAAGTCTGGTCCTGTTGATATGATTGTTATAGGAACGCCTATGCTGTCTTCAATGTCTTGGATGTACTCTTTAGCTTCATCGGATAAGTCTTCATATTTGTTGGCTTGGTAACATTCTGGGTATAATCTGTCGATACATGTTAGTGCAACTTGTGTTGCACCGTTTATCATACATGATCTTCTTGCATATTCCTTATCGAATAATCCTACTCTTCTTTTACGTCCTGTTACAACACCGTATTCTTCTATTCCCATTTCCTCTGCTTCTTCTGGAGTTATTTCTGTTGGGAATGGTCCTTCTCCAACACGTGTGGTGTATGCTTTGAAGATTACTACTACTTCATCTATTCTTGTTGGACCTACTCCTACATCTGCTGCTGCTGTACTTGCACAGGTATCTTTACTTGTAACGAATGGGTATGTTCCATAGTATAGACTTAATCCGAATCCCTGGGATCCTTCGATGAAGACATCTTTTCCTTCATCTAACGCTTTGTTTACTTCTGTTGGTACGTCTGTTATGTAATCTTTTAGACAGTCTACATCTTTTGCGTAGTCGATGGTTCTGTTTATCCTATCAGCATTTGCCGGTCCACATCCACTGCCTGTTGTTCCTATCTTTTTGGATAGGTATGATGAATCCTTATCTGCTTGGGTGTGTTTGTCGGTAATTATTGCACAGTTGGAGTCCATGAATGTTCTGCCGTCAGTGTTGTATTTGTCAAGATATTCTAATTCGTGTTTGAATACTTCTGGATTTACCAGTACTCCGGCACCTATTAATAATCTTGCATCTTCATTGAAAAAACCAGATGGTGTTAGTCTGAGTGCATATTTATCTCCGTTACATTCTACGGAGTGTCCTGCATTTGGTCCTACTCCTGCTCTTGCAATAATGTCTGGTTTGTCTTTGGTACAAAAGTAAGTGATACATTTTCCTTTACCTTCGTCTCCCCATTGTCCACCAACTAAAATGGTACATGTCATAAAAAATCTTATCTCCTAAATAATTATAAATTCCATTTTTTATTTTTATAAAAAATTTTTTTCATCAGTCTTATAGTTTCTATAAAACCTTATACTTTAATATTTATTTAACATATTTAATAAAAACTTTTCGATATTTTTTGTTTTATAATTTTTTTCCATAATTTTTATTTTCATTGTATTATTGTCTTATTATCAATAATATATTTATACAATGTTTAATAAATAATTATATTAACTAAATTAAATTTATGGAGGATAATTTATAAAAAAATTATGTATAGGAAAATGTATGAAATAATCGCAAGAAGTAAAGTTTTAAAGATAAATGAATATGCTATTATTCATAAGTACGATTGCTCCGAGAGTCTTGATTTTTTCACTGAGGATTTATTCAATTACTATAATAAGGATAATGAAATATTTTTAATAATCTATCAAAATAAATTACTTGGTGTATTCACATTAAAGGACAGTGTATTTAGCCTAGATAATCATGAATATGCATGTGTAAAAATAGATTACTTTTATATCTGTAAGAAGTATAGGACATATGGACTTGCAACCTTGATTATTATGGATATATTGTGGATTGTAAAAAGGTTCCGTAGCAACGTCAGTTATATTCTTGCAGATTCACTGGTGGACAGCTGCATGTTTTATCTAAAAAAAGGTTTTGACTATTATAAAACATCCAAATCAGACAATACCGGTTGTAATATAATAACGATGTATAAAAAAATAGATAATAGGGGATAAAAAAAATTATTAAGAAAAAACTTTATTTATTGTCTTTTCTTCTTTCTCTTTTTCTGACTTTTTAAATCTTCAAGAACTCTCTTATTGATATAATTTCCCTTATTGAGTTTTGAATATGAAATTTCTTTAATGCTGTCAGAGTACAATCTGGTAGGATTCTCATCCCTTAACCTTTGAATGTATATGTTTATGATTTTGTTGATATATTTTGGAGTCGTGAATCGACAGTCCAATGTTATGTTTTCTATGCCCATCTGTTTGATTTCGTCAATCTCATCAATCAGGCATAGCATGTCGTTGTTTAGGAAATGACTCTGCTTGTTGTAGTCGAAGTATATCTTATATTTTTTATTGTTGTCCTTATCCTCCAGTACGACATATTCTCCACTGTCTATATCCAAGTCAAAACCGCCTTTCAGGTTACTGAAGTCATCCTTGGATACCATTATCTCCTGATTGCCCTGAACTATAAGTTCAAGTTTGGTATCATATTCTTGGGATTTTTTCACAAGATCCTCTATTTCCTCCTTGCTTAATTCGCTTGATATGGTAGCTGCCTTGAAGTTGTTTTTATCAAGCATTGCAACGCTGTAGTTATTCCATATGTTTAGGTTATGGGATGCATAGACGTTCGTATCCGGAAATATTCGGGTAAGTGATGGTGAGTCTCCCATTATTGATATGTGAATGTTATTGTCGGTTAATCTATCATGTATTTCTTTTATCTTATTAAGGTCTTCATCTGATGTAAATGCTGAAAGTACCCAGACCACTTCCTTATCCGATGCTATGTTGGCGGCTTTTATCATCAGTTCTTCTATGTTTTCGAAGTATTCATCCTTGTTGTCATAGATGTATGATGCATCAAAGTATATTCTGTTTATCGGATTTCTATTGGCGATAGTCAGCAGTTCCAGGTTGTCTACATATACATTTAATCCAACATAACCGGCAACTTCAGTATCATATGTTTTATTCTTTGAATCCTTTGCAAGTTTTTTAATGGTTTTCCTGATATTCTCCTGTTTGCTCTCATCTGGAATGAATGATTTTAATAGTTTTTGGCTTGCAATATCCAGGACCTCCCTTCGGATATTGTTAATCTTGGCTAGTGGCATAAAAAGATTGTCCGGAAAATCATTAACCCTAATGCTGTTGATATAGAATGGGGTATCTCCAGTTTTAGACATTTGATTAATAATCATCTCTTCAGTCACCGGCTTATTGATGGCCTCATCAAATTTACGTTCTGATTTGTATCCAAAACTAACAATCTTCTTGTTTGCCCTGAAACTAACGTTAACCGTCATCTGCATCTTCTTATTGCAGGAAATATCCAATGATATAGGAAGGGTGGATTTGATGCGCTCATTATAATATTGTTTCTGTTTATCATGTAGCGATTTGGAATAACTTATATAAACCTCGGAGCCAACACGAATGTCACGAGTTGTATCAATCAATATGTGATTTGCGTCCTGTTCTATAATCTTATCCAGGTAAATACCTCTGATGTGATTGTTGTGTTTAAAGCCGATACCATCACCTTTAACAAGAGTAGGATGATTTTCATTTTCAAATTCAATATCAACCAATGTATCCTCGATGGATTTAATCTTACCTAGATATAATCCCTGATGGAATGAACTTTCCCTGCCCATGACCTCTCCAGGACTGTCATGCATGATATAACCGTTTGTATAATAACGGTTGAAAGTCAAGTCAAGTTCTTCCTGAAGTGACTTGATAAGCTCATCATTATCCTCACAGTTCATATTGTCAATCATGGTCCTATATGCATGTACGACGGTAGCCACATAATCCTCTGACTTCAATCTGCCCTCAATTTTAAGTGAAATGATACCTGCATCGGATATCTCCTTAACATGCTTGAATGTGGCCAAGTCATGGGTTGATATCAGACAGCCGTTATTGATGCTGTGATTTTTATACCGTAGCTTATAATTGGATCTGCACGGTTGGGCACATGCACCTCTATTGGCGCTACGGCCTGATATGAATGAAGACATATAACAGTCTCCTGAGATGCAGTAACATAGGGAGCCATGACCGAAGACCTCCAGGTCCATCTTAACGTTGTCCTTTTTTAATCTGTCGTTAATACTTTTTATTTCATCAATTTCCATCTCACGAGGTAAAATAACTCTTTTGATACCTTCATCCCTGGCCCATAGGATACTGTTATAGTCACGAAGTGTCATTTGAGTGGATGAGTGAACTTCCATTTCGGGAATGTACTTGTTGAGTAAGTAGATAAGTCCGATGTCCTGTACAATAACGGCATCGACACCTGTTCTATATAAGAATTGAACATATTTTAGAACTTCAAGAATCTCCTTGCTGTTAAACAGGGTATTCACGGTAACGTGTATACTTGCACCATTAAGATGGGCATATTTAACCGCTTTTTCAATTTCTTCTGATGTGAAGTTATGGGCAAATGCTCTGGCACCATATCTATGGCCTGCTATATAAACGGCATCTGCACCTGCATTGATTGCAACAACCAATATATCATAACTACCTGCCGGTGCTAATAATTCTCTTAAAACCATTTGATTTTTACCTCTTCTTGATTGATTTAGAAAAAAATAAGTATTATCCATAAAAAAGTATATTATAACTATATATGTATTTAATAATTAAAAATAATTATTATTCAAAATAAGAAATAACAGGAATTAAAGATGATATCAGTAAATCCATATGAATTGATGCTACCTTATATATACACGATATTTTGGGTAATTCTTGCCATTGCTATACCATTAATTGTGATGAAAATAATCGTCAAAGCATTATCCAAATATGATGATGAGGATGCTACCGAAAAAACGTTAATAAAGAGGATTATTTCCATTATCCATTATATGACGGTTATCCTGATAATTATTTCAATACTGTCCATTTTAGGAATAGATTTACAGAGCCTGATATTAAGTTTGGGACTGGCGAGTGTAGCAGTTAGTCTAGCTGCAAAGGATACCTTGTCCAATATCATCTCAGGGGTTATCATCATACTTGAAAAGAAATTTAAAGTAGGTGATCTTATAGAGATAGATGGACAGATGGGAAGGGTAATAAAGATTGGAATCAAATCCGTAGAATTGGAGTATAAAACCAAGTATATCTCCATTCCTAATGTTGTCTTCAGTACGAAATCATTGGTCAACTATACGAAGTATGGTGTATATCCGGAAACCTTTCAGATAAATCTCCGAAATGATTATGATTTCGAAGAAAAGATACATGAATTGGAGAATATACTGGATAATAATGAATTAATTCTAAAAAAACCAACATATCTAATACTTCCTAAGAACATAACGCCTTATGGGGTGGACGTTACAATCAAGTTTTTCATTAAGGATCCTATTAAAAACAATAAAATAAAGGCTAAACTCATAAGAGAAATAAAACAAAAGATGATTATTGAAAATATTGATTAATGATTGATAAAATGATGCGAACAAAGCAGAAATTTGTTCATCATTTATTTTCTTAAAAAAAAGGTTATTGAAGTGAATACTTCAATAATTTAATTTTCAGTTACTGGTTCTCCAAGATAAACATTAACGTCCAATTCAGCTGTTAGGAATTCTTTGACGTTATTTCCAAATGATATGAATTCATCTGTTTTCATATGTTTTTCTAAAGATTCTTTTGACTCCCATTTTTCAACAAAAGTTAATGAATTGTCTAAAACATCCCTATATAAGTTATAACTGATGTTTCCTTCGTGTTCTCTTGAAGCTAGAATTAATTTTTCTGCTTCTGTTATTATATCTTCGATTTTATCTTCTTTTGCTTTTAGGGATGCGTTAACGATTATCATATTTAATCTCCTCATTTTTTTATATATAATTATTATTATAAATTGGATAATATTTAAACTTAATAGTATTTTAACATTTTTAAAGGATTTTTGAGGATATGATGTGGGTTTAGATTGAAATTATCGCTATGTAAATCAAAATTAGTCTAAAGATAATTGTGCCGTATATGAAAAAAGGGGAAATCATACACGGCACAAAGGGGGGATTAATAAAATATCTATTTTTTATTGTAATATTGTTTAGTATAAATCATTATATTATACTAATTGTCCTCCGTTTGTTAATTAATTATAAAAGGGGGTTAAAGGGTAAACCCTATTTCCAATTGAATTTATTTATTCCCACGACCTTTCTGCTTGGCAACAATATCTCATTGCCCGAATAGCACACGATTATACAATCAATATGGCTAGTGGGAATATTTGGAATAGTAAAGGATATTTCACCACCAGAAACATCCAATACGGGGGATACCGTTTTACGATTTATTTTCACTATGGCCTTACCTCCATATGCACAGTCATTGTTCGATTTTCTATATATGCGTGCATATACAGTAAAGTCTTCTCTTTTGATGAATGTTGTATTGGTTATGTCTATGTCAGATTCTTCTTTTTCAAGTGTTATTACTGACGTGTTTCTGTTTGAGTGATATAGGTTGTTTTCACCGTAGACCAACGACAAATTGTATTTTGGTCCCCTGAAGTTTTCCGGGATAACATAATCTTTAAGCAAGACAACACCATTTTTTACGTGAATTGTCTGTCTGATTGTTATACCGTTAATTTTAAACCTTGCAATTCCTACATCTACCCTTTGATTTCTTTCATCAATTATTATTGCCGTCAAGTTTATCTTATCTTTCGGAAATCCTGTTATATTATAGACTACAGAGTATACATTTAATTTAAGAATGTTAATAAGGGAAGTATTCATTAAAACACTTTCAAAACCCTTCTTAAACAATTTTACCTCAAGAGTATAGTTTCTTTTTTTCCAATATGATGGAACAGAAAAGTTTTCCAAACAAATATCCGATCCGTTTGTTATGATCTGATAACCGGTAATTGTAATGTTGTTTACTTTAAAAACAATAGTCGAATTATCCAATGACTTTAAATTGATAATGTGGGCTGTTAAATTAATGCTGTCATTCACATGTGCATTGCTGTTATCAACTATTAATCCCGGCTTTTTTATATTCAATTCGAAACTTTTGTTTGTGCTGAGATTAAATATTTCATCAGTTACTGTTATCGTCACATTGTACTTGCCTGTTTTGTTAATCAATGATTCATAACTTATATTCAGGCATTCATTACTTCGTATTGGATTGAATGTATTGTCATATGTTTTGATTCCATCTATATTGATTGTAACAGTTAAGTTTCCGCTTTTTCCATTTCCTTCATTGACAATACTCATGTTTAACTTTAACTTATCGGTTATTGTCAGGTTATCATGATTGTCCGATATGTTCATGTTAATAATTGGGGCATTGACCTTAATTGTTTTTGAATAACTAATGTTTTCATTCGTATTTGGATCATTAACCGTAGCATTCAGTTTTATGTCACTTGATGATATGCATTTAACACGTAATGTCAATGTTTTTGTTTCATTCGATTTAAGAGTGCCGATAGTCCATGTGTCGTTTTTATAATCTGGGTTGTCCGATGATACATAAACTAGATTTTCAGGAATTACGATATTTAAAGTGATGTTGCTTCCGTTTCCCCTACCCGTATTTTTAACCCGAATGCCGTAATTGAAAGGAGTATCATAATCAACCTTTTCATCGGAGATTATGCTGATATCATACTCTGGCCTTAAAATTTCTACCGTAATTGTTTTATTACAATTTTTATAATCGGGGAAAGCTTCAAATACCATTTCAGGATTTGATGAATTATTAATTATTTCAGTAATATTGGCTATGAACGCATTTGAATTTATTTCTGAAGATGATATGGACCCGTTCCAATATGTACTTAATGTACCTGTAGATATTGTGGTATTATAAACATCCTTTGTTTTTATAATTCCATAAATTAGAATATCCTCATCATAATTGAAGCTATGATAATCGTTACATACTATCTGTGAAAATAGCTTGTTTCCAATATATGTATTGTTTGAAGCTTTAATATGTTCGGTTGTTCCTTCAAATAATTCCTCACATGTATTATTATAATATGAGGTATCTTTAATTATTGTAGTTGCAATATTTTCACTGCATATGTGTTTGGCAGTGTTGTTCGTGAAGGTTGAATTTTCTATCGTTATCATAGCATTTTCGGCAAGGTTTTCTGTTAATGAATCAACTGCCCTGTTGGATGTTACATTTGTGTTTATGATAAAGGCGTCATGATTGTTTGATAGTATGCTTCCATTGTTTTCATAAATGTTGGAGTTGCTGATAATAAGCCGGTTATTATTATCAAATAGTAATCTGCTCACGTTATTGTTGAATATTTTAACATTATCTATTATCAATTCTCCATTGTTGTACATCAATCCGTTGGCTGAGGAATGCTTGGTGATTTGGCTATCGGAAAGATTTACACAGCCCTTATCAAGTAAATAAAATATTGGGTATTCTCCCGTGTTGGATTCAAATCGACTATTTATGATAGTTATGTTTGAATTTAGGTTGTATATTGTTGAAACGTTTGCAATATTGTTTTTAAATAGACAATTCTGGATAATGGCATTTTTGCTATTCAAGAAGTATATTGCAGAAGCATCACGGGAGGTGTTGTTTTCGAATATTGAATCGGTAACGTTAATGTTTTTTGAATTGTAGATTACCGCTCCACCAAATGTATTCGAATCAAGCTTGTTGTTGATAAACTTGCACTTTGTTATATTCATTGAACCTGAATTGTATATCGCTCCTCCTGATGAGGAATTGTTGTACTTGGAGTATGTGTCCTTTATGGTGATATTATCCATGATACAGTTTCCAAGGTTATAAAATGCATTTGCTCTATCTGATTTTGTGTTGATTATGGTAAGATTATTGACTATTAATGTGTTTGATTTTTGTATGGATATGAATGAATTTTGATTATTCCCATTAATGATGTTGTTGTTACCGTTAATGGTTATAGTTATAGCCTTTCGGTCTCCCTTAATCTCAATATCCTCTGTGATGTCATAGTTTCCATCATTCAAGTTTATTGTTTTATTTTGATTGTTGGCATTTGCTGTTGTTATTGTGTCATATAATTCTTCATAGGAGTTAACGTTTACAATTTCTTCTTGTTTTACAGTCTTTTCATGAATGATTTGACTTTTTTGTTCTATTTCCAAACTTTGTGTATCCGCTTCATCATTTGCACAGGCAATGCCTGCTGTTAGGATGATTGTTATAATCATCAGCATCGTCAATATCAATTGTTTATTTTTCATTTTTTTATATCATTCTCCTATATAGTTAATAGTATTATGTAGACAATATTAAACATTGTCCAAAATTAATTATGATTTTTATACTATTTATACTTTTCTTGTGATATTGTTTAAAATTTGCACATGCTTATGAAACTGAAAAAATTTTTAAGATAATAAATTCATATATATAACTATACTTCCAAAAAATTATATACATAAAAAAAGGTTAGAATAAAAATGACGGTATATGACAAATGTACCTGTGTAAAGGTAAACAGAGATAAAATGGATTTAATTAAGAAAAAAGGTTTAAACCTACAGGATATCCTTGACAAGGCAATGGATAATGAATTAAATCTAAATAAAGAAATGAATGAAGATACAATAATTCAAATATCTGATAAAATAAATGAATTATCAATCAAAAAAGAAGAACGGTTAATCGATTATCAAAAAAAGACTGATTTGATAAACAGATTATTGACAGAATCAAAAGAAAATGAAATGAAATACTACGATCAAAGAATCGAGTATCTAAAAAACAAAAAACAATACCTGGAAAAAACGATAAAATCGGAGGAATATGATGGATAACGATGAATGGAGAGTAAAAGGGCCACTTGAATTGGATGATGCCGCATGGGCGGAAAAATTTTCAAAAGCTGCCGAAATACAATATGAACTAAACAACCTACAACCATCACAGACAGAAAGAAAAAAAGAACTACTGCACGAATTATTCGGACAAATCGGAGAAAAAACAGAGATACTACTACCATTCTACTGTAATGTGGGAACAAATATCAAAATAGGAAAAGGATCATTCATCAACACAAACAATAACTATCTTGACACGGATTCCATAGAGATAGGAGACTACACCCTACTTGCACAGGGAGTAAACATCATATGTGCAAATCATCCGGTAAGTACAAAAGAACGTATAGTGCCCGTCGACGATAAACTGGATGACGGAAAATATTCATATATTGATGAAGATGGAAATTTTGATGATTCAATAGAATATACCTTTGTAAATACAAGAAGTCCCGTAAAGATAGGGGATAGATGTTGGATTGGAGCAAACGTCATTATACTTCCGGGAGTGACAATAGGTGACAATGTCGTGGTAGGTTCCGGCAGCATAGTAACCAAGGATATTCCAAGCAATTCAATAGCAGTAGGAAATCCTGCACGTATAATAAGAAAAAATGAATAATCAACTGTAAATAACAAATATCAAATGAACACGTTATAAAATATATCAAAAGAAAAAAATTAACTTATGGGTGATAAATATGAAAAAAGTGGGATTTGGAATGATGAGACTACCATTAACCGATGAAGATGATATCAAATCAATAAATCAGGAAGAAGTAAATAAAATGGTTGATGTCTTTATGGAAAACGGTTTTAACTACTTTGACACTGCATATCCATATCATGACGGATTAAGTGAGGTGGCCTTCAGAAAAGCCGTTGTAGAAAGATATCCAAGAAATTCATATGTAGTGGCGGATAAATTACCATTATTCCTAATAACAAAAGAGGAACAATTGGACGAAATATTCAACACCCAACTTGAACGATGTGGAGTGGACTATTTCGATTATTATCTATTACATAACGTAAGTGGATTTTCAGAGGCCGGATTCATAGATGTGGACTCATTCTCCTATGTAAAAAAACTAAAAGAAGAGGGAAAAATTAAGAAATTAGGATTCTCCACCCACGCAAATGCAGAATACATAGACAATATCCTATCAAAAAATCCGGAAATAGAATTCATACAATTGCAGGTAAACTATCTTGACTGGGAAAACGATGGAGTGGAATCAAGAAAATGCGTTGAAGTAGCAAAGAAATATAATCTGCCAATAATAGTTATGGAGCCACTCAAAGGAGGATTCCTGGCAAATGTTCCCGAGAAAGCAAAAAAAATAATGAAGGAATATAACCCTGATGCATCAATAGTATCATGGGCATTAAGATACGTTGCCAGCATTGATGAGGTGTTCATGGTATTAAACGGTGTAAGCAGTCTCCAGCAGATGGAAGAAAATATTTCAATAATGGATAACTATGAAAAGTTAACACAAGAGGAATATGATATAATATCCGAGGTAATAGGTATCATAAACAGTCAAATTACCGTTCCATGTACGAAGTGTAACTATTGTGTAAACAGCTGTCCTGTAAATATCAACATTCCAAAATTATTCGACTTTTACAATAATGAAAAAATAGAAAACAACCCTATATTTACGGCTGTAGGAAATGCATATGTCAATTATTCAAAAATTGAATCAAATGGAATAGCCTCTGATTGCATAAAATGTGGCAACTGCGTAAAGGAATGTCCACAGCATATAAACATTCCTGAAGTCATGGTCGATGTAAAAAAGACGTTCGAAAAAGAATTATACGGATTTAAGGAAGAATAACAATTCTCCTCCAATACTATTTTTTAGGTGTTTTTTGATGAAAAAACTGGGCTTTGGAACCATGAGACTAAAACTCATAGATTCTGATAAAAAGGAAGTTGATCTAAAATTATTTCAACAATTGATAGATTGTTATATGGAAAACGGATATAACTACTTTGACACGGCATACACCTACCTAAACGGAAATAGTGAAAAGGCATTAAAAAAGGCATTGGTGGAAAGATATCCTAGAGATTCATTTGTCCTGGCAGATAAAATGCCCATATTTGACCTGACAGATGCCTCACAGATGGAAGAAATATTCAACACACAACTTGAACGTTGCGGAGTGGAATACTTTGACTATTACATGTTACATAACGTAAGTACGAAGCACACATCCAAATTTACCGATATTGATTCATTCAACTTCATACAAAATAAGAAAAAAGAGGGAAAAATAAAGTATATAGGAATATCCTGTCATGATGATGCGGATTTTCTTGAGGATATTCTCCAAAAACATCCGGAAATAGAATTTGTACAGCTCCAAATCAATTATATCGACTGGAATGATAAGATAATTCAGTCACGGAAATGCTATGAAGTAGCACTAAAACATGATAAGGACATCATAATAATGGAACCGTTGAAAGGTGGGATGTTGGCAAAGCCAGACTCAAACATAAAACAGTTGTTCAATAATTACTCCCCAAGAAAAGCCGTTGACATGGCACTATCATTCTGCAGGGACTTGGACAACGTGATGATCGTATTAAGTGGAATGAACAATATGGATGACCTGAAAGACAATATCCACATATTCGATAATTCCAAAAAGCTATCCGATGAAGATTTAAGCTTTCTAATGAAAGTTGCAACAAGAGTACAAGATTATAATCTAATCAAATGTACCGGCTGTAACTATTGTATCGGGCACTGTCCAAAATCCATTAAGATTCCGGAGTTTTTAAAATTATACAATACACAGAAAATCAGCAGAAATCATTCTGTAGGAATGTATTACAGAAACATGATAACAAAATACTCCGCAGGTCCAAACGATTGTATAAAATGTGGAGATTGTATTAAATATTGTCCCCAAAACATTGACATTCCCCAATATATGGATGAGATAGCTCATCTATTCAAATAACTATTTTTTCATAAAAAAGTATACTATTTGTTTTTCGTCGCTGTATTTTTACATAATAAAAATAAAAATTGTTTGATATTTTATCATAATTATTTAATATATAAAATTATAAATATATTATTACATATTTTATTTGGAAAATTATTGAATTTAATATGCTTAATATTTGTTTGAAATATTTCTCATTAATTAAAATAATTAAATAAAATATGTTAATTAATATAATAAGATGTTTAACATGTTGAAAAATAAAACGAAAATGTTTTTATTATTTTCATTAGTGTTAATCACAATGATTGGAATGACAGCTATCAGTGCAGCTGATGTGGATGATGCCACATCGGATATGCAGGTTAGTGATGCTTCCAACCAAGTAGACAATACAATTAGTGATTTTGCTAGTGATAATGGTAATAAGCTAATAGAAAAAACTGGTAATACAAAGACAGTTAAAAACGATGGAGAAAGTGGAACACTATCTGATCTCGAATCAGATATAAACTCTGCAACAGATAGTATAACACTTGAAAAAGATTATACAAGTACTGATACAGAAAATACTGCCATAACCATTAATAAAAATATAACTATTGATGGTAATGGTAAAACAATCACAGCAAAAAACGGTACATTTATAATATCACCCGGATATGAAGTTACACTAAGTAACACTATCTTAACAGGTAAAGAATTAAATGGGTCAGTTATCTTAAATAACGGTACTTTAACATTAAACAATGTAACTATTAAAGATATTGTTCATGGAACATATCAAATAGCATCCGTTATTGAAGCAGGTCCTAATTCAGTAACCTTAATAGATAATTCATATATTGGAAATGTTACTAATAGTAGTACAGCAACTCGTTCAGCCCTTTATATTGATGGTACTGCAACCCTAACAATACAAAATTCTAAGTTAGAAAATATATACTCATCATGGGTACCAATCAGAAGTGCTGCTGCCGGAGCTGTTTTAAACATAATTAACTCTACAGTAAATAATTTATCAAGTGATGGTAATGGTGGAGTAATATACTTTAATTATGCAGGAACTATCAACATTGATAATTGTATTATTGAAAACAATACTGCTAAATATAGAGGTGGAGCAATATACTCAAAATCAAATACCACTATTAAAAATAGCATAATTAGAAATAATAAGATAACTGGTACTACTGATAATAAAGGTGGAGCAATTTGGTTAGATGGTGCTTCATATAACCCAGTATCATTATACTTAGAAAATAATACATTATCACCTAATGAAGTATTAGAAAATCCATCAGTAAGTATACAAAATACGTATGTAAATATCACATCACCAATAAATGTTGTAGTTGCAAATGTATCCTATGATGAAGGAGATACAGTATATGCAATAGCAGTTGTAACAGATGACAACGGCAATTTGATTGGTGGACGAAGTGTTACATTTACAATAGAGGATAATACATATAGTGCCACATTATCAAATGGTACGGCTATAGCAGCTATCAATAATTTGGAAGTTGACAATACCTACAGAGTATCAGCTACCTATTCAAATGCTGTAGACCAACAAATCTATGAAGGAGTAATTGAATATGGTAATGTACTTCCTGCAATGACTGATTATACTTCAATGCAGAATGTAATTGATTCACAGGAAGCACAGGCAGTAGTAAAATTAAACAATAATATTACTAGAGCTGAAAGTGAAGAAAAAGTTGTTATTAACAAAGACTTAACCATTAACGGTAAAAACCTAGTTATTGATGCAAGTCAAGGAACTGTATTTGAAATAACCAATGGTGCAACTGTAACCATCAGTGATTTAACAATTACAAATGCTAACAGTGCTAATGTAATAAACATTACAAACGGTAACCTAGTATTAGAAAATGTCCTAATCAAGGATACTACAGTAACTCCTACATATTCTGTAGGTGCTCTTATTGCAGTAAAAGCGGGCAGCACTCTAAGCATAGTAAATTCAACCATTGAAAATATCAACGGTCCATTAATTGATGCAAATGGAACAACCAGTATAACCGATTCAATCATCAGAAACGTAAATGGTGGATCAGCTAACGGTGAAATATATGTAAGAAGTAACCTTACCATGTCCGGTACTAAAGTAGAAAACTGTACATCCTACAGTGGATTCCTTTATTCTGCCGCAAGTCTTCCAGCATTCCGTCAAGATGGTGTATTAACCATAAACAACTGTACATTTATTGACAATACAGTTACAATGGGTAACTCAGTAGTAAGTGTTGCTAACAATACATCAATTTATAACTCCAAATTCATTGGAAACAAAGCAACAAGAGACACCTCCTATGCATCAGCACTAGGAATCAGTGGTAAAAGTGATGCAGTTGCAACGATGGATGTTGTAAATTGTATATTTATAAACAATACCAATATGGGGGATGAAGGTTCAACTATTATAACAGGTGCATATTCCACAGTAAATGTTACAAATTCAATATTCCTCAGAAATGATACAAAACCATTATTCAGTTATTCAACCACCGAGTCAAAAACTATCCTAAACGCTAACTACTACGGATTAAATGATGATCCTGTTGAAAGTGGAGCTGTAGTAATTGTAGGAGAAGAATATGACGACTGGGAAGAGGAATGGATCACCACACCATATGATGTAACAGTCAATAATTGGATTGTACAGGAAACCACATTCACAGAAGATCCTGAAGACAACACAGTATTTGATGTAGAAACAGTCTTCAAATTAAACACTGGTGATGATTTAACCCAAAACATGCCTGAAGGATTAGACGTAACATACGCTGCAACCGCAGGTAGCTTTAACGATGAAACAGTAACAGTATCAGAAAACAAAGCAAGCAACGTTTATAATGCAGGTATGGTTGACTCAGTAGTTACAATCACAATACCAAATCAGGAAGTAACCTTTAATGTAACTGCACCGGAAATTGATCCTAAAGACTACAAAGGATTAAGTAAATTCATAGCAGCTACACCTAATGGTGAAACACTTGAAATGATAAAAGACTGTACAAGAGGAGAATCTGAAAACAACATTGCGATAGAAAACAGAAACATTACCATCGACGGTAAAGGTTTCACAATTGATGAGAATAACGGCAGATTATTCATGATTCAAAACTCTAACGTAACCCTTAAAAACATGGTTATCAAAAACGCTGGTTCAACATACAACCCATCCGTATTACAGATATGGACAGGTAACCTAGTACTTGAAAACGTAACCATAGTAAACAGTACAGCCTCATCAAGCGGAGGAGCATTAGTATACATCAGTCCTGACTCAACAGCTACAATCGACGGCGTAACATTCGAAGACAACACTGCAAGATTCATATCAAATGCTGGTACAACATTAATCAACAACTCTTTAGTTAAAAATACTGTTGCATTAACATCATCAATGAACTACTGGGGATACAACAATGGTCCATTAACGATTGAAAACACAGTATTTGATAGTAACACCGGTTATTCATCCGGATTTTCAGCAAGTACAAGCTCAGTATTAACATTGAATAATGTAACATTTACCAACAATACAATATCCTCCACAGGAAGTGGTATAGTATTAAACAGTGAAGGTAACTTAACAATTAACAATTCCAAATTCATTGCAAACGTAAAAGAAGCTAGCGGAGCATTAAAAGGACTTGTATATATAAGAGCAAACACTGTAATAGACAACACCATATTTGCAGATAACGTTGTCAAATCAACAAGCAGTAATTCTTACTCAACAGGTCAAGGTGCAGGTGTCTATATAGATAAGAGCGGAACACTATTGAATGTAACAAATTCCGTATTTGATAATAACTATGCAAACTCAGGAAGTGCAATATTCAATTACTATGGTTCATTCAACATATCCAATTCAGTCATATTATCAAATGAAAATGATACTTATACAATCTACACGGATTATAGGAATTCATATGCTAATAATAACTGGTGGGGTCAAAACAGTGTTCCTAGAGAACTATTAAGAACCACATCTTCATATACAATTAACACAGACAATTGGGTAATTCTTGAAGCTACGGCTGGTGAAGTCACAGAAGGTCAACTAACAGTTACAGCAACATTAAACAAAGTAATGGATGCCGAAGGAACTGTAACAGATCTTGTAGGAACATTACCTGAAGTTGATGTAACATATGATGTACCAACAGGTAGTCTAGTTGAATCAACAGAAATTGTAGATTGTGTATCAACAGCTACAGTACAAACTGCTGACGACGGAAGATATAAAGTTATTGTAACTGCAAATAACGAATCAGTAACCTTAACCAATGATGATGACATCATAGTAACCGAAGAGTCATATTCAAGATACTTCAATGATGATGGAACAGCTAAGGAATCCGTTAAACCAGGAAAAGTTATATTCATCTCCGGTGAATTAACAAACAAAACATTCATCTTTGACGTACCTGTAAACGTAACCACATACAACAGAACACAGGCAAACCTAACAAACGCTAAATTCATATTCAATGAAGGTGCTAGCGGCAGTAACATGACCAGCATCATCATAAACAACACAGACTATGCTGAAGTAGCAGTATTTGTCAACGAAGCAACTGACATGAACATTACAAACAACACAATTACACAAACAAACAATGACGGTACCACTATAGCTATAGCATTTAACCAGACAACAGGTACAACAATCGAGGCAAACAACATAACAGTATCCGGTAAAACATATCCAATAACCAATAACGAATTATTATCAAGAACAGCAGCTATCCAAGGATACAACTCAAGCAGCAACTTTATACTTGATAATGACGTAAACATGGTAGGATTAGGAAACGGTGGAAGCCAATACGCTCAAGATTCAATAATCGGTATTGAAGTAAGAGGAGAATACTGGATCGACTGGGATACCTATGATATGGGTATGGATGAAAGTAATGATAACATGGTATCAGATAACCGTATAACAGTATCCGGTGACAGCAAGTATGGCTATGGTATCAGATTCGGTAACAACATCGACGGTACAATCATAAACAACAACACAGTCGACGTAAACGGTACATTATACGCTTGTGGTATAGAAACCAATAAAGGGGACGATATACAAGTATTATACAACAATGTAACTGCAGTTGCAACAAACTTCACTTATGGTATATACGTATCAACAGGAAGTATGGGTAATGTCAATGATGCAACAGTATATGCAAACAACATTAACGTAACAGCTAATGATGCATATGGTATTGAATTATTCGGTCCTGAAGGAGTTACAGTAAGTGAAAACGTAATATACGCTACCGGTGATTACTCATTTGGTATAGCAGGATATAACAGTAATGATAACATCATAACATTTAACAACATGACCGTTGTAGGTGATTCAAGTAAAGATAAACAGATTACCTCCGATTCAATAAAACAAGATATTTGTGGTATAGCATTACTTGCAGCTGATGAAGCTACAGGAAACACTGTTTCAAACAACATGGTTAACGTTACTGATTTAGCAGGTAATACTTCATACGCTGTTTCAATTAACGGTGAAGACAACACTGTAATTGATAACACTCTCATAGGTACAAACCTAATCGGTGATGCTGCAGTAAATGCAACAGAAGCTAACACGGTTGAAAATAATGGTCCTCTAGGTGATTTAATCATTACCAATGATACATACAGTAATTTCTTCGATGAAAACGGTGTATTTAAATTCGGTAAACAACTAGATGGCTCAAGCGTATACTTATCCGGTGAATTTACTGATAAGGACTTCATATTCAACGTACCTGTAGACCTTACAACAGCAGAAGATCAGGCAATACTAAACAACTCAGTAATCACATTCAATAATGCAGCTGTAGGCAGTAACATATCCAACATCATAATAAACAACAAAGATTACTCTGAATACGTAATATACTTAGATCATGTTGATGATGTTACAATAGAAAACGTGACAATCAACCAAGAAAATACCATTGGAAACATAACCCATTCAATCGGTATAATCTATGGTGAAAACATCAGCATAAAAGACAGTAAAATTACAACAGTAGGTAAATGTTTAGATGTTGTATATGATTCAAACTCCAAGAGTACAGTATTGACATCTTCAATATATGCATTAGCTACTAAGGAATTAGTAATTGATTCAAACACAATTACCACAAACCAAAGTGGAGAAGCTACAAATTATGGTACCCTTGAAGGTTTAGATTTAAGAGGTAATACATTAAATAATGCAGAAGATGCATTTGAAGATGCTCGTATAGTAAACAATGTAATCAATACAGAAAGTACAGTTTACACATATGGATTAGTATTCAATGACATGGTAATAAACTGTGTAGTTGACAACAACACATTCAACTCATACAGTAACTATTACAGTAACGGTATTGAAGCATTCAACACTTCACGTGTAAACATAACAAACAACCTAATCAACGCTAACTCAGCAGAGTTTGCATATGGTATATTCCTATCAGGAATGCTTGACTGGAATACGTATCAAACAATCAGCACGGACTATAACTATGTTGCATATAACACAGTCAATTGTAACAGTAGTGTTGCATATGTAATTGAGTTATACATGACTCCACGTAATACCTTTGAATACAACAACCTAACAGCTAATTCCAATTACTCAATCGGAATAGCAGGTAGTGATTCAGGATATAACGTTATAAGATACAACAACATTGTATTAAACAATGACATGCAACAGTCAACAGCACCAAGCTATGACAGTATCAACAGTTACCCTGCTGGTGTAAAATTCGTATATGGTTACATGGCACAGCCTGGATACAACAACGTAACATTCAACAACATAACAGTAAATGCCGAAACTGATGATAAGATTTACACTGTAAACCTTACAACCGCCAATGGAAACACCGTAACAGACAACACGTTATTAGGTGTAAACATTGTTGGATCAGACTCAGTAATATACAGCGGTAGTAACAATAAGATAGAAAGAAACGCACCTAAATCCATTGAAGTAACAATGGGTCCAGTAGTTGCTTTCATAGGACAGGAAACATCTATCCACGTATCAGTACTTGATGAAGACGGTGAAACTGTACAGGATGGTATAGTAACATTTACCGATGCAAACGGTAAAGTATTAGGCGTAGCAGATGTTGTTGATGGTACAGCAGCAATCAATGCAACATTCACCAAAGCAGGTGAATCAACAATCACAGCAGTATTTGCAAATGACTACACAACCCAAACTGTTGAAAACACTCTAACTGTCAGAAAAGCAGAAACATTCATCACAATTGATGAATTTAATGCAACTGTCGGTGAAGAAGTAACCATAACTGCAAGAGTAGTCGATGAATACGATAACCCTGTAACAAACGGTAAAGTAGTATTCAAAGTAAACGGTAAAACCTTAAAAGATGCAAATGGTAAAGTAATCTATGCCAAAGTAACTGACGGTGTAGCAACTATTACATACACAGTTCCTGAAAATTGGAAAGATGCTAACATCACAGCAGTTTACTCTGGTTCAAGCAAATATGAAGATTCTAAAGTAGAAGATGTTGCTATCAACATGACTGAAGCAACACCTGCATTAACGATAGAACCTATCACAGAGGATATAACTATAGGTACACAAGTAACCATTAAGGCTAGTGTAACTGGAACACCAGCTCCACTTAACAGTGGTAAAATAGTCTTTAAACTAAATGGTAAAACATTAAAAGACGCTAATGGTAAAGTAATATATGCTAAATTAGTAAATGGTACAGTAACACTTGACTACACATTTACCGATTTAAAAGCTAAAACTTACACACTTAGTGCAGTACTTATAAGCTCTGACTATGATCATCTTGAAGATTCAACTAACGTTACTCTTGTTGAATAAGTAGGATAATTAACCTTATTCTACTTTCATTTTTTTTTAAAACGAGTATGATATTGATTTAAACTATTTTTTCATGCTCATACATTTTATTCTATTTCTAAAAAGAAGATATTGACGCATATCAAATTATATTAAACTGATTTTATAATCTGTAGTAGATAATTCATTACTGTAAAGATATGCTAAAAAGATGATTTCTATTTTTTCAAAACAACTAAAAAAAACTAATGATTATAGCTTTTATAATAAAAAAAGTAAAAAAAAGAAGGGTTTTTAATCTATTTTTTGAGAATCCGTGAATTCATTACTGGACGTCATTGAATGTAACGTTATGTGAATATAACAATTCGCTACCGAATGATTCATATACTCGAATTTCTGCCTTAGCAGGTTTATTATCACTTGATTTGTAATATGGGAAATTTAATTTATAACTTTGATTTGCAGTTATATCACCAATTGATCCAGTATCATAAGTTTCATCCAGCTGGGCACCATCTTCAGAGTACCAAATTGCCTTAACCTGAACGTTGTCCAAGTCACGCTGTGATTTCAGGTTTCCCTGAATTCCACCGGTATAATAACCATAGCTTACCTTCAAATCAGTGGTGACATTGGTTATCTCAATAGATTGTGCTTTTGAATTCATATCGTTTTCATAACTTAATCCACCAATAACACTAACTAAAATAATAAGAACAACAGATGCGATTGGAATTAACCATAACATTTTATTGTCTTCTGTAGGTATCTGTGGAGTAGTTGTTTGGCTGTTGTCAAAAGTATGAACATAATTTGGATTTATGGTGGAAGAATTGCTTACCTTATCTTTTTCCATATAGGAAGCGATGGCTGCAATTAAATAACACAGAAAACCCATAATGCCGAATAATGAAGTTCCTATTAGCACTCACAATCCACATACGATATATTGTACCGCAGCTATTTTATAATTCTTATTAAATAACCAAATACCTATTAAACCAAGTAAACTGGATACTAATGTTATGGAACCATTTGTTGCCAGTTCAGCACTTAAACCGGATAATCCATAAGCTGCAAATGCACCACCTAATCCAAATATCATAGCCAATACAGCTATTATTGGATTTATTTTCATATTTTCACCTCATAGGCAATATTATTTTCCAAAGTAATCAATGAAAAATTCATATATTTAATCATTTATATTCTAAATTTAAATATTATTATTTCATGGTTTTCTCTTAAGCCAATTGATATCTAGTATTTTTCAAATTAATTACTTTAATTCTATATCTGTAATTATTTAATAATATATTTTAATTATTTGTCTTTCAGAAACAATACTGAAATATTTGAAGATATCCTCTTTTCTAAAAAATAGGTTTTATCCTCTATGAGATAGTAAATAATAGATATGTAAACAGACAAATATAATAATGAAAATAAATTTTATGTTTTAAATAAGGAGCGAAATATATGAAAATATTAGGAATTGTAGGAAGTCCAAGAAAAGATGGAAACTGTGATTTATTAGTTAAAAAATTTTTAGATAATGTAGAAGGGGATACAGAATACATATTCTTAAATGAAAAACAGTTAAACGGTTGTAATGCATGTATGGGATGTGTTGAAGGGGATTGTGTAATAGATGATGATGGAAACAGCATTATCAAATCATTACTCGACTGTGATGTATTAGTATTCTCATCACCTATATACTATGGTCAAATATCAGCACAAGCTAAAGCATTCATCGACAGATTCTATCAAGTATCAAGAAATCCTGAAAAATCATTAGAAGGCAAAAAGGTAGTAACTATATTTACCCAAGCACAGCCGGAAAACGTATTCGGGGATTACATAGAATCATTCAAAACAATGCCATTCGGTTTCATGGGTATGGAAGTAATAGGTAACGTAACCGCAATGGGAACTCAAGACAAGGGAAGCGAAGAAGAACTTGAAAAATACATTGAAGAAGTTAAAGATATAGCTAGATCAATAAAATTATAATCTAACTCTTCTTTTTCCTTTTTATAACGGAACTCTTTTTTTTATTATTCTGATTAAATTGTTGACCTTAATATGTCTTTTCATATCTTAATTGCTATTTTTAACAAACAGATATTCCTCATAAACTATTACCTTAAAAAAAAGAAGTTATGGGGGTTAAATCTTAACTTATCTAATTAATGTCTAGCAATCTTCCATGCTGCCATCCATGTAACTGCCGTATCCTTTAAAGTCCATTAATCCATGACCTGAGAAGTTGACAACGATAGTTTTTTCTTCACCTGTCTGTTTACATTTTTGGGCTTCATCTATAGCTACCTTTATGGCGTGATTGGTTTCTGGTGCAGGGATGACTCCTTCACATTTGGCGAATAATTTACCTGCAGCGAATACTTCCGTCTGTTTTGCTGTTCTTGGAGTGATATATCCTTCATTTCTAAGTAGGGATACCTGGGTATTCATTCCATGATATCTTAATCCACCGGCATGTACTGATGGTGCTACGAAGTTATGGCCTAATGTGAACATCTTAAGAAGTGGTGTAAATCCTACTTCATCACCAAAGTCATATTTATACTCTCCCTGGGATAATGTAGGACAGGCTGAAGGCTCTACTGCCAAGAATTCACAGTCAGTGTTTCCTTTGATTTTTTCTCTGATAAATGGGAATAATGCCCCACCGAAATTACTTCCTCCACCTGCACATGCAATCATGATGTCAGCTTCTTCTTCGGCTATTTCAAGTTGTGTTTCTATTTCCTGGCCAATAACTGTTTGGTGTAATATAACGTGATTTAATACGCTACCAAGTGTATATTTTGTCTTCTCGTCACTTAATGCATCTTCCACAGCCTCAGATATTGCTATTCCTAATGAACCAGGATGATCTGGATTTTCTTCAATTATCTTTCTTCCGACTTCTGTATGTTTACTTGGAGATGCGTATACGTTTCCATCGTATAATTGCATAATCGTTTTTCTGAACGGTTTTTGATCGAATGATACTCTTACCATATAAACGGTACTTTCAAGGTCCATTAATGATGCTGCAAGTGATAAAGCAGTACCCCATTGGCCTGCACCTGTTTCTGTTGTTAATTTTTCAATGCCTTCCTTTTTTGCAAAGTATGCCTGTGCTATGGCACTGTTTAATTTATGGCTGCCTGTAGGGGATGTGTCTTCTCTTTTATAGTATATTTTTGCTGGAGTGTTTAGTTTTTCCTCCAAACCTCTTGCTCTGCATAGGGGGGTTGGTCTTCCCAGTCTTTGATATAATTCTCTTACCTGTTTAGGTATTGTAATGTATCGTTCGGTGGAAAATTCCTGTTCCAAGCATTCATTTACAAAGATATCTGGCAGTGAACCAATCTGGTCTTTTCCTTCACTGTTTTTTGGTGCTGGTAGTTCCACGGGTAAATCTGCATTAATGTTGTACCAACTTTTTGCCACATCATCACTTGATAGTTCTATTTTATATTCCATTTTTTTCAGTCCTTTTGTCAATAATAAAAAAAAATAATAAATTATTTTCATTAAAATGATTTATAATTATAAATTTTTTATCTTTATTGGATATATATGTAAATTGTATTATTTATAATTGTCATTTATTTTATTTAAGCTATATGATAGTTATATTTGAATTTTTTCCATCAAATCATTTAGAAAACTCTTTAAATGTTAAAGGATAAATATTTTATTAACTGTTAAGTGGGATGATTATGAATAGTAAACAACTAACATTAAGAGACTTAAATATCAAGGATGAACTTCTTTTTATAAAATTTTATTACAAGTATTTGTTATCTTACTGTCAAGAGTATGACCTTCAATATAATGGATTGCTGGCAGTTGAAATAATTAAGTTAGGTGAATTTATCGATAAGATTACCTCTGATGAAGATGCCGTTATCAAAGATAATGATATGAAATATTTGATAAGAATAGCTGAAGGTAGGGTATTTAAGCAAATAGATGAACTGTCTCCAATGTACAATCGTAAAAATACTCATGATATCCTTAAAATTCCGCGTTATAAAATGTATCATATTCTTGAAAGACATGGATTTTAATAGGACAATTGTAATTTAATTACTTTTTCAAGAATGCGATATAAGGGATATGACATTTAATTGGTTTCTTATTTAAGCTTGTTTTTAGGAATAAATTCATAAATTCATTTTATCTATTGATGTATGAATGTATAATCGATTAATATTCACTTGATAATAAAGCAAGAATATATTAAAAACGGACAATATAATTATATATAGATAATAAAATATCGAGGTTTTATGATGAGCGAACAATTATCATTTACACAATTATTACGTAAAAATGAGTTTATCGAATCAAATACTAACGAAGAGACAACTAAAATAGATGACGATTTTGATCCAGACGAAAAGATAGAAAATCTTGAAAGAAAAATTTTCGAAGAAGAAACAAGAAAAGCCGAACAGGAAGCAGAGGAAGCTAAAAAAGCAGAGGAAGCTAAAAAAGCAGAGGAAGCTAAAAAAGCTGAGGAAGCTAGAAAGGCTGAGGAAGCTAAAAAAGCTGAACAAGCAGCTAAACAAGAATCTATAGAATCTCAGAAAAACGAAGAAAAATCCCAAAAAACAACTGATGATACATCAGATGATATAAGTGTCATATACATTGGAAGTAAACCTGTAATGAATTATGTCTTATCAATCGTTACATTAATAAACAATGGCGTTAACAAAGTCAGTGTTAAGGCAAGAGGTAGGGCTATCAACAGGGCTGTTGATGTTGCTGAAGTTGTCAGACATAAATTTATCACAAAAACCGTAGTTGAAGATATTAACATAGCAACTGAAGAAGTATTCAGGGCAGATGGTTCAGCATCAAATGTTTCAACCATTGAAATTATATTAACAATATAATTTTTCATTCTTTTTTTTAAGAAAAAATAAGCATAAATATTTTTATCCCTTTTTTTAACAATTATTGATTAAAATACATATTATTATAATTTTTGAGGTGTATTATATGGAATTAATAGATATTGGGCTTAATTTAATGCATAAATCATATAATAAGGATAGGGTGGATGTAATTGACCAAGCAAAAAATGCAGGAGTTTCAAAATCAATCATAACTGGAAGCAGTATCACATCCAGTAAACTAGCAGTGGAATATGCCAGTAAGTATCCGGACGTGTTATATGCTACTTGTGGGGTTCATCCACATGACGCTAAAACATGTGATGAAAACACAATCCAGACACTACGGGACTTGGCAGATAATGATTGTGTCGTTGCAATAGGAGAATGTGGTCTTGATTATAACAGGAATTTCTCTCCACAAAATGTTCAGCGTAAATGGTTTGAAAAACAAGTGGAACTCGCAGAAGAATTGGAAATGCCACTATTTTTACATGATCGTGAATCCTATGATGATTTCAGCAAGATTTTGAAGAATCATAAAAAAATAGCCACAAGGTCTGTTGTTCATTGTTTTACCGGGACTAAATATGAGGCAGAGGATTATCTTGAGTTAGGCTGTTATATAGGAGTCACCGGTTGGATATGTGATGATAGACGTAATGATGATTTATTAAAGGCAATAAAAGTCATTCCACCTGAAAAGTTAATGATAGAAACTGATGGTCCATTCTTAATGCCAAGAGATTTTGAACAAAAACCTAAAAATAACAGAAATGAACCTAAGTATCTGCCACATATACTTAAGAGAATAGCAAAAGAAATGAATATCGACCCAGAAGAATTGGCAAAACAAGTAACAATCAACACCAAAAATTTCTTTAACATATAATCTCCCCTTTTTTTTATTATTTTATTCTCGTAATTCGTTATTCATTCTATTAAAACACCCCCTTTTTTTGAATTTCTACCCTAATAAATTGATAATAATCCATAATTAAAAAATTCATTCGTAAATTATTCTATTTTTTATTTATGATAGTTATAACAATTACTTTTATAAATGTAAAATTATATATAATTACATAACTACTAAACAATCGTAGGAAGCGAAATAAAAGTATGACATGTGAAAATTTAAAAGAAGAACATGTGCAAAAGTTAAGAAAATTAAATGATGAATTACCTTCATTTGGTGACTTTGAAGATTATTCTGATAAATTAAAAGCATTATCTGACCCTACACGATTGAAAATATTATATTTGCTATCTGAAGGTTCTTGTTGTACATGTTCTATACAAGAAATTTTAGATAAGCCACAGTCAAATGTATCTCATCATTTGAAGATATTGAAGAACGCTGGGTTTATCGATAGTAAAAAAGATGGTATCTGGGTTTATCACAAAGTTAAAGATCCAGAGATAATCGATTTGTTGGATAATTTAAATCATTTAATTACCAATTAAAAAAAAATTAACTTTTCTTTTTTTATATTCTTTTTTAAAAATTCATTATATGTATTCCCTACTCATATTGAAAGATTACTGATTCTAAGTGATTATTCATTGTTAAAGCCAAAATACGCTTTTGATGGATTTATGAATATTTAAAATTAGCCTGTTATTGTAGGGGGTTAAATAAGGTAAGCATGGAATCTAATCGATTTTATCCATACTTATTGGTCCTTCACTTTCGGACCATGTTTCAACGTATCTGCCCGGTGCCATACCTTCATATTGACCTTTCTCATTTTCGCTTATGGTAATGTATGACTTATGGACATTGGATTGTGAATTTGATGATTGCTGTGAAGCTTGTTTTGATGAACTGCCCTGATTTTTATTGTTGGATGTGCTTTGTGATTGATCATTGGTAGTATTGTTTGTCTGATTCAAACTCATGTTTTGGCTATCATTCATTGTTGTATTGTTAGTGTCATTGGTGGTATTGTTGACTGGATTTAGCATGCCTGTAGAAAAGACAACTATTCCAAGCAGTATTAAAACAACAGCAGCAATTACTGCAATTTGCATATTCTCTCTCAAATTATTACCTCTTTTTCAATTGACATGATAATTTTATCATTATTTATATTTAAAGTTTTTGTATTTTTCACAATAATATAATCAACAAAAGATATGGTGGCTTATTTTTAATTATAATGGGTTAGATTGTCTTTATATAAAAATCTATTTGATTAAACCATCATTTTTTAGCATAATGTTAATTTAAGATAAAAAAATATACTTTTAATCGATTTGATTTGGAATAGAATTTCATATATTTATTAATATTTAAAATAAAGCGATAATTATATAAGTTTTAATTTCGATAATTTTCTATTATAAAAAAATAAAGGAGGAAAATCAAATGGTAAATAAGAAAATAATCTTTACATTATTTATCATAATGGGTATACTGACTGCATCCTCTGTAGTATCTGCCGGATTATTTGATTCATCATCATCTGATGATTTAAACGTATCAGATATTACCATAGTCAGTGAAGGCTACTCCATGTACAAGGTAAACTGTGAAGTAACTCCTAAAAAGGATTTTAATTATCTTGAAATGCAGGTAATCTTCTACGACAGCAGTGATGCAGTAATCGGTAAAAGCGCTTTAGTATGGAATACGAATAATCCTGCAAAAGACCAACTGATAAAAGTTTCAGGTACTGCAATGACCGATGATGCAAGTTCCACACCGGCACGTGCTGAAGTATACTTTGTAGATACTGCATTTGGAAGTACAAAAGATGATGCAATATTCATTCAAAACGTAACAATGTAAATCGATACTTTTTTTCTTCTTATTTTTTTTCATAACGAATTTAACCAATTATCTGGCTTAAAAAAATAGTAATAATGGGAGTTAAACAATAAAAACTAGCTTTTATACGATTATCTATTTCTGATTCATATATCTTCTAGTATAAGGACAGGCATATATGCACTTTCCGCATACAGTATCCGGTTTTCCAAGATTAACTTCGGATATCTTCAGAGCATATGCTTCACATTTTTTATCATCATAAAAGTCATTTCTTTTCAACTTATAGTTCCACTCGATACCGCTGATTGCATTGCCCTTACATGCATCCTTACATATGTTGCAATTACCGCATTGTGATTTGAGAATTGGCTTGCCGTACTCTAATGGTGCATCAGTCATTACAGAGGTTAATCGCAGTGCAGATCCATACTCCCTGGTTGTTAGTAAAGCCGATTTTCCAATCCATCCAAGGCCCGCCTTAGTAGCAAATGTCTTGTGTGGCAGTTCAAATGAATTGAATTCTCCAAAATCCTTTCCTAATCGCTGTTTGGTCTGTGCATAAGCTTTATAACCTCGTTCAATTAAATACTCCTCACAAAGCATGCCTAACTCATCTAGCTTGTTGTTCATGTCCACTAGTTTTAACACGTATTCCATGGTCGGTGCATTGGACATTCTTTTAAGAATCTCCCGGGGATATGCGATGTAGAATATTACTCCCGAGTTCAATCCGGGCATTATGGTCACATCGCTGATATCTGCATATCCAACTTTAAATGCTCCGTTATCCATTAGATACTTTCTTAAATCAGATGATAATGTCATATTATACGCCTATTGTTGTTGAAAAATGCTAATGATTCATTTTACGTGTTATGGTAATGACTTATAATGTTCATATTCATAACTGATTAAGGTAGGATTTCTAAAGCATTTGATGTTTGAGATTAATATTTTCTCATGATTGTCATCTTCAAATTCTAAAGATAAATAGTAGTTATCCTTTGCATTTAATACCTTATTTTTGAATTCAGGATCATTTAATGTTTGAATTGCCTTCATGTCGTTATCGTCATAGTCATCTATTTGTTTTAATCTATTAAGCGTGCATATGAAATGTTCGCCATTGGAAAATAGGGCATAGGACTTTTTCCAATCATAAATTTCTCCTGTAATCAAATATTTTTCCATAAATAAATCTCCATATTAGATTCTTCTAATTATGATTATCTTCTATCTAATTATTAACTATTATTATATTAATACATTATGTTCTTAATTTGAAAAAAAAGTATTACTAAGTTTCTGTTGTTGTTTTATGTGAATTTCTGTATTGTTGATGTGTGTCTACTTAAAACGATTGGTGATGTCATCAAAGAATTTAATTTAATTATCTGTAATTTCTAATCTGAGGTTATATTAAACATTCACTTTATAATATTAATATTTAAATCTAATTTTAATTAAAATATTTTATAATATCTAATTCTTATTTTATTTATATTAGTTTAAACAAAACTTTGTATTGGTAAGTAGATGTTTATTTCTATTACATTTTAATCATTCTATCAACTTTAGTAAATCTAACCTCTTCAAAACATGATTAAATCATTTGATTGGTATTGTTGGGTGTATGGTTAGTAGAGGTGATTTTATGCTCACTCAACTTACAATAAATTCTACTATTCTTGGATATTATCATCAAGATAGTAACTATTCTGAAATTACTTGGAATAATCTGGAATAATCTATTGAATAATCAGATAATTATTCTTACAATAATATATTCATATCCTTCCCAAAGTAAGGATAGTAAAAACTGATTAAAAGTGTATATATTTAACTTTATTTACCCCAAATAATAACTAATATAATTTACAATTGGAGATGAATAAAAATGACAGAATTACCATTAGCACCAATTAAAAGAATTATCAAAGAAGCTGGTGGAAAAAGAATCAGTGACGAAGCAGTAATTGAACTAGCAAAAGTCCTGGAAGAAATTGGAGAAGAAGTAGCCGTAGATGCTAACAAATTAGCAAATCATGCTGGACGAAAAACAGTCACCGGTGCTGACATTAAACTAGCACTCAAATAAAAAAAGAATGATGAGTATATGTTAGCATTATAACATATACTACCTTCTAATTTAACCAAATAAACACCCAAACAATTAGTATTTGCTTATTTTAAATAGTTATTCAATATTTTTAGATTATTTTACCACTTCTATTTTTTGCAGTACAAAACATTTATTTGTTTTAATGGGGTATGTGTTAATTTTCCCATCTAAACATATTATAGAATATAATGTTCCACAACAGATGTACTGTAGCACAATAAAATATTGTAGTACACATATTAAATTATGTTCCACAGTAAGTTATTGTAGCACATAACTCTCATATATGAAAAAAATTTTTTCATATTTAATAATTTAATTTATGAATCAAAAATAAATTATAATACATTTCAGGATATCTTAATATTTTACTACAAATATGAATGATAAAAGGAGTATTTTAGCCCATTCATGTATAAATTATATATAATGTTAGCTACATAATATTAAATATCAAATTATAGGAGTTTATGATATTATGTCAGAATTACCAGTAGCACCAATGAAAAGAATAATAAAAAATGCAGGTGCAGAAAGAAGTAGTGATGATGCTGCAGTAGCACTAGCAGAAGTACTTGAAGAATTTGCTGAAGAAATATCAGTACAGGCAGTAAAACTAGCAAAACATGCTGGAAGAAAAACCGTAACTGCCGACGATATTGAATTAGCAATCCAATAAATTACATTACATGTATGTTAAGATATTAACATACCCTTAACTTTTTTTCAATCATGCTTATTTTTTTTAGATAAATTCTCTAATTTTTGTAGACACGTTTTTCATTTGTATACACAATATTTTCTATGACCGTATATTAGCAGATATCCATGTTTAATTGTGGGAACATTTATGGCTTGTATGTACATTTAATTGTTGTCTGTACAACTATGTTTTAGGGGTACATTTTTTTGTGGGGACAAGATATATTATTGTACCAAAGCTTCATGCTTTCAATATTAGTTTACATGATTTTAGCTTTAATAATTTTCATATTTGTTCATAAATTATATTATATTACACTTTATTTCTTTAATTATATCATAGATCTAGTTTTATTTTAATATTATATGATGGTAAATCTACATGAGTTGCTATTAATTTATAATAAATTATTATTTTCAAATAATTAGTGGAACATATAACTATTGGCCAACAGTTTACACATGGTAAAATAAAAAGATGATGGATAATCATCATCCAATAAAAAAAGTCTATCGATTAGTTGAAATATACGGTCTGGCTGCCCTTACGTTTTTCCAGGTTGCATGTTGCGGTTGTTGTATATCCATCACAGGTTATGCTAATGCTACATTTATCCGGATATTTTGCCATTGAAGCGGTATCTGGTATGTATATGTTTCCCTCATCATTTACGGTATAACTTTTAGGTGCCTCTTCAATCAATGTATAGCCATCCCTATAGTAATTCATTGATAATGATATGACTTTTCCCGCATGCTGACTGCCTACATTAACCGTAACCTGTTCACCTGTATTCGGATTACCGTCGGCATAGAATGTAGCCCAATTGATTTTATCCAACTTGTCTGTATTGGAAGAAGAGCTGCCGGACTCCTGACTTTGACCGTTTGAATTATCACCTGTGCCGGTCGGGTTAACAATGTTTTCAATAACGTTAGGGTTATTATCATTATCGGTACTGATGATGATAAAAGTACCTGCTATTAATGCAATGCAGAGTATAACCGTAACACAGATAATTATTAAATTATTTTCCCTCATTTTACACATCCTTAACTTTCTTTAGTATAACTATGAATATCATATGATTAAAAATTATTGGAAAAATGAATATTAAATGTGGTTAAAAAAAGAAGAAAAATTGGAAAATTCCAATTTGCAGTTAGAATCTGGATTAAACGTTTAGAAACTTCTTCTCGAATATTCGTATAATCCGTTCTGCAACGAATATCAACAGTCCTACCAGAATTATGTAAATCCAGCTTGTCGGGTTGATGTATGTTGTTTTGAATATCGTCTGTAACTGTGGTATGTAAATAGCACATAGCTGCAATATAAATGATAATATTACTGATATATACAATGTCTTGTTTGTCTGTTTGCTGTTACTTTTACAGTTGAAAACATTGAATAACTGATAGACAACAAATACGCTGAATGCTATGCTGCTTGCCAGAAGATAACCGCTTCCCCTGTTTAGTTCATAGATATATACCCCTAAGGTTCCACACATCATCACAAGGCCGATTAACGTTATGTGCAGGAGATTCTCCTTACTAAGCAGATTATCTCTTGTAGGGCCGACATTCATGACATTCCTATCAGAAGGCTCAACACCTAATGATTGTGCCGGAGGGCCATCCATGATAATGTTTATCCACAATAACTGCACAGGATTAAACGGTAAGGGGATATAAAGAAGTGATGAAAATAATATTGTAAGTATAGCAGCGATATTAGTAGACAATTGGAACTTGATGAATCGCTTGATATTTGAATATATTGTTCTTCCTTCTTTGACGGCATATATTATCGTTGAAAAATCATTATTTTCAAGAATCATATCACTGGAGTTTTTTGCAACATCCGTACCGGAACCCATTGATATTCCGATATTTGCATTTGTCAGTGCCGGTGCATCATTTACACCATCACCGGTCATTGCAACAATGTCATCGGATTCTTTGAGTGCTTTGACTATGCGTAATTTCTGTTCGGGAAATACTCTTGCATATACGTTGTACTTTTTGACGGCCTCGATTAAATCCTCATCGCTCATATCACTTATCTGTTTACCCGTTAAGACGTCTTCATGGTTGTCAATGCCCACCATTCTTGCAATACTACTGGCTGTATTCTTATGATCGCCTGTTATCATCTTGACAGTAATTCCGGCATTTTTACATGTGGCGATGGATTTTGACACATCCTCTCTAGGAGGATCCATCATAGCCATTAATCCAGTAAATATCAAATCAGATTCGAGCTTGTCGACATCATTTATATCTACATCATCCAATTTCTTATATGCAAACAATATTACTCTAAGGGCATCATCAGTATACTGGATAACCTTTTGTCTGATGTTGTCTTTATCCTCTGATTCCAGCTTGGATATTTGACCGTTATTGCTTTTATAACTACATAAGTTAAGCACTATCTCTGGAGCACCTTTGATAAGCAGGTATTTTTCATCGTTGATGATGTTGATTGTACTCATGCGTTTTCTGTTACTGTCTAATGGGTATTCATGAATTCTTTCTGAGCTATAATCCATTGTACTGTTATTGAGTGAATATTCCATTATTGCGATATCAGTGGGATTTCCTATGGACAGTTGTTTATTTTCATCAATTTTTGCATTGTTACACAAGCAGCCTACCTTGAATGTCATGTCATTGTCTGTAATGTAACTTTTTGTGACTGTTTGCTTATTCATGGTCAATGTCCCTGTCTTATCGGTACATATGACGTTACATGAACCGAGAGTTTCTACTGCAAGCAGCTTCCTTACGATTGCCTTGTTTTTGGCCATCTTTTGCATCCCCAATGCCAACGTCAAAGTCAATACCGCTGGTAATCCTTCTGGTATGGCTGCAACCGCCAGGCTTACGGCGGTCATGAAAGTGTTTGCCGCCGGAATTCCCTGTATCAATTCAAGTGCAAATATGACGATACAGATTATTATTCCCATCAGACTTAATGTTTTACCGAGTTTGTCTATCTTTATCTGAAGGGGTGTATCTTCCTTGTCGTCCTGGATTAAACTGGCGATTTTACCGATTTGTGTATCCATTCCTATGGCGGTCACAACGCCCTTTGCCCTACCGCTCGTAACGGATGTATCCATGTATGCAAGGTTACTGTGTGAATCATCATCGGATATTTCATCCGTCTTATGTACTGGCATTGATTCACCAGTCAGTGATGATTCATTTATCTTCAAGTCATAGCTGTCGATAATTCTTAAATCGGCTGGAATATTGTCTCCTTCCTCTATTATTACAATATCTCCAATGGTTATATCTTCGGTGTTTACCTTGATTTTTTTATTATCTCTGAGTACTACTGTTGTATTGGTAGTCATGGACTTAAGATTTTCCATGGCATTTTCAGCCTTCATTTCTTGTCTATATCCGATAACCGCGTTTAATATAACGACAAAGAATATTACCATCGAATCAATTATGTCATTGATTAAGAATGCAACTATTCCGGCTATGATAAGCAGTATCATCAGGGGCTCGGTAAACTGTGAGAGAAATTCTTGTAATTGGGACTTTTTTTCTTGTTCGATTAATGTGTTTAACCCATATTTTTCTTGTCTTATGATTACTTCATCTGATGAAAGACCATCTGCACTAGTTTCTAATTTTTTTAAAACATCTTCTTTAGAAACTTCTTCCCATTTCATCTTTGTTCTCCTGTTTAATGATTGACTTATTATAAGTATACTTTTTATTGATTATTATTATTTTTATCATGTATAACTTTAATAATTAACTATCATTATTGATAATGGGTATAATATATTCAATTTTCTTTGTTAATGTGTTATAGGGGAGTATGTGATAATCGGACTTTTAATAATCATTTTTCAATGATTGATTGGAGATTATTTTAGTAGGTATATATTTATTTGTAATCTGAATTAATGGTGTATGGATTATTGATTTGAAAAAAAGTATTAAAAGAATGTGGGGGTGGTGGTGATGATTTGTTTTTATGTGTTTATATCTCGAATCCACCGTCTACTTTAATTATTTGACCGTCTAGGAATGCGGAGTCGTCACTTGCTAAAAATAGTGCTACTGCTGCAATATCTTCTGGTTCTCCACATCTTTTTACAGGACATTGATCAATCATTTGCTGTAATGCTGCTGGTCCACCGATACTGTCTACCATTGCTGTGTGGATAAGTCCTGGTGCAATTCCGTTACATCTTATTTCAGGTCCGAGTTCCCATGCAATTGATTTGGTCAATCCTGCCATTGCATGTTTTGAGTCAACATATGCTGCAAATCCGTGGTGTGCGCCGAATGAAGCTACTGAACATGTGTTTACTATTGTTCCTTTACCTTTTTCTTTCATGACTGGTGCCACTAGTTGTGTAAGCACCAAGCTTGATGTTACGTTTACGTTGAATATCTTGTTCCATTCTTCAATGCTTAAATCCATTAATGGGCTCATGCTTAGCATACCTGCATTGTTGAAGAGTATATCTACCGTACCGTATTCTTCCATTGTTGCATCGAATATTTTTTTAACATCATCAAGGTTGGACATGTCGGCAATTACGTATATTGCTTCATTTCCTTCTGCTTTTATATCGTCAACTATTGCTTTTGCTCTTTCTTCATTTCTTCCGGTTACAACTACTTTTGCTCCTTCTTGTGCAAATAGTTTTGCTGATGCTCTTCCCATTCCTGATGTTGCTCCGGTTATGATTGCTACTTTTCCTTCTAATTTTGCCATAATATTTTCTCCTAATTTATCATAATTAATCATGATATTTATAATTATATCTTTTTAGCTTCATAGTATATAAATCTTTTTGAAACTATCCATATTCTAGAAATATTTTATAAAAAACATAAATTAATAATCATTGCACATTATTTATGAGAATTAATAATCAAATATTTATTCGTATCCTTGATTAATTGTATGAAAAATCGTTATAAATTATATTGTTTAAAATAGTATGTTATTTTTTTATGTTAATTGGAGATTAAAAGGGGAGAAGAGTTATAGTTCTTCAAGAATCTGGAGACTAACCGGTTTTATGATCTTAAAGTTCACGTTATTTTTCCAGAAACCTTTGATATATCCTTTTTCTTGTAGTTTGTCAAAGTAAGGTTTAAGTTCGTCATGCCATATGTCTATTTCTTTGAATTTTTTGTTTGATATTGTTGTTCCAACTTTTTTATCAAGTAATATACTACTCAATATGGATTGTGCTAGATTTATTGTCATATTTTTGCCTCCTTTTGAAATATATTTAAAAAAAAGTTTTTATTTACTTTTGGTTAGTATAAGTTTCACTTTCTTATATATCTGTCATGCTATATAAACTTATTCATAACTATCTTAAAAATATTTTAAAAAAAATAATCATAAGCTTTGAATTACTCAAAGCTAAATTTAACTAAGTTGATATGAATCAAATCGTTATAACTAAAGCTCATTCCCTTTTTAAATTTATCAGTTTAATTAATTGGATATTTCATTTTTCAATGTTTAAATTGATACTTGATTACACAAAGACCTTAATCTACATAATACTATTTAAATATACATAAACGATAATACACATTTTTTCTTATTTTTGGAGATGATTAAAAATGATTTTTTGTTTATGATCTATTGCTATACTAATTTGGTTTGCATGATTCCTATGAATCTCATTTACAACTTTTTTCCTGATTAATTCTAAATATCCATATTCCCGTTTAACTATAAGTTAGGTGATAATAGTTATGAAATACATCTTTCGTGTTTGATTCAAAACTGGAGTTATTTAACCTTTTAGATACCATGGATAAAATATTTAATTTCAACAATTAAATGCTTTAGTTATTACTACCCATTTTTGTCCATAAATCCTCACAGTTCAAAAGATATTTTTTACTTAACACTCATGAATTGCTCATGAATGTAATGAGGCTTTACATGGGATTTATGGACTTAATGGGTTCAAATGGAATAACCTGCCATTAAAATATGAATTTATTTAATTACATATAATTTGGCATATTATTCCATAAGTTAATATTGAATAAAATTTATGATGATACACTTTATTCTATGAATCACAAATGCTTATTCAATATCTTATTTCTACATTGAAGCACTTAAACAATTTATTTTAATTGCCTATGAAACTTTCATGTAATGGTGAATGGATGTTGATCCCATTCACATATTCTAATATATCATAAGTTATATATAAATGTTGGCATATAAATAATTATAAAAATTTTAATATTATTCCATAGTCTTTATTGTAATACATTTGAAAATACAAAATAATCTTTGATGATACTCATATGACAAAATGATATCCATATTTTAAAAAAAATCGGATTTTCCACATTCAATATCCTATGTTATTTATATTAAATCTTTCCTATGAAAAATAATTCACTTAAATTTATTTTTTTACATAAATATTGCTGCAACTTGTTGTCAAAACATTTTTACAGGTACTATATCAATATTTACAATCAAGTTAAAATTATCAAATGGAATATAATAATAGATTAATATAAATAATTATTATGTCATAAATATAATATAAGAAATTATCGAGTGGATTATAATGGATGAAACAATTGGTGAAAGATTAAAGAAATTAAGAAAAAATTATAATTTCACCCAAAAACAAGTGGCAGGATACCTTGGATATAATCAAGGTCAAATAGCTAAAATAGAGAATAATCAACGAAACCTAACATTATCCTCTTTAGAAAAGTTATGTGACTTGTATAACTGTTCTGAAGATTATATACTGGAGGGTGATTCGGATTATTCAAAGCCTACATTTGCATTTAGAACTGAAGAAAAAAATCTTGATCTAAATACAATAGCCAGGATGAATAAAATAATTAAGAATATAGAACTGTTAGCGGATTTAACAAAACAAGAGGATTAAAAAAATGGAATTTCCAGATACCTACTTTGAAGTATGTGAAAAGGCGAATGATTGTCGTCGTAGATGGAACATTAATGAAAATGATCCCATTGACATCTTTTCAGTAGTTCTCAACAAAGTAAAAAATGTTACAATAATCTTTCTGGACATGGAAGGATATGTCAGCGGATCATCATATAAGACAAAAGACCAGAATATCATATTTATAAACTCAAATCACCCGCTGGGAAGACAAAGGTTCACAGTAGCCCATGAATTATATCACATGTTATATGAGGATAAGTTTATCAAATGTGACATGACAAGCAATCATGAAATAGAAGAAATGGCAAATCAGTTTGCTTCATGTCTGTTGATGTCCAACGGTGCATTATTAAACTATGAACGGGAACATGGAATAGAAAAATGGGACTTGGATGCTATAATCGAAACGGAACAATTCTTCCAGATTAGTCATAAGGCAATGTTAAGACGTCTGATGATGTTGGATAAGATAACCGAGGATGAATTCGATGATTTGCTTCCGGGGATAATCTGGAATGCAAGACAGCGAGGTTACAGCGATAAGCTATACGTTCCATATGTCGATAAGCAAAACTTTGTCATGGGTAATTATATCAAACTCATCAATAAGGCATATGATGACAACCTGATTTCACAGGGAAAACGTGATGAGTTATTTAAAGATTCATTTAATGAAGATTTAATAAAATAAGATGGATGGTTAAATTGGCCAGGATAGTCATATCACAAATTCAATGTTTAAAAGTGTTGTTGGATTGTGAGTATATAAACGAGAATATAAATGATGAAATAATACTGACCCAACAGATGTATGATGAATTCTTGAATGAAGATAACTGTTGGATAGTTAAGTTAAAATCATTTATGGATAAGAATTTGATAAAAATTGAGGATATTTCGATATTTACAGAGGAATATTATACATATAAGGCAATAATAAACGGTAAACTGGGGATTATGTATGGCAGATGTGAATCATCTGCAATGTCAATAGCAATTCATTCAAATGCATTACTTCTCACAGAAAAACATGAAAAATGCATTAAAAATATTGGAAAACATAATTTGACTTGGATAACCATATCCGATTTTTTAAAATCAATCACCTAATTTCTTTTTTTTTAAAAAATAGAGCGTGTAGCAATTCAATTTTTAGATCCTTAAGCATGAATATATTAATATCATGTTCACACATTACTAAAATGATTGTCGCACATATTATGTTATAATTACCCATCATTTTAGCCATTTGATTATATTCTATTTTAGAACTATAATCACACATAAGTTTCAAAAAAAAGTATAACTGTTGATGATTTTAGAAATTAAAACCATCAATATCAGCATTAGCTAATTTAAGATAAGTATCATCAGGGTTCAAGTTATGATTTGCCAAT
>ODAI012789511.1_pt1 | contig 53120 bp, 44 predicted proteins | sample 1539321 | NCBI WGS metagenome assembly ODAI01 (sample SAMN02144231, study PRJEB22623) | gut metagenome | biome: sheep rumen | host: Ovis aries | place: New Zealand | reverse complement strand
GATCTTGTGGCGACCGGTGTTCAGATGGAAGCCTGGTCGGTCGAAGACAGCGGCAATGGCGTGTGCTTCAATGTGTTCCTCTATAATGTACAGCCTGGGATTGTGATCGATTACGCCACGGGCGAGAGCAAACGCGATCCCGGCTTCCAGCCTTCCGCGGAGGCACCGGTTCTCCCGCTGTTGGTCATGGGCAGCGTCGATGGCAATGTGGCTGACCGCAGCATGTCTGACAAAGAAGCCGGAGGATCAGAAGCCCCGGCCGTCACCTATGTGCTGAACACGAACACTCACAAATTCCACCTTCCCACCTGCCCCAGCGTGGACGATATGAAGCCGAAAAACCGGGAGGACTTCTACGGCACCCGGGATGCGGCAATAGCAGCAGGCTACCAGCCCTGCGGCAGATGCCATCCGTGAATGTAAACCATAGTTGAGAAGACAGGTGAACGTGTATGAAGCGCAATGACTGGATCCGGAAGTCACATTTATTCCGGACAGATGAGTATGTATGCTCCCAATGCGGCGCTGCTTATGAGAAGCCGTATAAGGTCTGCCCCAATTGCCGCTCGCAGATGGGGAAATCCAGATACGATCCATCGTGGGTGGATGAGGCCGAAAATAAAAAAAGATCAGGCTTAGATTCATGCAAATATGCATGGTCCGAGCCTGATTACTTTTCTTTTCTCAGCGACTACGATGCAGACAAGCTGTCAGGTGATTGTTTTCTGCTTTTTGGCATGAGCTATCTTTGCCGAAAGAATCTCAAGGACTGACTTGCCGCTTACTCATAGTCTTCAATGCGCCATTCGTCCTTCCAGTCCAGATAAGCCATCTCACCGTCAAAGCGGAACGGCAGCCAGACATAGTCGGCAATGGAGGTGTTTCTCTCTGAATCCGGCTTGGGGGGAACGATGCCGTACTGCGCGATCAGCTGCGGGATCAGATGTCCACGGCCGGTAAAAATATAGGTGAACATGTCCCGGCTGAAGGCGTAGGGAACGTCCATCTCTTCCGGGCACCAGCGATCCGCCACCGCAATGTACAGGTCTTTCTTTCCCTCCACTTTAAAGACCGAAGAGATCTGCGAATGGTAAGAGGTCTGACTCTCATCGCCAGGATGAGGATTTCCCAACACAGTATAGGGGCCGTGCCAGGTGTCGGCAATCGCGACTTCCGAAGGATTCGGAAGATAGCCTGTCGTGCCGCTGGTGACCAGGTAATGCTTGCCGTTTCGCCGGAAATGAGCGGTTGCCTCCCGGACAGCCGGAGGCGCGACGTGGGGGAAATGGGTGCTGTAATAACCGGTCACATCCGTGTAATCCTCGGTGAGATCGGCGCAGATCGTCTCGCTGTGCACGCGCTCAAAATAGTAATACGCTTTTCCGTCCTCCGCAACTGCCAAATCGAAATCTCCCGCGCTCATGTTCAGTGGGCGCAGGCCTTCCCGCACCTTCGTGTAGGGGCCGAGGATAGAATCCGCGGTCAACACGGTTTCGGACTGGCTGCCGTCCCGGTTCATGATCTTCAGCCAGCAGACGAATTTCTTCGTGCGGGCGTTATACAGGATATGCGGCCGATCCATGCAGGCGGACGGGTGCAGGGAGGAATCCGGATCATCCGGTTCCGGCGGAATGATCAGACCCTCATCCTTCCAGTTGTACAGATCCCGGGAACTGTAGCAGCGCACGCCCCAATGCCAGATCTCGCTTATGCCGTCTGTCTTTTCCTTGTTTTCGCCATACCAGTAATAGGTGCCGTCCAGGTACATAACGGAGCCTCCGTGAGCCTGAATGCGTTTGCCCTCGGTATCCAGCCAGACCTGGCCGGGACGGATGGAATGATAAAACTGGTTCATGCTCTATCCTCCTCAAATGCATTTATTTGCGACAACGCGCCTACAGCGGCGCCTATTTTTCCGGGATCGCAGCCCTGTGCCGCCAGTTCGAAGAGATCGGAGATCTGCTTTTCATGGCCGCCGGGATTGTCCAGTTCCGCAGCCTCCGGCAGAAGGCTCAACAGCAGCGCCTTTGACTTTTCGTGGTGAAAGACCTGCGCCAGCAGGCAGTCCGGCGTAAAAAGCTTGCGGAAATCCCGCTGGGGCAGATAGGTGCAGGCATAGTCCCCGGCAGAAACGGTAAAGGGCTCTTTGCCGGATTCGGGCAGCGTGACCAGCGCCGTGCAGCCAAAGGGCACGGTGAAGCGGATCGAAACCTGTCCGTCCGGAAGGATCTCCCAAGCCATCCGATACGCACCCCAGACGGAACGGTAGCTGCCCTCAGCACGGCGGAGCCTGGCATCGGGCTTCGGCGATAGGATCGCCCGTCGGAAGCCCAGCTCCGAAGGCCTGATCCCCAGCACATCGGCATAGAGAAACTCGGCTACGCTGCCGTAGCTGTAGTGGTTGAGACTGTTCATTCCCACAGGGCTGATTCTTCCGTCCGCACCGATGGAATTCCAGCGTTCCCAGACGGTGGTGGCGCCCAGCTTCACTTCGTTGAGCCAGCCGGGATAGTTTTTGTTCAGCAGGAACTGGATCGCCAGCTTGTGCCGTCCGTAGCGGCTGAGCATCTGGCAGAGGACCGGCGCGCCGGCAAAGCCCGCACGGATCCGAAATCCGTCCCGCTTCAGCAGAGCGACGAAATCCTCGGTCAGTATATCGGCGTCTCGATACAGCTCAAAACGCATGGCCAGCAGAAAGGCCGACTGCGTGTTGACGCAGAGATGCCCGTGGGGTGTGAAGTACTCGTCCAGCAGGAAAGCCCGCTGCCGATCCCGCAGCGCCGCATATTTCCCGCTCTCCTCCAGGTTCAGCCGCTCCAGTGCCTCGGTGAGGATCTTCAGGCTCTGGTAATAGCACAGTCCCGCCACATAGGCGTCGGGCGTCGCGCCTTTGAAGTCCATCTCCGTCCGCCCGTCCAGCGCCAGCCAATCGCCAAACTGGAAGGCGCGGCGCCAAAGGCCGACAGCGTCGCCGTTTTCTTCTTTGATGCGCTCTCCCACATAATCCACCCAGTCGCGCATCATCGGCAGCCAGAGCTTCAGCTGCTGGTCATCGCCGTAGAAGCGCCAGAGCGTGTCCGGCAGGAAGGTCGCCGCATCGCCCCAGAGCGAGCAGATCGGGCAGAAGGCCCGGCCGGCGGGAACATAGGCAGGGACCCCGCCGTTCTGCTTCTCCTGTTCTACGCGCAGCATCCGCAAAAACTTGGCAAAGAAGGCGCGGGTATCCGCGTGGTAGGAAGCTGTTGGTGCAAAAATCTGCGCGTCTCCCGTCCAGGCCATACGCTCATCCCGCTGCGGGCAATCTGTGGGGATGTCGACAAAGTTTGAACGCAGTCCCCAGACCGTGTTCTCGTACAGGCGGTTCACCTCCGGCACTTCGCAGGCGAAGAAGCCGGTCCGCTCCAGGTCCGAATGCACCACGCAGCCGGTAAAATCCTCAAGCTTCGGCGTCTCCGGCCAGCCCTCCAGCAGGACATAGCGGAAGCCGAAGTAGGTGAAGCGGGGCTCTACCATCTCCCGCCGCCCGTCGGAAACATAACGAAAGCCGCCCACAGCGCTGCGGTAGTTGCCGTTGTAGAAATTCCCGTCCTGCAGCACTTCTCCGAAGCGCAGCCGGATTTCTGTTCCGGCCGGGAAGTCTGCCTTAAAGCGCAGCCAGCCTGCAAAGTTTTGCCCCAGATCCAGAACCGTCTCGCCTGCGGGCGTGCGCAGCAGAGCAACGGGCTTTCTGGTCTCGGTCACGCGGACCGGAAGACTGCTTCGATCCGTCAGCTGTACCGGGACGGGCAGGATCTCTGCCGGACCTTCCGGGCGGGGCTTCTCCGCCCAGAGGAGGCGGTCGAGTGTCTCCCCGTCGTATATGCCGCTGTCGGCCACGTCGCTTGCCGTATAACGCCAACTCTCGTCCGTCCCGATCACATCGCGGCTGCCGTCGCAATAGTCGATCCGCATGTTAAATCCTAAAATACATTTCCGTTGACATTTTGTATTATACATTTCCGTTGAGTTTTGTGGAATGGATTTATTACTGGATTGTTTTTGTATTATACATTTCCGTTGATAATTGTGTTCTGCAACAAGAGCAGCGTCAGTTCCATTCAAATCCTGCATCCGTTAGTTCTTTTATCCGTTGCTCAGACATCAGCCCCTTGTTCCGGAGCTTCCGCATGTTCGAACACCATGCACCTAACGCCATGCCATTGTATTCTTCTCTCATTGCCGGTTGCCTTTCGTTCGTACGAAGAAAATCTTTGTATGCTTGAAGATATTCCAACCAGTTTGGGAAATGACATTCATTTTTTATTCCCGGCAGGCATACTGATGGCGTATGACGTGAAAGCTCTTGCGCAATGTGTGCCCGCGCAAATGCCTTCCTCTCATTAGTTACGGTGTTAAGGACAATAGCGTTTCTCTTATCTTTACTCAACCCATCCAGAACATACTTCCCATTTGACGCTTCCCTTAGAACCTTATCAAGTGCACTGTAAGGGGGAATGACTGTGCACTGTGGGCACCTTTGTCCGGCAAAGAAACTTGAACGCTCAACATCAAATTCATTTCCACAGTCATTATGCCGCAATGTGAGCCTCCTCGTTTGCTTGTCGTATGAAAGATATGTGTAGTCATCTGCAGTAATGTCGTGAATCTTTTGAATAACGGCATTCTTTCCTCTGGGACTACCCGATGCACGTCCTTCGCACATTATACACACCGGATGTTTCATGAACCAAGCTCGTGTCACTTGAAACGATCTGTCGCAATCCGGGTGGTAGACAGTCATCTTTTCCGTGGCGTTTGTATATGATCGAAGTTCAAAACCTTTTTCTTCTACGAAGTCTCTCACTTCGTTTTCTGGACTGCGCGTAGAACAACGACATCTTTTACCATAGAATATGAACATGCGCGGCTTGAAAGACTTCTCTTTCCCGCAGACTTTGTGGAAATGCTTTATTTTGATATCGTTGGATACGAATGGCTCCATCACTTCATATTCATTATTGCCAAGCTTCTCGACAATAGTTCGATAGCGCTCGTCATATGAAAGCTTTGCATCACATTCCGGACAGCCCCATCCCGTATCATGGGCATGCGGTGTTGCATAATAGGTGCTGCCGCACGCGTCGCAATGATATGTTCCTATTATTTCTTCTGCCGTTCTTAACTCTCTATTCAGTTCGGCAGGATCTTGGAACAGGAACATCAACAGGCCAAGTGTTGATTCGTGATCACGCATTCTAAGCAAACAAAGCCAATCATTGAATCTTTCTTCTGGGACAGAGAATAATGCCTTATGGTCCCATTGTTCCAGATCAACATAAAATCTTTCTGCCAGACTTCTTGGCTTATAGTGCCGCTTTCGAAATTCCTCGTGAATAAGATCTTTAATCCTACTGATATCTGTATGAATGTTGCTGTTCAACAATTGTTCTGCATAGCAGGCATACACCACCATGTCTTTTTCGGGAATAGAGCATTCATCCTTAACGAAGTCATCCAAATCAAACTTGTTTGTGTTGGTAGGCCTTCCGGCATATACACGAAGTCGAACATTATGTTTCGGGCACATATGTACGCCTGACAATTGATGAACGCGATGATAATACGGCTTGCCATATAATTCAGTATCTTCCTTGATGCACTGCGGGCAAACTCGAAGTTGATTGAAGAGGTATCTTGCAAAATTGTTTAGCTTATCGGATTCACGGAAAACGCTGTTAATATAGTTCGTCTGTTCTTCCAGCGAGAGAAAAATGGATTCAAAAGGAAATGTAGAAACTGAAAGATATAACGATGCTGCATCAAGGCTTGGCGAAAGAGCCTTATATAGTGGCAAATATTCACGACATATATCATAAGAAACATCTGTTACCTGATAGCGTTTTATTCCTAAATTCACAGTCTCGAATAGCTTCGCATTTATGCCATTGATATCCAGCATACGAAAGAAATAGGAATACAACAGTTCATCCGGATGGGGTAAATCAGCATTTGGCAGTTTCATGTGATACGCCTCGGTAGTTGGAATCGTTATATTTCAATTATTGTATTATACTGTATTTTTCTTTAAAATGCAAACGCTAAGTATACGGCCACACAACTAATCAAGGCCATCCCAAGCCGAATGACTTGGAACAGCCTTGACATCCACATTACCTTTTATATACCTCTGATTTTGACATTTCTTCCTTTGACAATTACGGTACTCCAGCTTTTTCTTGAAAGCAGAGAGGTTTCAAGTGTTATTAGGTCTGGTTCCTGTTTTATCTGGTTCTCCAAAAAGAGGGCCGTGTCTCCCATGAACCGCCCCACTTTGTTGCCTTCTTCGTCAAGAAGGTACTTCAAGCGCAGTATCTCATACACAGAGAGATCGTCTCGGTTTGAATACATTCCATAGTCGACGCGATACACGAAACCCTTTTTCACCAGAACTTGAAGAGCCACATAATAAGGTTTTGTGTGATGTCCACCGCAATGCCGGCGAGCTATCCATAACGGGTTCTTTTTGAACCATTCATTCATCTCGGAAAGCAATGCGGATTCGAAAGTTCTTTCGCCTGCTTTGCGTTTCCTCGTGAGATACGGAACGCACAACGGGCATCTTTTCCCATCAATGAATGATTGGAATTTACCTGAGACAACATACCCGCAAGGTTTGTGGCGAAGACGGATGCTTTCACCTTGCCGTTGCAGTTCGAGAATATCATATTCGTCGCCTATTGCTTCCTGAAGTTTGTTTTTACGCAGCTTTATCTGCTCATTTTCTTTGCAATAAGGGCACATGGGATTTGTGAGGAATGAGCTTAGTAGAGTTTTCCTGGTTTGCCCGCACTTGGTATGGAGGACAGTCACCACTTCTTGTGATGGAAGATAGTCCTCAATAGTAAAATCAGTGCTGATACGGTCAATCCGTTCTTGGATGGAATTAATCGTATGCGCTATTTCGCATCGACATGTTGTTCTGTGCCATATTTTGCTTGCCATTCTAACGGGTTGAGCGCGCCCGCATGTATCGTGGATTACCGCCTGTGTCGCTCCAATCCCTCGAAACGGTTCATTGAGATGGTAATGCCCATCTCCAATACTGCGTAGCATCTCATTTACGAGGTGATCGGGATCTTCAGAACTCATACATTCAGGGCAATAGAATCCAAGCCGCGCAGCTTCCAATGTATCGGTCCATTTATTCTCACAAACAGCGCAGCGGTATTTCCCAATAGTAGCTTTTCTCGTAACAAGAGTCCCACGGTTACTTTTCACCATGACTGGACTGGAGGGCAGGTCTTTTATGAGTTCAGAATATGAAATGCCGCTTGCGAGAAGGTAGTTGATCACGTCTGAAAATGACAACTTCTTGGCAGTGTTTACTTTGAATCCGCGGTCAGAAAGCAAAGACCGGATAATCTGTATGTTTATATCTGTTGGATGATCGTAAACAGATTTCACATACTTAGCGTATGCAATTTTCTTGGGGCTTGAGGTCTCACATTTGGATCTTTCGAGCTGCCAAGAGATGCTGCTGGTATCTTCAAGACTACACAAATCAACTTCATGGATAGCACAGGATTCTACGCCGGGAAGATTATGCCATGTCCGAACATATGGAACCGAACACATGCATACTGGGCAATAATTTATCTGCGATACCAGCAGTGGCAGTGTTGGCATATCAAGTAAGCCCCCCGTGATAGTCGAAACTGCTGTATGAATATACCGGGCTTGATCGCCCTTGTCTTGTGCAATGCCAATGGCTACCAGTGGTGTGTTATAAGTGATAATATCTGCCGTGCCAGGAACCTTGTACCCACTATCTTTCAGTTCCTGAACACTCTTATCTAATCCCCTCAAGTAATCCTTTCGTACTGGTTCTTTGTTTATGGTGCCTCTCATGCCAGGAGACTTTCCATGTGGAAACATCCGATCAACAACTCGTTGAATCCCGAGCGAGTCGAATGGGTAGTTGTTTTCAGCGAGAAACACCAACCATCCGTATAGAAGCTCATCACGAAATGGCGGTCTGAAGCATGTTAATTCCATGCCCTAATCCCTCCCAATCTGCATTGTCACGGGCCGGATGCTCCGGCTTGTCGTCCTGTTCATTCTTCGTTCGAGGCTTTCGCTTCTTCTCGGAACTATATTCCTTTTTCAAGAGTTCTGCGATTACGATTTTTGCTTGTTGTCCTCTATCCAGAAACAGGAATTGCTCATTATTCGCAGTTTCCTTTCTGATTATACGCTCGATCTGCGTAGCATCTTCGAAACCGGCTTGACCCAAGAGATTCACAAGCTCTGATACGACTTGGACCTTGCTGCTAAAAGCAGTAACAGAACTCTGCATAAGGGCGCTCTGCTCCTTTTTGCGTTCAGCCTCAGCTTCTTTCATTATAGTTTCGATCGTCGTGCGTTTTTCCTGCTGATACAGTGCTTCGACAGCATCCAAGCCGTCTCTAAGGAGTTCTTTGGCTTTGGGGTATTTGCTTGCAGCTTTCTTTATAGTGTCTGAATTGAGCTCAAACTCTTCTTTCCCTTCGGAATTAATACACATAAGTTGTGCCGTTATGAATATAGTTGTCAGAAAATCCACGTTTCTACACGATTCCTCGACAAGTGTGGACAAGGTTTTCTTTGTCAGTGGATATCTTTTGTTGGTCCACTGATATTCCCAGATGATCTGCACAATACGCTCCAGAACGGTAGAGTCGTCAGCTTTCATATCGGATGAAATCTGGCCGAGTTGAGAGAAACGCCGCGAAAACCACACGTTTTTGTTCAAGTCTTCAACAGCAGCCTCCGTACCGATAATCATAACGGACACACCTGACGAAGCTGTAACGCTCAGAAGGTGATCAAACATCGAGATTTTTCTCTTAATGACAGACTGAATTTCATCGATAACAATAATTGCGACGTGAAAAAGCTGTATCAGCTTGACAAGGTAAGCTTCCATCTTCGTCACAGTACCCATTTTTCGCATTTGTGGTTCGTAATAAGCAGTTCCAAGAATTCTGTCCAGACTCATGGAGAGATCGATGAAGACAGATTTCATGTCACCCTCTCTTGCAGTAGTTTCCAAAATCGGGACCTGGGTGTATCGGTACCCGGAGAGATTATGCTGGATGGCCTTCGGGTATCGATCCAACATCAGTCTGACAGCGGTACTTTTCCCAGTTCCTGCCGTTCCAATCAAGCTCGCATCCTGAACGCTTGTAGCAATAGGCTTCGCAACAGAGAGAAGGTCGGTGACTTCTTCGTTTAGAATTCCGTACTCTCTTCTGCGATAGGCCGACATCAGACATTCTTGAAGGCGTCGCTCCAAGTCCATATGAAACGGCATATACACTGTTACTTCATCCTTGAATGCTGCAAGAGCCGCCAATCTCTCACTTTTTGGCAAGTTGAGAGCCTTTTCTTTATCATAACCGGGAAATGCACGCATATTATCGAGCATCAGATCTTTTCCACTCAAGAGGGGAGGAAGTGCGCAAATATCAGGGTTGGTTTCCACCCCACATACGTTGCGATATCTTGCCTGCTGAATGTCCTGCAGACCGATATCCGGGTACATCTGCAAAGGGTGTTTATATTCTTTGCATTGGAGTTTAATATTCTTCACGTATTGCATTTAATACTCTTCCTTTCAAAGGCCATACGCCTTAGCCATAGCATCAACATCCATGATGCCAACCTCGGTGATTACCTCATCATCATCGTCTGAAGTCGCCGGCTCAATGGGTGTCACGCTGATTTCAGGGATTTCCGGCTGAATCTCGGCTGAATCTGCACTATCATCATAAAAAATTTGGTCTTTACGCTGCTGATCAAATGCCACAAGTGCAGCACGCTCAAGCTGCGCGCTTTCGCGCCGGTTCTTAACAGTATTTTTCGAAGGCCCCTTATCAATGAGCGCCTGCTGCGCAATGGATGCGATTTTGGCTTCGGACATCATTCGTTCGTCCGCTTTCTTCGCAATTGCCTCGTATCGTTTGCTGCGCCATTCAGTAATCCACTTATCAACGACAGGCCATCTCATGTTGCGGAACTCTTGCATTTCAGGCCGCTTTTCTGCGAGACGATATCTAAAAATCCGTCCTGTTTTTTTATCTGCGCGATAGAGTGTATTAACAGAACGCGGATCGTATCTCATCTCAATCGAAGCGCTCTTTTCGCCAAGGCAAATTGCCTCATATTTCAGGCCATCATCTTCACCCAGATCCCAATACAGAGTGTTCCTGTACGATATCTGCCGTTTGGAGAGCTTGAAATCGTGATCCTTCTTCATTAGCCCGAACCTGGCCGCAGCGCGAATATCATCGTTTGAAACATCAAATCCGGAGAGCCTGCTCTTCGAATAATAGTCCCACAGTGTATTTGGTGTTATCACCGGAATCGCTTCCGTAATGGATGGCGTGACAGGATAATCGGGAACTGGCGAATTGTTATGAAGCCTAATTGTCTCATATACGATGCGCCTGAAATCCTCAATCGTCATTACAGCCTCTTGGAAATGCTTTGTCGCATGTGTTCCTGTTACGTATCCAAAGCCGGATTTAAGAGCACTTTGGACAGTCCTGTGGAGTTGCCCAAAGAACCTCTCGACAATGCCTTTGAGAGAGCCAGTAGCCACAGGAACAAGACTGATCGCAATGGGAACCCCTTCGAGAGTGCCGGAGTTGCTTCCACCGGTAAGGTTCTCCGCAATGGCATGTGATACATATTCAGAACCGTGGTCGACACGAATTTCCCTCGGAAGCGTGCACCCCGGAAAAACCGGCTTGGACTCGTCATACTCTGCTCCAAACATGAAGGCGTTGTCTATATCTGACATCATCATAGAGTCCATCAGATCAAGAAAGCCTTCGTAGCTGTTATTGGCAAAAGACACCGACGCGCCAACGACTCTGTGTGTCAGAACGTCAACCGCCAGATAGATGATCGCATGACCGATCACCTGATTTGGAGTTCCCGGATTCGCAGACACCAGGCAGAACGAAGCTTCATTTTCGTCGATTTCGACCATTTCCATAAGGTTAAAAACTCCGTATTGACTGGTGCCAGTGAGAATGCGATTGTTGTTTCTCTGGTCACGAGCCGACATGGCGTGGTTGCTTACTTTGTCACCATGAAGCTTGGTTGTGCGAACCCAGTTGTAGAATCGGTCGTATGAAGGCCTTTGATTTTCAGGCAACAAAACAATATTTCCATCCTCATCCGTAGTCGAATAGTACTTGATAATCATACCCCTGTATACACTGACGAGCGATGGTTTGTACTTTGATTCACTATCGTACTGATAGCGGTTAAGCTCTTGCACGTATTTTTTATATGCTTCTTCATACTGTGCCACAAGTTCTGCATTGTTCTGAACTGAGCTCGAAGTTCCATCTTTGCGTTTTTTGCCTCTGACATTCCCGTCAAAGTAGGTGTTATTATTATTGTTGTTCAGTGCTCGCATAATGCGACCATCGACTACTGACCAGTATGCTCCGCCGGACTGCACGTACTGTAGCAAATAACTTCTCAGGCGCCTAATTGAGAGATTGCAGGCCGCCGCTAACTGCTCAATTCCTTCTTTTCGAACACCCCTTTGTGACAAGACTGAATAGTTGGGGTACAAACTGACAATGTATTTCTGAATGCATCCAAACCTAAGGTCAGTTATCGCTCTGTCGCCGTCATTCAATAAAGGAACAATATAACCATCGGTGTCAACACAGTTAATGAGAGTTCCATTTGCTATGGCATCATTAAGCTGCGTGAAACTTCTCTTGATAATGTTGAATCTTGTGACGCCCAATTCGACAAGCCAGAAGATTGTTGTTGTGACATCGTTATCGAATGTTTCATGGCTAAGGATTCTGTATGGAACATCTTCAAGGTAAATCAATGCGCCATCTGCAATTGACGGATTTGATTTCTTGTCTTTTATAAGTCTCATAATAGACCTCCGCATGTATTTTCTGAGCAAGTTCTTTGAACGGTATTCTCCCTCTGTCTAACGGAATCTGAATGACATGTCTTGCAATCATATGCATTAACATACTGGTCGAATCGTTTACCCATACGTCATCCCAATATGTCATTACATCTCTGATGTTCAGTGCATAGTCAATATCAATTTCATCAGAGAATACGACATAATGGGGAACTCCATACCGTTCCCAATACTGGGCTTCAACATTCTTGCGTATGATATTCCTTTTTCCAGCCTTTGTATCATCCTCAAAAACTGAAGCATTTGGTTTGACACTGATAGCAACCGCATATCCCTTCACGTCTTCAACTAAAAAATCCGTGCTGAGAATCTTGCTATACTTCCGAACACCCAGTTCCGCACATATCGAGTTCACGACTTCTGCATCCATTGGAAACTGTTCCAAAATTCGGTTTGGCGTTAGAAATCGGAGCACCCAAAAGGTCTTCTTTTCTCCTACGCTCAAAAGGTTCACCGTCCTTTTCTGCACAGGGTCATATACAGCGCATGCTGTTCCGAGACTTTTGGACTCCCGAGCTGTTTTCCACGCTTCGTATGTGTTTCCATCAAGGATGCCACGGCCGTCCTTGAGCTTGCTCTTGTCTGTTTTCTCTCTCATTTACTCTCTTCTCAAAACGTTTTGCAAATGACGATGGTGGATTATTTGGTAATCGTCTTTCTTCAAGATTCGCTTCCGTTCTGCCAATTTACCCAAATCCAATGAAGATCTACCTGATATTAGTCTTTTTATTTATCTTCGGCTGGTATTGTATGCGTCGTAATATAAGCTTCTACAGCTGCTCTCGGTATATAAGATCGAGTTCCGACCTTATACACGGGCAGCCTTCTCGCTTTTATTAGTTTTCTAACATATACAGAGCTGCACATCATCGCTTCTGCTGCTTTTGATGGTGTCATGTACTCAGTTCTGTCCATTATCATCTACTCCTTCTCTTTTTCCCGTTTGAATTATTTCCAGCGGTTTTAGTCTATCATATTCTTATTTTACCTGTCAAAATACCCATCGAGTACCGATAATTCTATAGTTTCTCTTGTTTCTCCCGAGATCTTATGAGATAATGAATTAGGAAGGTTTCCAATATTTCTGTTATTCTGGTTCATTATCTGGAATTGTATCGAGTACCGAATGAGTACCTATTTCTGTGCTATGAGGATGTTAAAATGAGTACTGTTGTTATGCCGTTCAAAATTTTTTTTGCAAAGCATGGAGATTTTTATAAAAGTGCATCAAGATTTTACACCTGCGAGGGCTACCCACTCATTTCAATGAAGACTCAACCAGATCTTATCAATAATGTATCAGGATTTGATATCAGTATGTTCGGCGAACTGTTGAGTATACAATCTGTCAGTGACGCCAAGTGTTTTACCGTGAAATATCCTACCGCTCGTTTTGTGACGCACAGTTTCCCTGCTGTGTTTGTAGATGAATATGAAACTGAACCACGCTATTACGAGTTGATGGTAAGATGCATTGAGCAGTTTATCGCGGTAAGAGAGTTTATTAAAAACAAAAAAGAGTACCTTGAAGCCAAGCATAGCCATGCATCAAAAGGAAACGTCTTAAGTATTAGAGACGCGCTTGTTAAAGTGTATGATCATTATTTTTCTGTATTTCATATTGGAGACGATTGGAATACGTTCTATGATATGCAGGATGACTATTACAACCGCTTTGACATCGTAGACGAAGTAAGTGATCTCTATACAAAAACTATTGAACACGACCCATACTCATCCATTACCTATCAAGACTTATTGCTGGACTATTTTGATGGTAAGGACGAGCTCTATCTTAAGCATCAACTGTCTGTTAAGGAGAGAGTGGATGATGCCATAGATTCCTGTATGTTTTTAGAAGTCGATTTATTTATTAAAAAGATTTTATCTAATGCAACCATAGTGTTTAACTCAGACACGCTTACATTAGAATATCGCTGTTCTAACTTGTTGACTGCCATGTACATGATGGAAAATACGTGCACCTATAATAATGTCGAGTTTAAAAAATGCGCGCATCCTAAATGTAATAGGTATTTCCAAGTTGACAGTCTCCATCCTCAATCGATGTGTGATCAACATATGGAGGCGCGGCGCCGAAAGCGACAAAATGCAAAAGCCAGGGAAAAAAACTATGACGAAGAGTATTAGTGACAAATAAAAGAAATGGCCAAACCGTACATGGTTGGCCGTTTCTTTTATGGTTTAACTTCTATGAGCATAGATGAGAACACTTCATATTGCAGCAGCCGCCCACCGCCGATTGCAAACACTTACAGTGCAGTAATTGCATACTGAACTGATTCTTCTTATCGCATAGTCCTGTTTTGAATCACATTCTTAACATACTCATGCCATTCTGGGGCCCACTGCGCATCGTACGATATCACATCAGCGTATGTGCTTCCATAGGCCAAGCCCGTGGCAAGAGCGTCAGTATACGCAGTGATTTGCTCGTCGTTGGTCATCTGCAGTATAGTTGGAGTACTTGTTGCCTTTAGCAGATCTATCGCCTCAGCTGGAAGTTCATCGTCTGCGATGGTTTGGGCAGCAAAATCAAATGCCATGCTGATGACCTGATCTTCGTCGTCGGATGCGTTAACAACCATCTCACGATTATCCGGTCCTATGATGCCCTGCGCTACGCAATTAATATCGGTGTACGGTACGCCAAGGACACAATACATGGATGTTGTTGAGAACACCTGATAATGCCCATCAAGATACTCCATCACCTGCCTGGCCACATCGTATGACCGGCGAACAAGATCGCTGTCACAGTTGACAATCAGATCACGGAAATATTCTATCTGTGCGATTGTCCAGCGCGGTTCGTTCTCCGACCGAATCTCCATTGATAGATATCTTAGCGTTGCAAGCGGCGGAGGACAGCATGCAAACCCTGCTGCAAGCATCTGCGCAACACGCACGTCCACGTGATCGCGCATGCTATCTAACATATGCGCCAATGCACTGGACCACTCATCCATCTCCAGATCAAGTAGCAAGCCTATCAGATGGTCAAGTGCTGCCCCCAGATCGTCCGCTGTGTCGGCACAATACAATTCCCCCAAATGCTTATCCATCTCTATATAGTTTCTCATGATCGCTCCTTTCAAATAGTTACTAACTAATTAACTTTCCAGTCACACTATACCAGATAGACTCCCATCTTGTCAAGAAAAAGTTAATCAGAACTTAACTGCTTCAAAAATCAATCAGCTCTTTTGCTATTTCTCTTGTATCTCTCGCGCTGAAATGCTAAAATGTCAACAATAATGATCAGGGTGTGGTGGTCATGGAATCAAAGATTCTTGGCGAGCGTATACGCGAACGCCGCCGCAAGCAAAAAATGTCCATGGACGAGTTAGGCGCTGCTATAGGCTTTGATAGCAACGGCCGAAAAACGGCTGTCCACTACATCGAGGTTGGAACCAACCGTCTGCGGATAGAGCGACTACACGCAGTGGCAGCGGCATTACAAACTTCGATCTATTACCTGCTTGGAATAATAGACGATGACAGTATTACGGATGATGACATTGTAATGTTGATTAACAATCGTAGCTTAGACGAATAAATAATTAGCCGGTCTTAATGTTGTTGTTTCAACAATTAAAACCGGCTATAATTGATTCAGATTTTAGTTTCAATACCCTACGGGACTCGTCAAATGTGTTATTACCTTTGGCATAGAGGATATCACCGCCATTATTTGCGGGGTTATTGTTGATTCACATTGTACTACAGCATTCCCTGCTACGGTAACGTCTTCCGTATATGGTCTCTGTCCGTTCGCAAATGGAGTGCGAACCTGCTTGTCATATCATCAAACGCGCAAGTGTCACCGCATTCACTTTCTGAAGCACCATACAGGAAGCCACGAAGAATACCAGATGACGTGATACACTTTGATTGATTCTTTGGTGCACAGAGGACAGCATGATGGATCAGGAAGCATTTGTAACAAACTATATGTCGCGGCTCAACGCCCAGCAGCGGGCGGCGGTATACGCGGTCGATGGCCCTGTTCTCCTGCTGGCCACACCGGGCAGCGGCAAGACGACCGTGCTCGTCACGCGGCTGGGCTATATGGTCCACTGCCGCGGTATCGCCCCCGAGTCGATCCTGACCATGACCTATACGGTCGCGGCAACAAAAGATATGCGCAGCCGCTATGCCTCCTTTTTTGGGGAGGGCGCCGCAGCGAAGCTGCAATTTCGGACGATCAACGGCGTCTCCGCCAAGATCATAGACTACGCCGGCAGGAACCACGCCGGGCGTCCCCCTTTTGATCTGGCAACCGATGAAGGGGAGCTCAACCAACTGCTTCGATCGATCTATCAGTCTGTCAACGACAGCTATCCGGAGGACAGCGACATCAAAGAGCTCCGCCGTCTGATCACCTACATCAAAAACATGATGCTGGGTGATGAGGATATCCAGAAGCTCGAGAGCAGCGTGGACAAGCTGCCGGAAATCTATCAGCGCTATAAGGAGACGCTGCGCCGCCGCCATCAGATGGACTACGACGACCAGATGGCCTATGCCTATACGATCCTCCAGCGCTTTCCCGAGGTGCTCCGCCACTTTCAGGAGCAATACCGTTATATTTGTGTGGACGAAGCACAGGACAGCTCGAAAATTCAGCATGAGCTCATCAAGCTTCTGGTTTCTGGATCGGAAAATCTCTTCATGGTCGGGGATGAGGATCAGAGCATTTACGGCTTTCGCGCAGCATACCCGGACGCGCTGCTCCACTTTGAGGCCGAGCACCCGAACGCGAAAGTCCTGTTGATGGAGGAAAACTATCGCTCTACCGAGGAAATCGTGGCTGTAGCCAACCTCTTTGTCGCAGAAAACCAGTTTCGGCACAAAAAATCCATCATCGCCACGCGTGGAAGCGGCGCTCCGGTGCATGTGGTGCGCGCGAAGTCGCGCGTCTGTCAGTTTGAATACCTGGTGAATGCCGCCAGGTGCTGCAACAGTGAGACAGCGATCCTTTTCCGTAACAACGATACCGCCCTGCCGCTGATCGACCTGCTGGAGAAAAACAAGATTGCCTACAACTGTCGAAACGTGGACGATTTATTCTTCTCCCACCGCGTAGTGGTCGATCTGCTGGATATCATCCGTCTGGCTTACAGCCCGCAGGACGAGGCGCTGTTTTTGCGTCTCTACTACAAGTTCGGCGCACCGATTTCCAAAAAATCCGCGCAATATGCGGTGGCAAGAAGCAAAACCAGCAAAAGGCCAATTTTTGAAGAGCTGATGCACGCCCCGGAGATCCGCGGGGCGGTGCAGGATGCGGTCATTGATCTGATGCAGAATCTCCCCCAGATTCCGACAGACAGCGCGGAGACGGCCGTACACCGCATCTGGGAGGCGATGCACTACGGCCGTTATGTGGAACAGAGGAAGCTTGACCGCGGGAAATACTTCATTCTTGGCATGCTGGCCAAGGGGATCGACAGCCCCAGCGCTTTTTTTGAAAAGCTGGATGCCCTGCGAAATGTGCTCGCCGCCCATCAGAACGCCCCAGACAACAGGGTCATCCTCTCAACCATCCATTCCAGCAAGGGTCTTGAATACGACACTGTCTATCTGGCAGATATCATGGATGGCGTCCTCCCCTCGAAAACGCAGAAGGAAGTGGAAGGCCCCGACGAAATCAGGCAGTATGAGGAGGATCGCCGTCTCTTCTATGTCGGAATGACCAGGGCAAAGAACAATCTCTATCTTTTCCGCTGCGGCGAGCCCTCCAGCTTTATATCGGAGATCATTCAATCACTGCCTGTGCCCGTCGTGGACGCCAACGATCTTTTTGCGCCCCTTCTGCTACCGCCGGTCGGAAAGCAGTATACCGACATAGAAAACGGAAAGGGTGAGATCGTCGCATCCTGTGACGATAACAATCTGGTTGCCTTTGCCGACGGCCATTGCGAACTGTTGACCGTCTCGGAGATGTTTTCCCGGCGCAGCACGGCCGTCACCTATGCCAAACAGGAAGAGCAGCCCGCCCTGCCCACGCCGTTGAAAGGGCCATGGGAAACGGTTCCCTCTGCCGCTCCGATCCTATCGCAGCTCCATGTCGGCGGTTTTATTCAGCACCGCTCGTTCGGAACTGGAAAGGTCTTATCCATTGAGAACGATGTTCTGATCGCGGACTTCGGCGAAAAGGGCATCCGGAAACTCGGATTGTCCTTGTCCATACAAAATAAACTGATTATTATCCTATAGCATTATCTGTACTATATGATCTTGTAGTTGGGCTGCGGCGTATAGCTCAACGCTTTGCAACAGATGTTTTCCAACCGCTACACCGGATATTTGTCTGTGAGCTTCAGTAGCGCCATGCAGGCTTTGTATCTCTGTTGCTCAATCTTGTACATACTGAGAAAGTGTTGAATCACCGTGACCGTGTTAGGGCCAATGGTTTTCGCCCAGCGACGGAAGCGTTCACGTCCCACCCGATGTATTCAAGTATCTCATATCTCGCCCTTTTTTGGTAGGAGGGTGGTTATTGAGCGCTTACGATGAAAGACTGCATATACGGGCCAGGCCTTTTTTCGTTTTCGGCGTCCCCGCTGTTTATAGCACAGGCAATATATCTGAGGGCAGAGCCAGGCGTATTCCCGGCTCTGCCATCTGCTTGTCATACTGAGGCTCAATATTCGGTAGTAAATCGGTAGTAAAAATCAGATCGTACCGTGGATTTTCGTAGTGAAACGGCGCAAAACAGGGCTGGTTCGTGCCCTGCCATGGCACACAAAAAGTATCTTCGTCAAATGCGATCAGCCTCCTCCCTAAAGGGACGCTTTCAGTGTGAAAGGCCGGTTTCTGCCCCGTTTTGCCGCAATTTGCCGGGCAGAAAAAGTTGTGAATAAAATGTGACTCTGTCACGGGAAAAGCAAAATACGGCAAAATGCGGCAAGTCAATGCCGTCAATGGTAGTCAAATGGTAGTAAAAATCGGGGTGGTTTACTACCGTCGGGTGAAGAGATAATGCAAATTGCATGATGCAGACTATAGAACCATCCTCAGGACAACTTTATCGACCAGTTGCTTTCCACCCTCAAACATCGGCTGATCATAGTGATCGATAATGTAATTCTTCAGAATTTGATGCTGAGCGAATCCGCAGTGTTCATAAAACAGCACGGTTAATGGACTGTCACCTGCGCCAACTTGAAGAACCGCATACTGATCCTTATATCGATCAACTACATATTCAATCAGCTTTTTTCCATATCCTTTTCCTTGATAAGTCTGCGACACAGCAAGGTTCTGAATCTCCAATACGCCGTTTCCCTCGTCTGTGACAACACATTCTCCCTTTACGACACCGTCATCTTCGAGCAAAAACATCGTCCCTCTGTCAAGATAGAGGTCAATCATGTTTTCCTGTTCGTCAGCGAGTAATAGCAAAGGGAGATAGTCTCGCTTATTATCGATCTCTCTAATGACCACAGTAAGCCCTCCGCTATTCTGCCTTACCGGGATCTCCCGTCACGCCCGAAAAATTAAGTAGTTTACTATACACCATCACCACGGATTTTTCCACTATAAAAAACGGCGCTCCGCAGTTTGCAGAGTGCCGATAATTTAGCGACAGGCAATCCTTCACATTTTCTGATATCTCAGGGAATGGAATTTGCTAATTCTATAATCTCAATATTTTTAGTCAAAATGTCCACATATTGGAATGTGTGACAACCGGATGAAGAGGCGCTGCAATCTTCGAGTTGGAAAACATGTGGATAAACTGCCTTTATGACCGCAGGTGTATTGCGTATATTTATTTTTGGATTCCCCAGAGAAATGTTTACATGAATGTGGGGATTGTTTTTGTACAATGACATAATCTCGGTTTTGATCAAATCAATCGAATTCATTTTCCCTCCATAATGATGAACAGGAAAGACCGCCCGATGCGTCAGGCGGCCTTTGCTTTACGCGAAGTATTCGGAAACATCCGTTCTGTCATTGTGCTGTTTCCTTACTCGCAGAATGACGGAACCGTCACTCTGCTCAACAGTATCTACGATCTGGTACTTGGTTCTTGTGCGCTCAAGGTTTTTCTTGTAACGCTCGATTTCTTCCTGATTAATCTTCAGCGCACTTTCTTTACTGTAGCCCATTTCAGGCTTCTGCGAGAAAACCAGGGTCTGAAGAATGCATGCGGCCTTTACACGTTTCACTTAAAACACCTCCCTCTGGCTCAATGCATTCGGCAGAATGATTCGGCCAAAATTGCAGAGAGATGTTCAAGCAAAAGAATTATGGGCCCTCGTCTGCCGTCGGAGAGCCTGCTGAGAATCACTCCCGTGGTAGGAATCCTACGGTTTAATTATAGCACTGTTTTATTGAAATTTCATGCAAGAATTTTCTTTCTTTGCCGTAGTTTTTTCTCTAAACGACCCAATAGTATGATCCAAAGCAGTGCCAATACTGAGTTCGCGGTAAACTTTCAGAATCACAATGACCGTCAGGATAAAGGTCAGCACATCCGCCGTCGGGAAGGAGTAGAGGACACCGTCCAGACCGAAGAAACGCGGCAGCAGGATTGGGAGAAAGACGCCGAAGATGATCTCTCTCACCAGGGACAGGATCATGGAAGGGCCGGCCTTACCCAGCGCCTGCAGATAGATGAAGGTGCCCTTGTTGACCATGGCAAGCACCATCATACAGAGATAGATGCGGAAGCAGCGAATGGCAAAGGCAGTGTAATAGGCGCTCTCGTTGCCCGCTCCGAAGATGCCGATCAGCTGCCGCGGCAAAAACTCCACGATCAGCAATGCAATGAAACCTATAGCAGCTTCCCAGCCGAGCAGCATGGTAAACAGTTCCTTCGCCCTGTCCTTGCGTCCAGCCCCAATGTTATAGCCCACCACAGGAATGCAGCCCGCCGCAAGACCGACTGAGATTGAGATCGCGATCTGAAAGAATTTCATGACGATCCCCAGCACCGCCAGCGGGATCTGGGCGTATTCCGTCTGTCCGAAGACGGGATCCAGCGCGCCATATTTGGTGACCATGTTCTGCACCGCGGCCATGGAGATGACAAGAGAGATCTGGCTGAGAAAGCTGGTGATGCCCAGCAGCAGGAAGCGGCGAATCAGCTTTCCTTTCAGGCTGAAACTGCTCTTATGGAGCTTCACGGCCTTCATGTGGAAGAGATACCAGACGGCAAGCCCTGCTGTCAGGATCTGTCCGGCCACGGTAGCAACCGCCGCGCCCATCATGCCCATCTTCAGCGGGAAGATGAAGACCGGATCGAGGATGATGTTCGTGATCGCTCCGGCCACGGTGGAGACCATGGCAAAGCGGGGGCTGCCGTCCGAGCGGATGATCGGGTTCATGGCCTGGCCGAACATGTAAAAGGGCATGCCCAGCGCGATCCAGAAAAAATATTCCTTCGCGCAGGCATAGGTCTCCGCATTGACCTTGCCGCCGAAGAAGGTCAGGATCGGTTCCATAGCTAAGAGATAGACAGCAGTAAGGATTATGCTGCTCCCCAGGCAAAGGACGATGGCGTTGCCGATGCTGCGGTGGGCATCGTCCTTCCGGTCTGCCCCCAGCGAGATCGAAACAAAGGCACAGGCGCCGTCTCCGATCATGACCGCGATCGCCAGCGCGACCACAGTCAGCGGGAAAACGACCGTATTGGCCGCATTGCCGTAGGAGCCGAGATAGTCGGCATTGGCAATGAATATCTGGTCGACGATGTTGTAAAGAGCCGCCACCACCAGAGAAATGATGCAGGGAAGCGAGTACTTCCGCATCAAGGTCGAGAGTTTTTCTGTTTCCAGAAAAGCGTTGGATTTTTGTTCCATGTGATTTCCTCCCAAAATAAAAACAAGCACGGTGCAGATCGTCGTATCGTATCAGCACAGTGCTTGTATCGTTTCTCAATATCAAAGTAAAAAGTGTGCAACGAAGTCGGATTTACGCTTTCGCCACACACTGCAGATATTTTATCTCCCTTCTTTTTGTTTGTCAAATAATTTTTGAGCTTATTTAACATATACATCCGCACGGATTTCGCCATAGCGCAGCCTCCGCGCTGATCTTCAACGGGGTTGACCCTGTCAGTGTTGCTGGAACCCTCGGCCATGCGTCCCCGACAACCACAACCAAAATCTATTCTCACTTCTTTGAAGCAGCAGAAAAACAAAACGGAGAAATCATTGCCAAGATTTACGGCGCTGAAGAATCCGATTGACCGAAAGCTGATCAGGTCGGCTTTAGCCAGCGCGCTAATATGCTTGTGGTCTGCCATTGTTATCGGCGCTCTGATTCTGTGATCCGAATCATTTCCGCTCGGAAAGCACCGATAAACGAGGATCGGGCATATAACGCCCGGGTTGATTGAGGTGAGTGATATGAGAGAAGAATACGATTTTTCCAATGCCGAAAAGAACCCTTATGCCAAACGGCTAAAGAAGCAAATCACGATCAATATTGATACAGATACCATCGACTACTTTAAGTCCATGGAGGCCAGCTCCGGCATTCCCTATCAGACACTGATCAACCTCTATCTGACCGACTGTGCCGCACAGAAGAGGCAATTGGCCGTTTCATGGAATTAACTGAAGAGCAGGATCCTTATGTTGATTAGTCATGCTGCATTTTGATAACGGTATCTGCCAGAAAAGCAGATACCGTTATCAATGTTATTCCGTATAAGTATGTCGCTTCCGACAAAAACTGTACTCTTATCCCAGAATGTCCTCGGCGACCTTTTCACCGGCCAGATGACCGAAGGTGAAGGCGTCGCCCGTACCGGAGCCGTCGATGCGGACCGTGCCATGGAAGCCTCCGGTAACCTCACCGGCTGCGTACAGACCGGAGATCGGTTCCTCCGCTTCATTGAGAACCTGCGTGTTTTCGTTGATCAGGATGCCGCCCATCATGTAATGCGCGCCAACGCCGAAGCGGTAGCCGTAAAGTTTTCCCTCAAGAGGCTTAAGATTTTTGTGCTCAAAGAGGCTATCCTGCCCCGCCGCGCAATCGGCGTTATACTGGTCAACGGTCGCCTGGAGGGCCTCAGCGTCAAGTCCCAGGGCCTCGGCCAGCTCTGCAACCGTCTCGCCGGAGACGACCAGACCACGTGCCGCCAGCAGCTTCAGGTTATCGTTCAAATCTTCTTCGTTAAAGACGCAGAAGGACTTCTCCTGCTGCAGGATACCCTCCGTTGCCGGGTCAAAGCCCTCGGTGGTGAAGCGCTGAGCATCCTGATTGACGAAAATTGCCGTGGTCATAAATCCGCCGGGCATGGCCATCGGGGGCAGCCAGGTGTCGCCATAGGGAACATGGGGGAAGGTCTGCATCGCATCAAGATCGACAGTCTTGGCCCCAAGCTGGGTCGCCATACGGATGCCATCGCCCGTGGTCGGGGCCATTTCATCGGTAATGGCGTTTTTGAGGTCCGGACGAACCTCCACCACCATGTCATGGTTCTGACCGAAGCCGCCGGTAGCCAGCAGAACAGCCTTGCCAATGAACTCTACCTCGCTGCCGTCGGCGCCGACAGCCTTTACTCCGGTGACTCGTCCGGTCTCATCGGTAATGAGCTCGGTCGCCTCGGTATTGACATATACAGTGGCTCCCGCGCTCTTCAGCGCGGCATTCAGAGCATTGATCAGGGTGAGCGAAGTGTAGCCGTCCGCATCGGCCTTGACCATAAACAGATCGCTGCCGGAGGGGTGATCGGTCAGGACACTGGCGAGGGGATTTTCAGCATCGATTGGCTGGCTGAACGGGCCCTCCTGACGGCCGCTGGCAAACGCGATGTCGAGCTTCTCGGCAAACCAGTCCACGGTCTCTCCGCTGGCCTTGACATAGGCGTCAACCAGGTTCTCACGTCCACCGAAGCTCATCTGTGCCTCTTTCAGCAGCTCGGGTGTGGCATATGCCATCCCCAACTCCTCCTGCACCTTGGCGCCGGCGGCGTTGATGCCCATCTGAGAGCAGAGGGAGTTACCACCCACGACGCCGGATTTCTCCAGGATGATGACGGATGCGCCCTGTTCAAGCAAAGTGTAGGCAGCGGTCATGCCCGCTCCACCCGCGCCGACGACGATCACATCGGCCTCGGTGACATCGTAGCTGTCCTCTGCTGCCGAGGATTCGGCGGATGCGATCTCGGCGACACCGGCCTGCGCGGCAGTGTCGGCAAGAGCGCTCAGAAACGCGTTGCTGGAGATAGTTGCTCCGGAAACGCCGTCGGGCGTCAGCGTCTGCTCGGCCAGCACTTGGGCTGTCATCTGCTCGATGGCCGCACCGCCGATCGTGAGCGTCTCGTCCTCTTTGACCTGGATATCGGTGATCTCCGTCTCGGAATAGGTGACGGTCAGGGTCACATCGCCGTTTTTGCCGACAGCGGAGGCCGTATAGGTGCCGGGGTTATAGTCGGCGAAGGCCGAATCGCTGACGGATAAAAAACCCATCAGCATGACCATCGCCAAGGCAAGTGAAAGTATCCGTTTCATGTTCATTTTGTCTCCTTTTCCGTTTGTGTACAGTGGGGAGGTCGTTTTCGACCTCCCCACTGATTGTTTACTTCAAAACAGCGGCAGGCAGGGCATTGGCCCCGGCGTCGGCCACATCAAAGAAGCCCTCCTCGGCGGTGCCCATAAAGACCGCGCCGATATCACTGGACGAGCCCCACATGGCGATGAAGAGCTCATACGCAGCCTGATCGTAAGCGGCGGGCGAGGCATTGCTGTCCAGAAGCGCCTGCGCCTCACCGAGCTTCGCATTCAGCATATCCAGAACGCCCGAGCTGTCCTTCTGCGTGATCGCGGAGACGTGGTCGACGGTAACGGCCTCGGTGACCCAGTGGAAGTCATCGCCCAGCCCCTTTTCCTCGGCCAATGCCTTGGCGGCATCCGCGTCCTCAGCGATCACGGTGCTGTCCAGCACCTTCTGCGTGTAGGCCATCGCGCTCTCGAGACGCGCCTTCGCGTTCTCCAGTCCGGTGATGCCGATGGGCATGGGATTGTCGGTGCCAACCGTGCCGGGGATGAACCACACCGTAATTTCGATGTCATTCAGGCCAAAATTCATTTGGGTGTTGGTGAACTGGCCGGGGCGGTTTCCCTCGCTGAAGCTGCGGGAGTACATGGCGGCGTCAACATATTCCATTTTGTTGCCGTCCTCGTCCTCAAGGACATAGAACTGGTGATCCGCGCCATCGGTCAGACGGCCCTTCACGGACTCAGCGCCCTCCAGGTGCCAGCCGTCCGGAGCTTCCCAGTAGACCGCGATGCAGCCATCGGTGATGTTCTTCACATTCTCGGCGGCGAAGGTGATCTCCTCCCTGGTCGCGTCAGGGCCAAAGCCCTTCATCACGGCAAAGGGCGTCTCGGCGTCGGTATAGGCGGTGACTACGCCGTCCTTCTCCTCCAGATGGTCGATCAGTGCGCCAGCCGTGGAGAAAATCTCCATTTTGGTGACCGCGCCGTCCTCAACCGTCAGGGTGACCTGGGTACCGGCCGCCTTGAGGTCCTGCGTCAGATCGTCCATCGCGCGCTCTCCCTCCATGGGGAAGCCGTTGGCGGTCACGCCGCCCGCGTCCAGCAGGGCCTGCATACCGGCCTTGATATCTTCGCCAAAGTATTTGGCAAAGAAGAATTCGCCGGTAAAATCGGCATCGCGCATTTCCGGTTCCACCTTATAGGCCGCGGAGCCGTCGCAGAAGACGGTGACAGTCTCCGTATCAGCGGCGGAAGCACTGACGCAGAAAGCCAGCACCACAGCCAACGCAAGGCAGATAGACAACAGTTTTTTCATGATTTGCACTCCTTTTTTAATAAATTTCTATGGATTCACCGGTTTCGGTGTTTCGCGCAAAGCGGCGGACGAACTCCCAGGCGAGCTCCGCCATCTGGGGCATGATCATATGCGGTGTGTTCTCGATGGAGATATAGCGGAAGAGCCACTTGCCGTCCTCGTTTTGGTAGTCGGAGAGATATATCTCATCGCCCATCTGAAAGCGCAGCTCGGAGCGGTCCGAGGGGACGCCGTTGCGGCGGGTGGCGTAGTCCGGGGAGCTCTGCGCCGCAAGGATCTCTTCCCGGGTGTAGGGCCGGTGCTTCCATGCTCTCATGCGGTTTTCAAAATAGAAGACGTCGTCAGCGAGCTTCTCCGCGCTGCGGTCTGTCCGCGCGTAGCTGTTTTCCAGATTGCCGTTGATGTCGATCAGCGGGAAATCATACGCCCGGAAGGACGCGATGATCTCGTCCGCGCGGGACTTGTAATAGTCGATCACAGCTCCCACCTGCAGGCCGACCGGGTCGCAGAGCGTGGCCGCGGCGGCGATCAGCTTCGGGTGGCGGCGGTAAAACTCCAGGGCATAATAGCCGTTGTGGGACTGTCCGGTCAGATAGACGCGGCTCGGTTCGACGGGATAACGCTCAATGACCTCCCGGAGGATCCCCGGTAACACCTCGTCGTTATCCTCCGGCGTTTCCAGCGCGAAGAAGAGCAGCATGAACTGCCCCTGCGCAGCCAGCTCGATAAAGTCGTAGTAGAACTGAAAGGCTGTCTGGGTCGAGGCCGGGCAGGCAGTGCGCGCCTCCTTCATCACGATAAAAAGCGGCAGCTTTTTTCCCGGTTCGTCAAAGGCGCACTCGGGGGTCACGGTGATGTACCACTCATGGCCGAAAGAATGATCCTCATAGCGCAGGCCGCGCTGGATCCAAAAAGCCGCCATCTTCGGGTCTCTGTGGTCCCGGCAGTCAAGCTCGAGGTGCATGCTCTCCGCCTGGCGCTTGCCCGCAAGAGTACGGACGTGCCGCTCATAGTCCCATTCCGGCTGGTTGCGGCGGTAGATTTCGCTGATGCTGTGCTGGTGGGCTTGTCGCATCTCCAGCTTATCCGAGATATCCACCACCGTCCGCCCGGCGAGAGTCACGGGATCCGGCCAAGTTTTCAGATCAAGTCCCGGTACGTCAGCAAGCGTCAGGCCGTTTTGCGTCAGGGCGCTGATATCCAGATACAGCGGCTTATAGGAGATACGGTAGGTACCCTGGGATTCGATCAGTTTTTCGATCATCGCCCCATGGGTGCTTTCCATGCAGTCAACAAACTGAACCAGGACGTTTTCTTTTGCGGCCCAGTCCAGCAGCTCCTCGTTTTCCGCAAGCAGATTCATGGCCTGCTTGGGGTCGCCCCGATCCAGAACACAAGGGACGTACAGCACTGCTGCCTCGTAAATTTCGTGCCGCTTGATCGCTGTCGGGGCCATGACCTCCCCCATCATGCCGGAGCAGGAGAAGTACATGCCCCGCTTTTTCCAGCTCTCCACATAGTCCGTGAAATAAGGGGCACGATTGACCGCATCGCGTGTCAGATCGACACGATCCGGGAAATGATCTTTGAGAGGATTGTCCCGCAGGAGCTCGCCAAGCTTTAAAAACAACGGCCCCGCGGCGTTCATACAACCCCGATAGGTCTCGTCCCTCCAGAGGTACAGATCGGGATAGGTATAGAATTTGTTGTAGTCAGCCATATTACATATTTCCTATGTACAGATCGCTGTCGATGCTGTGCAGATAGTTCTGATACTCGTTCGTGCCGTAGAGCGCGTCACGGAAGTTAATGAGTTCAATCTTATGCTCCTTGATCCAGTCTTTCAGCCGCTGAGAGGTCAGGGCCTCCACATCCTGGGTACGGATGGCGGTGAAATACCGGGCGCGCGGGCCGTAGTCGCCCTGCTTATAGACAAAATAGTCCACATAGCCCGGGTGCCAAGACTGCTCCACGATGACATTGTCCGGCAGATCCAGTAAGTGATCTGGGTCTTCGGTATAATACTTGACCGGGTCATAGTTGTTGTACTGCTCGGTGATCGACTCGTTCTCCGCCTCCTTATAGGCATTGACCGGGGCGGGAACAAAGATCTTTCGGTCGGCCCATTTCTCGAGGGGTTTGTCTACCTGGTTTTTGCCGAGCTTCACGCCAAACTGATACGCGATACCGTACTCGTCACAGATCTGCTTTTTAACCTTGTTGAACAGCGTCTGGGTCATACCGAGGTTGGTGGTGTCGGGCGCACGGCCGAGGAGTTTGACGCAGCGCTTCATCTGCGCCTGACACTCGGCGTAAAGCTCGGCCTCCTCCATCTCATCGGTGGTCATAATATCGTGGCGGAAGCGGTCAGTGCCCGGAATGAGCAGAGACGGCACCTCCTCCACGGGCAGCACGGGGCTGCACCAGAAGTGCGTATGCCAACCGACAGAGATCCATTGCATGTCCCTGAGCAGCTCCAGTGCCTCCACAGTGCCCGGAGATTCGAGCATCACGTCCGCCGATGTGACGACGCCGTTGCGAATTGCCTCGAAGGTGCCAAGATTAAAGACATGGGTATAGCCCACATCGTCGGCACGAACGATCATTTTCTTCATGGGAGTTTCCCTCCTTTGCTTTGCAGAACGTCCGGAAGCCGGAGGCCTCCCGGACTCTGACTATTTAAAGACTGTTCAACTCTTTGCAGCGGTGGCAGGCTACGAAATGGCCGGGCAGAATCTCCTCCAGATGCTGCGGCTCGGAGCATGCTGCGGTGGCGTAGGGGCAGCGGGCAGCAAAGCGGCAGCCGGGCTTGGGGTTGATGGGAGAGGTGATCTCGCCCTTGAGGACGATACGCTCGTGCGGATGGTGGATATCCGTGGACGGGATCGCCGAGAGCAGCGCCTTGGTGTAGGGGTGCAGGGGTTTGACAAAGAGCTCTTTGGATTCGCAGTTTTCAACCATCTGTCCAAGGTACATGACGCCGATCTCGTGGGAGATATGCCGCACGACCGAGAGGTCATGGGTAACGAACATATAGGTCAGGCCTTTTTTGATCTGCAGCTCCTTGAGGAGGTTCAGCACCTGTGCCTGGATGGACACATCCAGCGCAGAGACCGGTTCGTCACAGACAATGAAGTCCGGATTCAGCGCCAGGGCACGGGCAATGCCGACACGCTGGCGGCGGCCGCCGTCCATCTCGTGCGGATACGCAAGACGCAGGCGTTCTTCCACACCGCAGAGATCCATGAGCTGCGTGACCTGCTCGTCGATCTCCGCTTTGGTGAACTTCCGTGTCAGCAGCAGCGGCTCACGGATGGTCTGCTCGACGGTCTGCCGCGGATTCAGGGAGGAATAGGGGTCCTGAAAGACGATCTGCATATGGGTACGCAGATCTTTGAGCTCCTTGTGGTTGACCTTCGTCACGTCCCTGCCGTTATAAAAAATCTGGCCGCCGGTGCTCTCATGCATATGGATGATCGTGCGGCCCAGCGTGGATTTGCCGCAGCCGGACTCGCCGACGATACCCATGGTTTTGCCCTTCTCGATTTTGAAGGAGACGTCGTCCGTGGCATGGAGATAGCCGTTGCGGACCTTGAAATACTTTTTCAGATTTTTGACTTCAATGCACGGTGTACTCATCTTACTTCTCCTTCTCCGTCAGCAGGCAGCGGCAGAAATGACCCGGCGCGATCTCGCGGTTGGGCATCTTGCCCGTGCGGCAGGCGTCACAGACATGGGGGCAGCGGGGGCTGAACGCGCAGCCCTCGGGGAGCTTGGTGGGATCGGGCGGCAGCCCGTCGATGGGATGGAGCCACTCCTCCTCGTCGTCCAGCTCCGGGATCGCCCCAAAGAGACCGATGGTGTAGGGGTGGGTCGGATGGTCGAAAATATCCTCTTTCGTGCCGCTCTCAATGATCTCGCCAGCATAGACCACCGCCACCTTGTCGCAGGTCTGAGCGACGACGCCAAGATCGTGGGTAATGAGGATCATGGCGGTGTTGTTCTTTTTCTTCAGGTCGTTGATCATATCCAGCACCTGAGCCTGAATGGTCACATCCAGCGCGGTGGTGGGCTCGTCCGCCAGCAGCAGATCCGGGCTGCAGGCCAATGCCATAGCGATGACCACGCGCTGCTTCATGCCGCCGGAAAACTGGTGCGGATACTCGTTGTAGCGGGCGGCGGGAATGCCGACCATCTCCAGCATCTCTCCGGCGCGCTTCTTGGCCTCGGCCTTGGAGACGTCGTTGTGCAGCTCAATGACCTCGGAGATCTGGTCGCCCACCTTGATGACCGGGTTCAGGGCCGTCATGGGGTCCTGGAAGATCATGGCGATCTTGTCGCCGCGGATCTTGAGCATCTCGCTCTCGGGCAGGCTCGTCAGGGTCTGACCCTCAAAGTCGATGGAACCGCCGATCAGCCGGGCCGGGGGCGTTGGGAGGATGCCGAGGATCGCCTTGGCGATGGTCGTCTTTCCCGCGCCGGTCTCGCCGACAAGGCCGATGGTCTCACCGCGTTCGAGCGTGAAGGATACGCCGTTGACCGCCTTGGTATCGATTTTAGAGACAGTGTAGTAGACCGTCAGGTCTTTTACTTCAAGGAAGTGTTCCTTTTTCATTGTTTCAGCCATAGTACACCTCTCACTTTTTCAGACGGGGATCCATTGCGTCGCGCAGGCCGTCGCCCATGATGCAGGTGGCGAAGCTCAGCAGGCCGATGGCGAGGCCGGGATAGACCAGCAGGTGCGGATGCAGGGTGAAGTAGTTGCGTCCTTCGTTCAGTAGCGCACCCCATTCGGGGATCGGCGCCTGGATGCCGAGGCCCAGGAAGCTCAGGGAGGCGGCCTGCATGATGGTACCGCCGATGCCCATCGTGCAGCCGACCAGGATCGGGCCGAAGGTGTTGGGCAGAATATGCTTAAAGATAATGCGGGTGCTCGAGCAGTTGATCGAGCCGGCCGCCTCGATGTAATCGCTGTTGCGGATTTGCAGGATCAGGCTTCGCAGCATACGCGCCGTGCCGGGGATACCGGCAATGGACAGGGCGATGATCGTGTTGACCACGCCTGGGCCCAGCGCCGTGGAAATGACCATGGACAAAAGGATGCCGGGGATGGCCTGGATGATATCCAGAATACGCATGACGATGTTGTCCGCGGTCTGGCCGAAGAAGCCGGCGATGGCGCCGAGTACCAGGCCGAGCGCCGTGCCGATCACCGTTGCGACAACACCCATAAAAATGGAGTAGCGTCCGCCGTACAGGATACGGCTGAACAGATCGCGGCCAAACTTATCGGTGCCGAAGAAATGCGTCGCGGAGGGCTTGGCAAAAATCTCGGTGGACATAGCCGCATAGTCATACTTGGAGATATACGGCGCCAGGATTGCGAGCACAACGAAGACGACAAAGATCACCATACCGATCACCGAGAGAGGGTTCTTCATGAAGCGCTTGAACACTTCAAGCCCTTGATTGGTCTTTTTGATTTTCGTCTTTTCCATAACTTCCGCCTCCTCTCAGCTCTCGTACTGCGCCTTGATGCGCGGATCAACATAGGCGTAGATCAGATCGACCACCAGCATCACAAAGCTGAACGCGATGGCGATGACCACCACGCCCCCGCGGACGGCGGGATAATCCAGACTGCCGATGGCGTTGGTCATATACAGGCCGATGCCGGGGATCACGAAGATGGACTCTGTGACCACCGTGCCGCCAAGGGAGTTGGCGAAGGTCGAGCCGAGAGCCGTGATCAGCGGGATAAAGGCGTTGGGCATGACGTGCTTATAGATCGTGTTGTGGTTACTCACGCCCTTGGCACGGGCCGTGGTGACATAGTCCGAGCGGATGACCTCCAGCACGTCCACGCGGCACTGGCGGGCGATCATAGCGATGCCGATGACCGAGTTGGAGATGACCGGGATGACATAGTGCTTCCAGGTACCGATGCCGAAAGCCGGCAGGATACGCAGCTTGACGCAGAGCCAGTTGACCAGGATCAGCGCCAGCCAGAAGCCCGGCAGAGAAATGCCGACCATCGAGGCCACAACGGCGGTGTAATCCTGCCATTTGCCCTGATGGGTCGCTGCTACGATACCGAGAGGGATGCCGATCAGCGCTGTCAGCACAATGGAGAAGGCTGCGATGATCAGCGTGCGGGGGAAGCGCTCGATCAGCTCGGTTGCTACCGGGCGCTTGGATTGATACGAGTTGCCGAGATCAAAGTGCAGGAAGGTGTCGGACAGGTAGCGCCCGAGCTGTACCAGATAGGGCTGGTCCAGCCCCATCTCATGGGCAAGCGCGTCCACCTGCTCCTGGGTGGCTGTCGATCCGAGAATGATCTGCGCCGGGTTGCCGGGAATGAAATACATGATCGAGAAGATCACGATCGCCACCCCGAGTACTACGAAGGCCATCATAACCAGGCGCTTAAGTATATATCTCCACATAGAAATCGCCTTTCATACTATTTTTTCAATAGAAAGTCTATACTTTCTATTGAAAAGATGCCGTCGCTGACGGCATACAATTGCTGACGCAATTGACGTCTGATACGATTTTCAACGCGCCAAGCGTCGCTATAAAAAGAAGACGGTGTCTTCTTTTTAATGAAAATCAGTATCACATACAATTTACGGGCCTGCCCACTTTGTGAGCAGGCCCGTTTGAATCGGTGCTTACTTATTTCTGTTGATACTTACTTGAAAGTGAAGCCCTGGACGCAGACTGCACCTTCACCGGTGTAGCAGATGCCGTCGATCAGGGTGCTGTCATACACATTGTACTTGTGCTCGACCAGCAGAGGGATGCAGTAGACATTCTCGGTGATGTACTTCTGAGCCGCGTTGACGGTCTCCTGGCTGTGGGATTCCACACCCAGCGCTTCCTTCACGATGGGACGCAGCTCGGCGAGCTCAGCCTCGGTGGCGAAGGTCTCGTTCTGCTTGACAAACGCGCTCTCCCAGAGGTCTGTCACATAGAAGCCGGCAAGCTCCGAGAGGTTCAGCTCCCAGGCGGAGGGATCGTTTTTGGCGCTCAGCCAGTTGGGGAAGATGTTGCCGCTGGTCTTGACCGTGATGCCGATCTGGGCAAGCAGGCCCTGGACGGCGGTGGCGATGTCGGCAGCGCTGGGGCCGTCAATGTAGATCAGGGTGATTTCGGTGCCGTTGGGATAGGCGGACTTGGAGAGGTACTCCTTCGCGAGCTCCACAGTGTGCTCGGGGATGAAGGAGGCAAAGGCTTCCTCGTCATAGTCGGGGTTCATCGGGGAGCCCAGGCCGTAGATGACGGTGTTGGAGCCGCCGTTGAGCATAGCAGAGACGAAAGCGGGGTCGATCATCGTGAGGATCGCAAGGCGCAGATTTTCGTCGCTGGTCTTGGCGCTGGGATCGTGGTTCACGAGCAGGGTTTTCGGAGCGGTGGCCAGAGTCTCGTCCACGGCGTAGTCGCCGAAGGAGAAATTAGGCACATCCTGGCTGGCCATATCGGCGGTCATGTCGATCTCGCCGGTCATCATGGCCATGCTGAGCTGAGAGGTCTCGGTGATGGTCTTGATCTCGATCTCATCCACGGGCTGCTGCTGGCGAGGGAACTTGACCTGGTCGCCGGAGGCCCAGTAGTTTTCGTTGACCTTCAGGGTCATGGACACACCGGAGGTCCAGCTGGCCACCACATAGGGACCGGTGCCGATGGGCTTGGAGGCCATGCCATCGCCGGAGGCCTCGTAAGCGTCCTTATCGACGATGTTGACATAGCTGGTCACATGCTCGAAGGAGCCGACAACCGGGGCTTCCTTCCAGACAAACTGCACGGTGAGATCGTCCAGCGCGGTGACAGAATCGAGAACTGCCACCATGTTGCCCATCTCAGAGGAACCGACCTGCTCGGCCGCATAGCTGAAAACCACGTCCTCGGCGTTGATGACATTTCCCTCGGAGTCATGGATGTTGTCATACAGCTTCACGGTGTAGGTCTTGTCGCCGTCGTACTCCCAGCTCTCCATCAGGAGGCCCTGGAAGTCGGAGCCGTAGTTCATGAAGGAGCCCAGGGGCTCGAACACGGCGGCGGTGTAGGTCTTGGGGTTCAGGAACGGTACGAGGCTGACGTATTGCTGAGTAGATGCGTAGACAACCTTGTCTGCGCGGCCGTTTCCATCGGCGTCGTTGCCCGCGGCCAGAGCGGTGGGGCTCAGGACGGCGAGGGAGGCGACCATGCAAAGAGCCATGACGAGTGCCAGAATCTTTTTCATTTTGCGTTTCTCCTTTTTTGTTTTTTTGAATACTATATTGGGTCACCCGAACTTAATCATGAATTAAATCATGATTTAATCTTGCACTTAGTGTACAGCATTTTCCCTGAGATTGCAAGCTGTTTTATTTACCATATTTTGAAGTGATTTTTTGTGAAATAGTTACAAAAGCATGGATCGCTCCTGCCGCTGCCCTTCTGATCGCCGGTGGAAGCGCTGTCATTCACAGGCGGTAACTATAGCCGTTCTCCCGGCTGCCCGTTTTTATTCCCGTAGGAGATCACGAGCAGGCGGTCATATTCCCGCTTGACCAGGCAGGACAGGCAGGCGCTTGCGAGAACCGCGAGCACGACCGGGACATCCTGAACCGTGAAGGCCGAGGCTCTCAGCAGCCCGATCCCTCCCGCCAGGACGGAGAGGGCCAGCAGCAGCGCTCGCAGCACCGCACCGGAGCGGATGGAGCGCCCGATCTCCTCGCAGCTCAGCTCGCGGACATAGGCCGCGGCAAAGAGAAATCGGAGAATGCCGCTGAGCTCCAGGAGCCACGGCACGAGCGACAGCACGCCGAAGCCGTTGGCAAGACGTACACGGCTGAAGGGCGTCCTGGCGAGCAGCGCCGCGAGATAGATCGCGACACTGACGATCTCCGCGACCTCCATCCGCCCACGGGAAACGGAGAGCCTGCCGCCCTCCGCTTCCCAGGCGCAGAAGCGTCCGATATAGCGGTATTCTGTCCGCCAGCCCCTGCGGGTATTCGCCGCGACGCGGATCGCCTCGTAGTCTTCAAAATACCGCTCGCGGTAGCTCTTGCGTTTTTCCTTCATGTCATTCCACCAGCGATTTTTTCTTCCATGTGCCGGAGTAGAAATAAATCATGCAGACGACGGCGGGGAGGACGCGCGAGAGGCCTGTACCCCAGAAATAACCCATGGTGGTCATAAACCAGTCGCTTTCGGCTGTGACCTTGAAGATCACATTCACGAAGAGCACACTCAGGCCGATCTTGCAGACCACGCCGTCGAGGATGCCGATGATAAAGTTGAGTGTGGCGTTGCCCGCGCCGATGACCATGGACTGGTACGAGCTGGTCACAGCCGAGACCATGATGTGTACTACCAGCATCTGGATATAGTAGACGCCGAGCGCCTTGACCTCTTCGTCGGCGGTGAAGATACCGAAGGTCTGCTTCGGGAAGATCCAGATGATAGCACTCAGCACCGCGGCGAAAGCCAGCGAAGACAGCAGCGTGCAGACGACCGCCTTTTTCGCCCGATCCTGCTTCTTTGCGCCGAGATTCTGGCCCACCATGGCCGCGCTGGCCTGGGACATACTGGCCGAGAAGATCTCCAGGAACTTCTGCAGCTTGTTGCCGATACCGTTGGTGCCGGAAGCGATCGCGCCGCAGGCGTTGATGTTGGCGTTGACCCAGAGCATGGATACCCTCACGAGGATCGATCGCACCGCCTGGGGCAGCCCCAGCTGCAGCAGGACCTTCATATGGTGTGCGTCGCATCTGAAGTAAGAGAGCTTCAGTTCAAAATCAAAGTCCTCCTTATGCTTATACATATAGAGGAAAGAAGCCACAAAGGACGCGAGCTGGGAGATCACCGTGGCAATGGCAGTGCCCGCCGCACTCAGCGGGATGACCGCGACCAACAGGATATCCAGGAAAATGTTCACAACGGCGGCGATAATGATAAACAGCAGAGGACGCTTGCTCTCTCCCATGCCGCGCAGCACGCCGCATACCGCGTTATAGCCGTAAATAAAGGGCAGGCCGATCGCGGTGATGACCATGTAATTGACTGCCTCGCCCCAGGCCTCCTGCGGACAGTTGAGCAGGCGCAGGATAGGCTTGGTGAGGACAAGCGTCAGCACCATCAGCACCAGCGAGGCCGCCATCATCAGCGTGATAAAAGTGCCGGTCGCTTTTTTCTGATCGTCATATCTTTTTGCGCCGGCCAGTTGCGCGATATAGATCTGCCCCGCCGAGGCAAAGGCCGTCGCCACCGGCGTGAGGAAGTCCGCGATTTCGCCGCCCGTGTTTACGCCTACGGTACCGATGTTGCCCACGAACTGCCCGATGATCATCAGATCAACCATCGAATAGAGCTGCTGGATCAGATTTGTGACCACGATCGGCATGGCAAAGAGCATCAGGGACGAGAGGATCGGCCCCTCAGTCAGGTCGCGGCCCACGCTTTTCTTTGTCAAGGCTGCCATACGATCTCACTTCCTGCTTTTCTTATTCAAAGGGGTACTGTACGCCGGCCTGGCGGCGCAGCTCGGTCATTACACGCGCGATGGTCAGCGTCTGGGCATGGGGCGCCTCCTCGCACTCGCGCTTTCCCTCGCGCAGCGCCTTCTCAAAGGCGAGGAATTCATATTCATAACCCGCGGTGAAGGGCACCTCTGTGCCGTGCAGCATGGGTGGCACCTCGATCTGCCGCACAAGCTGTCCCTCCGGATCAAGCACGCGGATATCCTGCGGGTTGGAGATACTGTCAAACCAGATCGAGCCCTTTGTGCCGTCGATGCGGCCGAACTCCTGCCGTTCCTCATGCGGCGTGTCGATGGTGCTACGGCAGCGGACCTTCTGCCCGTCGCGGTAGGTCAGCACATAGTCGTCTCTGCTGTCCACACCGGATTCCAGATGCTCAAAGCTGCCCTCGATCTTTACGATGTCCAGGCCGAAGTGGTCGGTCACGCGGCCGAGCACGTAGGGACCCATGTCCAGCAGTGCACCGCCGCCGGTCTCCAGCTTCTTGACGCGCTCCATGAACATCACATTGCTCAGCGATACGATCTCTCCGCCCGTGATCTCGCCGATGGCGCCGGAGGCGATGGTCTCGTCGATCAGCCGGCGCGAGGGCAGGAAAGCCGGCCACAGCGCTTCGGAGATGAAGAGCCCTTTTTCCTCCGCTCGGCGCAGCATCTCCTCGGCCTGCCGATCGTTCACGGCGAAAGGCTTTTCACAGACCACGTTTTTTCCGTGCTCAATGGCCTTGAGACACAGCTCGTAGTGGAGCTGGTTGGGAACACAGATGTAGAGCAGGTCGACCTCCGGGTCGGCCATCAGCTCCTCATAGCTGCCGTAAGCCTTTTCCCAACCGTACTTGTCCGCGAAAGCGCGGCATTTCTCCAGATTGTGGGATGCCGCCGCATACTTGACGATGTGGGGATCGTTCAGCTGGGTGATAAAGTCCGAGATCCAGGATGCGATGGTGCCGCATCCGCATGCGCCGATTTTCATAGAAAGTACCTCCTGAAAAAATATTTGAGAAAATTACAAATCACACTTTAAATCTTGATTTATTTATGCTATCATAATAGCCGAAAGAAGAATTGTTCGTCAATTCTTTTTTCGGCAAAGCCTGTTTTTTGGTACTTTTATCAAAAAACAGAGTCACTATTTTGTGACTCTGTACAAATCATTTGTTGCTGGGCACGCCGTGGATCGTGATCGCACCGTCAAACAGCTCCAGCTCTGTCAGCAGCCGATGAGGGAACTCGGCCTTGCGGAACTGATCGGAGCAGAAGGAAAAGAGCATATTGAAGCACAGGTGCTCGAGCGTCTCGTGCAGCGGCTCGATCTCATCCTCGGTGCTGCTCCACCACATGAGCGTCCCATCGCAGAGGATCTCCATATCCTTGACCAGCAGATCCACGGCCCGGCGGCCGTTTGTATTGCGGAAATCGTCAATGTCGCCGCGGTCATCTGCGCTCAGCAGCAGAGGCGCAATCTGCTCCCTCATAGTCTCCTGAAACAGGCTGCCCTCGCAGTTTTTATAGATATAACCCATCAGATCCTGACCGGCAGCTTCGCAGAAGAAGCCGAGTACCTCCACATACCACAGTACCCTGCGGATAAAATCGTCCTCATGGATCCAGTCAGGCACCGGATTGGCGCTGACATTCTCCTGAAACAGCTGGCGGGTATAAGAGAACAGCAGGTTCTCCTTGCTGCTGAAATGGTGGTAGAAGGATCCGTAGGCCACGCCGGCCTCCTCGCAGATGTTCCGGACCGTCAGAAATTTGAAGTCGTACTCCGAGAGCATGCGCTCCATCGTCGTCAAGATCTTCTGCTTGGTCTCTTCCGATTTAATTTCGTGCGGCAGTTTCGTTCTCACAGTCATTTCCCCTAATTCGTAGCATTGTTCTTTAAAATAAGCGAAATCCATGAATCTGTCAATACATTTTTGTGAAAGGAGCAAAATCCCATGATCATCGACGCCAATCTCTACTGGTTTCCGGAGGAGATGTTCTCCGACGAGGCGCTGTGCGAACGTTTTCTCTCCGAGGTGCCGCGCGCCTACGGCATGAAAGCCTGGCTCAAGCAGAATCCCGACAGCGGGAAGAAACAGTTCGTCATCGAAAAACCCGTCGGCAGTGAAAACCTCAACTATATCGAGGGAGATTACATCCTGGAAAAGCAGCTCGCCGACATGGACGAAGCCGGGGTCGACCACGCTGTTCTGAAGCTCTCCTGCCAACAGGAATGGATGGGCCTTGACATGTGCCGCTATATGAACGACCGCGTGGCCGAACATGCCGCCCGCTCTGGCGGACGCATGACCGCTTTGGGCGTTGTACCGCCCGTCGCGGACAGTGCCGTATTCCGCGAGATCGACCGCTGTCTGGATGAGCTGCATATGCACGGCTTTCAGATGTCCGCCCACTACGGCAACCTCTATCTGGACGACGAGGCCTTTGCCCCGCTCTTTCGCTATCTGAACGAGTGCAAAGTCACCATCTACGTTCACCACTCCCCCGTGCCCGTGCAGTATGACAGTCTCACCGCTTACACGAACCTCCGCCGCAGCTACGGACGCTGCGTGGATCAGTGCACGGCCATCGGGCGTGAGATTTTCAGCGGCTTCTTTGAGAAGTATCCAAACCTGAAGCTGGTTCACTCGATGCTGGGCGGCGGCTTTTTTGCCTTTACCTCTCTTTGGTTTCCCAAAAAGCCAAAGACGGCGGACGCAGCCAATCGTTTTCAGGATACCGGAGATGAGATCCGGAAATATCTGACGGAAAATCTGTTCTTTGAGATGTCCCACGCTGCCCCCTGGGGGAAAGAGGCGTTGGAGTGTGCTGTGCGCAATTTGGGTGCGGAGCACGTCATATTCGGCTCCTCCTATCCCGTGCGCAGACAGTGGCTGACCGAGGGCGCTGACTTTGTGCGCTCGCTTGCTATCAGTGAGGAAGGGAAAGCGCTTGTCCTGGGCGGAAACGCGCAGCGACTCTATCATATTTAACGGAGGAAGCCGACGATGCAGACACTGATAAACCGCGTATGCGTCATGTCCGGCGCCACTGCCGGAGATGGCGTCGCCGTCGTAAAGGCACTCTGCCGCGGCGGCATGACCGTCGTCATGATGACCCACAGCCCGGAGCGCGCTGCCTCCCTGGTGGAGGAGATCAATGCTCTCGGCTATCCCGGGCGCTGTCTTGCCATGGCGGGCGAGGGCGAGCGCCCTGCAGAAGAGGATCCCGCTGTCTACCGGCGCGTTCAGGAGATGTTCGGCTCGGTGGATGTGGTCATCTCCAATACCGGCGGCTTTGGACGCGAAGCCGCGATCGAAGATACGACCGACGAGGAATTTGCCTTTGAGCTCGACCACCTGGTTGGCGGCTCGTTCCGCACACTGAAGGCCGCGCTGCCCGCTCTTCGGCAGAGCCGCGCGCCCCGTGTAATCTTCATGAGCACCGTGGAGGGCACAAACGGCGGCGTACACCAGAGCTTTTGCAACTCCGTCGCCAAAGGCGGTGTCCGTGCGCTGACAGTGAATGCCGCGGCCCGCCTCGCCGCCGAGGGCATCACCGTCAACTGTGTCGCCAAGGGCGGTATCCCCCGTATTGACGGTATGCGGCCCGGCGATGCCGATCCCGCCGCGTTTCTGTCCCGCACGCCGATGGGCCGGTTAGGCACACCGGAGGATCTTGGGGAATCGATCTGCTTTCTTGCGAGCGAGGAGAGCGCCTACATCACTGGGCAGACGATCGCCCTCGACGGCGGCTACAGTTTGAGAGATTAAGGGAGGACACACCGTGAGCTATTGTGATTTTACTGCCCAATACCGCCGTATCGGCGAATTTATGCGCGGTATTGACGGCATATTCTACACGCCCGCCGTACAGCCAAAGAGCGTCGGCGTCGTGATCCTGCATTCCGATTCGGACTATCTCAGCTTCCCCGGCGGAGAGGCCCTGGCCAGGCGCGGCTTTCTGACGCTCTGTGCCAATGTGGAGAATCCGAGCAACCCGCTGGAAAAGAAGCTCTCAAGCGTGAAGCTCGCCATGGAGGCGATGAGGGACCAACCCGGCATTGAGCGGATCGTTCTGCTCGGCCACAGCGGAGGCGCCACGCTCATGAGCTGCTATCAGGCCGTCGCGGAGAACGGGCCGGAAATCTTCCGCGACGCCCACCGCATTGTCCCCATCGGTGAGGTGGAGGCGCTGATCCCTGCCGACGCGCTGATGCTGATCGACTCCAATTTTGGGAACGGCGTCATGACGCTTGTGAGTCTTGACCCCGGTGTCACCGATGAGACCGCCGGTACGGACACCGATCCCGCTTTCTACCCCTTTACCCGAGAACATGGCTTCGCCAAAGACGGCGAGACCCGGTATCACGACGACTTTAAGGCGGCTTTTTTTGCCGCACAGGCGAAGCGGCAGGAGCGTCTGATCGCCGCCGCGTTGGATCGGCTGGCCGCTCTTGGGGCTCACAAGGGCCGCTTTGTGGACGACGAGCCCTTCCTCGTCCCCGGCGGCAGCCAGATCGCTCCGAACAACCGTCTTTTCCCGCAGGATCTGCATCTGCTATCCCATACAAAGGGCGCCTATGATCTGCTGCACGGCCGGGACGGCAGCATGACCCACGAGGTCATCCGCTCGGTCCGCACCGCGCGGGGTGATCTATACGGCACGCCGATCTACGGTCTCGGTGCAATGAACACCACTGTAAAAACCTATCTCTCCTCCAACTGTGTACGCACGCTGTCAAATTACGCCGTGACAGAGACCGGGATCGAGGGGATCGACTACGATTCCGCTTTCTGCTGCACACCGGGCAACGTCAAGCATATCCGCATTCCCCTGCTTGTCATGGGTATGACCGGCGGATATGAGTGTATCGCCAGTGAGATCATCTTCCAAAACGCCGCATCGAAGGACAAGACAATCGCCTTTGTCGAGGGCGGGACCCACATGATCGGCACCGCGCACGATGCGGAAAGCTACCCCGGCGAATTCGGCGACGCGCCCGCTGCTCTGTTTGACCATATAGCCAAGTGGCTCAACAAAATATATTAAGGAGGATCACAGTATGACCGGCAATTCCGACGAACTGCTCCGCAGCTACCAGGAGCATCTGACCATCGAGTACCGTTTCTTCGACACCGTGGAGGCAACCACCGCCTGCACTGTGTTCGGGCGGGAGCTCTCCACCCCCATCATGCTGGGCGGCCTGGCCCACTACGAAAAGCTCAATCCCGGCGGAGGGCCGGCCTATGCCGAGGCGGCAAAGAAAGCCGGCACCGCGATCTGGACCGGCTTCACCTTTGAAAATGAGATCGAGGACATCCTCGCTGTCGGCGCTCCCGCGGCACGCATCATCAAGCCCTTTGCCGACAAGGAGCTGATCCTTCAGGCCATCGAGCACGACAAAAAAGCCGGAGCCTGCGCCATTGCCATGGACATCGACCACGTCTACAACAAGCAGGGGCGCTATGACAGCTTCTTTGAAAAGCCTCTTGCCGCACCGGACAAGGAGACGCTGCGGGAAATCGCCAGATATTCCGATCTGCCCTTCTTCGTCAAGGGTGTGCTCTCGGTCCGGGATGCGGAATTCTGCGCCGACGCCGGGATCGCGGGCATCGTGGTCAGCCAGCACCAGAATATGTTCCCCTGGTGTGTTCCCACACTGAAGGTACTGCCCGAGATCCGTAAGGCCGTGGGTAACAGCCTGACGGTTCTCTGCGACAGCTGCCTTGACACCGGCTACGAGTGCTTCAAGGCGCTGGCCCTCGGCGCAGACGCCGTATTCACGGTCCGCCCGATGATGCCGATCTTCCGCGAGAAGGGCGCCGACGGTGTGGCAGAGCGTATCGGTAAAATGACCGATGAGCTGCGCGTCTGCCTCTCGCGCACGGGCGCACGGGATATCCACAGCATCGATCCGGACGTGATCCGTTTCGTATAAGGAGGGCGCACTATGGTTCAGCTCAGTGCCAATCCCTTTTATCTCTCCCCTGAGCAGGTGACCTGGGTACAGGACACGCTTGCCTCCATGAGCACAGAAGAAAAGATCCACCAGCTCTTCTGCATCCTGGGCGACGCCTATCCGGCGGCGGAGACCGAGCGGCTGGTAAAGGAACACATCGGCGGCGTACTGTTTCGCCCGGTCCGTACCGCTGCTGCAATCGCGGAGAATTTCAAAAGACTCGATGCGCTTGCCAGGTATCCCCTGCTCCATGCGGCCAATCTCGAGGAGGGCGGTGCCGGTGCGTCTCGCGATGGCACCTATTTTGCCAATCCACTGCAGATAGCCGCGAGCCCCGATGTCGACGATGAGACGCATTTCGCCCAATGCTGCGCCGCCGAGGGCGCTGCCGCGGATGTCAACTGGACCTTTTCGCCGGTCGCGGATCTGGATTTCAACTTCCGAAATCCCATCACCAACTGCCGTACCTACGGTTCTGACCGTGAGCGGGTTAAAGAGCTCTCCGCCCGCTATGTAGAGGTCCTGCAGCGCAGCGGTATGGCCGCCTGTGCCAAGCACTTCCCCGGCGACGGCGTGGACTTCCGCGACCAGCATCTGCATCCGACCTATAACAGTCTGTCCGCTTCCCAGTGGCGCGAAAGCTACGGCGCGGTCTACCGGGCGATGATCGAAAAAGGCCTGCTTTCGGTCATGGTTGGCCATATTTGCCAGCCGGCCATGGAGGCAGAGTACGCCGATATCTCCCCGGAGGACGCCCTGCCCGGCTCGCTCAGCCGGGGACTGCTCACCGGTGTTCTGCGCGGCGAGCTGGGCTTTAACGGTCTGATCACGACCGACGCCACCATTATGGGCGGCTATACCATGGCCATGCCGCGCAGAGAAGCCATTCCGACCACCTTTGCCGCCGGATGCGACATGATCGTCTTCTCCACCGACATTGAGGAGGATATCGGTTATGTGCGCGAAGCGCTCTCTGACGGGCGTCTGAGCTCGGAGCGTGTGGATGAAGCTGTTACCCGGATACTCGCGCTGAAGGCCAAGGTCTGTGGCAAAGTTTGTGCGGAGACGATCCCCGCCGCCGAATGGCAAAAGGCCTGCGCCGATCATGCCGTGACCCTGGTAAAAAACAAGGCCGGTCTCCTGCCCGTCTCCTCCGACCGTTTTCCGCGGGTGCGTCTGATGCTCGTCGGTACAGACGAGTGCTGGGACGGCTCGGTTCGGACACTTTTCACAGAGGAGCTCCAAAAGCGCGGCTTTGCCGTCGAGCAGTACGATCCCTTCCAGGATGATCTGCACGGCACTGCGCAGCTCCCCCCGGATCGCTTGACTCTGTTGGTGCTGCACTATCCCCACGCCTCGAATCAGACGACCGTCCGCCCCAGCTGGTGTCCCAAGCACGCGCTGGAGATCCCGCGCTTTGTCCACGAGGAGCCGACCGTCGCCATTTCGCTTGCCAATCCCTATCACCTGCAGGACGTTCCCCGTGTAAAGACCTTTATCAACGCCTATACCGCCAACCGTGCTACGATCGCCGCGACCGTCGAAAAGCTCTGCGGCGAGCGTGCATTTACTGGAAGAAACCCCGTCGATCCCTTCTGTGGATTGTTTGACACGAGAATATAAGAGGAGGAAGTTATGAAAGCTGTCATTTTTGACCTGGACGGAGTCATTTGCTTTACCGACAAATACCACTATCTGGCCTGGAAAAAGTTAGCTGACCGTCTCGGTATTTTCTTCAACGAACAAATCAACAATCGTCTCCGCGGCGTCAGCCGTATGGAGAGTCTGGATATCATCCTCGAACGCGCAGAGCGTGCGTATACACCGGAAGAGAAGGAGGCCTTCGCCGCCGAGAAGAACGCATCCTATGTGGAGCTCCTGCAGCAGATGAGTCCCGCGGATCTATCCGACGAAGTGCTTCAGACGCTTCTCGCGCTTCGCAGCGGCGGTTACAAGCTGGCCATAGGCTCCAGCAGCAAAAATACCAAGCTCATACTATCCCGTATCGGCCTTGGCGATTTCTTTGACGCCATCTCCGACGGCACCAACATTTCCCGCTCGAAGCCTGACCCGGAGGTCTTTCTTAAGGCCGCCGAAATGATCGGTGAGGCGCCCGCCGACTGCCTTGTGGTCGAGGACGCGAAGGCCGGCATCCAGGCCGCTTCTGCGGGCGGCTTTCCCAGCGCCGGCATCGGCGAGGCTGCCGAGCATCCCGCCGTCACCTATCCGATTCAGCATTTCAGCGATCTGAAGGACATTCTGCTGGGCTGAAAGGAGGCGCGCGTTATGAATCACCGCACCGATATCCGTGATCTCCGCACGGCGCTGTCCGTTCTCCGTGAGACGGAGGGACAGCTGATCGAGACAAATGTGGAGGTCGATCCCTCCGCCGAGCTGTCCGGCATCTATCGCTATGTCGGCGCCGGCGGCACGGTAAAACGCCCCACGAGAGTAGACGGTCCGGCCATGCTCTTTCATAAGGTCAAGGGCCATCCCGGCGCAAGTGTGCTGATTGGCCTGATGGCGAGCCGTGCCAGGGTCGCCGATCTGTTCGGCTGCAAAAAAGAAGAGCTGGGTCATTTAGTACAGTCTTGTGCGGCAAATCCCATCGCCCCAGTTGTTATCGATGCCCCCGCTCCGGCCCAGGAGGTCGTCCATCTTGCCACAGACCCCGGTTTTGATCTCTTTGACCTCGTCCCCGCGCCGACAAACACCCCTGTAGATGCCGGCCCCTACATCACGCTGGGCATGTGCTACGCCACCCATCCGGACACCGGGCTTTCTGACGTGACCATCCACCGCATGTGCATTCAATCTAAGGACGAGCTGTCGATCTTCCTGCAGCCGGGCTCCCGCCACATCGGGGCTATGGCCGAACGGGCAACAGAATTGGGGCAGCCTCTGCCCATCTCTATCTCCATCGGCGTTGATCCCGCTATCAGCATCACCTCCTGCTTCGAGCCGCCCACGACTCCGCTCGGCTTCAACGAGCTCTCGATTGCCGGTGCGCTCCGTCAGCATCCGGTGGAGCTCTGCCGCTGTCTCACGATCCGTGAGAACGCCATCGCCAACGCTGAATATGTCATCGAGGGAGAGATCCAGCCCGGCGTGAAAGTGGTGGAAGACCAGAACAGCCATACCGGCTTCGCCATGCCGGAATTCCCCGGCTATAACGGAAAAGCCAGCCACGAGTGCTGGCTCATTAAGGTCAAGGCCGTCACCCACCGGCGCGACCCCATCATGCAGACCTGTATCGGCCCCTCTGAGGAGCATGTCAACATGGCGGGCATCCCCACTGAGGCCAGTATTCTCGGCATGATCGACAAGGCTCTGCCCGGCAAGGTGATCAACTGCTATTCTCACCGCTCTGGCGGAGGAAAGTATATGGTCATCCTCCAGTGCAAAAAGGCCGTACATACCGATGAGGGCAAGCAGCGGCAGGCCGCGCTTCTGGCCTTTTCCGCCTTTCCGGAGCTCAAGCACGCCATTCTCGTGGACGAGGACGTGGATATCTTCGATACCAATGACGTGTTATGGGCCATGAACACCCGTTTCCAGGGAGACGCAGATATCATAACGATCCCCGGTGTGCGCTGCCACCCGCTCGACCCCAGCAGCAATCCCGCCTACACCGCGTCGATCCGGGACATCGGCTGCAGCACCAAGACGATCTTTGACTGTACGGTGCCCTTCGATTTGAAGGATCATTTCCAGCGCGCCCCCTTCCTGGACGTGGATCCGGAGAAATGGCTCCATGGCTGATCGGCTGATTATCGGCATGAGCGGGGCCAGCGGCGCTCCGCTCACTGTCGAGCTGCTGAGGCAGTTCCATGTGTGCCGCCCGGATATCGAGACCCATTTTGTTATGACACGTGGCGCGGAGCTGACTCTACGGCAGGAGTGCGCACTCTCACCGGATGATTTACGTCCCCTCGTCTCTGTTTGGCACGATCCGGATGAGATCGGCGCTTCGATCGCGAGCGGCAGCTTTCCGGTGATGGGCATGGTTGTGGTACCCTGCAGCATGAAAACAGCTGCGGGCATCCACTCCGGATACTCGGATAATCTGCTTCTCCGCGCCGCCGATGTGTGTCTCAAAGAGCGGCGCAAGCTGGTGCTGGTCACCCGTGAAAGCCCGTTGAGCACCATTCATCTGCGCAATCTGTTTGAGCTGAGCTCCTATGGCGCGGTGATCCTGCCGCCGATGCCGGCGTATTATCAAAAGCCGCAGACCATGGCCGAATGCACTCGGCAGATCGTAGGACGAATCCTGTTCCAGTTTGGTTTGTCTGGGGAGCTGTTCACTTGGGAGGGGATGTGATGGGTGGAATCTACACAGACAGCATCTTATGTCTCAATCAGAGTCTATATTTGATTGCGTACTTTGTCGGTGAAGACCTTCACGTCAGCGTTTTCGGCGGAGACCGTCCTCACATCGGCGCCGTCAGCATTCTCTCACCGGATGGGAATATCCAGACTCTCTGCTTCGACGGCCATAGGGATGATACGGTGAGCGCCATATGGATAGAAGCGCTCAAAAGCGCTGGTGTCCATGCGGGAGTGGTCGAGGCGGGCATCCATTATGACGCCATCACAAAAGATGGCATAGCATCTGTTCTGGAGGCATGTGACAAGCTGCTGTCAGGGGTTCTAAACTATGTGAAGACGGTGAGGCACAGTCATGAATAAGCAGAATAAGCTCGGTGAGATGCCCATGGGGCAGCTGGTTTTCAGCATGTCCCTTCCTCTCATGATTTCTTTGCTTGTACAGTCTCTATATAACATCGTAGACAGTATCTTTGTGGCGCGGCTGAGCGAAAGGGCGCTCACGGCGACGTCACTCGCTTTTCCCGTTCAGCTTTTGATGATCGCGGTTTCTGTCGGCACCAGTGTCGGCATCAACGCTCTGCTGTCAAGGAGCATCGGAGCCGGGGAAAAAGATACGACTACCAACGCTGCCGATACCGGTGTGCTTCTCTCGCTGATCGGCATGTTTGTGTTCCTTTTGTTGGGATTGACCTGTACCGGCTTTTTTATCCGCCTCTTTACGGATGATGAAGCGATTGGCGCAGATTGTGCCGGGTATCTGCAGATCTGTATGATTTTCTGCGGCGGCACCTTTATCGGCACCATGTATCAGCGTTTCCTGCAATCCGTAGGCAACACCTTTGACAGTATGCTGACGCTGATCGCTGGGGCTGTAACGAATCTGATTCTCGACCCTATCATGATCTTCGGGCTGCTTGGCTTTCCAAGGCTTGAGATTCGCGGCGCAGCGATTGCGACGGTTATCGGTCAGTGGGTCAGCGCAGCCCTCGCCGTTTTTTTGAACCGCCGGCACAACAGTTCGGTTCAGGTCAACTTCAAGGGCTTTCGCTTTCAGGCAAAGATACTTCGCCAGATCTATCGTGTTGGCCTGCCGACCATTGTCATGCAGGCATTAGGCAGCATCATGGTCAGTGCGGTCAATGCGATCCTGATCCGCTATTCTCCCACCGCTGTCGCCTTTTTTGGCATCTATTACAAGCTGCAAAGCTTTCTGTTCATGCCCATGCATGGGATGGGGCAGGCAGCGATCCCCATCGTCGGATTTAACTATGGAGCCGGCAAGCATGAACGTATTCGGGAACTGTTCCGTGTTATGCTGCCGGCTGCTGTCGGGATCGCGCTGCTCGCGACATTGGTCTTTTGCATTTTCCCCAAAACACTCCTCGGATTTTTCTCCCCGAGTGAGGAGATGCTTGCTCTTGGCGTTCCGGCGCTGCGTATCATTGCCCCGACCTTTGCCTTCGCTTCCATTACGATGATCCTCGGCTATGCGGTGTCCGGTCTCGGTGACGGTCTTGTCAACATGCTGGGTACTGCAATTCGCCAGTTCATCCTTCTGGTCCCACTGATCGCGCTCTTTGGGTATTTATGGGGTATTCAGGCGGTGTGGGCTGCTTTCTGGCCTGCAGAACTTTGCGCCATGGGATACGCCGTCCTCGCCAGTCGCAGAAGAATGAAGGAGCGAGAAATCTAAAGAACTCTGACCAAAAAAGCAGGCTGCGTCGTGCAGTCTGCTTTTTTGTTCAATATAAGATTGCTGTCACATCTGTTTACTTTTCAATTGTCAGCGCGCAGATATCGCGAGTCCCATGATTCGCTTTCGCCATACAATATGCGGGAGTTAATAATCCCGAGCTTAAGAAAGTCAAATCCCGATATTAAGTCTCGACAACTCTAATATCTCAATAGTCCCGGTTAGAACATCCGTATACTGCATCGTGTGGAGGTTCTTGGAACTGTCACCTCGCTCCTCTATTTGAAAGACATGTGGGTACACACCTTTGATCACAGCCGCCCTGTTTTTCAGCTTGACCTTTGGACTGTTGATCGTCATGTTGACGTGAATGTTTGGGTTAGTTTTGTATAATGTGTGGATTCCGTTTTTGATCATGTCGATTGCATTCATTTACGCGCTCCATTTCTGCTGAATGAAATGTCCGCCCGAAAGTCAGGCGGACATTTCGTTATGCGAAGTATTCAGATACATCAATTCTGTCATTATACTGCTTACGCACACGGACGACGATGGAGCCATCTTCCTGCTCAGCAGTATCCTCGATCAGATACCTGGTCTTTACACGTTCCATATTCGACTTGTAGCGTTCGATTTCTTCCCGATTGATTTTCAGCATCTGCTCCTTGCTGAGTCCCAAATCAGGCTTCTGGGCAAAAACCAGCGTTTGAAGAATACACGCAGCCTTTACTCGTTTCATGCCAAACACCTCCTTCTGACATAATCCATTACGGCAGAAGAATTCAGCCCATATTGCGGAGAGATGTTTGAGCAAGAAAACACATGATACCTCAGCTGCCGTCAAAGTATCTGCTAAAAGCACTCTCCTGATAGCTGTGCTATAATAGAATTATAGCACAGAAATTACAAAAAAACATGCGATTATTTTGATTATATTCGTATTTGGCAACCATGTCTCCTGCTTGATGTAAAGCAATTGATGCAAAATCGAGTGAGTATCACTTCGTTTTTCGATTCGCTTCTGGAGGGAACTGCATCCCAGAAAGCCAGCGCGTAAAAGGCGCGGCGGCAAACTTATCAGCGTGTATCGTATCCGTTTATTCTGACGCCATTTCTCCTGTGTTGAGCTCGCGGTATACTTTTACAACAATGACAACCGTCAGGATAAAGGTCAGCACATCCGCCGTCGGGAACGAATAGAGCACGCCGTCCAGCCCAAAGAACAGCGGCAGCAGGATCGGCAGGAAGACGCCAAACACGATCTCGCGCACCAGCGAGAGGATCATTGACAGTCCCGCCTTGCCCAGCGCCTGCAGATAGATAAAGGTCCCCTTGTTGACCATGGCCAGCACCATCATGCACAGATAGATCCTAAAGCAGCGGATGGCAAAGCTGGTGTAATACGCGCTCTCGTTGCCCGCGCCGAAGATGCCGATGAGCTGCCGGGGCAGCAGCTCCACGATCAGTAGCGCGATCAGGCCGATGGCTGCCTCCCAGGTCAGCAGCAAGGTGAACAGGCCTTTCGCCCGGTCTTTCCGCCCGGCGCCGATGTTGTAGCCCACCACTGGGATGCAGCCCGCCGCGAGCCCCACCGAGATCGAGATCGCGATCTGGAAGAACTTCATCACAATACCCAGCACAGCCAGCGGGATCTGGGCATATTCCGGCTGTCCGAACACGGGATCCATCGCCCCATATTTCGTGACCATGTTCTGCACCGCCGCCATCGAGATGACAAGGGAAATCTGGCTCAAAAAGCTGGTGACGCCCAGCAGCAGAAAGCGCTGAATAAGCTTGGCCTTGAGGGAAAAACTCCCCTTTTCCAGCTTCACCGCCTTCATATGGAACAGGTACCACACCGCGAGCCCCGCCGTCAGGATCTGCCCGGCCACGGTGGCCACCGCCGCGCCCATCATACCCATTTTCAGCGGGAAGATGAAGATCGGGTCAAGGATGATGTTCGTCACCGCCCCGGCCACAGTGGAGACCATGGCGAATTTGGGGCTGCCGTCAGAGCGGATGATGGGGTTCATGGCCTGCCCGAACATATAGAAGGGCATACCCAGGGCAATCCAGAAGAAGTACTCCTTTGCGCACGCGTAGGTTTCGGCGTTCACCTTGCCGCCGAAGAAGGTCAGGATCGGCTCCATGGCCAGAAGATAGACAGCCGTCAGGACCACACTGCTGACAAGGCACAGCACGATGGCGTTGCCGATGCTGCGGTGCGCGTCCTCCTGCCGTCCGGCCCCGAGTGAAATACTGACAAAAGCGCAGGCGCCGTCGCCGATAATGACCGCGATGGCCAGGGCCACCACCGTCAGCGGGAAGACCACGGTGTTGGCTGCGTTGCCGTAGGAACCGAGATAGTCGGCGTTGGCGATGAAGATCTGGTCGACGATGTTATAGAGCGCAGCCACGACCAGCGAGATGATGCAGGGGATCGAGTATTTGCGCATCAGGGTGCCGAGCTTCTCGGTCTCGAGAAAGCTGATTGACTGTTCCATGTTCTCTCCTCCCGAAAACAAAACAAGCGCCGTGCGGATCGTTGTATCGTATCAGCACAGTGCTTGTATCGTTTCTAAGTATGAAATTAAAAATGTGCGACGAAGTCGGATTTACGCTTTCGCCACACACTGATGGGGATTATAAGCTGAATTTTTGAAAAAGTCAAATCATTTTTTGAGGAAACAACTCCTTGGAATGCTTTCTCATGCGATATCCTCCTTATGCTTCTTCTATGGCGCTGGCAGGGCAGTTGTCCTTTGCTTCAGCGGCAGTTTCCTGAGAATCTTCCGGTACGTCCATATCAATGGCAACAGCAACGCCATCTTCACTCATGGAGAACACGTCGGGGCAGGTCCCCGCGCACAGGCCGCAGCCAATGCAGCCATCATTAACAAAATACTTCATCGAGTTCATCCTTTCCACTACGGCGCTTACCAATCTCACCGGTTCATCCGCTGCGATAAATATTTCTGTTTCCATCGGTAGTTTTAGTTGACGCCCTGCTTCATACAGAGTAAAATCTACCTGCGTATGGTTTTGATTCACAACCAAATTAATCGGGTAGGAGGTCACCCATTAATTGAGTGACCGACCTCCCACACCACCGTGCGTACGGTTCCGTACACGGCGGTTCAACCGCATAAGTGCAGAGACTCGTACCGGTCAAGGATACTGTAGTATCCCGCCAGTGCGAGTCTTTTGCTGGTAATGGAGGTTTTGAGGACAGGACTGCCAGCAACCCGCCAATATCCTTTCACATAGCTCCACTTCCGGGCGTAGTACTTGGGAACTCCAAGCTTTTCCAGACTTTCGGCCCTCGCTTTTGGCAGTTTCCACTGTTTCCAGATATACATCCGAAAGCGGCGACGCAGCCATTCATCCCATCTTTGCATTGTTGTACGCATACTCGCTATGTAGAAGTAGCCAAGCCATCCGCGGATGAACACTTTTACCTTGTACATCACCACACGGACGTTTCTGCCCTGACTGCGGGAAGTCAGCTCTTTGAGCTTCTGCTTTGCTTTCTTCAAGGACTTCGCATGGGCTCGGATGAACACGCCATCCTTCCCCTTCCCAAGTGCAAAGCCCAGGAACTTAAAATTTCGCTTCGAGTACACGCTCACCACTCTGCTCTTCTCCATGTTCATCTTGAGCTTTAGTTTCCCCTCGAGATATCTTCGACTGGATTCAAGCAGCCGTTCCCCTGCTCTCGGCGTGCGGGCAAGCACCACGATGTCATCTGCGTACCGAATCACATGGACACCCCTGCTCTCCATCTCGTGGTCAAACTTGTTGAGGTAGATGTTGGCAAGCAGCGGGCTGAGTGGTCCTCCCTGCGGAGAGCCTTCCTCGGTCTTGATGTGAAGCCCGTTTTCCATCACGCCGCTTTTGAGAAATCTTTTAATGAGTTCAATCACGCGCTTGTCATGGACATCCTCTCGCACCATGTTCATCAGCAGATCATGATTCAGTGTGTCGAAATACTTGGACAGGTCAATGAGTACCGCTGTGGTATAGCCCTGCTCCGCGTATTCCTTCACCTTCTGAATCGCCATCTGTGCGCTTCTGCCCGGTCGGTAGCCGTAGCTCACGTCCGAGAACAGCGGTTCGTAGATTGGGGTTAACTGCTGGGCGATTGCCTGTTGGATGATGCGGTCTACGACTGTCGGGATTCCCAGCTTCCGTGTGCCGCCATCCGGTTTTGGGATTTCCTTCCGTCTCACCGGCTGCGGCTTGTATTTGCCGCTTCGGATTTGGTCAAGAAGTTCTTCCCTGTGTTCCCTAAGCCATGGCAGGGCATCCTCCACCGTCATTCCGTCGATGCCGGGTGCTCCCTTGTTGGCCTTCACCCGCTTGTATGCTCTGTTCAGGTTGTCCCTGTCCAGGATGCGTTTCAGCAGGTCTGCACCGTCCGCTTCTTCGGTTTCCCGTCTGTCAGCACTCCGCGCTCCCGCATACTTTTCGTGTTCCGCACTATCCCTTTGCGGGCAGCCCTCGTTTCCGGGGTATTCTGCTTTCTTCATGCTGGCCTCCTTCCTCCGTTTCTTCGGACTTACGATTGTTCGGCCCTTCCCTCATTTTTTTTGAGGTACTATGGCCTCTGCTGACTTCTCACAGTTCGTTGTTACTACGTTTCGGCTACCATCTGCTCATTGCTTTATCCGGTTCCGGCCTTCCTGCCCCCCCCTCTGTCTGTGAGATCGCCCCGGGTACTCACACTTTCTTTCCCTCTTATCCCCGCCATGTTTACCGCAAGCGATTCCGTGCAGCTTTTGGGCTTTGGCCTGTGTTGCAGTCTTCCCCTCGCTTGCGGCCTGACATGATTCCTGTT
>ODAI010436411.1_pt1 | contig 53158 bp, 47 predicted proteins | sample 1539321 | NCBI WGS metagenome assembly ODAI01 (sample SAMN02144231, study PRJEB22623) | gut metagenome | biome: sheep rumen | host: Ovis aries | place: New Zealand | reverse complement strand
TTTGCTCACGGAAAGCAATTTTGTGTTCCGCTCCCAGGCAAATCCGTCTGAAAACCCGCTGTGTCGCGGAATAGGAAATTAAACTCGCTGCGCGGCTTGAAGCTACGCTGCCGGGTACGTTCCGCTCCAATGCGGGTTTTCATACGGATTTGCCTTCCGCTGCACCCAAAATTGCTTTCCGGTTTCGTTAACATAGGGAAAATAAAAGAAACCAATTTTCACTGTTCTTTTTTTTGATTACCTGCCATCATATTTTATGAAAATTAATTTCTATTGCTTTTGCTAAGCTTTGCAAAGACACCCTTGTCCGCCTTGAATGGCACTATTCCGTTCTGTTCGTATGCAGGCGGGGGCACAAGCTGGCAGTCAAGGCAGAATTTTACAAAGTCATCGTATTTTTCCTTTGCCACCTTTGGAAAGAGGTAGGGGCCTTTTCTAAGCCAGTATGGGGCAATGTATTTGTCGTAGATAAAAAAGTCCTTTTCGCTGTAGCTTTGAATAGCCGCAATCAGGTCGTAGATTGAGCGGGCCAGGGCAGCTTCCATTGCAGGGGCAAGGTATATTGTGCGTAAGCCGTTAAGTTCAGCAGGCTCTTCCACAGAATGTCCTTCCCCAGAAGGTGCTCCATTTGCCAAAAGCCCTTCTTTTACAGCCAGCAATTCCGTCTCGCCAGCCCAGGGAAAGGGGGCTTCAACAATCACGCAGTCTGTAGCAGAAAAGTCAACCGCAGACGAATCTTTAGCCAAAGCCCAAGGCTTGTAAAAAGAAATGTCCGTACTGAATTTTTGCGCGCCAAGCAGGGCATCTTGCCGGGAAGCGAAAACAAAAATCTTTCTTTCGCTAAAGAGAAGCTCGCTAATGGCCTTTTGCAAGCGGTAAGTCATAGCCGTAGAAAAGCTTCCTGTTAGCCCGCGTTGCAGGACATCCTTAAAAACAGTAAATGCCCCGCTTCCTTCCGAGCCCCAGCCAAGAATTGCCCTTCCGCCCTCGCGGTACAAGTCGGTAAGACGGACTCCCTTTTCCGTATACAGGAAATTTCCCCTTGCCCTTTTTATGTTACCGTAGCGTAAAAAAATCTCATTGCGCAAAAATTCAGTATTGTTCATAGTCCGCTTTCTAAAAGTTTAAGGATCCACCCGCATAGAATTTGAATGAGTTAAGATCCATGGCTTCGTCTACAGTGGAAGTGTCACCGTCAATGTCTTCCTTGTAGCTGTCGGCTCCGCAGAAAATGCCCTTCAAGCCAAAGACTGCGCTAATCGGTGCAACCGGAAAAAGCTTTGCCTGAACGTCAAAACCAAAGCCGGTACTTTTTCCGTAAACGTAATAGTCTTTCTTGCCGCCAAGAAGGGTAAGCTCCGGTTTGCCAGAAATTCCCAGGTAATGCCAGTCAAAACCAACCGCTCCCTGCAGGGCAACCACATCCATTATGTTGATTGTAAGTGCCGGTCCCAGGAATGCGTCAAAGTCAATCAGAAAGTCCATTTCTGGGGAAGCAGAATTCTTTGTGTGAATGCTCTTTCCAAAGGCCAGGTCGCAGCTTCCCAAAAAGCCGACTCCAAAAAAGCTAACCACATCAAATGTGTTAAAAGACTTTAGGCCAATGTCAAAACTGTTGGACTTCCAGCCAATGTCGCCGTCATTAAGGCTAAGATACTGCTGGTCGTGTCCAAGAACCAGCTGAATGTCTCCCTTGTATTGGGCAAATGCGCTTGATCCAATAGAAATAAGAAAAGCCAATGCAATAATTTTTGTAACGAAATTCTTCATGTTTGCTTCCTGTGTGCTAGTTGCATTAAATATACCTGTAAAAATATAACTGGTCAAGTTCCGTTTTTTGCATTACAATTATTGAAAATCTGTACTTGCCTTTTACATTCATTGTGGCAAGAATGGTATGCAAAAAGAGGCGCGGCAGGCACTGTAGGGGCGCGAAGCGTTACCGCAAAGCGGTAATGAAGGCGAATGCCGGAACCCCGGAAGCGCCACCCACAAGGCATGATGGTTTGCAAACAAGATGCTAGGACTGCAAAAGAAAGTGCCGCACGAATAAATATTAAAAAATTCAAGTCCTAATTCCCGATAATAAAAATATGGCTAAGAAATTAAAAGTTTACAATGATTCTCCTGTTACCGTTTGTTTTGCCATTCTTGCATTGGTGGCATTTACGCTGGACACTTTTGTGCTAAAGGGAAAGCTTCTTGCGTCCATCCTTACTTGCCCCGGCGGAAAGCTTAGCAGCCCAAGCTTTAATTTTTCGTCCGCTGCCGACTACATAAAGCTTCTTTTGCATGTCTTTGGATTTTCCTCCTGGGCTTCCGTTTTTATAAACTGCCTTTTTGTGCTAATGCTTGGCCCGGAACTGGAGGAACGCTACGGCTCTCCCGTACTGGCCCTGATGCTTGCAGTCTCTGCCCTTGTTACCGGCGTCTTGAACGCATGCCTTTCCCCAGCCCCCGTCTTTGGCGCTTCCTGCGTAATCTTTACGATGATTTTCCTTACCGGAATGACGGACCTTGCCAAAAAACACATCCGCATCTCCTGGATATTTATATTTGTCTTCTATATAATATATCAGTTCTATTCTGTTTATAGCGGAAACGATGTGCGCCTTTCCCTTACTGCAAACAAGGGATTCATCCTCTTCCTAAAAAAGAATGCCGTTACATTCATAAGCCTTGCCGGTGGAATCTGCGGAAGCCTATTTGGTTTTCTTGTTTCCCCCAAAAAGCGCTCTGCCCCAAGAAAGAACTTTGACGACACCGAACTTGAAAGCGACTCCTCTTCTGCCCCAGAAAAATCATCTTTCTTTGGCAAAAAACATTCCCTCTTAAAAAAAGCAGAAAAAGCGCGCAAGTCTTCTTCCAACGATGAGACTGTTATTGGCACGATAAGCCTGTAGGAAAGGGCATTAGTGTAGATTGCTATGCCCTTCTTTCTTCTGTCAAAGGCTCGTCCCAAAGAATAGAAGCATCATGCTCTTTGGCAATGCCGTCTATGACTTTGCCAAGTTCCTCAAGAAAAGCCGCCTCTTTTTTCTTTGACCTTCTGCCTTTCCCGCTGTAGAGCTCTTTTTCAAAATAGGCATCGTAGGAAACAGAAAAATCTTCCGCATCCTTGTGGGCAAAGAAAGTAACGGCCGCCTTGTAGGTAATAAAGCCTGCCTCACTGTCGCTTATGAGCATAACAAGCGCCCCGTTTCTTTTTATGCCGGAGAAGTCTGCCTTTGCTTTGTAATAGCGTTCAAATACGTTTATAACCATTTAGAAGAACTCCACCTTGTATTTGTTTTTTACCGCATACTCGTGGGCCGCACTTCCTTTTTTTACGCTCCAGACAACTTTTTTGTCTGTTATGTCTTCGCCAAATTTTACGACGCTTTCGGGGACTTTAAGCTTTTTGATGCTGGTTCCAAGGAAGGCACTGGCACCGATTTCTTTTACGCCTTCTTCGATTGTAACTTTTGAAAGTTTTCCGCTGCTCCAGAATGCGTCTTCCTCTATGATTTTGATTGTGCCGGGTATGGAGATTTCCTGGAGTTCCGTTTGGTAGAAGGTGTTTTTCTTGATTACGGATGCCGATGGCGGTATTACGGCTTTTGTAAAGCGGGGGAAATTCGCCTTTATTTCTATGAAGGGGTCTCCGTCTGCAAAGTAAAGCACTCCGTTTTTTACGGCGTCATTTGCAGGTAGCGGAGACCTTAGCTCTTTTTGCGAGAATGTGGCAGGATTTAAAAGATAGCTGTTGGGGTAGGGAAGGGTGCTGGATTCAAGTAAGGATAAAAAGACAGATGTGCCTATTCCGGGAAAGCCTGTCGTTGTGCTGGAAGAGGGGCACATGTTTCCGTCTGAGTGCTTCCAGCCCATGTTGTGCGAGAATTCGTGGAAGAAGGTTTTGCATGAATCCTTAAAGTTTTGGAATTCCAGACATTCATCGCTTAGCCAAATGCGGAAGAGGTAAAGCCAGTCCTTGCCCCACAGGATTGTGTTTCCTTCCGTGTCGCCAAGCCCTGCCGTGTGGCCTGTGCCGTCTATGCGCCCAAGCTTGAATGCGTGCTTGCGCCTTTTTTGCAGGAGTTCATCCATTTCTTTTTTTGTAAGGAATTTTGTCTTTGCCGAATCCTTGTATAGGGCTTTTTGGCTTACGCTCTTGTAGCAGAGGTCTTCGTATTCTCTGCTTGCGATTGTGTAGGCTACGTTGGAGATAACCTGAATCCAGCTTCGGCAATGGGCGGGCAATGTTGGCATGTGGTAATAGTTTTCTTTGTGTTCGGCCCTGTACTTGGCTGTGTATTCGGGGACGGATCTTCTTATGTCGTCTCCGTTAAAGGTAACCGTCCAGTCTATTACGGATGAAAGGGATGAAAGCTTTTTGTAGAGCGGGTCTGTGCTTGTGATTTTGTAGCCTTCCGGGGCATTTGTGCCGCTTGCCTTTTCCAGTAGGGTGCGTGTTAGCGGCTGAATGGTCTTTTTGCTTAGTACTGTCTTTCCGTTTTTTGTTACGGTAATGTTTTGGCAGGGGGTAAGCATGAATGACGTTAGCACGATTTCTCCGTAAACATTTTCTATTAGGAGCGGTTCAGACACTTTGAATTTGTAGGCGGTCCAGTTTGAATAAAGGTCATCGTCGCAGAGGATGCGGGTAAAGTCTTCTTTGATTTGCCTTGACTTGTCCCTTGAATAGAAGTTAAGGTCTGCAAGAACCCCGCAAAGGTAGTAGCCGTTTGACTTTGCCCATTTTTCTGCGTAGGAGCCACGCCTTGTGCGGAGGATTGTCTTGTCGCTGAATGCGTTTTTTCCTATTTCGCTTATGGAAGGACCCAGGTCTATGCTTTCAAGGTCGTACTTTCGGAATGCTTCTGCCGAAATCTTTTTTACGCTTGTTCCAAGGTTTACGCGCCTAAGGTTTTTGTAGCCAGCTGGAAGGGGGTCGATTTTTTCGTTGCTGGAGAAGTCTATTTCTGCAAGGGTTGCCGCATTTTTTTTGTCGCTTCCAGTTACGTCTATTTTTTTGTAGCCGTTTTTTAGGGCAAGCCTGTAGGCTTCGCTTCCAACCGGGCAGTGGAAGACGCGGGTTTCCTTGTTCTGCCAGTAAAGGCCAATTTCTCCGATTTTGGTTGCTGAATCCGGGATGGTGACGGATACTAGCTTTGGGCAGTTTGAAAAGACGGACTGTCGTATGTCCTGAATTCCGTCTTTAAAGATGACTTCCTCAAGGTTTTCGCAGTTGGCGAATGCGTACATGTTTACGATTTTTACGCTTCCGGGTATGACGACTTTTTTTAGCCCCTTTACGTTTTTGAATGCGGCTCCGCCAATTTCCGTTACGGTGTTGGGGATGCGGATTTCTGTAATGCTTGTGTTGTTTTCGTAGACGCTGGTTTCTATCTTGGTTGTGCCGGGGGCTATGGTAAGTATGCCGTTCTTTAGGCTGTCTTTAGAAGCGGCGCGTTTTTTTGCTTCTGCGGCAGAATCCACCTTGATTACGGTTACTTTTGGGGCAGGACCCAAGTCTATGAGTCCGCTTATGTCGCTTCCGCCGACGGTGCGTATTTTTGCGGTAAGCCTTAACTTTCGGAATCGTGGTTCAAAGGTGTATGGGAAGGTATAGGTTATTTTCTTTGATGATGAGTCAATCGTCCTTTCGCTACTGTCCCTAAGGATTGCCTTGTCGTCCAGGTAAAGCACCACGTCCTTTATGCAGAACTTGTCCTTGCCACTTCTGTAGGAGAAGGTGATTGTGTTGTATCCACTTTCGCAGAGTGAGGCATTCATGTCCATGTAGTAGTCTTGCCAGCTTGTTGTAAATGAGCCTGAAAGCCATCCGCCGGGGCTGATGCTTTTTCCTTGTGAAAAGGCTTTTCCTACAAAAAAAGGCAATAATATGGTAGCAAGTGCCTTGATTTTGATTGGTGAACGCATGGCTTTCTCCCTTTGTCTTGTTTTCTTCTATCATAACCCTGTTTTTCTGTGTGCGCAATTTTTTCTTTCTTGCCAATCACTGCCGGGCTGGGGAACAATGAGTTAAACCGCAAAAACGGTTCTGCCAACGGCAGAATTGGCGCAAAAGTTGTGGTGGCGTAAAGCCACGAAGAGCAACTTTTGTGACAAAGTTTTTGTCGGCTTTGAACTTTTGTTATGTGGACGCCCGCGCTCACCTTCCTCGCGCTCGGCTGGATTGTGGGCCCCCACGGCGAAGAACAAGCAGCCCGTAAAGATGTGGCCCTTCAAGCCGGACGAGGCGCGGGAAAAACACACGGGGACGACGCCGTTCCCCTTGGTGAGCAAAGCCACCGCCGTCATCGCGGTGGGAAGCAGGGCTGACGTGGCGTGGATTCGGAGGCAGGACGGCAAGTCCGGGAAATCAGCGGCGGATGATGGATTACCGAGCGCGTACGGTGATTTTAGCAGATTTTTCTGTATTCTCGCCTACATTCCTCTTGACAAAGCATAGAATTCTATGCAATAATACATAGAGTTCTATGAATATCCACAAGTACTACACAAAAAATGCAATTCTCATCAAGACCATCAATCTAGAGCTGGAAAAACTGGCAAACGCGAAGCTGAAGCCGTTCGCACTCACTTTCTCTCAGTTCAAGGCGTTGCGCCTGCTTGCCATTGAGTCGCCGGAGGCGGTGCGGCAAGTGGACATTGAGCAGGCATTTTCGATGACGAATCCCACCGTCACCTCGCTCTTGCATGGGCTTGAAAACGGCGGCTGGATTGAGCGGCTTGAGAACCCTGACGACAGCAGGAGCAAGCTCGTCCGCCTCACGAAAAAGGCGGAGCGGATAGCGGCTGACTTGGAATCGCTCGGAAACGAAATCGAGACGGAGCTGACGGGCGCACTTTCTGATGAGGAAAAATCCACGCTGCACGCGCTTTTGTTGAAAATGGTTCCGCAAGAAAACTGAGCGGAAGTCATATATGGGAATCTCTAAAAAACTTCGTTTTTTTGAGGCGCCAGCACATTTTATTTTTATGGAGGAATCCTATGAAAAAATCACTTCTTGCCGCGGTTCTGGTTGCCGCTGCCACGATGGGTCTTGCGTTCGGAGCGGACAAGGGAAGGACAGTGCAGTTCGGCCGCTACTACGAGGACAAGGCGGGCAAAAAGCTCACCCCGATTGAATGGACGGTGCTTGACGAAAAGGACGGCAGGACGCTTCTGATTACGACCAAAGTGATTGACGCTCAGCCATTCCACAACAAGCGCATCGCGGTCACCTGGGACAACTGCGACTTGCGCACCTGGCTCAACGGAAAATTCTTTGCCACAGCATTCACAAAGGAAGAGCAGGCTGCGATTGCGACGACGGAAGTTTCCGCGTTCAAAAATCCCCGCTTCGACACTCCCGTGGGAAAGCCCACGCGCGACAAGGTCTTCCTTCTGAGCTATGAGGAGTGCCTCACATATATGCCCACCGATGCCGACCGCAAGACCTTTCCCACCGAATACGCGATTGCCAACGACTGCTACATCAACACCGACGGACACGCGGCATGGTGGCTGCGCTCAAACGGCATGAGCGTGACCGAGCCTGAGCATCTTGCCACCTGGGGCAATTTCAGCCTGCGCCATCACCATGTGGACGACCCGATTATCGGCGACAGGCCCGCAATTTGGGTGGACAGCGCGTATTTGAAAAAATAGGGCGGCATGGGGCGGGCGAAGCGGATGGCTGGACGCTCGCGGGGGCGATTGTCTCGCTCGCGTTCGGCCTGGTGCTGCTTGCAGTTTTAAGACCTTCCGAAATCAGCAGGTCGTACAGGATTATTATCGTCCAGGAAAGGGATTTTTATAAAACTCTCACCGTTAAGAGTGATGTTATCAAGTTCAATTATTTTACTTTCTTTAACACTTGCCTAATCATCTTTCAGTGCGGGCGTCCACATAACAAGTTTTCCCAAGAAACCTACGCCGCCGTGGAACCCCGCCAGTTGACGCGAAGCGGCAATGAGCGTTAGCGAAGGGTGGTTCTCGCAACGAAGTTTCAAGCGAAGGCGGTGACGATTTGGCATGACGGCCGATTGTAGCCAAAAAATGCATGGTAGAGCGTTTAGGGCTACCGTCCTAAAAAACACCATCTATAGTATGTTTTTGCCTACCTGTTGAACATTTTTAGATTTTCGGGCATACTGTAATTTATGGAAACTCGTAATATTTTTGAAAACCTTTCTTGTATTGACCACAGGTATTCACTTTCAGAAGCCGCTGCTTTTGAAGGGCTCTCTAAATATATTTCAGAAGAAGCGTCTGTTCGCAGCAACGCAAGGTGTGAGGCTGCTCTTGTAAAGGCCCACCTAAAGCTCCGCGGCCAGCTTACTCCTGCCATGGAGGCAACGCTGGACAAGGCCGCAGAAGAAATTGACCCGGAAGAAGTCTATAAAGAAGAAGAAAAGACAAAGCACAATATCCGTGCCCTTGTTAACGTTTTTAAGACAAAGGTTCCTTCAGAAGTGGCTCCTCTTGTTCACCTTGGGGCAACCAGCGTGGACATTCTGGACACAGGCCTTTCCTGCCGCATGAGGGATGTTACTCAGAATGTAGTTCTCCCGGAACTTAAGGAACTGGAAAAGGCACTTTGCGCCATTGCAGACCGCGAGGCCGAAACTCCACAGGTTGGCCGCACCCATGGCCAGCATGCGGTTCCAATAACATTCGGCTGGTCTATTGCAGAATTTGTTTCCCGCCTTGGCAAGTCAATCCTCCGCATAGAAGAGCTTTCCAAGCAGCTAAAGGGTAAGCTTGCAGGTCCTGTTGGTTCTTACAACGGTCCCAGCATGATTGTAAAGGATCCCGAAGAGCTTGAACTTACCTACATGCACTTTTTAGGCCTTGAGCCAAGCGAATATTCAAACCAGCTTGTTGAGCCTGAATACCTCTTGCGCCTTTTGCTTGAGATGAACGTTGCCTTTGGTATTATTGCAAACCTTGCCGATGACCTGCGCAACCTTCAGAGGAGCGAGATTGGCGAAGTCTTTGAGTATTTTGCTTCTACCCAGGTTGGTTCTTCAACTATGCCACAGAAGCGCAATCCTTGGAACAGCGAGCACGTAAAGTCTTTGTGGAAGGCTATGTGCCCCCGCGTCCTTACTTTCTACATGGATCAGATTTCTGAACACCAGAGGGACCTTACAAATTCTGCAAGCCAGAGGTTCATCTCTGACTATGTTGCAGGCTTTACAATGGCTGTTGCCAGAATGAAGGCTGTTGTTTCGGGGCTTCAGGCAGACCGCGAGGCTATGGCACGCAACTTGGCTGGTGCAGGCGGAAAGGTTAAGGGCGGCGTTCTTGCTGAACCCGCATACATTCTTCTTGGTGAAGCTGGTGTTAACGACGGACACGAAGTTATCAGAAAGATTACCCTTGAGGCTGAACAGTCCGGAAAGACATTCTTTGAAGTGCTAAAGACCCATACCGATGCTTATGCAAAGATTACTGCCCAGCTGGAAAAGCTTGGCGTGGAAAATCCGTCTAATTTCTTTGAAGACCCGGCCCGCTACAGAGGTCTTGCGGCTGTTAAGTCTAAGCGTCTTGCAAAGAAATATGCTGAACTGATGGGTGCTTCGACAAACTAGTTTTATGGAGTATATAATATGAAGAAATTGGTTGCTTTGGCTGTTGCCCTTTGTTGCTCGGCCGCAATTTCCTTTGCGCAGGTTAAGACTGCCGGCGAATTTTTTAAGTCTGTAAGCGATTACTATGCAGAGATGAGGGATTATGTTGTTACCCTTAACATAGATGCAAACGGAAAAAAGATGGCTGGTACTGCAATGTGGCACCGCCCTCAGTTTTTGCGCATAAACTTTTCTTACCCGGGTGGACAGACTTTTGTTTACGACGGTGACGAGCTTTTTATTTACCTTCCTTCACAGGCCACGGTTCTGGAGCAGAAGGTTTTGAATGCTGAACAGGCTGTTCCTGCAAAGGGGCTTTCGCTTTTGCGCCGCTACTATACTATTACTTATGAATCTGGTCAGGATCCGGTTCCGCTGGAAGAGGGAAGCTCCACAAAGGTAATAAAGCTTTTGCTTACCCGCCGTTCTGCCGCAGAGGAATTTACCACTATGACAATTTCCATTCTGCCTGAGTCTAAGCTTATCCGCCGCATTGTTGCGCATACCCAGAACAACGGAACTTATGTCTTTGACTTTACAGGCTGGTCTATCAATGCCGGTGTTCCGCTACGCCGCTTTGAATTTGAGATGCCGCCGGATATTAACAGCTACAACAACTTCTTGTTATCGGAGTAAGTCGATATGCAGAGCTATGGTGCAATACTAAAGGAAAAAAGGGAAGAAAAGGGCCTTACTGTTGAACAGGTCGTAAAGGACACTTCTATTTCCTACCAGTATATTACTGGCTTGGAAAATGAAAAGGACGACGTGTTCCCTGCCGGTGCCTACATGGTCGGTTTTTTAAAGAATTATGCCGACTACCTTGGCGTTTCCAGCGAGGATTTGATACGCCTGTACCATGCAAAGAAAATTCAGGAGTCTCCAACACCGGAAGCTCTTCTTAGAAAGACAAAGCCAAAATTCCTTGTGCCGCTGATTGTCTCCGGTGTAGTGGTTCTTCTTGGCGGAATTCTTGCCTACCTCTATTTTGGTGTGTTCAAGGTTCCCCAGAAGCTACAGGAAAGGGCTCTGCTAAATTCTACGGCAAAAAAGACCAACCAGTATATGGTTACCGACCAGCCGCAGGAGCTCCGCCTTTACAAGGGTGACCAGCTGCTTGTTCCTTTTGAAGAGGGAGAAGGTCATACGCCTCTTACCATTTCCGGTACGATGGGTCGCCTTGCAATAGAAACTCCTGTTGGAACCCAGGTCTTTGACTTGAGCGAGGAACGTGTTCTTGACATTAACGGGGACGGCATTTCTGAGCTGATTGTATACCTTAGCGACATTAGCAATGTTTCTGAAAAGAACGGTGCCCAGGTACGCGTTTCTTTGGGCAGTTCACAGATGGTTGCTCCTCAGCCGGCCACCACGGAAAACGTAGAGCTTATAGCAAAGCCTTCCATTGGTACGGAAAGCGTTGCAAACACTTCTATGAATACTGCTACCATGAAGGTTATTCATGAGGATTCACGCTCATATCCGTTTACAATAGACTTCTCTTTCCGCGGTCCATGCTACTTCCGCTACAAGATAGACAGCAATTCAAAGGTAGAGAGAAACTTCCGCACGGGTGAATCCCTTACCGTAACTTCCCGTTACAAGGGTGTACGCCTTTGGATGAGCAACGCCTACAACGTAAAGATGAAGGTTCGCGCTGGAATGGATGCCTACGATTTGGAAGTTGGCAAAGCTGGTCAGGTTGCCGTAGAAGACATCAAGTGGGTTCAGGGACGCGACGGTAGATTCAGAATCGTTATTCAGGAAGTTGACTAAGTTCCTGCTGCTCAAAACTCTTAAATGGAAGCAAAGAAGTTTTTTTTAGACCAACACGGATGCGCAAAAAATCAGGTGGACGGGGAAATTTTGGTTACCCGCCTGCTGAACAAGGGTTTTTTGCAAACCTTTGATGCCCAGGAAGCAGATTTAATAATTGTAAACAGCTGCGGCTTTATTCAGAGTGCAAAAGAGGAAAGCCTTAATTCGCTTTTGGAAGCAAGGCAGGAATACCCAAATGCAAAGATTGTTCTTGCCGGCTGTCTTGCTGAGCGTTATGCAGAGCAGTTCAAAAAAGACCTTCCCGAAGCAGACGCTATTTTTGGCAACGGAGACCTAAGCCTAATTGATTCAACCGTAGACTCTCTCTTTGCAGGACAAAGACCTGTCGTAAAAGCTTTGCAAAAGGGTGTTTGCTGTGGCAACAGAAACCTTCTTTTAAACTACAAGGGAAGCGCCTACGTAAAGATTACCGAGGGCTGCAACAACTGCTGCTCCTTCTGTGCAATTCCCCTTATCCGCGGCCAGCTGCGCTCAAGAAAAATATCCGAGATTGTAGACGAAATAAAAGAGCTCTTAAAGAGAGACGTAAAAGAATTCAATCTGATAGGGCAAGATTTGGCTGCTTTTGGATGCGGCAAGGACGACTTTGTTTTTGATGCCAAGGAAAGCTGTGGGGCTTCTTGTGAAAAGTCAAAGCTTTTGTGCCTTTTGGAAAAAATTGCAGAGCTTAAAGGAAACTTCTGGGTTCGCCTGCTATACATTCATCCCGACCACTTTAACACGGACATTCTGCCTCTTTTGCAGAAGGACAAGCGCTTCCTTCCTTACTTTGACATACCCTTCCAGTCTGGAGACGACACGATAATCCGCGCAATGAACCGCAGGGGCACTTTTGACTCTTACGCGGGTCTTGTAGAAAAAATCCGTTCTGATTTGGGCGAATGTTGCATACGTACTACTTTCTTGACGGGCTTTCCCGGTGAAAGTGATGAACAGGCAGAGCGCACACTTGACTTCATGAAGAAGATTCAGCCGGACTGGTCTGGTTGCTTTGCTTACAGCCGCGAAGAAGACACTCCCGCCGCAAAGTTTAAAGATCAGGTTCCCAAAAAGAAGGCTCAGGCACGCGAAAAAAAGTTGCAGGCCTTGCAGGAAGAAATTACCCAGGAAAGGCTTTCCCTGCGCATAGGAAAAATTTACCCTGTTTTGATTGAAGAAATTGTTCAGGCGGGGGAAGATGCTTCGGAAGACGAGGGCTTGGCCATAGGGCGTTCCTGGTTCCAGGCACCGGAAGTGGACGGAAGCTTTGTTGTGCGCTACGATGCAGACAATGCGGATGCGGTCAAGGCAATCGTGCCGGGTTCAATTGTGAACGCAAAGGCTTTGGCTGTTAGCGGCGTGGACATTGATTCGGAACTGGTTCTATGACAGACTTTTCTCCGCAATATCTTGATGTTCTTAACGAGGAGCAGCTTGCCGCAGTAACCCACGAGGGAAAGAGCCTTTTAATCTTGGCGGGGGCAGGAACTGGAAAGACGCGCGTTGTAACCACAAAAATTGCGTGGCTCATTCAGCACAAGCATGTTGACCCTTATTCAATTCTTGCCGTGACTTTTACAAAAAAAGCTGCCAATGAGATGAAGGAGAGGGCAATTGCTCTTGAACCAAAGGCTGCTTGGTCAAAGATTAGAACCTTCCATTCCTGGGGTGCCAACTTTTTGCGCCGCTATGCAGACGAAGCGGGAGTTAAGAAAAATTTTACCGTTTATGACGAAGCGGATATGGTTAATCTTGTTTTAGAGGCTATTCCTTCATTGCCTAAAAAAGAAGCTTCATCTGTAGCAAGAAAGATTTCACTTGCAAAGGATTACGGTCTTACCCCCACATCAAAAAACTTGGAGCTTGTTGGTGGAGATGAGGTTTTTGCCCAGCAGTATGCGCTTTATCAGCAACAACTAAAAGAAATAGGCAATGTGGACTTTGGCGACTTGATTCTTCTTCCCTACCTTACGCTAAAAAACAACGAGGCTATCCGCCGCGACATGCACTTTCGCTACCGGGTCATTATGGTGGACGAATATCAGGACTCCAACATAGCCCAGTCACTTTTGCTGCAGGAGCTTAGCGGTGTTAACGAAAATGCAGGAACCTACGTCTGCGTTGTTGGTGATGATGACCAGAGCATTTACCGCTTCCGTGGGGCGGAAGTCCGAAACATCCTTGAATTTAAAAACCAGTTTCCGGGAACGGAACTTATACGCCTTGTGCAGAACTACAGGTCAACCCAGGAAATTTTGTATTGTGCAGACTGCGTGGTTTCCAATAATGCAGGAAGGCTTGGAAAGACCCTTGTGGCGGCCAGGGGAAAGGGAAAAAAGCCCACGCTTGTTTTTCTTCCCACTCAGGATGATGAGACCCAGTTTTGCGCGGACATAATTGAACAGCAGCACAAAAAGGGCGTTCCCTATTCCGAATGGGCAATCCTTTATAGGACTAATGCACAATCACGTAGTTTTGAAACGGAATTTCTTAATTTAAAAATACCTTATGTGATTGTTGGAACTGTAGGATTTTATGAACGCGAGGAAATAAAAGATGCCCTTGCCTGGATTTCTTTTGTTGTGAATCCAAATGATAAAATTGCATTTCGCCGTATCGTAAATAAACCTCCAAGGGGAATAGGAAAGTCGACTCAAGATAAAATTGCAAAATCTGGCCTTGGCAAAAGTTTGGTTGAGTCTGCAAAGAATATAAAGCTTCCAAAAAAAGCCTCGGAAGGTATTGCGGAATTCTGCAAGATTTTTGATGAATTGAATTCAATGCTTCCTGATGAAGAAATGAATTCTTTAGGAGAGGCGGATGTGCCTGCAGGAGAGAGTGCGGGTGCTGCCCCAAAGGCTGTGAATGCAAATAAGCTTTCTCTTGCCGATTTTATAAAGGAAGTTTGCGAAAAGACAGGGCTAAATGAATTCCACCAGGCACAGGATGAAATTGCCGGTACGCAAAAACTTGCAAACCTTGAAGAACTTACCAACAGTGCTGTTCAGTATCCCCTTTGCAGAAAAGGCCTGCTTGACTTTTTGGACAGCATAAACCTTGACCGCTCAACCCTGGGCGAAGAAGAAGACGGCTCTTTGCAGGACAGGGTAACTCTTATAACCCTGCACAACACAAAGGGTCTTGAATACAAGCGCGTAATAATTACCGGAATGGAATACGGCGTTTTCCCACGCGAAGGAAAAGTTGGTGACGATTTGGAAGAAGAACGCCGCCTCTTTTACGTTGGAATTACCCGTGCCCAGAACGAGCTTTATTTTACAAGCTGTGCCATGCGACGCCTCTATGGCAGGACAAACTACATGCAGCCAAGCCCCTTCCTTTACGAACTAAAAAAAGGAAGCTTCCGCGTGCTTGGCCAACAGCCCTTTGCATTCCATGGTGCTTCAGATGCAGGAGCGGATGCAGGTACAAGTTCCTCTGCCGCATACTCTGACCCAATAGCAAAAAAATACCGCAAGGGTGCCATGGTTTACCACGATGACTGGGGACACGGCCAAATTGTAAGCGGAGATTTTACGGCAGACGGAGAGTATGTAGTTACCGTAAATTTTGAAACCGGTGGCAGCAAAAAATTCTTGCCTAAGTACCAAAGCTCCTCTTTGCTGGTGGAAGGTACTTGATATTCCGCCTAGCCCCGATTGGAAGGGCGGCGTAGCCGTTGCCGCAAGGCAATGGAGGCGGTAGCCGGAACCCTGGAAAGCGGGGTAAAATGCCCTCCGTGGCATTTTACCCCGTTAGTTTTCTTGGGAAAACTAACCTGCTTTGCCGGCTAAGAAATGACGCGCCCTCCCTGGCGCTATGGGTTTGCGGTTTAGGGGTAAAATGTTACGGAGTTTGCCCGAGCACGGAGTGGCGGGCACAGTAAAGAGATGGCATCTGCTCCAGAATAAAAATCATTATAGAATTGCGCTATTGAACCAAGTGCGCTTTTTGACTAAAATGATTTTATGTTAGCAAAAAGAATTCAAAATCTTCATCCCTATGTTCCGGGCGAGCAGCCAAAGGACAGGGAATACATTAAACTTAACGCAAACGAAAACCCCTATCCGCCCCACGAAAGCGTTGCAGAAGCACTTTCCAAGGCGGCACTTACAAGTACGGCAAGAATTGGCCTTTATCCCGATCCTGATTCAAATGAACTGCGCTCTGCTATAGCAGATATGCTGAACAGCACAGGCGGTGTCTTTTGCACTTCGGATGTTAGCGGGCAAAAATGCACTCCTTCTTCCAAGGACAAGATTCCATTTGAAGTTACCCCGGACATGATTTTCTGCGGCAACGGAAGCGACGAAGTTTTGAGCTTTGTATTCTACACTTTTTTTGACGGAGACAGGCCGCTTGTTATGCCGGAGTTTACATACAGCTTCTATCCTGTTTACTGCGGTTACTACGGCATTCCCATGTGCACGGTTCCACTAAAGTCTGACTGGCAGCTGGACAGGGAGGCAATGCTTTCTGCCGCAAACAAGACGGACAGCGCAATTATTTTTGCAAATCCCAACGCTCCTACAGGCATTTCAATTCCCCGCGACGAAGTTCGCAAGATGATTGAAAAGGCACCAAAGGACAAGGTTTTTATTGTGGACGAAGCCTACTGCGACTTTGGTGGGGAAAGCTGCATTCCCCTTCTTGCGGAATTCAAGAACCTTGTGATTGTTCGCACCTTTAGCAAGAGCCTTTCTTTTGCAGGCATGAGGCTTGGCTACGTTGTGGCATCCCCGGAGCTTGTAAAGTCCATCTTTATGGTAAAGAATTCATTCAACCACTTTCCGGTTGACTTTATGGCACAGACTGCCGGTATTGCTTCCTGCAAGGCTGCCTACTACTATGCAGAAAATTCACGCAAGATTGTTCAGCAGAGGGAAAGCTTTACAAAGTTTTTGCGGGACAAGGGATTTTTTGTAATAGACAGCAAGACAAATTTTGTCTTTGCAAAAAAGGACGGTCTTACAGGGGATGCAATTTACCAGGCTGTAAAAAAAGAGGGAATCCTTATCCGCCACTTTAGCACAAAGGGAATAGAAGACTTTGTAAGAATAACGATTGGCACTGAAGAACAGATGAATGCCCTAAAAAAGATAATGGGCAATTTGTAGGGAAAGGCATTCCCGGGAGGCAGTATGAAATTTTTGGTTTTAAGCGATATTCACGGTGATTTGGAACATCTTGGAAAGTTGGAGGGCGAGTTTAAAAAGGCGGACGCTGTTTTGTTTGCGGGTGACTTTGCAAAATTTGGTGAACCTGAGACAGCTGAACCTGTGCTGGAAAAGCTTTGCTCCATGCACAACACGATTTTTTCTGTGATTGGAAACTGTGACGAGCCTGATTTTATTGGCAACATAGAAGCTAAGGATATTAGCGTGCAGAAAAGCCTTGTTCAGTTTGAGGGGCTTTGCATTGCGGGTAGCGGTGGCGGCTTGCCTTTTGGTGGGGCTGCCAATGAGCGCGAGGATGCAGAACTTGCCACCGACTTTAATATCCTGACCGAGCAGGGTTCTTGCGAATGGGACAACCTTGTTGCCATTATGCACAATCCGCCAAAGGACACTGACTGCGACAAGATTAGCGCCGGCATTCACGTTGGAAGCGAATCTTTGAGGGCTTTTATTGAACAGTACAAACCGCTTGCCGTTGTTACCGGTCATATCCACGAGAGCGTGGCTGTGTGCAAAATTGGGAACACAACAGTTATAAACCCCGGTGCCCTTATGGAAGGAAGATACGGCTGGCTTGAAGTTTGCAAAGAGGACGGTGTCTGGCAGGTAAAAAGCGCCCAGCTCTGCACAATAGAATAAATTCCTGCACTCGCAGCGCAGCATCAAGCGGCTTGTCGAAGGGCGGTTTTACTGTCATCTTGGCTTTGCCCTACTGTCATCCTGGCTTTGCCCTACTGTCATCCTGAACTTGATTCAGGATCTGTAAACGATGACACCCCAGCTTGTACAGCCCCTGAAACGAGTTCAGGGTGACAGTGGTCACGGATATTATTTTTTCTTTGCGGCCTGCTTGTCCATCTTTGCGATTGTTCGTTTTTGTATGCGGATTTTTCGCCTTTGGGCAAGAGGCACTCTTTTCTTTACTTCGGGGGTAAGGCGGCGCTTCATAAAGAAGAGGTAGGCCAATACTCCTGCAAACAAGCACATGGAAAGCACTATTACGGCACCCATCCATGGAGACTTTTGCCATGGGAGCGGCACGTTGATTCCAAAGTAGCTTGTTATAAGGGTAGGAAGCACTAGTACCAAGTTCCAGCCAGTCATTGTCTTCATAACGATGTTCAGGTTGTTGCCCAAGACCGTGGAGAATGCGTCGTTCATGCCGGCCATGATGTTGGTGTAGGTGTCTACCATTTCCATAGCCTGCCTGTTGTCTATTTCTACGTCGTCCAGCCAGTCCTGGTCCTCTTCGTCCAGTTTGATGATTTTTGTCTTCCTAAGTTTTTCCAGCAGCATCTGGTTGCTTTTGAGCGATGTTGCAAAGTAAACAAGAGACTTTTGTATGTTTAAAAGCTGAATCAGCTCGTGGTTTTGAACCGACTGCAGCATTTCGTTCTGAATGGTTGTTGCGCGGCGGTTGAGTTCCTTTAGGTAGCGCAGGAACATTATGTCTGCACGGGCCATAAAGCGGATTGTTACGGCAGGAAAGTCGTTAAAGGAAAGGTCCTTGATTCTGTTTGCGGAAAAGTCGCGCAAAACTTCGCAGTCTGTCCAGCAGATTGTTATGAAGAGGTTTCCTTTTATGATGATTCCAAGCGGTGTGCAGAAGTAGCTAATGTCGTCACCAGGGGAGAATACGGGCAACCGCACTATTGCGAATGTGTATTCAAATTCTTCGTTGTAGTCTATGCGGGAAAGTTCGTCCGGGTCTAGGGCATCCAGCATGTTTTCCGGATCGATTTTGTATTTTTCTTCAAGTTCCGCAATATCGTCGCGGGTAACGGAGCGTGCATCCACCCAAATCTTTGAGTGCCTGTTAAGCTCGTCTTCTTCTTTTTCTACAAGTTTGCCGTCTTCCTGCTGCCAGTATTTTATCATATTCAGCCTGCCTCTTTTCTTTGGTTCAGGCGCGGTTGGCAGAAAAAATCAAAGGATGATTTGTGCTTTATTTAACCGGAGGCCTGTTTGCTCGAATGAGCCGTGTTGATGATAACCGGAACTACTGCCGCTATCCACTTTCCGCCTCCGAATCTTTGGAATCTTGAAGTTTAACAAACTTTTTGTATTTATAGCAGAAAAAGGGAAAAAAATCAAGAGCAAGTAGAAATGAACCAAAGAACTCAGTTTTGTGTTCCGCTCCCAGTCAAATCCGTCTGAAAACCCGCGGTGTCGCGGAATAGGAAATTAAACTCACTGCGTTCGTTCCGCTCCAATGCGGTTTTTCAGCCGGATTTGACTTCCGCTGCACACAAAACGGAGTTCTTTGGAAATGAATATGATTTCTACTTGCTTTACATAAAAAAAGAACCTGTTCCGAAGTGAGTTTTCTGAACAGGTTCTTGCTTTGTTTGTAAACTGAGAAAAGCCTTGGGTTACGGCAGGTTCTTGAGCAGCTTTGTCATGTAGAGCTCAATGTAGTGCTTGAGTGCCGGGTGGTTCTTTACCTTCATAAGTGCCGGGCTGTCTACCAGTGACTGTGCAAGGCTGTCTACGCGTTCAACAGAGAAGTTTTCGTTCTTGAAGGTGCGGAGAATCTTGCGTGTATAGTCACGGATGAGCGTGTTAACGTCTTCCGTAAGATTGTCGTGGCTCTTCTGACCAAGGCGGTCGTTCCATTCATGCAGGTAAGAGTCAAGCTCGCGGTTGAGCGTGCTGTTTGCAGGAACAAGAACCTGTTCAACCTCGGATGCCTGCTGGCGCACAACGCGCTTGCGGTTCTTCTGTGGATCGCCCAAGTCCTTGGAGTCAAGCTCCTGCTTCTTCTTGTCTGCGTTTTCTTTTTCTTCCTGAATCATCTTCTGAGAAGAAGTTTTCTTTGCATCCTTGTCGCGCCTAGCCTTTGACTTCTTTACAATGAAAGACATGATCCAAGAAAGAATCGGTATGGAGTGCCAGAATGGCAGCTTTATCTTTGCATCAGAGTAGATTTCCTGCCTGTTGAGCAAGAGAAGCTCGCTGTAGGGGATGAGCATGTCGTCGCGGTAAAGGGTAATCTTTCCCGGTGTCTGGTCGTCAAATGCCAGTACCGGTAGGAAAGAAGAGTGCAAGATACCGTAAAGAATTGGTGCTATTACGCGCAGTTCCCTTTCAAGGCAGTTTTCAAAGGCCTGCTGTTCCTTCATCTCGGGAAGGGTTTCAAACTTGGACAGGCAGTTGTACCAGTCCTTAGTAAGGCTTTCGCTTATGACCACGCGGGCATCGTTGCAAAGGCGGACGATAAGCGGCATGACCTTTTCTTTGAATATAAAGTAACCAGTTCCGTCTTCCGTACGGAAAATAAGCACTTCCGGAAGGTTTGATCCGATTGTTTCGCTTGTAAGGGACTCAAGGTGAATCTTAAGGTCCTTCTCCGAATATTTGCCAAGCAAGTACTGACCATGGTTGTCCTTCATCTTGGAAACCTGTTCCATGGTAAAGTAATAGGGCGGCATGTGCATCATTTCTTCCAGCTGCTTAAAGGCAACTTCCTTCTGCTGCCTTTCGCCGGCCTTTGCCTTGTAGTAAGCCGCTGCAACTTCTATTACGCCAATGGACTGAAGAACGTTCACGTCTTCCGTGGTAAAGTCCTTAACCTTGTTGTAGTCCTGCTTTATAAAGTAGAACATCTGGCTCCAGTAGTAGAATGTATCCGCACTGTGGCGCAAACCGTCCAGGGCTTCTTCCGGCTTTGCAACAAACTGCTTAAAGAAGTTCTTTATGGCAAGCTCTTTGCCCGGGTTGGAATTTGTAAGCTTTTTAAGGAAGTATTCATGGCTTTCTCCCTTGCGCAAGAAATCCTGAAGCTTTTTAAGGGAAATGTCTATAAGAGTGGACACCGAAACCGTAGAAGGAAGCAAAAGTGCTGGCACATTGTTTCCAAAAAGAACTGCGTAAAGGGTACGGCTGTCGTACTCCTGGTTTTCCATAAGCTTGTAGAGCAGGTCAGAAGCGTTCTGCTTGCTAAGGATATCCGTGGGAACGTTGTGGGGAATATCATTTATGCTTGGGAAAGACGTAGAAAAGTTCTTGGAAAGGTTTGTGTACGATTCCGTAAAACGGTCAATAAAGTATGCAAGTACGTAAAGAGTCTTTTTTCCCTGTCCCTGGTTTACTATGGCAATCTGCTTTTCTGCAGCAAAATTTTCCAGCTCGGCCTGTAAAGTGGACGTTCCGGCTCCTGTATAGGGGATAAGTTCCGGACTTTCGTCTATGTGATGCTGTGCATAGCGGTTAACATAATCAGCAAATTCCGAGTAGTCTACTTGTGGGGACCTGATTTTTTCAGTATAGAATTTTAGTAACTGTAAAATAATTGGTGTTGTAGCCATAATACTCAATATATCGTATTTTTTACTCCATAACAACACCTTTTAGGCGTATAAATAAGAAATTATTTGCCTGAATTTAATCCAAAATTTAGTACAAAATTCGCTTTTCTGGAGCCAGTTTTTTGGTTTTACTGCCCTTCGGGGTGCCTTTTTTTACGCGCTTTCCGGGGTTCCGCGCTAACCGCGCTCCATTGTCTGCGGCAACGCGTTCCGCGCCCCTACAATCGCGGCTAGGTTTCTTATCAAGTAAAGAAAAAGAAGAAAAATCTGCGTAAAAGTGTCCAATCCTGACTTTTAAAGATGAATATATATATGTAAGCCTGTAGAAAAAGCAGGGCCCGCTAAGCTCTATGGGAAAAAACAAAAAGTCGCACGCTTTTGTGCGGAGGGAAAAATATGAATAGTTTGAATCAGATTATCGTAGAAGGAAACATTGTCCGTGAACCGGAGCTTAAGTCACTGCCAAGCGGAGCTGCATCCTGTACCCTGCCCATCGCAGTGAACCGCAAGTACAAGACTGGGGACGGGAGCTATGCGGAAGAGGTGTCCTATTTTGACGTTGACACTTTTGGAGGACTTGCCGAAGTGTGCGTAAAGTGGTGCCCCAAGGGAAGGGGAATAAGGGTTGTTGGCCGCCTTAAGCAGAACCGCTGGAAGGATGATGCCGGAAAAAGCCACAGCCGGGTAAAAATTATTGCCGAGCACATAGAATTTAAGCCCGTTCTAAAGAAGAATCCGGACGGAAGCCTTTCCTCTCAAAAAGACATGGAAAATTCCCCAAAAAGCGCAGACCTTGGAACTCCACCGCTAAGCAAAAAGAAAAAGCTTGCCATGCTTGCAGAAGCCGCCGCTGCCGCCCAGCACGAACAGGAGGCAAATGACATTCCTGTATTCTAATTAGGGCAAACTTTGAGTTTTATATTTGCAGCAGAAAAATTGGCTCCCAGCGGTTTTTGCCCCGAAAAAAGGCTTCCGCGCTACGCTTGTGCAGAATTTTTTTCGGTTCAAAAATCGCTTCCGCCAATTTTTCTGCTGCACTACGGAAACTCGAAATTGAACCTGATTAACCAAGTATGAATTTCCAGTGGTTTTTACCGGGCCTCCATTCCCGCATGCCCACATTCGCCTGTTGAGCCTGCGGGTGTCATAAAATTCCTCTAATCCGGTAAAAGCCACTGTTTTTTTGCAAAACGCCACTTAGGATTGCATTTGTTATACAAAAAACTAAAAGTGTGGTAGAATATGAGAGTGTACCTTGATAACTGTTGTTACAACAGGCCTTATGATGACCAAAGCTATCTAAGAATTTCGCTTGAATCCCAGGCAAAATTGCTTGTTCAGCGGCTAATTCGAGAGGGGTTGCTTGATTTGGTAACATCATATATCCTTGATTATGAGAATAGCAAAAATCCTCATGCTTCAAGAAGAGAACGCATTGCAGATTTCTTTAATAATGCAGTTGATTATGTTGGTGCCGAATATAATGATGCGATACTTTCAATTGCAAAGAAGATACATGCAACTGGTGTAAAGGCTGTGGATTCCTGCCATGTAGCTTGTGCGGAATTTGCAAATTGCGATTATTTTCTTACAACAGACGACCGTGTGTTGAAATATAAATCGGATAAGGTAAAAATCCTTAATCCCATTCAATTTATTCAGATGCTTTCTGAGGAGGGCTTGTAATGGCAGATATAACATATAGTCCGACTTCAACCGTTGAACTTATGTCCCGCGGAATGGAATGTCTTGTAAAGCACATGGGCATTGTAGAAGCAGAAAGTTTTATTGCTGCAATTCTGAGGGAACGCTTCGATTATACAAAGTGGCATAAAGAATATTTTACCCAGGATGAATCTGTTGAAAAATTTTTGCAAAATGCCACTGTCTATGCAAAAAAAAAGCGGCGGTAATTTAAGATGCAATGACATTGCTTAATACTTGTGCCATTCCCCTTTTGCGTGCTAAATTAATTTGCAGAAAAAAAGTTTAACACCGGAGAAGTTATGAAAAAGGCGTTTTTCCTTGCATTTTTATTTTTGTTTCTTTCTTGCACAAATGTTTCCAGCAAGAAAAAAGAAGACATTTTGCAAAAATTGCGAAGTGCCAACCGGTATGAAGACTCGGTGATTGGGGAAGGTGCCAGAAAATCAAAACGGTATAAAGACGCAGAAGAATTAATGAACCTTTGCAGCGACAGGGAAATAATCAAGCTGCTTAACGACAAAAGCCCCGTGGTAAAATGCTACGCCGCAACTTTTATTCAGGACAGAGATATAAAGGCTAACTGGTACAATATTTTGCTTAAGCAAGCAGAAGATTATAGCGAAGTTGACTTCTTGCTGGGCGACATTGGTGTTGTATATTACGCAGGAGATTTTGTCCTTAATTCTTTGTTCAGTAAAAAGCTGACTGAGAGCGAGCAGAATAAACTAAAGCTGGAACTTATAAAAAATCAGTCAAAGCTTAATTTTGCAAACTCCATATTGCTAAGCCAGGACATGTCCGACGAGCTGTATGCTGCAACAAGGGAATGGGCTTTAAGGGGAAATGCAAATGCAATTTTTTCTCTGGCAAAATACAAAAAAGATGAAGACTTGCAGTTAATCGACAGCCTAAAAGACAAGGACATTGATTTGTTTTTTAGGGCCTGCCAATATAACACAAGGGAATCGCTCAAACCCTTCCTTGAAGAATACATGCGCTCCATAATGCCAAAAGAACATTTTTATAATGAGTGGGCATCATTTTACAAGCTGATTGCGGATTACCACGATGACTTTACTAAAGAAATATTTGACATGGCTTTTTTTGACAAGGTTACTTATAATATCCGTGAATACCACTTGAAAGATATTTATTATGCAATAAAAGACAGGCATGATGGTTTTTATGATGATTACCTAAAAATCTTTTGGACAAAGTACAATTGGGTGGACAAAGAAATAATTGATTATTTTCTTTTAACAGACAAAGAATTTGCGCTTGAAGGATTAAAAACTGCCTTGCTCAATTCCAATGAATACTTTTTTCTTTTTGATACGGAAACTTTGGATTATATGATAAAGGCTGCTTACAAAAATAAAATAGACCTTACCGAATATTTTGAAAGGGCAGTAAAAGAGGACAGCGTGACTACTCTTGAGATTTACATGAAGAACATGGACTGTGTTCAAGCCGGCAACAAAACAATTGTAGACGCAGTAAAGGCCCGCTTGGAAAACGAAAGCAACCGCTATGTAACCGGTCCGCTTACAAAATATTTGGAAGACGTAAGCGCGGAGAAGTAAAAATGAAGATAAAAATTTGTGCCATGCTTTTACTATGCGCCTGTTTTCTTTCCTGCAAAGAGCAGACGGATGAAGAGCTTTTTGATAAATTTGTTCAAAGGCAAAGTGCAGATGAATTTTTGGTATTGCAAACCGCAGACACTTGCCCGCTTGAATCCTTGGATAAAGACTACCAGAGGATAATTGGGCATCATGAAAATAATGTTTTCCTGTTTGAAAAAGCAAAGTCGGAAAAAGAGACCCGCTGGTGCATTCCCCTTTTGGCTTGTCCGTTAACAGAAGGCGACATTGCAATCTGTATGCTTATAGATATGTATAAAATGTCTGACGACTATTTTGAAAGTGTGATGTACAAAAACATAAAGTGCAAGGCAAATACTGCGGCAGATTTTTGGGATTACCTTCATGAATCAAAAGAAAACAGAAGTGAAATTATCCAGAAAGTCAGGGATTGGAAAGGCCTTTATACAAGCAGCGAAATTTTGGTTCCGTGGACAGAAGAAGAGGTTTTAAACCATTCTTTTGAATTAATTTCCGAAACAGATATTGAATCATTTTTGTTCAGAAAGGATTCTGATGGCGTTTTGCTTACATCATGCAATTATGGAAAGAAGGACAAATTTGAAACCTGTCCAATTGAATACTGGCGCATAGAAGGTTGCTATCTTTATGTCTATCCCTATTCCGTCAAACGTAAAGCCAATGGAATCAAAATTGCAAAGTTGAAAATTGACAAAGAAAATAATATTCTATATGGATACAGGAACAATAAAAAAGTTATGTACAAGTATTGGGAAAATTAAAGCGAGGAACTATGACATATTTTAGGGTGCACACAAAAGACATTGCCTACATTACCCAGCAGCCCAGGGGCTTGTTCACTGCAATTGGAAAGCTGGTGGAGGCAAAGATTCTTACCCAGGAAGAGACTGCTGAATACTGGAAAAACCGAGAGTATTTTGAAAAGGTTTTGCCGGTTCCGCCATTTTATGAACAGGGGAATCCAGACCATGCCACCACCTGGTTCAAGGACAATCCCCAGGGGAATGACATTTACGCCCAGATGGATTTTTACCGGGCCATGGCAAAAAAATACGGCCTAAAGCTCTATATTTCAAAATGCAGCGAAGTGCCGGGCGAGATTATCTACGAAGATGACTTTCAGATTGCGGTTAAGAATCAGAATCCTAGTGTGGCAATAGAAACTAGGGAACTTTAGCTTTTTTGTTTGCAAAGCGAAAGCCCAGCAACCTACGCCGCCGTGGAAGGCCTTTAGTCCACGCGCTTGCGCGGGGATGAGCGTTAGCGAAGCCTGGAAGGGCGGTGGCGCAGAGGCATGTTGGTCGAGTTAGCCAAAAGGTAAAATGGTAGAGCATGAAGGACTCCCGTCCTAAAGACTTTCTGCCAGATTGCTATTTGTTGAAGCCCTTGCGTTCTGCCCTTTTTGTAAAGCTTCGGTTGGAGCTTTTGTTGTCTGCGCGGGACCTTTCCTTTTTTGCCGTAGTCTTTGGTCCGTAAAAGCGCCTTGCCTTTGCAGCGGCCTCTTTTTCTGCCTTTTCGCGTTCTGCAACTGCCTTGTAGGCTTCCATTTTGTCTTCGTTGTAGAAGCCGTCCTTCCAGTTGAATCTGCTTGAATCCTGTACGGTTGTGCTGTTGCGCATCATGGAAATTAGGTCTCGCATGTTGCTTTTAAGAACGCGGGTCTTAAAGAAGTCAATCAGCATGCGGTTCCAGCCGTTTGAATTGAGGGCGGGAATTTTGTCCAGTATGCTAAAGGGGAATTCCGGCATTACAAAAGAACCGTCATCGGTGGAGTTCACCTTGAATTCCATTTCCTGCTTGTCCGAGAAGTAGGTGAATTCATAGTCAGACGGCAGCTTGAACCTCATGCGGAAAAGTGAAGGGTAGGCAAAGACTGGCACAAGTACGCGGCTTCTTTCTTTTGCAGAAAGGAATGTTTGCGAAAGGTTTGCCTCTGAATTTTCATAGGGCATCTGCAAAGCCATAAGCCCCTGGTTTTCCAAGAAGCTAACTGCCCAGCGGTTGAAGGTGTAAAGGTAGGGGCCTGCCATAAGGTGAAGTCCGTCTTTTTTTACCCGCTTTTTAAGGATTGCAAGGTGGGCAAGGTTGTTTACCACGTAATTCAGGTAGCCTTTTTGTATGAGGGCGTCTATCTTTTGCTCAAGGTCTGCGTATGAAGCTTCCGGTGCGTAAGGGTCAAGCGATATGAAGACCATCTTTTTGCTAAAGGGGAGAAGCGGTGTAGTTCCGTTGTCCTTTTTGATAAGGTCGTATGATGTTTCTGAATTCAGTTCAAGCAGGAGGCGGACAGGATGCAGGGCCTGTACCACAAATGCGTCTTGGACAGAAGAAACGCCCACATAAAGTCCTTCCGGGAACCAGTCAAGCTCATTTTTTGCGGCTGGCGTTAAATCCATAACGGGAAGTGTTTCCCCACCGGGCTGCTTTTTGAACTTGGACAAATCCTGGGGCAGTACGCGCTTGTACCTTTTGGACATGGATTTTGTTTGCAAGAGGTAAACGTTATCCTGCCTCTTAAAGTCAGAAGGAATGTCTATCCAGCGGCGGCCCTTTTCGTCAATGGTAACAACGCGGACCTTGTGCGACTCGCGGCCAGTGTCGTCCCTGCGGTGCAAGCGTATGCTGTCTCCTGCGTCCGGGTCGTAGCTTCCCCCTCCCAAAAAGGCCATCTGTATTCTCTTTGCTTCCGTCCCTGCGGCAAGGTTTTCCTGTGCCTTTTCAAGCTCTTCTTTGGTAACCGGGCGTATTTCCTGAATTCTTCCAAGGTAAATGCCAGTTCCTCCGGCCTGTGAAGGGTTAAGAATCTTTTGCCCAGCATTTTCGATTCCGTCTTTTTCAGAAGAAAATCCGTACCAATAGTCGGTTTTGCTGCGGGCAAAGTCTGTGCTAAGGATGCGCTTTCCTTCTGCAATGGAACCCTTTTTGTCTTCCTTCCAGTGGTCCATTACGTAGCGGTAGGCGGCTGTAACGGCACCTACGTATTCGGCGCTCTTCATTCTTCCTTCTATTTTAAAGCTGTCTACGCCAAGTTCCATAAGGTCGGGGATGTGCTCCAAAAGCTGAAGGTCGCAGGGGGAGAAGTAGTAGCCCTTGTTGTCTCCGCTGGTAAGTTCCGCTGTGTAAATGCGGCGGCATGCCTGTGCACACTGGCCACGGTTTGCAGACTTTCCGCCAAGGAAGCTGGAAAAGAGGCAGAGACCGCTTTCGCTTACGCACAAGGCTCCGTGTACGAACATTTCTATTTCTGCAGTGGTGTTCTGCTTGATTGACTTGATTTCGTCAAGGCCAAGTTCCCTTGCTACAACAACGCGCTTAAAGCCCTGCTTCTGCAAGACGTTAGCCGCGGCTGCACTTTCCACGTTCATCTGGGTGGACGCGTGGAGTTCCAGCTTGGGAAAGAATTCCTGGCACATGCGGGCAACCCCAAAATCCTGCACTATTAGACCGTCCGGCCCAACATCGTTCAGGTAGGCCAAAAAGCGGTAGAGGCGTTCAGTTTCGCTTTCTTCGCAGACAGTGTTCACGGTAACGTAAACCTTCTTTCCGCGTGAATGCAGGCTTTGAACCGCGCCCTCAAATTCCCTCCAAGCAAAGTTGGAAGAACGCATTCTCGCGTTAAAGCTTTTGAGTCCCAAATAAACTGCGTCTGCGCCTTCCCCGATAGCGGCGTCAAGAGCTTCTACATTTCCGGCGGGTGCCAATAATTCTGCCATATTATAACACTATAACAAATTACGCGCTGCTGTTCAATGCGTAGGCAGAACTCGCTTGCAGTCTGAATCAGTAATTGGTCTTTTGAATTTTTTGCGGCAGTTGATCTTGGGACTGTTGTTTCTTTTGCAGCCTAATATTCCTTGTGTGTGGCGCTTCCGGGGTTCCGGCCCGTATCTGTAAACAAATAGCGCCATGGAGGGCGCGGCAATATGTTGGCAATTAGAACAGGTGAGTTTTCCATTGGAAAACTCATGGTTAAAAATTGCATGGATGCAATTTTTAACCAACTGCCCCTCCAGTGCCTGCCGTGTTTTTTTATGCTGCATTTTTGTTTGCGGTTGAACTGTTTATTTTATAACCGCTGCGCTTCTGATTGCCTGAATTACCTGACCGTTGATTTTTAGGCTTCCGTCTGGGGATTGCAGGTGGTAGCTTCCAGAGATATTGTTTGTACAGCCAATGCTTACACCGCAAAAGCCCGGGGCATCCAAGACGTGTTTCTTGGGCTTTGGGTTCTTTACGTAGAGGCAGCCCTCCGCTACCTTTATAATCTGCATGTATTCACCATCACTGATCTTGTATCTGTCTTTTACGATTTTATTCTTTGCTTCGTCCCAGTGTGTGTGTATTCAATTAGGACAAACTTCGAGTTTTATATTTGCAGTAGAAAAATTGGCTCCCAGCGGTTTTTGTCCCGAAAAAAGGCTTCCGCGCTATCCCTTCGGGCACGCCGAACGCACTTGCTACGCCGTGTGTGCAGAATTTTTTTCGGTTCAAAAATCGCTTCCGCCAATTTTTCTGTTGCACTACGAAAACTCGAAATTGGACCAATTATATAAGTTTTCTTTCCTTTCGCACCCCAGTCTTTATAGGATTTTTTTGTGGAAAAGCTGGGTGCTGCCCACTGATAGCCCTTTGCCTTGTTTTGAAAATAAGTCAAAATATGCTATAATGCTTCCCGGAGGTGGTCAAAATGTATGCAACCATTGGAACAGTAAAAGGAAATACAGTTTTTACAAGTGATACTTCTCTTGAGCGTTATGACGGTAAAAAAGTCGTAATCACCGTTTTGGATGATGAAACGCAGTACACCACATTTTCGGATGAAAAGCTTTTTGCACTTTCAGACTCTCTTATAAATCAGAATATGGAAGCTTATAGGGAACTTGCAAAATGATTTTTTTTGAATATGAGCAAGTCGTAAAACTTCACAGTTCGCTTATTTTAAAAACCGGCGGAATGGATGGGGTTCGGGACAAGAATCTTTTGGATTCCGCGCTAAAGGCACCGTTCCAAACTTTTGGTGGAAACGAACTTTATCCTGATATTTTGGACAAAGCTGCGCAATTGTGTTATTCGCTTATTGAAAATCATCCTTTTGCGGACGGAAACAAAAGGATTGGCGTGCATTTGGCTTTGTTGTTTTTAAAATTGAATAATGTTGGTTTGTTATACTCTCAGCAAGACTTGATTGATTTTGGAATAAATGTTGCGTCTGGCAAAATGTCCAAGGATGAAATAAAAGAATGGCTTTTTAAACACAAACTGCCCACTGATTGACCTTTGTGCCCTTTTCGACTTAAAATAGTAGTTCACGAGAGATGCCCTATTACACACAACGGAGTTAGTCGTATGGAAAAAGAAACTGTCAGAAAGATGTCGCTTAAAGAGCGCTACGGTGAATCGTTTAAGAAGCTTGCAAGTCTTTCTGTTGCGGCTGCTAAGATTGACAGCACGAATGTTTACCAGGAAGAGAATCCCACGACCCGTAAGATTATGGATGCGCTCGTGGAGGACAATACCCTGCCGGAAAGCCACCTTGAAGGTACGGAGAATTTTGAAAAGTTCTATGATGAGGTTTGCGCAGGTAAGCGTGGCCTTATCCTTATGGAGCACTATTCCAATACAGACCTTCCCGCCTTTTGCTACATGCTTGAGCATTCGGGCAAGGAAAAGCTTTCTGACCTTTCCAAGAGAATCGTTGCCATTGCAGGAATGAAGCTTAACGAGGCAAGCCCCATCGTGCGCGCCTTTGCGGAAAGTTTTACCCGCGTTGTAATTTATCCTACCCGCAGCCTGGACACAAACGAAAAGAATGCCGCTACGGAAGAGGAAGCCAAGGCAGAAGAGCAGAAGGCAAGAAAAATCAACCTGGCCGCCATGCATGCCATGGATGACTGCAAGAGAAGGGGACAGGTAATCCTTGTTTTCCCATCTGGAACCCGCTACAGGCCCGGCCATCCGGAAACAAAGCGTGGTTTGCGCGAGATAGACAGCTACCTCCGCATGTTTGACATTGTGATTTTGGTTAGCATTAACGGCAGCATCCTTGAAATTCAGAATGAAGACATGCTGGACGACCTTGTTGCCCCTGCCAAGATGATTTTTACGGCAAGCCCTGTAATAGAATGTAAGCCTTTCCGAAAGGAATACCTTGCTTCTTTGCCGGAAGACGAGGCTGACCCCAAGCAGAAGATGATTGACCATGTAATGGAGCTTTTGGAGAAACAGCACGAGGAAATCCAAAAGATTTACTAGTTTTGGACACCTGCACTTTGCAAAGAAAGCTTTTCTTCTTTCTCCAGAACTTGTAGAAGGTAAGTGCAGTAAACAGGGAATGCAATGTAGCAAAACAATGTGCGGAAGCACTGGAATGTAGGCTGAAAACGCGGCAAAAAAGCATTTGCGCGGTGCGACCGAAGGGAGTCAGATACCTTGTATCCGCGCTCGGCTTTTTTGACGCGTTTTCAGCCGGGAATGGAAGTGCTTCCGCAGTTAGATTAATGCTTGCTAAGTTTCTTTTAGATTTGCACTTATCTTCTGCAAACAAAGCCTACCCCCGATTGGAAGGGCGTAAGTTGCCGTTAGGCAATGGAGGCGAAAGCCGGAACCCTGGAAAGCGGGTTTGCAAATTAAGTGCGGTCCAGAAGATACAAAAAATACAAAAAAGACAAAATTTAATTTAAATCTTTACAAGTAAGGAATTATTCATTATTATATAGGTTATGGCAGTCTTAACCAGTCAACAAATTGGACGCTATTACGAAGAATATCGCGATACAGAGATAGCGTTCACAAAAGACATTATGCATACTCTGGCTTTGGATCCGCGCCAAATTTACATTAAGTGTACTGGCAACCAGTGGCCTTGTATAATCAACTCCACATCCTTTGCAAAGGCAAAGATTATCATCGGCACAAAGGGCAGCGCCTTCCAGCAACTTGCACGCAGGGACGCTCCGGCCGTAAACTTGCGCTATTGTTTTTACCAGAACGACGGCCAGATGATGACTTTCCTTATAAGCGGAAAGATTGGCACGATTTCTTCCTATATGAACAGTCGCGACCTTGCGGTTCTTGAAGTTATTTACACGCAGAAGCCGCCGGATGACTTTATAGAAAAAATTGGCCACCTGATTGATGCAAACGCAAACGCAATAAAGAGGAAGGAAGACCGCATAGTCCTTACCCCGGACTCTTGCAGAAAGCTTGGAATTCCAAAAGAAGAAAGTATTATTTCTATTCAGAATGTTCCTCGCCACTGCATTTTGCGCGACCTTTCCTTTGGTGGTGCAAAGGTTCTGCTTTTGGGGCTTCCCCAGTTCCTTAAGGACAAGGAAGTTTTGCTTAACCTTGAATTTGACGAGCCGCATGAAATAATCAACCTTAGGGGACGCATCGTTTCTACCAGCGAAGTTGAAGGCAGAAAGGATATTGTTGCCGCAAACATTCAGTTTTCGGAGGAATCGGTTACGCTTTCCTACAAGATTCACATCAACAATTACCTTACTTCCGTGCGCAAGAACGAACTGGATGCTTCGGCCAAGGAAATGCAGAACCAGGCAGATTCCCAGGGCGCCTCAAACAACTAGGTTTAAGGAAAAAGTATGAATCCCGTAAATCCATTGGACTCAGTTTATTTTATAAAGTTGCCTTCTGATTTTGCCCTTTCAGACCATGCAATTCAAGTTGACCCTGAGATTTTGCTTCCTGTTCAAAAAAAGGATGCCTCTGCTTCGGAAAGCATAGACATTAAGGAGCTTACCCAGGAGCAGATTCTTTCCGGCATACTTACGGTTCTTGCCTATGACAGGGGAAATGCGCATCTTGACTATTACCGAAAGATTATCATGGAAGCCCGCCCCAACATCAAGAAGGAGCTGGGTGAAGCGGCAATCCTTAAGACCCGCAACGAGGACTGGGATTTGGCAGAAGAAATTTGGTCTGCTCTGCACGGACTTGACCCTGCCGACAAGGCAATAATCCTTAACATGGCCATTTTCTTTGACCAGAGGGCCGACTCTTACCGCAAGAACGGTATGGACGAAGACGCAGACGCTTACGACTCTTCCGCACTTGGCTACTATAAAGATGCCATGGACAGCGAGCCAGAAATTCCTGACGCATTCTTTAACGCAGGATTTTTCTATCTAAAGCAGCGCAAATACGGTGATGCAAAGGGTGCCTTTGAAAGCTTCCTTGCGCTAACATCAGACACAAAAGACGAAGACTTGGGAGAAAACGGCCTTTACAAAAAGGAGCGTGCCCAGGAAATCATCAACAAGATAGACAGCAGAAACCTTTCCAGCGACCGCTTCCACCATGCCTACGAGCTTATTGCCGGTGGCAAGGAAGAAGAAGGCCTGGAAGAAGTGCGCCTCTTTTTGCAGGACAATCCCGCAGTTTGGAACGCCTGGTTCCTCTTGGGCTGGGGCTTGCGCAGGCTTGAACGCTTTGAGGATGCCCTTAAGGCTTTTGAAAAGGCCCGCGAGTGCGAAGGCGGCGATGAAAGCGCAGACACGCTGAACGAGCTTGCAATCTGCCAGATGGAGACCGGAGACATTGACGGTGCCCAGGATTCGCTTAACGATGCACTTTCCATGGATCCAGAAAACACAAAGATAATCAGCAACCTTGGCTGCCTTTACCTTAAGCTTGGCCAGAAGGAAGAGGCTGTAAGGTATTTTAGGACAGTTCTGGAGATTGACCCGGCAGACAAAATTGCCGCTGCCCAGATGCAGGCCCTAGGGGCAGTGTGACAGGGCTTCTGCCTTTTTTAACTAAATGATTCCCTGAACCCTTGCAAGCCACACTGCCTGTGTTACGGATGTGGCTCCCAGTTTTGAGAATATGTTCTTTACGTGGTATTTTACGGTGTTTTCGCTTATAAAAAAGCAATCTGCAATCTGACTGCGGGATTTTCCCTGCTCAATAAGTTTTAGGATTTCAATCTCCTTCTGGCTAAAGGGAGTTAGGTATTTTAGCTCCTCCATAAGATAGAGCGGGTGGTTTGCAGCCATGCTTCGGGCAATATCCAAAAGCATGAGCAAAAAGTCCGTGCTAACCCCAGACTTGCCCTCCTGCTTTATGAATTCAATTAAAAGCGGAAGAACGGCTGGCCCTTCGTCACCAATAAGCCTGTAGTACTTTCTTCTTTTTGCAATCTTTAGCGCCCTTTCAAAAGCGTCAAAGGCAAGCTCCTTTTTTTCTGCGCGGTAAAGTGTTATTGCAAGAAGCAAATCAAGCTCGCAAAGATCCATGTGCCTTTTGCCGGCTGTTAAGAGAGGCCTTAGCTTTTCCAGAAGGGCAACTGCGGCGGAGTAGTTCTTCTTGATTATGTAGCAGCGGACTTTTACCATGTAGCGGTACAAATCCAGCATGTTAAAGTCTGCATATTCATCAGGGGCGGATTTCTTTATCCAGTGGTTCATCAGGGCATAGTTACCCTCGTAAAAAGAAGTCATTACTTGTGCAGAGTCTATGTTGTAGGAAAATTCTGCTTCCCCGGTCTTTTTTACATATCTGCGTATGTTCTTGATGTAGCTTTCGCTTTCAACCGTCTTTCCGTATGCGATAAGGATTTTTGCCTGAAGGTAAAGGGCCGCAAACAAAAGCCTTCTTTCTGAATCCTTGTCAAACTCCTTTATGGTCTTGCTTACAAGAACTTCCGCATCAAAAGGCTTGTCCAGCTGGTAAAAATATTCCGCAAGGCAGAGGTTGTAAATTGCGGGGCAGGTGGACTTTTCGTAAAGGCAGGAAAGGTCGTCTATAAAAAGTTGCCTGTACTTCTGCAAAAGGGGGCCAATGCGGGTAAAGTCGTTAAACCCGTTAAGGACACTTGGCCGCCCGGCAGTAAGAACTACGTTTGGCATTTGAAGGTTGTTTTTCTTTAGGTATTCAATGTAGCCAATAAATTCCTTAAAGGTAATCTTTGGATGAACAAGCGCAATCCCAAGCCTAATAAAGTCAAAGTATTGGTTTTTGGGAAGGGAATCAATTACCCGGTCTGCCTGCTCTAGCTCCCCGTCCATAAAAAGGTTCAGCACCACGCCGCAAACAGAAACAGGGTTTTCTTCAAAGTCCTTTTCCGTAAGGGCATAGAAAGATTCCCTGTCGTTCCTCATGTCTATAAGAAAATAATTGTATGAAAAATTGACTACCTTTTGGCTAAGTTCGGCCGCACTAAGCATGATTCAATTATAACGTATAAACAGGAAATTCGCAATTTTAAATAAAAAACTCCGCAAACTCACCCTTCAAATTTTACAAGGGGGAAAGCCTTCCCCTCGCTCCAGCCTCCTCGCTTCGCTGCGGTGTCTTCCGCTACCCCTTCTGCGGGCTCAAACGCCGCCCGCAACGCCCGCTTTAATTTGTTGCAATAAGATTGACTTCTTTTTAATCCTTATAGGCAGATTCAGCCAATTTTTCTATTAATTCCTTTATTAAATCAACATGAGATGGAAGAATTGTTAAAATATATCGACCACGCTTGGAGTTATATCGCCATTCAATTCCTAAACGTTCTATTAATGTATCAATCTCTTCGTTTTGCTCTGCTTTTGCTAATAATCTTACCCATTCCTTTTTTGGCTTAAAATAAATAGCATTATTTACGATTCCACCTTTTGACAAACCAATATAAGGTTTTACATAGTTCAATTCATATCCAGGAACTTTATTTTGGATATATGAAAGAAGTTTATCTGTAATCGATAAAGTTTTTCCAGTGCTTTTATTTTCCCAATATTTCCTATCAACTTTTACATATGATTCTGTATCATCTATTTCAGAAGCTAATGGGGCAAGATTAATAACTTTAGTAAAAATAAGAGATACCTTGTCTCCAACTTGAACAGCTTTCATCTGTATAGCAATTATTGGAATTGTTTTATTAAAAAGATGTATAACATTTAAAAATCTGTTTGTAATATCTTCAGCAATAATTACAGCAACATGATCATAAGATGGATATCTATTTCGTTCCAAATCCCAATATTCTATTGTTCTGATTATATGGCTTTCATCTGTCTTTCCAAGTTGAATTTCTACTTCATATCTAACAGGGTTTTCATCATCATCATTTTCCAGTAATAAGTCTAATCTTCCACCTGATTCCTGCTTCCGTTCCTTATCACGAACATGAACATTTCCTAAACCTAGGATTTCAGGATTATCCGCTATGGTTTGTTGAATCCAACTTTCATTTATTTCGGTTGAATTTTTTAAATCGATTTCTTGTAGCTTAATAAAGTCAGCCATAAATTCTCCTTATGCTGCAATAGCTCCGTGCAAAACATCAATTAATTCAAACACGGCATCTGCATTGTCATCAAAGATTTTACGCCCCTTCTATTTATTATATACAAGTTTATGCTAAATTGTAAGGCATATAAGGCAAAGGGGAGGAGATTATTGAACTTTAGGACGCAATTTTTTAAAATAAGTAATTTTAAAATAAAAACACCCGCCGTAAGTCCGTATTGGAAGTTACAGCGGGTGTATCCTATAATGCTAAGCCGCTAGGCGACACAAACTACTGCAACAGAGCAAGAACGTTCTGTGAGCTCTGGTTAGCCTGTGCGAGCATTGCGGTACCGGCCTGAGAAAGGATGTTGTTCTTTGTAAAGTCAACCATTTCCTTTGCCATGTCTGTATCACGGATGCGGCTTTCTGAAGCCTGGAGGTTTTCAGCACCAATGTCCAAACCAACAACTGTCTTTTCGAGGCGGTTCTGGTATGCACCAAGGTCTGCACGCTGCTTGTTGATCTTCTTGATTGCTTCGTCGAGAGTACCGATTGCGCGGTTTGCTTCGTCTGGAGTTCCAAGAGTCATGATTTCTTCTGTACCAACATTGCGGAGTCCGAGAGCTGCTGCGCTCATTGTACCGATGTAAACCTGTGTTCTCTGGTCCATGTTAGCACCAATGTGGAGCCACATAGAAGCTGTAACATTGTTTTCACCAGTTGGGCGTGCAAAGCGGCCTGTGAGCATGTTCATACCGTTGAACTGTGCGCAAGATGCAATGCGGTCAACTTCTGCGATGAGAGAAGAAACTTCAACCTGAATCTGCATGCGGTCTTCGTCTGTGTAGATACCGTTGCTTGACTGAACTGCGAGTTCACGGATTCTCTGGATGATGTCTTCTGTTTCCTGGAGGTATCCTTCAGTTGTCTGGATGAAGGAAATTCCGTTCTTTGCGTTTGTGGAAGCCTGGTTCAAACCGCGGATCTGGCTGCGCATTTTTTCAGAAACTGCAAGTCCTGAAGCATCATCACCTGCGCGGTTGATCTTCATACCAGAAGAAAGTTTTTCCATGTTCTTCTGCTGGTTAACTTCGGTCAATCCTTCTGAACGCTGTGCAAACATAGCACTCATGTTGTGATTAATAACCATAATGTATCTCCTCTATACGAGTTTATTAAGTTACAGACAAACACATTAGGTATGTTTGCTGTCCCCGGGGTCTACCACCCTATACTATGAATTTCGGAGATGCAAATTTGAACTTTAGAAAAAATTTTAGCAAATTTTGACTTTTTTTTAGCTTTTACCCTGAATTTTCTACTTTTTTCCTTTAAATGCAGATTTTTTTACGGGGTTTTCTGAAGGTATTTTTCTGGACGTAGCCCTGAATGCTCTGCCATTTATTCCTTGGCTATAATCGACTTGGCATTTTTTTGCGTCACCGCCCTTTCGCCCTTCGCTCTCGCTCATTGTCGCTTGCGCGCCAACTAAAGGGGCTACACGGCGGCGTAGGCTTGTCTTGGAAAAATCCACCCATGCCTTTGTACTGGTTGGCAAGAAAGTGGTGGGCTAAAACAGCGCCATGCCCAACTGCTACACAACATTCGCGCTCCCCTTCGACAGGCACAGTGAGCGGCGGTTTTTTGTTGCGCCTAAGTCCGTCCGCTGAGCATAGTCGCAGCGATGTCTCTTTGCCAACACGCCCCTTCGACAAGCTCAGGGGGCGACGTTTTTTTTCTGCGTCAAAACTCGTTCGCTGAGCTTGTCGAAGGGAACATACCTAAAAAAAATGATTCTTGGAAAAAATGGGGTTCTTAGGCATATCGCGAAACGTTGAGCGATATGGCCCCTAAGCGGTGCTGGAAATGAGACGGTAGCAAGTGCGTGCCGTCGAAGGAGGTTTGGAGGGGAACTTGCAACGAAGTTTCCAGCAGGAAAACCCGCTTCCGAGTAGACAACTTTTTTAACGTTAAAAAAGTTGCCCCTCCAAATTCTGGGGTCCAAGGGCTCTCCCTTGAAAAGAGTTTTTCAGTAAACACTATTTACTATATCAATGCTTTGCACATTCGCTGCAGCCGGTTACGATTACGTGCTTTTTGCCGTTGCTTTTGTTAAAGAGGCGGGCTGTAAGGTGGCCGTTTTCCAGTGGGACTGTCTTGTGACAGACAGGGCAGACCCGCTTTATGCCTTTTTCCGGTATTGGGTAGCAGTGGGGGCAGCCGTTTATTGTGCACAGCTGGTCGGGGACATTCATTGGGCGGTAAACGCGGCTTACAAGGTCTTCTCCGGGAAGGAGCAGGCTGTTGCAAAGGGGGCAGTTTACGATAAGGCCTTTTAGCGCAGCCTTTTTTGCCTCTGCCTTGTGCCTTGCAGCCTCCGCTTCCTCCTTGCCGTAAGCCTTCCATTTTATGTACCAGTTCAAAAGAAGGATAAGCACTATAAAAGAAGCGGCCGCTATAATGTAAAGTAGCTTGTCATCCATAGGCCTTATTTTACAAAGTCCTTCATGTTTACGTCCAGCACGGTGTTTCCAAAGACAAATTTGGAGATTGTGTGTCCCTTGGGAACTTCCACGCGCACGTTAAGATAGGATTTTCCAAGCGGAACGTACTCAAGCTTCTGGTCCCTTTTGTACTGGGGCAGGAACCATGAAAGAATCCAGGGCACGTCATCGTGTTCTGCATGGTTTATGATGTAGGCAGGAATAAAGACTTCGTTTTCATCCTGAACATAGACCAGGTTGGACTTCCTGAGTTCCTTGTAGCTAATGCCGGCATTGTCCGACTTATTGTTCACCACCAGGGTAAGCTCGTAGCTAACGCGTCCGTCCTTGTCCCAAAGCTGGTCTGTCCTTGAATTCTGTGTGTTTTCCGAGCCATCTTTTATGTCTACCTCTGCGGAAAAAAGCCATTCCTTTTCGTTTGGAATTTCTTGAATTTTATCTATGGACAGGTCAAAGTTGCTGGTCTTTTTTAAAACCTTTGTGGACCAGTTCTTTTTTGCGCTTTCGTAGCTTATGTAGGGAAGAGCCTTAGCAACGGAATCCTTTTTTACTGCAATGAATGTTCCAATTCCTGCAAAAACTATAAGCAGCCAAGTAACCGCCAGAATTACCGCCGCAATTATTGTCTTTTTTACAGGCTGTTTTTTGATAAGCTTGTAAAGCAGAATTGCCACGAATACCCAAAATGCAAAGCCCACAAGCGTTGCAAGTGTAATAACCAAGAATCCAATAGCCATTTAACCCTCCGATATAAGACAGATTTATATTATAGAAATGAAGGCTTTTGTTCAACACGGTGCTGATCTACTTTCTTGCCCACCAGCCTAGCCCCGATTGGAAGGGCGCGGTGTAAAAAATTGCCTCCTTGCAATTTTTTACACCACAAGTTTTCTGGCGAAAACTTGCAAGTTGCTTTCTGCAAACAAAAGACGCGCCCTCCATGGCGCTACTTGTTCTACAATAAATTCGGAACCCTGGAAAGCGGGATAAAATGCCCTCCGTGGCATTTTATCCCACAAGTTTTCTGGCGAAAACTTGCAGGTTGCTTTTGCAAACAAATGACGCGCCGCGCTGGAAGCTTTGCTGCGTGACCCCTTGGCGCTGCTTGTTCTACAGGATAAAATGGCGCGGAGTCTGGCCGGACACGGAGTGCCGGGCACAGTTTTACCAACAGCGTGCTCCAAATTATTGAAAAAGTCACTTGTTGTCGATATAATAAGAATAACATTTTGTCTGGAGAAATTTATGAAGAAAATTTTGACTATACTTGCGGCTGCCATAATGTCTGCGGCTATTGCAACGGCTGATACAGTTTTTATTCCTCATGTTTACGGAGGCTTTGGCCTTGGAACAAAGGTGGACGGTGACCATTCCCTTAGCGAAGAAAAGCAGAACTATAAGGACAGCTGGATTGCCGGCCTTGGCATGGAGCTTAATGTTCCGATGGGAACTTATTTTGGCGTTCAGTCCGGGCTTAACTTTTTTATAAACAATTACGCGGTGGACGAACACATTACCGGTCAGCTCCGCTATTATTCGCTGGACATTCCGCTTTTGCTTACATGCAGCTACGGAGCGTTCAATTTGGTGGCGGGACCATACGCTTCCATTCCGATTGGAAAGATCCGCGGTTCCAAGGACCTTGACGGAGACAAAATCAATTCTGACACAAAGATAAACTTTGGCGTTACTGCAGGCCTTGGCTTTGAAAGGAAGATGGGTGCCGGAAGGTGCCTCGTGGAAGCCCGCTATCTGTTCGATTTGCTTCCTATGAAAGACGATGATGGCAACGACATCTTTACCCGCCGCGGACTCTTGCTTGACTTTGGCTACAAGGTTCCGCTCCTCTTCTAGCAAACCGCTGTATGAACATCTGCTTGTTCAAGCCGGAAGAAATTGCCAAGCCGCTGGACATTAAGGACGAAAGGGCAGTCCACCTTCTAAAAATCCTGCACAAGGGCGAGGGGGATTCCTTTGCGGCCGGAATAATCGGCGGTAAGGCTGGCAGGGCAACAATTACCCGGCTGGATTTGCACGAGGAAAAGAGCGCGGACGGAAAGAAATCCTTTAAGAAGGGCTCCATTTCCTTTGATTTTGTTGGCGAAAGCGACGGAAAACCCCTCTATCCGCTAAAGATGATTGTTGGCTTTCCGCGACCCATTCAGCTTAAAAGGCTTTTGCGGGACATGGCGGGGCTTGGCGTTTGCGAGATTCACCTTACGGCAACCGAGCTTGGCGAAAAGTCCTACCTTAAGTCTGATCTTGCCACGTCGGATTCCGGCTACGGTATGCTTTTGGAGGGCTGCGAACAGGCTGCAAGTACTCATATACCCAAGCTTTTTATGCACGATTCGCTTGCAAAGTGCCTTGATTTTTTGGAAACAGAGGCTTCTTCTGCTTCCGGAAAATTTTTGAAGGCGGCTTTGGACAATGTTGGCGCTTCGGAAAGCCTTGTTTCTTTTATGGAGCGGGCCTGCGCAGGACAAAATACTGGACTTGAGGCCCTTGCGGCAATTGGCAGTGAGCGCGGCTGGACTGATGGCGAAAGAAAGCTTCTGGAAGAGAGGGGCTACAGCCGTCTTTGCATGGGAAGCCGGGTCTTGCGGACGGAAACTGCTGCAACCGTTGCGGCAAGCCTTATCCTTGGCGCTATGGGATATTTGAATTAGGCTAAAATTTATGCACATTGAGTGGGAATGGTAATATATGGATAATGCTTCTATAAAAGACATGCTTTTGGACATTCAGGAGTCAAAGCTTGAATTCACCGTTACAATGACAGGCAAGGAGAGTAAGAGGGTAAACGGCCTCTACAAGCCGGAAACTAGGGAAATACTCCTTCACAACAAGAATTTTAAGACGGACAACGAGCTTATTTATACTGCCGTCCACGAATACACCCATCACCTTATAAACGAAGAGAACATCGTGGCAAACGGAGGCAGGGAACCTCCCCACCAGGCAAGAAGCCACACAAACTATTTCTGGGCAAAATTCCATGCCCTTTTGGAAGTTGCGGAAGAGAAGGGCTACTACAAGATAGACCTTTCATCTTCCCCGGAGCTGGAGGAGCTTACAAAGGAAATCCGCGAAAAATACATTGTTCCAAACGGCCGCCTTATGCAGGAATTTGGCAAAAAGCTTATTCAGGCACATGCCCTTTGCGAAAAGTCCAGCATCCGCTACGAGGACTATCTGGACAGGGTTTTGCAGATTCCAAGAACCACTGCAAAGACGGTAGCCCAGGTAGGAACTTTGCCAACGGAAGACGCAGACCTTGGCTTTGACAACATGAAAATCGTAGCCGGAATAAAAAAGCCGGACGAAAGGGCAAAGGCACAGGAAGCCATAAAGAGCGGAAAAAGTCCTGACAGCGTAATTGCAATGATGAAGAAGAAAGCCAGTGAGACGGATCCCAAGACCAAGCTGGAAAAGGAAAGGGACCGCCTTACAAAAACAATAAATGAACTGACTCACCGTCTTGAATTTGTGGAGGAAAGCCTTGCAAGCCTTTAAAAAAATTATTTCTGTAGCCGCATTCGTTCTGATTGCCGTTGAATCTGCCCTTGCCCAGTCTTCGGTAAGTTCTGTATCCTCACCGGAAATGCCGTCTATTTCTGCACCCACACTGGGAAGCGGTTTTTACGTACCCGGTAACCCAAAGAATTCCCCCTATACGGGAAGGCGCAGCAGGGGGCAAAAGGCAAAGAGCGAAAGCCAGAAAAAAGTACAGCCTTCTTTGGACGGGAGCCTAAAGGGTGATTCTGGCCTTGATGCTGAAATTTCCGAAGCTGAGCAGATAGCCCGCGACCTTGCACAAAGCGCAGCCTACCTGAGCGGAAAGGAGCGTGACGATTTGCTCAAAGCCCTGCAGAACTACCAGAGTGCATCAGAAAAGCTCCGCAAAGAAAACGAAGAGACTCTTTCCAATGCAAAAAAAGCCCGTCTTTTGCGCTTTACCGTCGGAGGAAAGGACATACTAAAGTCATGCCGTTCAGTTTATGTTTCCGACGTGCTTCAGGACGGAACCTTTGTTGTTACAGGCGACAGAACCTACCAAGGCAGCGGTGAAAACTTTGATGAGATTTTCTACATCCGCTTTACCGCAACCCCACAAAAGGCAGACCTAAAGAATTACAGCGCATGCACTTATGTAACCCAGTCAAAGGAAAATGAAGAAAGTGGCCTTTACCGCATGAGCCGCCTTAACAGCCTGGAAGCAAACCGCACCGGCCACCTTGTAACGCTAAAGACTTCCGCCCAGGAAGAAGACATAGACCTTCTTATTGACCTTGGAGTTGAAAATTGAGCAGGGAAGAGTCTAAGCTTTTCGAAGGGGCAAAAAAACTGGGGCTTGAACTTTCAGACGGACAGTTTGAAGCCCTGCAAAGCTACACGGATCAGGTCCTTGAATTCAACAAGGGCTACAACCTGATGAAGGCCGAAAACCGCGATGAATTTGAAGTGAACCACATACTGGACAGTCTTGCGGCCTGCAAAGAGATAGACTCCCTTGCCCAAAGCCTTGCCGCCTCTGGAAAAGAGGTAAAAATAGGTGATATTGGAAGCGGAGGCGGCTGCCCAGGGATTCCCCTTGCCATAGCCTTTCCCCAGTATTCATTCACTCTGGTTGAACGCATGGAAAAGCGCTGTGCCTTTTTGCAGCAGGTTGTCCGTTCGCTAAAGCTTAATAATGCAAAGGTTCTCTGCCTTCAGGCGGACAAGGTAAAGCCTGAGTCTTTTACAATAGAAGTATTCCGCGCATTCCACCCCTTTGACACAAAAATAACCAAGCTTCTTCTAAAAATGCTTTGCAAAGGTGGTTTTATAGCTGCCTACAAGGCCCGTTCAGAAAAAATCACGGCGGAAATGGAAAGCATAAGCTTTATGGTTCCTTCCTACAAAAAAATAGCGCTCACAGTTCCTTTCTTGGAAGACCATGAGCGCAATTTGGTTGTAATTCAAAAATAAAAATTCCGGTCGGATTTATACGCTAACCTGCTTTAGTAGGGTGGTCAGCTGGTTCTTTTCTATAAGGTCAAGCGGGCGACCCTCTATGTACCTGCGGGCTTCCTCCGTAAAGTTACCAGCCGTAACGCATATTCCCCTGTCTGCCTTTGTGTCGTGCAAGTGTCCGTGGAAGTCGCGGATAAAAAGCTCTCCTGTTGAGCCTGTCGTCCTAAAGAAGCGGAAAATTTCGCTGTCCGAGAATTTTGGCGAATCAACTTCAAGAACAAAGTCCGTAAAGACCTGCCCCATGTTTATGTCCATGAATTTAAGCTGGGAATCCTTGTAGTAAGCCTGAATTACCTTGCGGCACAAGGCAACAAAGTCTCCGGTACCTGCGGTAAGGTAAAGCTGGAGGTTGGAGTTCTGGCTAAGCTCCTGGTAGCGGGCAATAAGGGCGTTAACATCCTTGTAGTTTGAATTGATAAAGCGGATTTCCTTAAGCTGGATAAGCCCGTTGCTAAGCTGGTTCTTTGCAAAGTAGGCCTGGGCAAGCTTGTAGCGAATTTCCACCTTTATGTCGTCGTCTACATTTTCGTGCTTTAGGCCAATCATAAGGTCGGTTATGGCATTGTCAAATTCACCAAGGCTAAGGTGGTAGATGCCGGCCTGCAAGCAGGAGCGCGGTCCGTAGACTGGGTCTGCCCTAAGATGCATGAATACTTTAATTGCTTTGTCGCCGTGGCCTTCCTGGGTCATTGCATCCGCCATGCTGTAAAGGGCATCCTTGTTTGCGGGATCTTCTATAAGCGCCTTCTTAAAGCAGGGCAGGCTGTCGTGGTAGTGGTGGGAATTGTAGTAGCTCTGTCCAAGCAGCAGATTTACTCCTGTGGCGTCTGGCCGCACAATCAGGGCTTTCTTTAGGCAGGGGACAGCCTTGTCGTACTGCTTTGCCTTTACAAGTGCATAGCCCATAAAATAGTTTGAGTCAAAGTCATGGGGATTCTTCTGGTAGGCAAGGGAAAGAGAAATCATGGCTTCGTCCATCTTGTCCAGTTCAAGGGCACAGATTCCCGTCCTTAGGAAGGCCTTGTAGGAGTCTACGTCAATGTCCGTCTTGGAAATCTTTGAAAGCTGGGAATAGATTGGAAAGGCTTTTTCCCAGAGGTTGCTGGTAAAGTAAAGGTCTCCCAAAGCTTTTAGGGCTGCTGCGTCATTTGGGTTCTTTGCAAGGTGCCTGTTGGCCTGCCTTATAATCTGGGCCTGGCTCTTTTTTGACCTTGCAGGTTTCTTTTCGGAAATTTCCGAATTCCGCTTGTTGGGAACAAAGAGAAGAAATGCGAATATGCCAATTATAACAACAGCAGCTATAAGGTATGGAATGACCATAAAAAATACCCCTTTTGCACAAGCCTGTCTTTGCCAGAATCCGTATCTAGTGAAGACAAGGTTCTTGAAAAAGAATTCTTCTTAAATAATCGGTTTATGTTGGCAATAAGTTGAATGGCTAACTCCCGGAGGTTGCAAAGAAAAGCACGGCAGGGATTGGAGCACCGCCGGAGGCGTTCCCGCAGGGAATGGAGGGGTAGGACCCCCGGAAGTGCGGAAAGCCCCTAAAAAAAAGGCAAGACCTTCTTTTAAAAACAGAAGCGGGTGCATACAAAAGCGCCGCAAAATTCGAAAGTCCCCTCCTTTTTTTATTTGCGGGAACATTCCGCCACAAAACCGCTTATCTTGTCCAAGGCAGTCTTTATTTTTTCTACGGAAGTAGCGTAGCAGCAGCGTATGTGACCTTCGCCGCCTGCACCAAAGACATTGCCCGGAACAACAGCCACGTTCAGTTTTTCAAAGACCTGAAGGGCAAACTGTTCGCTTGTAAGGCCTGTGGAAGTAATGTCCGGGAAGAGGTAGAAGGCACCCTTTGGCTCTGGAACGGGAAGCCCCATGTCGTTAAAGGCCTTTACCATAAGGTTCCGCCTCTGCTGGTAGGAGACGCGCATTTTTTCCACCTCGCTCCAGCCGTTCTTTAGGCCTTCCAAAGCCGCATACTGGCTCATAATCGGGGCGCAGATTGTGTTGTAGCCGTGAAGCTTTATAATCTGCGCACAAACGTCTTCCGGGGCAGCAATGTAGCCAATTCTCCAGCCTGTCATTGCAAAGGACTTGGAAAAACCGTTCAGCACGATTGTGTAGTCCTTCATTCCCGGGAAAGAACCGATTGAAGTATGCTTTGTGTCTTCGTAGGTAAGCTCGCAGTAAATTTCGTCGCTAATAACCCAAATCTTGTGCTTCTTTACAACCTCTGCAATTTTGGCAAGCTCATCCGCAGGAATTATAGTGCCTGTAGGATTGTTGGGGGAGCAAATCATAAGGGCCTTTGTCTTGGGCGTTATAAGCTTTTCAATCTCTTCTGCCGTTGGGTAAAAGCCTGTCTTTCCTGTGTTAAGGTGGACAACCTTTGCACCTGCAAGGTTTGCAAGCGTTGTATAGTTAACATAGCAAGGCTCGCTGACGATGATTTCGTCGCCCGGGTTAAGGATGCACCTAAGAGAAGCGTCTACACCCTCGGAAGCGCCAACAGTTATGATAATTTCCTTCTGGGGATTGTAGCGCATGGAATATCCTTCCAGGTACTTGGCAATTTCCTCGCGTAGCTCAATCAGGCCCCAGTTGCTGGTGTAGCTTGTGTGCCCCTGCTCAAGATGGTAAAAAGCCTCTTCGCGCATGGCCCAGGGGGTGGGGAAGTCCGGCTCTCCAACCGAAAGCGAAATAACGTCATCGTGGCCAATAAGCATCTCAAAGAATTTGCGGATGCCGCTTGGCGGTGTTTCAACCATTGCCCTGCTGAATTTATCTTCTCTTGGATTCATGCTACAACTCCTTCGCGGCTGTCTGAACGCTGCTCAACATAGACAATGTCGTTTTCTTTGTATGTCTTAAGAATAAAATGGGTTTTTGTAGAACGCACACCCTCCAGCGTGGAAAGCTTCCTTGCAACAAAAGAAGCAACCTCCTGCAAAGAGTCGCCTTCAATGATAACCTTAAGGTCGTAGCCTCCGCTCATAAGGTAAAGGGACTTAACCTGCGGAAAGCGGTAGATGCGGTCTGCAATACCGTCAAAGCCATGCTCCCTCTGCGGCTGAACCTGAATCTCTATCTCTGCCTTAACCTTTTCCTTGGCGGCACTGTCCTTCTCTGGATTAACAATGGCGGCATACTTCATTATAATACCGTCATTCTCTAGCTTGCGGATAATAGCCTCAACTTCTTCCGGCTTCTTCTTAGTCATAGCCGAAATATCTTCTATAGAAATGCGCGCGTTGTCCCGCAGCAAATTCAGTATTTCTTCAGAACCGTCCATAAAAACCTCCGGAAAGCATACAACTTCTGCTAGATTACCGTATTTTTAATAAGATTACAAGGGAAGCAAACTGCAGCAGGTTAAACTCTTTTTCTCTCTCTTTTTCTTCTGGAGCCGCCTGAATATTTAAACTGTGCCCGGCACTCCGTGTCCGGTCAGACTCCATGCAATTTCTACCCTCTCGTAAACAAGCAGCGCCATGGAGGGCGCGTTATATCTTTGCAATAAAAATACGGCAAGTTTTCGAAGGAAACTTGCGGGTAGAAATTGCACGGATGCAATTTCTACCCGCTTTCCAGGGTTCCGCTATCGCTCCATTGCCTTACGGCAACGCGTTCCGCGCCCTTCCAATCGGGGCTAGGCTGGTGGGCAAGAACGGCCTTTAAGCTAGCAAAAGGGGAAAGACAAGCGGCAAATACCACAAGACAAAGTCTGGATAGTCATGGTCTTTTTCTATAAGGTCACCATTGTCATTCCGGTAATATTTATCTGCAAATTTGCCATTCGTGTAGATTTCAAACTGATGGAGCTTTTTAACCTTGTATATTGTAAGGTAGTGCATATAAGGGCCGTTCACATAAATATAAAGAAGCCTGTCGCTTTTTTTCTGTAGGTCTACTTCAAATCCGTTTTCGTTATAATACTGCAATATTCCTGATATGTTTCCGTCGCGGCCGTCGCCATACAGAAAGTCTTTTTTCAAAAATGCAGAGGTATTTTCAGGCATGGTTTTGTACTGCATGTAATATTCAAAGGCAAATATTGAAAGTTTAGCTCCAAGCTTCCATTCCATTAGAAGCGTTGTGCAAAAAGAACTTGCAGAAAGTGTCAGTAACATTAATAAGATGGCTATCCTTTTCATTCTTTATAACTCTTTATAAGTCTTTATACTTTTCTATATTCTTTATAACTCTTTATACTTTTTTGAAAGATGAAAATCCACTTTTAGGAGAAGTTAAATTCAACTTCCCCGTCCTTTACGCCAAGCCCTACCTTTCCGCCACCACTCAGCTTGCCAAATAGCAGCTCGTCCACGAGGGGGGAGGCAATCAGGCTTTCTGCAGTGCGGGCAATGTTGCGTGCGCCAAACTCGCGGCTGTAGCCTTTTTCTGCAATCAGGGCAACGGCTTGGTCTGTGGCGGTAAGCTCAACGTCCTTTGTGGCAAGACGCTCTGCAATCTTTTTAATTTCCTTGCGGGCAATGTCCTGGGTTATCTCTTTTGGCAGGTGGGCAAATGTGATTATTGCATCCAGCCTGTTCCTAAATTCGGGGGAGAATTCTTTTTCTACGGCTTCGTTCAGCGTGGCAGAGTCGTTCTTTGCATCGTCAAAACTGCTTCCGCCGGAAAATCCCACGGAGCCTTTTTCCATGTCGCGGGCACCGGCATTGCTTGTCATTATTATCATGCAGTTCTTAAAGTCTGCCTTGCGTCCCTGGTTGTCCGTAAGAATTCCATAGTCCATAATCTGGAGGAGAATGTTGTAAATGTCCTGATGGGCTTTTTCTATCTCGTCAAAGAGGATGATTGAATGTGGTTCCTTTCTTACGCTGTCGGTTAAAAGTCCGCCCTCTTCAAAGCCAACGTATCCCGGCGGTGAACCAATCAGGCGGCTTACGGTATGCTTTTCCTGGTATTCGCTCATGTCAAAGCGCAGGAGTTTTTCGCCAAGGGAAGAGGCAAGAACTTTTGCAAGCTCTGTTTTTCCAACGCCTGTTGGGCCTACAAAGAGGAATGCCGCCTCCGGTTTTTCCATATTGCGGAATCCAGCGCGGGCTTTTTTTACCGCCATGCAGACGGATTCAACTGCCTTGTCCTGGCCGAATATTTTTTGCTTAAGGTCGCTCTCCAAAGAACGGAGCTTTTCCTTTTCGCCAGTGGTAACTGTTTCAAGCGGAACCCTCGCTGCTTTTGCGGCAACCATGCGGATTGTGTCCTGAGTAACTGGCACTGGTGGCCTTTTTCTTTCAGCGGGTTGCTCTTTTTCATCAGGCTGCATTTTTTCATCTGACTGCATTTTTTCATCTGACTGCACTTTTGCAGAATCGTCCGCGGAAATCTTTTCTTCAGCAGGAATCTTTTCCTCTTTGCCCTTTGCATCTTTATCCGAGACAGAAACTTTGTCTTCCGCGGGAAGCTTTTCCTCCGCATGAATCCGAGTCCATGCCCCCGCTTCGTCCATAAGGTCAATCGCCTTGTCGGGAAGCCTCCTGTCCGGCAAAAACTGAAGGGACAAGTCAACCGCAAGCTCAAGCGAACCTTCCTCGTAGCAGACATTGTGGTATTCAGCGTAGCGGCTTTCAAGCCCGTGCAAAATCTTAACACATTCATCGCGGCTAGGCTCAAGAATGTCTATCTTTTGGAAGCGGCGGGCAAGGGCCCTGTCCTTTTCAAAAATCTTTGTGTATTCTTCAAAAGTGGTGGAACCAATGCAGCGGATTTTTCCTTCGGTAAGAACAGGCTTTAAAATATTAGCCGCATCAAGGGCACCGTTTCCAACAGAACCAGCTCCTACAATCGTGTGAATTTCATCAATAAAAAGAATTGCCTTTTCTTTTTTTAGCAAGTCCTTGGTAACCTTTTTAAGCCTCTCTTCAAAGTCTCCCCGGTATTTTGTTCCTGCCAAAAGTGCACCCATGTCCAGAGAGTAAACGGAAAAATCTTTTAATATAGAAGGAACTTCTCCTGCAACAATCCTCTGCGCAAGTCCAAGCGTAACGGCGGTTTTTCCAACGCCAGCGTCTCCAACGTGCAGCGGATTGTTCTTTGTGCGGCGGCAAAGGATTTGAACCGTGCGCTCAAGCTCGTATTCCCTGCCAACAAGAAGGTCCAGTTCTCCGTCCCTTGCCTTTTGGGTAAGGTCAACCGTATATTTTTCCAGTGCGGAAAAGCGGTGCTTCTTTTCTTTCTTGTGCCTGCCCTTTTCGTCTTCATCATCGCCTGCTTCGTCAGATGAGTCTGGCTCCCCGTCCTCAAAATCAATGCGGGAATCATCGTCCGTAGAACTGCCAAAATCATATTCATCATCTTCTGAATCATAGTAGTCAAAGTCTTCGTCGTATTCACCCTTTGACTTGCTGGTAAAAGGATAGCTCTGGTCTGTTATGGCTTCCAAAAGCACCAGTTTTTCCACGCCGTTTTTCTTTAGTATGTATGAGCAGTAATTGTTCTCCGCGTCGTACATGTAAACAAGCACGTCCGTAATGTCCAGCTTTTTTTTGCCAGAAGAAGCCGCGTGTGCAGAAGCGTTCTCCATTATTTCCTGCAGCCCCGCAGTTGGAAGTGGATCGTATGCCGCAAGAAATTTTTCGTCCTTGTCAACGCAGGGAATTTTCTTTGCAAAAAATTCCTCAAGGTCGTTCAGAATGTCTGCAACGTTTGCCCCACAGTCAAAGAGCAGGTCCATCACATAGTCGTAGTGCATGGCAATATAAAGCAGGTGCTCAGGCGCAACAAATTCGTGGGCGTTCTTTTTTGCGTAGTTAAAGCTGTTGGTAAGCATTTCGTCAAGGTCTTTCTTTAAGTGCATCTTTTACCGGCTCCTATGCCTTTTGAATCTCGCATCTAAGCGGAAAGCCTTGTTGCCTTGCCATGCGGACTGCAATCTGCGCCCTGGTGGAAGCAATGTCGTAAGTGTAAATTCCCGCAACGCCGCTGCCGGTCTTGTGAACGCTCATCATAACCTTTTCCGCCTCTTCCGCTCCAAGATGAAAAACACTCTGCAAAACCTGCACCACAAATTCCATTGTGGTAAAATCATCGTTCAAGAGAATAACTTTATAATCATCGGGTTCCTTTAGAAAAGTCTTCTGTGCAAGCGAACCTTCGTTTTCATAATCATCATAAGGCATAGGGCAATACTAGCACAATTCTTGATTTTTGCAAACAGGTCATAAGTATTATAATTTCCAGAATGTTAGTCTTTTGGACGATGCTTTTGTCCGTTCTACCATTTTCTTTCTTGGCTAATTCGACCGTATGTTGCTTTGCGTCACCGCCGTTCCGCCCTTCGCTGTCCGCTCATAGCGTCCTTGCGGCCGCTACTAAAGGGGCTCCATGGCGGCGTAGGCTTCTTTCCTGCAAAGTAAAATTGGCATTCAAATCGATGCTGTTAATTTTGTAAAGCGAATCTTTGTATACAAGTTACTGCTGTTAATTTTTCAGGGGATATGATAGAATGTAGGGGTAAGGAAAAAAATGAAAAAAGTAGTTTTTAGAATAGTTTTTTATCTGTTTTGGCTTTTGGTTTTATTTGGAACTAAAAAATTTGTTTCTATATTGAAAGATGCCAGTGTGTTGAAATATGATGTTAATGGAAATGAAATATATTCATGCCCGGGAAAAGGTTCTAACGAATTCTACCGAAAGTACAATGACAAAAATCAACTGATAGAACTTAAAAGTGTGTTTGGGGGAAAAGACCAATATTATATTTACTATGAATACGATGATGATTTACTGAAGAAACAAATTTTCAAGAATGGGGATTTGCCGGCCCCAGTAGCAGAAGAGCATGAAATTCTGTATGAGTATAATCAACAGGGATTAATATCAAAAACAATTAATTCTGTAGAAGGGGAAACCTTATATCAGTATGACGATAAATCAAATTTGGTAACAAAAATATCTCCCAATAATAAAACAATAAATTATGAATATGATAAAAATGGAAAGTGCATAAAGGAAGAATCATCTGACGGAAGTATTATAGAGCGCGAGTATGATGAAAAGGGTCGCTCTCTTAGAACTTCATATACAAATCATCCTGTTCAAGGAAATCACATTGAACGATGGGAATACTTTGATGACGATCCTAAAATTTTAAGAAAATATTATTCTGAAGGTGAAAGTGGTGCAAATTACATGACCTTTGACAAAAACGGTGAATATATAGAAACTGTTTGGATAAGGGCAGATGAAATTCTGAAAACAAAATATAAAAAAATCACATTGTATACTCATTGGAAAAACGGAAAAATAAAAAGCAAACGGGTATTTACTTTGTACCGTAGCTAGATATAGATAGGAAATAAAAATATGAAAATAAAAACTTGCCTTTTTATAGCCTTCTTTCTTTTTGCACTTGCTGCATGTTCAAAAGACACAAATCTTCCTGCGTCAATAGAGACTCCGCTTGGGACTTTTAAAAGCTGTGGAAGTGGCGAAGAAACCTGGGGCTACAATTACATTTTTGAGCGGGACGGAAAAGAGGCTGCTCTTTTTGCAATGTTCACGCCGGGCTCTGTCGGTAAAAAGGACGTGGAAAAAATGCTTAAGCTGCTTCATAAGTTTTATTCAAACTTGCCGGATGCAGAAAAAAATATTATTTCCTATGCGGCCAAGAATGCGGCGGAAGGTAAGTACGAAGATGTAATCCTGAATACAGGGCGCGTCTATTGCATCTCGTATTATCAGGAAGAAAAGGCCAAGGATGCAAATATAGTCTATTCCCTTGTTACAGAGGAGCATATACGCGGCTGCGATTTTATTCAGGTTTATTCCGATTTTAAGGGTAATTTGGAAAGTGCCTCCCTTGTTGGCTTTCAGGATTAAAATTAGAGTCTATCTGTTCATGATAGCTTCCAATGCGGCAAGTTCTTTTTCTGCATGTGAAGAATTCACTGGGGAAGGGGAGAAAAGGCTTGCGTAACGGAAGCAGGCAATTCCTTCGTAGTCTGCCTTTATTGCTGCAAGTGTTTGCTCTGCCAAGATGCGGCTGCTCTTCTGCCACTCTTCATCTGCATCTGCATTGTTCGTGCTTTTGGCAGAACCTGTTTTGTATGCGGCAAGTCCTGCAATCAGCTTTACGTTTGTGCCGGCGGTTATCTGCTTCCATTCATTAAGTGTTGGCACAAAAGGTTTTGCCGGGTGCAAAAAGCCCCAGTAGATTTGCGGTGCAAGATAGTCAACGCTTCCCTGCTTTGCCCAGTGCGCCGGGTCTGCAAACATGGCATTCCTACAGGTCTGAATGTTTCCGGAAGGGGATATGCCGAATGTAAGTTCCGGGTTTGCCTTTTTTACCGCTGCATAAATTTGCCTTACCATTGCGTCTACGTTTACCGTGCGGAACTGTTTTAGGGTAAGCTTTGGATGCTTTTGCTTTTCCTTTTCAAATTCCTCCGCGTCAATTTCTTCCGGAAGGGAAGCTGGGTAAAAATAGTCGTCTATGTGGATTCCGTCTATGTCGTAATTCTGAACAAGCTCGCTTACGCATTTTGTGATTAGGCGAAGCACTTCGGGATAATATGGGTTCAGGTACCAGCGTCCCTGGTGCAAGAATGCCCTGCCTTTCTTTTGCTTTGCCCATTTTTTTACTATAAAATCATCCGGCAAGGATTCAAGTTCTTCTTCTTTTACAGACCGCATTGGGTTAATCCATGCTTCTGTGCGGATGTTTTTTTTCTTCATCTGGGTTACAAGAATTTTTAGCGGGTCATAGCTTGCCTTTGCCCATGAACTTTCCTCTTCTTCCGGGTAGTTTCCGGCCCTTCCTTCCATTCCAATGCTAACTTCAACTCCAGTTCTTGTCCAGCCGCCCTTTCCAAATCCAATTCCAATGCCAACGCCTGTGTGTATTCCGCTGTCTCTTTCCCTTGGCGAGGAGCCTTTTGCAGAAGTGACAATTCCGCCGGGCAGATGCTTTGAAGGGGGATAGACGGAAGATGAATAGAGCGCATCCGTAAAGGCAACGGCCTGTATGTAGATTGTGTTGAAACCTGCTTTGCTAAGGTTTGCGGCACACTCTTTTGCAAATTCCGTAAATTCTTTTTTGCTCATGCCGGAACAAAGCTCTTCGTATTCAAGGTAGGAGAACCAGACTGCGTATGTTTTTCCGCCGCCCCTTTCTTCCT
>ODAI010735458.1_pt1 | contig 53227 bp, 57 predicted proteins | sample 1539321 | NCBI WGS metagenome assembly ODAI01 (sample SAMN02144231, study PRJEB22623) | gut metagenome | biome: sheep rumen | host: Ovis aries | place: New Zealand | reverse complement strand
GACCCCTTGACCCCCAGTCAGACGGGAAGCGCCGTCTACCTGCTGTTATCTGTTTTCAACTAGCACTTTCTAGCATTTTGCGCAATTTTTGTATGCCGATGTTTTGTTATCAAATATTTAAGCGAAAGCGCCCCCCGCCGAAGCAGGGGGCGCATGCCCGTCATGGCGCGGGGAAGGTGGCGCCGTGGGCTCACGAGATGGTCTTGATCACGAGCACGACGGTGAGGAACGCCGCCCAGAACGCGCAGAAGCCGAGGATGGCTGCGATGCGGTCGGATTCCATCTAAGCCCCCAGCACCGAAGGCCACGTCTTGCGCCCGCAGATTCCGTCTGGGTAGATGCCGTGTGAACGCTGCCACCGCTTGACCTCGCTCTCAGTGTAGGCTCCGAACTCGCCGTCGAGGGCGAAGTTGGAACCCTGCCGGATGTTGAGCGCGGATTGCAGCATCATGACCTCGTTGCCAGAGTCTCCGCGCTTGACCTGCTTGAATGCGTACACGTCGCCTTCCTCCTCGTGCTCGTAGCGCGGCCTGATGCCGCAGATGATGTCGCTCGCATAGCGCGTCCTGCGCCCAACCGAGTTGCTCACGTTGCCCTCGATGGTCTTGTACACGCCGTTGCCGATAACGTCCTCCACGATGCCCACGTGGTCTCCGCTGCCGTCTTTGTCCCAATCGAATGAGAGGAAGTCGCCCGCCTGGAGCGACCACTTGTCCACGAAGGCCGAGCCGATGCGCGCACGGTCGTTGATGATGTCGAAGGCGACGGTGGAGGGGAAATAGGCGCAGGACGTGCCGGTCTGCTCCAGCGCATCGGTGCAGAACACCGCGCACCACGGGAGGCCGTTGCCGGACCAACCGTAGGCGTCGTACCAGTACTTCGCACCGCCTACATGGCCGACCTGGTCGCTAGCCCAGCTCAGCAGGTCGTTCCTCGTGCCCATCGGCGTCCTCCTTATCGCGTGCGTCCATGATCTCGGCGGCGCCGATCATCTGGTGCAGCCGGCTGATCTCCATCGGGTCGAGATGGTCTTCCATGCGGTCGAGCATCTGCTCAAGCTCATCGTGATCAGGCATGATAGGCTCCTATTCTGCTTTGGCAAGAAGGAAATAAAGCGTTGTATTTTCACCAGCCGTCCAGCCTTCTTTGACTTTGATCCGGATATCATTGGTCTGAAGGTACCATTCGTATTTTGCGATAGTCGTTGTGGAAGCTCCAGCCTCGCTGATTGCCAAGACGACGGTGTTGGACTTGCTATATCCGTCCGGGTAGGACACGAGGGCCATCTTGCCGCTGCTTCCGAAGTTGGCTACGACCTTATACAGCATAAGGGGAAGGGATTCGGAAAGATCATCGACGCGCTCTTCGAGCTCTGCGGCGTCGGTTAAGAGGTTGCTGACGTTGGTCATCAGCGATCCGAGGCTGTATTTGCTCTTATCGTCATTGAATCCGTACGGCATCACTCTTCACCGCCTTCGTACTGTTCCTTCTTCGCCTGCTCGTATGCCCGCACGCTCATGCCGATGCAGCTTGCGATGAGGGCTCCGGAGGCGGACACGATCGTCTCGCAGATCGCGGTGTATTCCCAGCCGATGGAGACGCCGACGATTCCGATGAACGTCGCCACGGCCGGGATGACGTAGATCGCGATATGCTTCAGAGTGTCGTATACCTTATCCGGTAGAAGCATTCCATTTCCTCCTTGTCCAACAGTGAATCACTCGGTCGGTATCCTGTCAATCTTCCTGTTCGGGAGATGCATCACCTGCGACGCGAGCTCTCCTACGAAGTTGTTCTTGATGCCGTGGGCATCGCAGATGGCGCAATAGTCCTCGTATTCGACGTTGAACGCATCCTTCTCCTCGGTGGATGCGCAGCCGAGGTCGTCGAGATAGCGGTGCGCCTTGTGGATGATATCGGATCGCATCTGGGTGCATTGCCCTTTAAGGACGGCCTGCAGCTTGTCGTCCTGGTCGGACAGCCGTTTCTCGATATCGTCGCGCCACTGCGCTTCGGCTTCCCGCTTCTTCTCGGTCTTCCTGCGGGCGTCCTCGTATTTTGCATCAGCGCGCTTTTGGAGGCCGGCAATGATCGCCAGTCCTGCAGCCTGTACGAGGACGGACACGGTTGTAGGATCGATGATCTGGTCCAGCATGGCAGCCTCCTCTACAGCGTAGCCTGGATCGAGCTGTGGTTGACCGCGGCGTTGTTCGCGTTGCCGAACATGGTGACGGCGTTGCTCGAGTTGCCCTGGATGACGAGGTAGGAGATGGGCTCGGTGCCGAGATACTTGAGCATATACGAGCCGGCGCGCTCGTAAGCCAGGAGGTTGTTCCCGGTGATCGCCACGCGGTCGAGCTTCGTGGCGACGCGGATGACGGAATCCGTGTCGGTCTCGACGCGTCCGAGGACGTAGTTCCCGGTAAAGCATCCATCCCTCATGGTATCGAAGTAGAATGCTGCGCCGCGCGAGCCCATGACGATATTGGAACCGATGCAGAACTTGTCGACCATCGTGATCCTGACGGCGGATGACGAGTTCATCAGATAGGAGAAGATGTTGTTGCCGACCATCGTGAACTTGGTCACCGTGCCGCCGACGTAGATCGCATGCAGCCTCGGGTCGGCAACGGTGTTGTTGGTGATCGTGAGGCCGTTGAAATCGCAGCTCGCATAGAGCAGGCAGCTGCTCTCGCTGCTGTCCGACTGCCCCCAATGGTAGTCGATGTAGTTACCGCTCACGACCATGTAGTACGGATGCGCCGTGTTGTTGACGCGGATGCCGGACGAGCAGAGATGGAACCTGTTGTTCTCTATCCTGATCGCCCTCTGCGTCTTGACGCCGGTGTCCGGCAGATTCTCGTCTGCCGAGATGGAGACGCCGGTCCAGCAGATCGCGAACGACGAGTTCCTGACGAGGCATCCTCGGTTATATGAGAAGACTCCATGGTGGAGCTTCGTGAACTTGCAGTTGAGCACCTCGATATCGGTATCGGGAGCCGAGTTCATCCTCGCATAGATGCCTATGCCCTTCTTCTCGGCATCGTCATCGGTCGAGATGACGAGGTTCTCGAAGACGCAGCCGCTGCCGTAGACGCGGAAGCACACCGACGTCTCGGTTGCCGGCTCGAATTTGATCCCATGGTGCTGCCAGGAGAGGTTCGATCCGCCCTCTCCGTAGACGGTCACGAAGCTCGCGTTGAGCGTGACGGCCGATGTGATCCGGTACTTCTCACCGCCGCCGAACGGGATGAGGATCTGGCTGCCCTGATGCGCTGCGGCGAAGGCGGCATTGAAGGCCGCCGTGTCGTCGGTCGTGCCGTCTCCCTTCGCGCCGTAGTCGAGGACGTTGATATAGGTATGCTCGTCTTCGATCGCCTGCTGCGTGAATGTGAACTTCGACCCGTCGGCACGGGTCGCCGTGAAGGTGGTCCCGCTCCGCGTGATGGTCTTAACGGCCTCGCTCTTCCTTGCGAAGATGTCCTTGAGCTTGCCGAGGAGATGGAGCAGTCCCCTGCTGTCAAGATATTCCGCCATCGTCTATCTCCCTCCTAGAAGGTATCGGATACCATGTCGTCGATGTCAGCATTGGAGATCCCGCCGAGCCCGAAGTCGCTGAGATCGTTGGTTCCGCTCAGCGTGACTCCATTGATCTTCGGTTTATCGGCAAGGCTCGCATAGGTCACGGAGAGGCCCAGATCGGCGAACGTCTTGTTGCCGGTCAATGTGACCCCATTGATCTGGGGGCGGTTGCTCAGATTGTTATAGCTGACCGAAAGGCCGAGCTGTGCGAAGGTCTGATCGCCGGTGAGCGTATGGCCGTTGATCTTCGGACGGTTCGTCAGGGTGTTGTAGCTGACCGAAAGGCCGAGCTGTTCGAACGTCTTATTGCCGGTGAGGACATGGCCGTTGATCCTCGGTCTGTTGTTGAGGTCGTTGTAGTCGACAGAAAGGCCGAGCTCGTCGAGGGAGACATCGCCGCTCAGGACGGTGCCGTTGATGCTCGGCCTGTTCACGAGGCGGTTGTAATCGGTGATGGTGGTGCCGGGATCGCCCTTCAGCTTATCGTAGTCCTCCTCTTCGATCGCAACCGTGCGCAATGCGATGAAATGCACGTTCGTCTGCGGCTGCTGGATCGGCGTCGTGAAGTTGATGATGCCGTCTTTGAGGGTATAGTCGACGCCTTCGATGAGGCTGAGGCCCTCGATGTCGATGAAGAGGATGTCGGTCGGACGGAACCCGGAGAACGGCATGGGCATCCTGTACGTCCAGGACGACACCGTTTGAATGACGGCCTCCTCCTTCTTCACATAGGCTTTCAGGTTCGACCTGAGGGTCTCGAGCTGCTCCTCTGTGAAGTCTTCGAACTCGAACGACTTGCCGGGCTCGCCCTGTTCTCCACGAGGTCCGACGCCGATAGGCGAGACGAGGTGCGGCCCGTGGTGCGGGCCGAGGCCGGGCCTCCATGGGCGGCAGGGATACTTGGGAGGCGGGAACGGATGCTGCTTGTCAGGATCGGTGTAGATGGTCATGGCTCCTTCTCCTGTCTAGTTCTTGAACGGTCCGGAGACGATATGCAGGATGCCCTTGGTCACGACGCTCCGGAGCGCATTGCCGGTGATATATGCTGCGAACTCGACGTCTATATCATCCTTGACGGCAGAGTTGCATCTCGCGTCGATGACGATCCTGACGATGTCCCCATCGATATACCCGCTTGCCTTGAGGCCCGCCGGCTTGTCGATGAAGTCGATCTCGACGGAATCGTAGCCCTCGCTCTCAAGATCGGCGCCCTTATGGCGGCACGGCCAGAACGGCTGGAACGACCTGTCGGGGCTATCCGGGGACGGCCATCCGAAGTGGTCGATCCTCATCATGTCGATCCTCGTGACGATGTCGCCCCACAGGTAGTAGCACGGGATGGAAATGTACGAGATCACCCCGTTGTCGATCGTTATCCTGCTCTGCGTCGCCGAATGGTTGATCGGAACCCGTCTGTCTGGCGGCGGCGGTACACGGTAGCCCACGGTGTCCTCCTAGGTGAAAATCGCTCTTCGGATGTCATTGTAGCATTTGAATGTCGGATGCACGCTGCCAGCGGATCGGTGCGATATCGAGTCGTCGAAGCCCCAGACCTGCCCGACCTTGTTGGAATACGTGTAGACCCTTGCGAGCATATGCGTCAGCCTGAACCTGGCCGTCCCGGTCATCGTGACGACATAGGACATCAGGCGCTGGTCGATGCGCATATAGACCGTGAGGTCCGAGATCTCCTCCGGTTCGTCCACGTGCTTGACGATATCGAGCTCCCTGCCGAACATGTCGATCGCTCTGACGCGGATGGTCGCGTTGCCGGAGAAGTAGTCGAAGTGGAATTCGAGCTGGCTGAGGTACTGCCATCCCTGCTGCGGCATCTGCGTCGAGAGCTGGCCGGACTCGATCAGGAAGCGATGGTTCGGTGTGGCCGGGACGAACTTGTCATGCATGGCCGTCGTCGTCGGGAGCAGGTAGATGTTGTGCGGCGTCACGATGCCGATGCCCTCGCGGTAACCCTGGAAATCGATGTGGAAGAGGTTGAGTATCGGCTCGTCGATGTCGATCGTGACGGTCCACCAGGCCTTCAGGTCGATGTCGTAGCAGAAGATGACGTTGTCCAGGTTGCCCTCGTGGTCAGATCTCGCGCCGAACGCCATGTAGACGATGCCGTCGCATTCGAGCAGCATGGCATTCGAGAGCCTGACGTCCTGCTCGACGGCGTCTGTGAACGCAGGCTTGATCGGATCGCTCACATATGTCGTCCTGATCTGCGAGTTGTACTCCATCGTCATGGTTGTGAGGGCGAGGCCGTACCTGCTGATCGAGTAGAGGCCGTCCTGGCATACGACGGCCCCATCGTAGCTCTTGCAGCCGACTGCGCCGGCGACCTGCTCGGCCTGCCAGGACTTCATGCTCTGCTCGTTCGATATGGATACGGTGTTCTCGACGAGGTTGAACCTCTGCTCGTGGTACGAGTTGGGGGAATCGCAGAGCATGGTCACGATCGAGTTGCCGGACTGGGTCTTGTACTTGCAGACGTGGCGCACGGATTGCCCTGTGCCGGGCTCTATGTCGACGAAGCCCCCTCCGGTGCCTGGGCTGATGCTCAGCAGGTTGCCGGGGTTGCCGCCGATATAGAGCCTCTGCGGGTTCTCCGGGTCTCCCCAGAAATAGAGCCTTCCGTCGATGTTGCACATCCTGGTGGTGTTCAGGCCGCCGCTGTAGTTCTCGGTGGGCGCGATGAGGTTCGCCGTCAGCCACATGTTGGTGGCATCGATGTACCCGTACCAGTCGTACGACCACATCTGGCCCTCGACGCCGGGCTCGACGAGATCCTCGACGAGCTCCGTGCGCCCGAGGAACAGCATCTCCATCGCGTTGTCAGTGGAGTAGTACAGCTCGACAGCCTTGAAGCCGTCGATGGTGGTCTCGTAGTCCTTGTAGACCAGCCCGTTGATGGTCAGGAAGCATCCGGCATGCCATTCCGTCACCGGCGCGCTCGCATAGAACACGAGGTCGGGCGATAGGTCCGTGGGTCCGAAGATGTTCACGTACGTGTAGGCGATCCTGATCCTGAACGGGCATGCCTGCGTCATGGTCTCGCTGAGCTTGAGGCTCCCGTTCGCCACGAGGTCCGAGAAGACCGGACCGCGCGGGGTCGGGAGCTCGTGGTAGCGGCGCATATACCCGACGTTCCAGTTGCCGTCGACGCTGCCGACCCATAGCCCGCCCGAGACCTTGTTGTCCGAGCCGTCCTTCTTCAGCTGGGTGGCCGCGATGAGCTTGTCGTCATACCACATGAACGACGTCCATATGTGCTCGCCGATGTAGTCGTCGTCGTCGTCATGCTGCCCGTCGTACGAGTGGAGGCTGACGGTGTCGACCATCGGGACGGCGTAGCCGCGCTGCGCCCTGGTGAGGAGGTTGCCGACGCCCAGCTTGTTGTCCGAGCGCGCCGCATACAGCTTCGAGCCTATCAGGCACACGGGGCCGGTGAAGCTCCAGCCGTCCTCCGACGAGAAGATTCCGTCGATGTCGTCCCTGACCTCCAGGGTCTTGTTCGACGTCACCGCGACGTTGTTCTGCAGGAACGTGTAGTTCATCTGGAGGTCGGTCTGGTCACCGTGCCCATCGAGCTCGGCATCGACGGAGACCCCGCCGTTCATCCTGTTCGAGAGCTCGAAGTTGATCCCCGAGAATCCCTTGAACGACTGGATCCTCGGCTCTGAGTTCGGCGTGCGGCCGCCTCCCTGCGCCCTCCTGCTCGACGAGCTTCGGCTGCTTGGCATGCTGGATCCTCCTTAGAGCACGGGGACGTATCCGAGGACGGCCGTGTCGTATGTGTCCGGGATGGTGTGCGCCGAATCGTTCTCGCGCATGGCCGAGAGGAGCTTCGTGGCCTCGTCGGTGAGCGATTGGACGCGCTCGGACACGGCCGGATCGGCCTCGGCCCTCTTCGCCGCGGTTCGGACGACGATGTAGTACGGATCCGGGAGCCAGGTCAGGACCTTCTCGTCGTATGCCTTCGGGCAGTGGTCGGGGCATGACGAGTCGCAGATGTGGAACGGCTCGATGTACCTGATGATGTCGGTCTCGAGCGGCCAGCCGAGCTCGTGGGGGAGCCAGGGCCTGTTGAAGGTCACCATGTTCTGCACGGTGAAGGCCCTCTGGGCCCCGGAATCGAGGTTCATACGCCCCCATTCGTCGAACATCTCGACATGGCGCCTGTTGCCGGTCCTCGCCTCCTCGAGCGGGATCTGCATGATGCTGTGGCACCGGTGCAGACGGACGGCGTCACCGTATCCGGTGCAGAGCTTGTACGCCTCGTCGGGGATCGGGATCTCCTGGATCATGCCATGCGGCATGTTCATCGATATGCCCATCTCCCAACGGTCGCGGAGAAAGCTCCAGTCATGCTCCTTCTGGAATTCCTGGAGGACGAAGTTCGCCTCCATGACGACCTCTTTGAATTTGTCGCTCTTGGAGTGGAAGTTGCCCTCGACCGATTCGCCGACATCCAGGCGGACCTTGTAGACCGCATAGAGCACCTGTTGGACGAAATCGGCTATGGTCAGACCGCGCGACATGGCCTACTCACCGTCCTCCTGTTCGGCGAAGGCATCCTCGGGCTTCTCCGGTGCGGCGCCCTCGTCGCATTTGCCGGATGCCTTGAGCCATTCGTCGCACATGTCTCTGATCTTGCAGACGAGCTCGACGGCATCCCCGGTCGGGCAGGGCTTCTCAAGCGGCCCGTGCATGCCGGGCTCGTCCGGCTCGACTCCGAGGATGATGGTCATCACATCGTCCATAGCTCCCATTCCCATGGTCTACCTCCCGTTGAATCTGTTCATAAGCTGGCTGAAGTAATCGTTGCCGCCGAGCCGGTTCCTCGTCCTGCCGATGTTCATCGACCTGTCGGGGAGCGGCTCGCCGTAGCGGGTCGTGCCGACGCCGCGGTTATCCGGGATGACGTAGCCAGCGATCTTGGCATTGTTCTGCTTGGCCTTGTCGGGGGTCCATGCGGTCGACGGTGCGAGCGCCGAGTCGTTTCCGACCGGGGTACCCGCAGCTGGGAATAGGTCGGGGTCGACGTTATTCATGTATGCGCGCCAATCGGAGGTGATATCCCTGATCGCCTTCTCGGCGGCCTGCATCGCATCGCGCTTGCCGACCAGGTTCTGGTTGACGCTATCCTGGTATGCGTTCTCGATCGAATCCTGGTTGACCTGGTGCTGCGCCCAGTAGGTGTTGTTGTCGCTATCGTTGCGGGATTCCAGCATCCGCATCAGGTTCCCGGTCGTGCTGCCGTTCATCGGACCCGGGCCCATCGACCCGAGCAGGCCGAGCGCGGCCTGCTGCAGCGATCTCTGCGCCTCGTACCGGTCCGCGCTCATCTTGCGCGAGTTCTGGCGCAGCTGCGTGTCGGCGAGCGCGCGGTTCTGCGCATCGGCGAAGTCGTAGTTCGCGAGCTGCCTCGCCAGCTGGTTCTGGACGTCCCGGATGTTCTGCGCCGAGATGGCGGTCTGGTTGTCGGCCGCCTCGTTGCCATAGCCGCCGGACGATCCGGAGGATGCGGAACCGCCTCCGTAGTAGTCGTCGTAATAGTTCACGGCAGCCGGCTGCGAGGATGCCGGCTGCGAAGATGTCGGCTGCGGGTTCGCGGCGTTCTGCAGGGCGGAGTTTGCCCCCGAGACGAGCCCGCCGGAGGTCTTCTTGCCGGATCCCTTGACGAGCTGGTTCATGCCGGCGACGCCGCTCGTCACGCTGCCCGCCACGGTGTTTAGCTTGCTTGCCATTCATGGCCTCCAATACAGCAATGGGGCGGGCGGCCATAGGTCACCCGCCCCGCATCAGGCAACTACCGGTAGAAGGCTAGGGCTCGGTAGGCTCGGTAGTCTCGGTGGTGCCGCTGCCGTTGTCCACGATCTCGACCTTGATGGCCGGGGTGCCGGTGTTCTCCTCGGAGTCGACGATGAGGAGGATGCCGTGGGAGTACTGGGGGATGACCCACGCATCATGCTTGACGTCGAAGACGAGCTCGGTGAACTTGCCGCGGGTCTTGCCGCGGTCGGTCTCCATGGCGCCGTACTCCTCGCCGAGCTGTGCGGCCTTGCGGTAGACGGCCATGCCGATGACCTGACGGCGCGTGATGGGTGCGACGGGGCCGGTCGGGTTGCCGATGCCCTGTCCGGGGTAGCCCTGCCAGGGGAAGCTGTCGACGGTCGCGGTGGGATCGGCGGCGGTGCCAGCGGGCACGGACCAATCGACGTTGGCCTCGTCCTCGCTGACGGCGGTGCCGTAGTAGGGCGCGCCGGCGGGCATGGACATCGGGTAGTTCGTGATCGTGTTCACGAAGCCGCGGTTACGGTCGTAGTACGTGCCGATGTAGTTGGTCGCACGGGTGCGCGCGGAGGCCGCGAGCTCGTTCTGGAGCTTCAGGACGCCGGCGGGAGCCGAGATGGAGTTGAGCACCATGTCGTATGCCGCGGTGCCGGTCGCGCTGTGGACGACGTTGTTATTGGCATCGAGGTACACCTTGGGATAGTACTGGGACGGGATCGAGAAGTCGAAGTCCCAGCCGTAGAAGCGCTCGAATCGGCCTTCCTTGAGGTCGTCGTAGGCACGGTCGGACACGGGGACGGAGCCGGGCATGCCGATGAGGTTCGACAGGAGGTCGTCCTTGTAGGCCTTGTCGAGCAGGATGACGCGGTCCTCGTTGGGGATGAACAGGTTGGTCCAGGCGACGTCGATGGCGTTGAGCATCGGACGCACGTTCAGGCTATCCCACTCGATGGCCTTGATAGGCGCGAACTCGGGCGGGAAGCTCAGGCCCTCGTAGGGGCCGGGGGAGGCGATCCACTCGCCGTCGCAGTCGAACATGGCGCCCTCGGCGGCATGGGTCTGCACGAAGCGGCCGGAGATGTGGCCGTTGGCGATGGCGAAGAAGTTGTACTTGTCGATATGGGGGCCGAGGATCTCCTTGTCCCAGATCGCCTTCGCCTTGTTGATGGTCTCGGCGGTGGACATGTACGCCTCGCCGCCGGTGTAGGCGGAGGACTGCTTGTCGTCGCCGAAGTAGCCGATGTCGCCGCGGTACTGCTTCTCGTCGAAGACACGCCAGGCGATCGACTTGTGCTGGCCGGAGGTGAAGACTCGGCGGGTGAAGCGCACGGTCTGGAACGGGCCGTAGGCGCTGGCGCCCCAGCCGTCGCGGCCGTCGGCGTTGAAGTTGGCGTTGCTGCTGTAGTTCGCGAGGCCGTTCAGGCGGCGATCGTCGTAGTCGAAGATGCGGTCGGATACGAGGATGTCATCGTATGCGTACGCCTCCTCGTTGTTGGCGATGTTCACGCCCTTGCCGGTGAAGATGCCGATGGAATACCGGGCCGGCAGGAGGCGGTTGTCCTCGATAGCTGCCTTGTTCCAGATCATCGGCGAGATAGGCTGTGCCATGATGTCTCCTTTTCGTAGTAGCCTATTCACTTCGTCGCCGGATCGACAACATCATATCATACTCAGATTGCCATCAAGTCCTCGAATGATGTCATCGAATCGGGCGACATGTCGAATTCCCCTTCGGGGGGCATGGGCGACCCGGCGAGAGCTTCCATGCCCCCCTCGGGAGAGGAAGGGACCGCAGCGTTATCGGGAATTCCCTGCGGCATGGGAACTGGCGACCCGGCGACGGGTTCCTGCGCCAGCTGTTCCTGGGATTCGGGCGGCAGCGCCTGCTGGGTCGCGTCGATCTGACCCTGCATTCCATCGAGCTGCGCCTGCTGCTGATCGATCTGCGCCTGCATATCCGCCATCATGTTCTTCGCGATCTGCGTGGAGAGCGATTCGGCCAGGGTGTTCGAGATATCGGTATCGGAGAGCTCGAGCATGCGCATGGCAGCCGGCAGCAGAATATCGTTCTCGATGACGCGCCTGTTGTCATCCGACCATCCGTTGAGGTTCTGGATGAACGGCTGCACCATGGCGGTGAGGCGGTCGAGCTCCTGCTCCTCCTTCTTCTGGATGAGCGAGCCGGCGCGGACCTTGAACTCGAGCATGTCCGCTGAGAGCGCGTCGAAGTCGACGATGACCTTGTCCCCGTCGATGCAGTCGGCCGCGCCGATGTCGAACAGCCTGCGCCTCGTCTCCTCATCCACGGTCAGCCTGTGCTCTCCGTGCATGGAGTTGACGTACATCCGCAGCGCCTGGACCGCCCATTCCTGGACGAACGTCTCGACGCGCTTCTGGTACTGGTTGATGTTTACGGTCTTCTCCATGTTCTGCTGCTCGACGCCCGGCGCCGTCTTCGAGTAGCCCACGCCGGCATCCTTGGCGACCGTGCCGTCGGCGACGTTGAGGTTGCGCACCATCGCGGCGGCGACCGCCTCGCGCGTCGACGTCCAGTTCGAGAGGACGGCGTTGTCGATCTTGACGGGCTCGACCTTCACCTGGTTCGGGTTGTTGCCGAGGTTCCAGATCTTGCGGGGCTCGAATTTGTAGCTCGACGGGTTCGTCTCCCAGCCGGAGACCATGATCGGCGGCTCCATGGCGAGCAGCAGGTTCTTGTACGCGCTCGTCTGGAACAGGTCGTTGAACTGCTGGTCGGCCAGGAGGAACTCGACCTGGCTCACGCCGATCGGGAAATCGGCGTCGGGCTCGAGGACGAGGAAGTTCCAGGGGATCCCCTTCCTCGGATCGTAGTTAGGTACCTTGCGGAACTCGGCGTTGAGCGCCGGGAAGAACGTGACGAACTCGTCCGCGCCGCGCCTGTACTCGGTGACGAGCATGATGCTCTGCATGGAGGTCGAGCCCTTCATCTTGTCCGCCATGGGCTCGCTGCTGAAGTCCTTCGCGGTGAACATGTCCTCGTCGATGATGCATCGCACGACGTCCTCGTTGTACGTGCTGTCGACGATGTTGCCGTCGTCGTCGAGCAGGGCCAGGACATCGTCCTTGCTCATGTAGTGCCTATGGTAGACGACGGTCGGCCTGCATATATCCATGCAGTCGGGGTTGATGAAGACGTCCGACCACTGCTCGAGGCTGAACTTGATCCTGGCGTCGTCGTCGAAGTCGCGCTCGAACCCGGTCCTGACCGGTGCGAAGGCGTAGATGAACGACATCTTGAACGCCTTCGTGAGGTTCGACATCATGTCGATGCCGTCGATCTCGGAGGACATGACCTTGTTGTCGAAGATGTACTGGAGCAGGATATGCTCCCTGCTCGCATGGTCGTACTGCGTGGTGAGCTCGCCGTCCGGCACCCGCTGGATGGTGTTCGCGAGCACCTTCCTGAGGATGTACTGCGTGCTGCCCTCTGAGAAGTACTTGGTCTTCCCATGATGGTGCGACCAATCGTGGATCGACTTGTTCTTCGCCAGGAGGCCGTAGAGCTCGTGATGCTGCGTGCGCTGCATCATCTGCGTGCGTGCGGCGTCGTAGCGGGCATGCATCTTGACGATGTCCTTGGTTGCCAGCTTCGCCTTATCGATGTTCCAACGCTTCTCGGACATTGGTGGGCTCCTTACTGCTGCCTGCTGTACGATTTACGGCTGCCGGCCGTGTAGAAGCCGGGGTTGAGATAGGTCCTCTGCGGCGAGTACGGCTGCCTGGTGGACATGCCGGACGGCCTGCTAGAGTATACCTGATGCGGCGTGCTGTAGATGTGCGGCGTATAGGAGCTGCCTCCGCCGCCGCCCCCGCCGCCTCTGCTGTACTTGCCGCTGTAATGATAGTCGTCGCCGGCGCCGCCGCCGTCTCCGGCTCCGCCGCCATTCGAGTTCGGATCGCCGTCGGCATCGGATTTGCCGTTCTCATCCGGCATCGCAGACGGGATCCCGAGGAGCTCGGAGATGGCCTCGGGCGAAAGATCGTTGATCCATTCCGGCCAGGTTTCCATGAAGACGCGCCACGGACGCTCGTTGATCGTCGGGTTCCCAAGCCTGTCGATGTTGAGGCGCTCGTCAGATTTCGGGGCGGCGTTGTTTCCCTGGCCGCCCCAGTAAACCTCCTGCATGTTCTTGTACTGGTAGCCGGGCCTTGCGATCCCGTTGGTGTTGAGGTCGGCGGCATTGTCGTACATGGCGCCGACATCGTTGACGGGGTTCCCCTCCTCATCAAGCACCAGCCAGCCGGGAAGCGTCTCGAAGTTGTAGCCCTTTCCCACAGTGCGCGGGCTGGAGGCCGGCAGAAGGGAGGGGCTGTTGCCGTACCAATAGCTCTCGGCATGGGCTGCTGGATCCGGGCCGAGCGTATCGAGCCAGGTCATGGGATTTCCCCGGCTGTCGACATATCTGGTCTCGCGGTCCGATTCCTGCCTGACGTACCGCGGCAGGGCCCAGGGGATCTCATCGCTTTGGAAGTAGTTGTAGACGAGGTTCTTCCAATGGTTCAGCTCGTTATAGTAATCATCCCATACCTTGTCGTATTCCTCATCCGGAAGGTATCCGTAGCTGAGCCTTTCCTCGCGCGTCTCGCGGGCCACGTTCATCATATGGTAGCAGTAGTTGATCGCGTTGACCCTGGCATCCGGATTGATGACGAAGCCGGCAAGCGCAGCCTGGGTCGGATTCTCGAAGTTCTCATCGAGATACTGGCATAGGACCTCTGCGCGAGCATACAGCTCCTGCTGCCTCGCCTCCTGCTCGATCGGGAGATCGGATGTGGCGGGATCGAGGTCGAGATAGAACCTGTTGTACATCGCCTGGACATAGGGGTCGACCATCGTATCCAACGGCTGCTCCGTGTAGAAGTACCCGGTTACGTCGTCGTGCCCCCATTTGTAGACGAGGTCGTAGAATGCCGCCTGCAGGACGTTGGACTGGGCGGAGCGCCTGCGCATATACTCCCTGTAGCTGCCGGTCTGCCTCGTCTTGTTCCCCTCGACAGCCTCGTCCATCGAGTACTTGCTGCCGTTCCCGGCATCGTATACCTTGGATGCGGTATGGGCGTCGTTGTCGCCGCGCCAAATCGAATCGCGGGTCCAGGGCAGGAGTTCGCCGATAAGCGCGGGCGTCGCATCCCCGACGAGCTTCCAGCACATCTGCTCCAGCGTCGTCGTCAGCCATTCGTTGTGGTCGCGGTCGTAGGCCTTGACGTTGAGGCCGAACAATGCATCGACCTCCTCGTCGAAGTTGTTGAAGAGATCGATGGCGTCGAACACGGTCGTGCCCATGTTGAGGTTCGCCATCGCGTTGATGAACACGTTCGTCGCCTCGGTCGACGATCCCCCGCTCATCATGATCGCCATGGCCGTTCCGAGGGGCAGGCCGATACCGGACAGGTCGTCCATCCACCAAGCCCATTTGAGCGGGGTTGCATGCTCCCCCTCGCCGATGATCCACTCCGACCACGTGTATCTATCCCTGTCGTCGGGGGGTCTATGCAGGCCGCCGAGCGCCATAAGCGCGCCGGCGTACACGCAGCCGATCGCCAGCTTCTCGCTGAACATGATCGTATCGTATAGGAGGTTCTTCATCAGGCCCTCCCTGAGGGACAGCGTCCCTCCCATTTGATGCGCGAGCGCCGTGTTGCCGGCATGGAAGTCGGCGGGGCTGGTGATGCCCCGTGCGATGAGATAGCTCACCGTGTTCGAGAACGGCACGAAGGTCTGGTAGAACTTGTTGATGCCGTATTCGGGGAACCTGTCGAAGGTGGATCTGATGAGGAACGACGTGATGCCGTTCTTCGCCATGAGCATCCGGACGCCATGCTCGATCGGCGACTTCCTGCCGAGCGTGGTGTTGCCGAGGGTCATGAACGCTTCCCATCCGGCATCCGTTTGCATGATCGAAGAGAAGAGCTCTTGCGCGCCTCCGCGGACAGCCCATCCCTCGACCTGCTTGTTGGTGAACGCCTCGCGTTTCGGACCGGATTCCGCGGCCCTGCCGTCATCGGCCTGGTTCTCGAGGCGCCTGTTATGCGCGGCGGACCGCCCCATCTCGGCCATCGCAAGCTTGATGAGCATGCCGGCGTTCTTGCGGTTCTCGATCCCGAACGGATTGTTTCCGAGCATCACGTTCTCGATAGCGAACTGGACGTTCGACAGGAACGCCGCCTCTTGGCCTGGCTTGACTCCGAAAAGCCGGTGCTCCTTCTCGGAGAGCTCGCCTGTCACGCCGATCTCGCGCAGGAACGTGGCAAGGTCCGCCATGGTCAGCTTGAACCGCTTGGCGCCCTTGTTGTCGATGGCCGCGAAGAATGCGTCGACCATATCCTTGCCGCCGAGCCTGTAAAGCGAATCGAGAACGCGGAAGCACTCGGCTCCCGTATCCGTCTCGGCGGTACGCTTGAGGTCGTCGGTATACGCATAGTCCTCGACGAGGTCGGGATCCATGAACTTGAACATCGCATCCGATACGTATGTGGCGGCATCCTGCATGAGGCCGCCGACGAAGCTCTCGGGGACAGAGGATATGATGATCCCGAGCCTTTCGGCTCTTGCCGCCATCGTAAGCCGGCTGAAGGCGAATACCTTGTCCTCGAGGTTCGTGCGCCTTCTGCCGGATCTTGCATCTATCCGGCCATCGGCGGTCCGAGTCTCGTCCGTCTTGCGATACTGGTGGTTGATCCTTGCAAGGGACTCCTTTGCCTGGCGGCGCTTCACCTCGTTCGCCGCGGCGATGTCCGGATCCCCCTCCATCTCCTGCTCCATTCGGAGCATCATGAGGCTTTGCATAGTGCTGGCCTCCGGGATGCCGAATTTCTCCGGATCCCTGTTATCGATCGACATGACCGCGCGCATCATGGACTCGATGGCCTTCAGCTGGTAGAGCGGCTCGCTCCCCTGCGCGGCCTCCTTGCATAGGATCTCATAGGTAGCGGGGGATCGGTTGCCGTCGGCGTCGACCGATCCGTACAACCAGGCATCGCGTGCCTTGCGGTACATGTCCGCCGCGCTCGTGCCGTGCAATGCCGAACGGGGGCTCTCGGAGAGCCGTTTGAAAAGGCCGGCCGGCATATATCCGATGGGATAGCATTTGGTCCCGCCGACGAGCACGAACTTCGAGCTATCGGAATCTCGCACGCCTTCGATATACGGGCCGTCGACGATCGCGAACGGATGACCGTATAGGTCCTGCGACTTCTTGATATCCCTGCACAGCTCGAACAGCTGATCGGCTGTCAGCGTGGCTTTGTCCGCATCTTTCTTCGTGACCTTCTTGTTGATATCGACGCCGTAGCCGGCTCTGAGCTCGATAAGCTCGAGGATGTCTCCGGTCGAGCATCCGCCATAGAGGTTTCGAAGCGTTGCGATCGCATCGGACACCTTGGGAATATCGTCATAGGTCTTCCTGGCATAGGTGACCGTCTTTCCGGAAGCCGTCTTCTCCTTCCTCAATTCGATACGCTCGCCTTCGATATGTATGAGAGACGGGTTGATGAGCCTCTCGATCGTAAGGTTGGTGACATCGCGTACCTGCCTGTCGTGGAGGAGCTCGTCGTCGCCGTATCTGGCGAAAGCATCCTCGCCGTCGATCGCGACACCGCTCTCATCCTTCCGGACACGCGACTCGACGATGCTCTTCGCAGACTCATAGGCCGACTTCGTCCTATCCCTCATGTTCTTCATGAGGATATCGGCGATCTTCGATATCGGGTTCTTGCCGGAGACGGCGGTCCATCCCCAGATGGTGCCTTCGTCTAGATTCCGATATCCTCGCTTGTTCTCTGCGTTCTGATCTTTGCCTTTGTCCTCCGACTGCTGGTCGGTGGCCTTCCTGGCGTCGATCACTTCCTGGGGATCGGGCATCTGATCGTTCGTCTGGACGACTTCCCCGGTCTCGAGGTCTATAAAGCCCGTCGAGTTGAGCTCGTCGGACGCCGGAGGCTCGATGACCGGCTTGCTTATATCGTCAACCTCATCCGAAGCGACCTCTTCGACCCTGTTGGCAGGCGTGATAATCTGGGCTTTCAGCTTCTTCGCCCTGCTTGCTCCGATATGGAGCGTATCCATCAGCTTTTTGAGGCTTATATCGGGGTTCTCGTTGAGGATGCGGCGCATCTCCTCCAAGATATCCTGATCGCTTCTCCGGCCTTGCTTGGTCCGGGCGCTCTCTCTGCCGGTTCCTTGGTTCTCCGAACCACTGACCTCTTGCTGCGTAGCAGGGGCCTGAAGGCCTGTGATCTGGCTGAGGTCGACCATCGGTCCGGTAGCTGGCGCTTCGTCGGTATCGAGGGCGTTCGAGGCTTCGGACGCCGGAACGACGTCTTCTTGCCTGACATCGGGTACCAAGGCTGCCGGAGCTGCTTGAGTTGCCGGAGCTGCCGGAGCTTTCTGGCCGGTTTGCCGGTTTGTCGGGTTCAGTGCAGGCAGCCCAAGCATCGCCCGGAAAGCATCGGCATCGATATCGTCTATGAAATCCCTAGAGCCGGCCTCCGGATTGTATGCGAGATTCTGTCCGGCGAGGGGGACGGAATATTGCTCTTGTTCTTCTTCTTCCTCATCAAGCGCGCGGGCCCTTTCAGCCTCGCGGGCTTTGTTGGCTTCTTCGGCTTTACGGGTTTCCCCGGTTTTACTTTCTGCTGGCTTTACCTCGGGCGAGATATCAACCGGCTTCACGCCGGTCATCGTGGTCGAGGAGGCTAGCGGATCTGCGCTCTCCTTGATGTTCGGATCGAGCTCTGGCCTGACCTCGATTTTCTTGCTCATCATGCCTCCTCGTCGGACGCAGGCGTGTCGCTATGCTCGTCGTCCCAGCTGATCGCATTCGCACCATATGGTCTACGGCCTTGATCGCTGGTCGCCCAACGACGGCGCTGCTTTTCGATACGCTCATTATATCTCACGCCGGCCAGCCCCATCGTGTTCGTCGCATCCAGGAATATCGATGCGCCATCGATGTTCGGCCTCGAGAATCCGGAGAAGTCCTCACCGAAGAACGGCTGGCCGATGTACACGGTCGTCCAGATATACGCTGTCTTCCCGCTGTACAGGCCCTGCTTGTTCCCGCTGTTCTTGAACGGAGCCTTCATCTGGAGGACGCCGCGATCGTACCCATGCGCCAACCCGCCGTTGTCCTTGGCGAGCCTGAACCAGTAATTCTCGCCCTCGTCGTCGATGCCGTTCGGGCAATGCTTCGGATCGCATGAGTGCATGAACTTCAGGAGGCCGTCCTCGTAGTTGAGCCCCGGCTCGAACATCGCTTCGAATTCCCAGAATATCCCGGTCTTATGCTTGACCCCGTTGTCGTCGGTGAAGACGTTTGCCAGGTAATCGCTCGGGTTGCCGCCGTCGGCAAGGATCTTCTGGCATTCGTAGTTCAAGAACAGGTTGACATCCATGTTGCTCGAGAAGCGCAGCGGATGTTCCCAGCCGAGCAAGCGCTTCCATTCCGAGGCAGGGATCGGCTCTTTTTTGAGACGCTCCTTGATCTCCGGGTTATCGGGGAAAGCCTCGGCACTCTCGGCGAAGTTGAAACCATGAAGCCGCAGGAGCGTTATGGCTGAGACCATCGTCTTCACGCGCCTGTCGGTGCCGGTTCGGCGTCCGCTGATCGATTCCTTTGCGATGTACGCGCTTACCATGGTGCCGTCGAGGAAGCGCCTCGCCTCTTCGAGGACGTCTCCGAAGTTGACGATGCCCTTATCGGCAGCTCCGGAGGGGCTGTGGATCTTGGCCGAATGGCCCTTAAGCGGCGTGATGTTGGTCCAGTCGGCGACGAACCAGGCCCTGTCTCCCGGCTCATGATCCCTGCCGCTCGACTCGTTCCCTATCTGGTCGATGGTGTACTTTGCCGGCACGCCCTTCTTCACGCCGTCGAGCTGGAACGGGATGATCGGGGCGTAGACCTCGAAGGATGCGGGCTCGTTGTTCTCGCTGCCCTTTGCCTTGAGATACTTATGGGTCACCACGATCTTCGCCCATGCGACGATATCGCCTGGGTTCAGCTCGGTATCGATCATGAAACCGCTGTTGTTCGACTTGTCGATGTTGTCGATATACCTGTCGATGGCATCGTCGACGTCTTTCTTCCTCTGCCTGAATGCGTCCCTGTTGCTGGTAGGGATTCCGTAATCGATGTTCAGGACCTTCCCGTGCGCGATCATGTTTGCGATTGTGCGCCCGTCTGTGAACGAGGTTTCGAAAGTGCAGTCCTTGAACCTTTCATCCTGGTATACGTTCGGGAACAGGGAATCGCTTGTGATGCGCCTGCTCCCGTTATCGATAACGCGTATCTTATCGGCGAAGTACCTCAGGATCTTTACCATGGAGTCGCCAAGCCAGAACTCGTTGATCGGGTCCTCGACGAAGGCGGCATACGAATCGTCTGGCGCCTGGAACGTATTGAAGCGCTTTCCGCGGCTCGGCTCTGCCTCGCATCCGTTCAGAAGGATATCGAAGAACGGTATCATCATGTCGCCGGAATCGCTGCACGTGACCATATCGTCAAGCCACTTCTTCGGGATCAGGTTCGTATGCGCACGGCTTACGATCACGGTGTTCCCGAGCTCGTATGCGGTGTTGAAGACGTCTGCGACCTGGGCTGCCGTGACGTTGCCATCACCGATCACGATGGCATTCGCAAAGCCAGGAGCCTTCTCGACGCCGTATTCGTTCTTCGTCGTACCCTCTACCGGAGCCGTCGAGCCTATGAACCTGGTAACGGTATATCCGCGCATGATATTGGCGCGATCGAGCACCGACGGGTTCTTCCTGTCGCCGGTTCCGATACCGGGGGTCGCTCGGGCGACCTTGTCGAGCTTGCGGGCATAGTCCTCGGGCAGCATATCGAGCTTCGAATTCTTGAGGATGTCGTCGAGAAGATTGTAGTTGCGCTCGAATACGGACATCTTCGTCCTGATGCCGTTGACGGAGCCGGCCTTGCCCTTCGGAGCGAAATCATCCAGCGCACTGGAGGCATCCATGAGCTCGCGGCCGACTGCCGTCTCGCTTGTATCGGAGACGATCTTATGGATGGCCTCCCGGAACTCCTTGTCGGTCATGTTGTCCGAATCAGCTCCGATCCGGTAACGCGCTGCAGACAGGACCATCTCGAGGGATCTGAGGTACAGCTCGCCGTCATCTCCGATGAACAGCATGAGGTCGGCCAGGCACATGTAGTTCGATAGGGTCATATCGTCGTACCCGAGCTCGGAGTTCTCATCGAGCATCATCTTAGCCAATACAAGCTCTGCTTGGCGGAGCCCGTACTCGTCGATCGTGCCATCCGCAGCAACGCTTCTGTCGCGGGCGATGGATCTGAGCTGATCGCGCAGCTCGATGAAATCGACGTTCCTCTCAACACCATCCTGGACGACCTTCCGGTATTTCCCGCGCATCTTGATGATGGAGTCCTTCCCATCGAGGCCGGCTTTCTTTGCCTGGAGGTTGAACGTCTCTGCGCCGTTCGAGCGCTTGCTCATAAGATCTGCGTTGAGCGACGGGATGGGCTTGCCGTTGTTGTCGATCGATTTATCTTTGACGGTATATCCCTCGGGAACCATGACGACGATCTCATCGAGCCCCTGGGAAAGGGCCGCCTCCTGGAGATCCCTGTACTCGGTCGAGCTGCCGTTGGCGCCGATGATCTCGATCAGCAATCCGTTCTCATCATACTGGACGAGAACGGGGGATCCGTTCGCGTTCACAAGGTTCGTCCAGCATCCGACCCACTTCTCATCGACATCGCCTTGGACCGCCTGAAGGTCGGCGAACCTATCCGACCATTGCATGTTGCTCGCCCAAACGCTCAGATCGAAGGTCTCACGGCCTTCGACACCGGTCGATGTGGCGGTTTTGGCTCCTCCGAGCTCTTGGCAGATATCCCAGAATGCGGCGACGGATACCGCATCCGGGCCGAACTTGATACCGGCTGGCTTCTCTACCGGGGCGAGGAAAACCTCATGGCCCTTAACTTTCGGAACGTTGCGTTGGACCTCCTCTATATAATGCGCGAGGTTCTTGTATACGACGAGATAGGTGAACATGGCATTCTGGGCGATCTCGCTATTGTCATGCCCGCCGGTAGCCTCATAGACAGGAAGCCCGAGCTTTTTCAGGAATCTGTCATAATCCGACATCAGGGCCAGATTGACCGATCTCTCGGTGATGCCGAGCTCTGACAGGATCTGCCTTGCAGCATGGTCGGAATCGCAGACATCGCCCATCATGGCATATTTGTAGATCAGCTTGGCGACGTAATCCTCCGTCCTCTCGAAGCGCTGCCTATGCTTCCTGGCGACGATTCCCTTAGCCGGCATCGACATCGCAATGAGCGCGGCATATACCGGATGATCGCGCATGAGGTATTTGACATGCTCGATCGGATCGCTGTCAGATCGGAAGTTCCTGATCGTCTGCGCTGTCGACAACCTTGCCCCGAGGTATCCGCCGCCATCGGAGTTCGAGAGGGCGCATGCGTTGTGCTTCCTAATCGCAGATGCGATCCGCGGCTCCAAGCGCAGGAACTGCCAGATATCCTGCTCGGTACCCGTAGAATGACGGCCGAGCGCGGATGTAAGAAGCGCATCCCTTGTAAGGGTTGCATACTGCCCATATTGGTTGTACACGGTCAACGAGGCGTTGCCGTCTCGAAGAAGGTGGATGATGTCGTGCACGTCTATGGTTCTCGTGCCCGTGATGCCGAGGAGCCGGTCATCGCAGCGGGTCACGTCGTTCATGAATCCGCCGTTCCACTGGCTCGACAGGGCGTTGTAGATGAGGTTGGCCCACGGATGCGACTGGCCCTTCTCGGTGTCGTTGTAGGTCTTGTCGAACGAGGCCATGACCGCGTCGGCATACATGCCGGAATCGATCGCTACGAGATCCCAAGGGCAGTCATCGAGGTGCTCCAATGTCTGCACAAGGCTGCCGGGGACATCTCCCCAATACTTATAGGCGTTGTCGATATTCTCCTGGAGCTTCTCCTGGTTGGTCTTCGCCCACTTGTTGAAGCTCTTGTCGAAGTCCCTTGCAACCGTCAGAACGCCCTTCTTATCGGCGGGGTTCATGCTGTATGCAGCCGAGTTCCCGATGTCGAGCTGGAATCCGACGGACCATGCCTTGAAATTCGGATCGTTCTCCCAGAATCTGACGACGTCGGCGATGATGCCCCACTTCGTCTCGCGGTCCATCTCGAGATCCTCGATAACCGATAGGAGGGTTTCGTGGCCGCCCATATCATGCCAGAAGGCCGGAGCCTGCGTGTACTTCGGATCCCATTCGTAGGACCTGAGCGGAGATCGCTGCAGCGGCCATTTGCCGGAGGTGCGCTTCGCCTGGAACACGGAGACCATACCGGGGGTCGCCTCGGCCTGCAGCTCCTTGATGATGCCGCGCCAGGCCTCCGATGAGGAGGACAGGTCGCGCAAGGCGAATTCGATCCTCTGCTCATAATCATGCAGGGTGTCTGAGTTCGCCTTACCCGTCTCGATCATCTTCTGGAGCGAGTCGTGAAGGGCCATGACCTCGGACATCCTGTACTCATAGACCATCGATGTCCAGATACCGCCGAGCTTCTCAAGATCATCGGCGTTGTTGACAAGCGCCATCCCGAGCTTCGATTGCAGGAATCCGTAGGCCGTGTCCATGCCGAAGTACTTGAACATGTCGGGACCGAGATGCGACAGGACCTCGACGATATCGTTGATCCACTCCATCTGGTCCTTCGTCTCGAGGCGCGTCAGCTTGTTGTCCTTTGCTTTCTGGGCAGCCTCGATGACATCCCGTTTCCAATCGTCGAGATTCTCATATTCCGCAGCGTTGAACACCGGGATCCCGCGCGACTTCGCAATGCGGATCGACTGATCGGTCACCTGCGATTTGCCTTCATGCGTTGGAGCCCAGTATGCCAGGAACGCGCTATCGGGTTCCGATCCGCGTCCGCATACCTGGAAGTAGCTCCTCGCATGGATCTTCCTCGTCGAGTCCTTTAGCCTGCCGACAGCCGGATGGTACTTGTCGACGGACATCTGCGCGCGCCGCTGATCGTCGCCGCTGGTGTTGTCGTACGTGATCAGCTTCCCGAAGGCCCGGGTCTCCTTGTTGTAGCTCGCCCACGGGACATAGATATCGATCTTCTGGTTCGCGCCGCGCTCGAACGCCTGGTCTGCGCCCGTGGTATGGCCGCTTCGCGCCGTCCAGCCATCGTTCGACAGCGTCGCAGCGACCTCTTCCATCGCCTGCAGCACATCGGCCGGGGTCTCTTGCGATCCAATGGCCGTGTAATATTTAGGAGTGAGCACGGTACCCTGCAAGGCCAACCTGTTGATATCGGATAGCAGCTGCCCGACGCGTCCGATCACCGTATTGTTCTTGTCGACGGCCCTCTGCTTGTTTATCTTCGCAGCCTTCGCGAGCTCCTCGTCGTTCAGGTCCCTCGTGTTCACGGGCCCGACGCCGAACATCTGGGTGTTGTACGTCGACGCCTGGCCGGTGCCCTTGTCGGCAACCGCCATAAGCATGCAGAACATGACGTCGGTATCGTTCATCTGGTGGCCGTTGACCTTCATGTTCTGGAGGCCGAGGTCGAGGTCGATCTCAGTTTTGATCCAAGGCCCTATGTTCTTGTACGAGCCGTCGATGAGGCGGTTGTCATGCGCGTACTGCCTCATGCTGTAGGTGATGTACCTGCCGTCTATCCACCTGGTGGCCATCTCCTGGTTGGTTTCCTTATCGACCTTATAGCTCCACTGGAACTTATGGTTGATAAGGCTGGACTTCTTGCCGGCACCCCTCCAGCTGCTGTCTATGTATCCCGGGGCCATGATGCGGCTATCGACGAGGGGCTGGAACATCCTCCCGACCGTGTAGGCCCCATAGATGGACATGAGCGGTTCCGACAGATCGGAGAAGTTTGGGTATTTCTGCTTCTCGTCGAAGACGATCTGCGAGACGCTATCCCTGACCGAATCCTCCGCTATCTGACCGGTGGTGAGCGAGACGAGGTTGGACATGTTGATCATCGCAGCCTCGCTGTTGTACACATGGTAGAAGTTGATGAGGAACCCGAGGAAGTTGCCCTTGTACTTCTTATCGGTGGGGAAACCGACCTTCTTGATGACGCGGGCCTTCATGACGTCGCTGTAATACTGGGAATGGCCGGCCTTCTTGATCTCCTTCTGCATCGCCTCGGATTCGGCCCACTTGAGAAGGGCCTCATGCATGAGGTTCAGGTGCTCCTCGTTGTTGGGGTCCAGCACGTATTCGCCGGTGGCATCGTCGATAACCCAGAAATCTCCTCCGACCCTGAGCCTCGAATCGAGCTTGAACATCTTGCCGACATCTGCCGTGAATCGAAACGATGGGTTCTTCCCCTTGACATGCCCGATGAAGCTGTTCAGCATCACCCTGAGTTCCTGCGCGTTGTTCGGCGCTTTGTTCTGGACATACTCGCGGGCGACATCGTAGAGGATACGGTCATCATACGTGCGGATGGCCGGAAGCGACTCATCGTCGATCAAGCTCGAATCGTCCAATCCAACGAACACGCGATCAAGGGCAAGCTGCTTCATCGTGGATGCGACGGATTCTACGATATAGGCGGCGAGCTTGTTCCTGGCCCTCCGATCGCGGGGATGCTTCGTACCGGCGACATCGGCTGCGACCTTGAACAGGTTCCTCCAGGCCGCGTCCATGGCGGGGTCCCCGCCGTAATAGGACTCCCCGAGCTCGATGATGGCATCGATAAGCGCATCGATGCCATCGGCATCGCCGATCCCGCTTACCGATGAGAGCATCTCTAGGCGCACGAACTTACGTACGGGCATATCCTTGCTGTCTATAAGCGGGACGACGCTGAGCCAATCGGTTTTCAGGGTCAGCTGCCCATCGGTTCCTATGAGGAGCTCCATGGGATCCTTGACATATTTCGCAACCGCAGGATCGATGGAGATGCTCATATCGTCGCCGTCGAAGTCCGCCGTGTACATCGGCGCCACGATCGGATGCAGGAAGATTCCCCGCGCCTGGTCGGCCATGACGCGCAGGATCCTGCACTGCTGATCGGGGCCGGCGTTATGCGGCGGCTTGAACGTCGCGACGAATATATCGTGTTCGCGGAAGAACCTGACGATCTCCGGCAACGACCAGCTTCCGATGTTCTCTATCTCGCTGCTCAGCTCGGGGTTGTCCTTCAGATCGACGTTCTCCCTTATCAGCTGTTTGAGCATCGTCGGATTCTGGGCGATGATGTCCAGGATCTCCTGATAGCCGACACCGATCTCGCGCACGCCGATCGTCGGAAGGCTTTCGACCTTCTCCCAGATTCGCCGGCCTCGTCCGGAATTCGAGAAGCTGCTCTTCTGAGCCTCCTTCTCGGCATCGGTGATGTTCTTGGCACGGCGCGCCGATGGGCGCGGAGCGGCCTTCTTGTTTGTCGAGCTGAAGATCCTCTTCGCGAAGTTGTAGGCGGGGGTGTCCTTGTACAGATCCTCGAAGGTCCTGAACATCCCGCCTGACCTGTATGCGGACCCGACCCTGTTGTAGAACGTGTTGGAGATGTCGCTATATGCGAGATCGCGTCGAAGATCGTCGGCAGTTGCAGGCGCCTCGGCAGCCTCGGCGGCCTCGGCCTGCTGGCCTGGCTCGAGCTCGTTGGCCGAGGCATCGCTCGGCGCCTCGGCTTCAGCGCCCGCCAGGTCGGGAGATGGCTGGTCGGCGATGTCGAGGACCTGATCGTCGCTCAGATTATCGTATGCAGCGATCGTCTGATCGACGATCTCGCTGCGGGGCGACCTCGAGATCGGCCTGAGGTTCTGATGCCTCGCCTCGGACGTGGCATAGACATCTGTCACGGGAACGGCCGCTACGGTCGAAGCCGTTGCCGGCTGGGTCTGCTCGGCCACCTGCACGGACGGCTGGGTCTGCTCGGCCGTGCCGGTAGCAGCCGGCTTGGCTCCAAGCATGGACCCTACCTCCGCCTCGATCTCCGATAGGCGGTTCGGCCTCTCTTCCGGCTGGACGCCGGTTTCCTCGATCTTCTTCGGAGCGACCCCGGTTTGCGTTTCGGTTAGGCTATCAGGTGCAACCAAAGGTTGCGCTTTTACGTTCTCGCCGACCTCGATGCCGTTGATGATCATATAGCCGACCTTCCACTACATGCCCGAAGGTGCGCTGTCGGGCATTCTGACATATCTCACGTTATCGTCTTCTTCTTCCGCCTCTGCATAATCCTCAGGGCGTCCATTTGCCAGGTTATCATAAGCGCGGGCCTCCGCCTCGACATCTGCGAGGCTCACCGGCTTGACATGCGAAGAAGGCATCGCATCGTTGCGCGCGGCGCCGTTCCTTGCAGCGCCGACCATGTTCGCGACCGTCGGCCCGCCTCCCATGACGCCGCTGACGGCCACGCCGCCGAAGAAGGCGTTTGCGGCATCTGCGGGATTGAGCGCGTTCCTGAACCTATCGATAGCGGGCGTATCGGCTTCTCTGATCTCGCGCCCGGTGACATCGTACATCGGTTCGCCGCTCTGGTTATATACAGGCGATCGATACATACTGCTCGGACCATAGGTCGAGAACTCGTCGAAGTAGTTTCCGATGATCTCCTCGACGCCCTCGCCGGCAGCACCTGCCAGAGCATTCGCAAGCACGCGTCCCGGGGTCGGATTCTCGCCGAGGACGGGATACAGCCCGGCCCTTGTCAAGGCGTTCTCAAGGGGGCTGCTTCCGATGTTGCCTGCGATGTTCTCGGTAACCGGCACCAAAGCCGTCCCGAGGGTGTTCGACAATATCGATTCCGCGCTCTTGTAGGCATCGACGTTGCCATCCCTATCGACGACACCGTATCGAAGGTTGCCCTGGTCGTCATAGTACCCGGCGTTGAGCTTGTATGAATGGGTGTAGGGGTTGTATGCTCCTGCATTCACACCGCGGGCCGCCATAAGGGCGTTGGAACCGGAGGTGAGATACGGCTGAAGGATCTCGAACGAGATGGGGATCGAGCCGGCCGTCCAATCGATCGCGTTCCTGAGCGCGTTGCCGCCACCGAAGAACCCCTCGTTATAGCCCTCGTCCGAGAACAGCTCCTGCTGCTGGAGCCGCTTCGGGATGTTAGCCCCGAAGGGCATGAACCCATATTCGATATCGTCATCGCCGGCGTTCTCGGGGTTATCGGAGGGCTCCTCATCATAGTACAGCCTGCTGACATCCATATACGGGATCGTCGTCCCATCGCCCATGATAAGATCCGGGATATATTGGACGCCGGCGTAGTACAGCGGCGATATGCCGGAGCTTTCGGCGGACTCCCGTATCATATCCATGTCGTTGAGGACCGACAGGTCATCGGGAAGCCAGCCATGCGCATTGTCGGCGGATACCATGCTCGTGGGAAGGACGATGTTGCCCTCCGAGTCGGTGAGCGAGGACATCATCTCCACGGGGACCGCAATGGTCCCGCCATCCGTGAACGTCAGATACAGGCTCTCGTCATCATAGGATGCTCCGGTGAGCATTCCGTGCGCATATGCAAGGTCTCCAGCGCCATCCGGGATCGCATACTCTCGGATGGTCGGCGTCACGCCGGTCATATCATCCGGTTCCGATAGGAAGCCATAGGGATCCATGTGATCCGATCTCGACAGCTGGCTTATATATGCCGATGCGCGGTTTTCGAAGTCAGGGCCGTTGATGGTCCTGCGATCCGGGCCATACGTTATCGTATAGTCCGGCGTGATGATGTCCCTCAAATATGACGAGGACGTGGCCATGCGGCCGGGAGAGGTGACGACGTTCTCAACCGCCATCTTCCAAGCTGCCTCATTGCTCGGGGTGAACGGGACGAACCCGTTGTAGAGCATCTCGTACCGCTTGTTGTAGATTCCGTCCGGTATGATCTCGTTCACGGGGAGGCCGCCCATGCCGGCGTCGACATAGTTCTTGTACTGGGTTCCGGTCATGAAGTTCGACGTCATGTGCTCGTAGTCGTATGAGCTTCCATCGTCGAGCACGGTAAACGTCGTCTCAGGCAGTTCGCCGGCCGTATCGACCAGATGGTCGGCAAGGTTCGTATTGAGATCCGACAGGTTGTATCTTGCGTTCTCCCGCTCGCTTGCATGAAGGCCGTTGCCAGCCGCTTTGGTGACATCATCGAACCAGCCCAGGACACCGGGAACGGACTCCGTAAGCCATCTCCAACCGCGTCCGATATCGTTTCCAAGTGTAAGCCACTTGTCACCGCGCTCCTGCATCGCGGCAAGCGTCGTATCAGGTGCGCCATGTTCGATGGCGTAATCGATATACGCCCTGTTCATGTCGGTATCGCCGACATAGCCAAGCTGCGGATCCAGCGAGGCGAGCGGGCTCGGCAGATCGCCCGACTTTGCCAAACCGCGGTAGTCGATGTTCGGATCATAGCCGCTGAACGACAGGGGATCGATCGGCTGCGGGGCGTTCAAAGGCTCGGGCAGATCCGGTCTTTGAGACGCCGGCGAGGCGATCGAACCTTGCTGGAGGTCGCGGCCCAGATCAACTTCCGGAATCGATCCTGGGGAGCCTGACATCCTATACTGCGGATCGTTCATCGGGGCATTCGACAGGTCGTCCGTATCGTCAGCCTGGACTGATCCGTAATCGCGTACTTCCTTTACGGTTTCCGGGGCGACGTACTCGGGGATCACCCCCGTATACTCGGCCCTATCCTCGGTTTCAGGCCAGCTTAGATCCGTCGGATCGATCTCGAGGCCGGACCCCCGCACGCCGCGGAGCCTCCGCTGGCCCTGCGGGGTGCTGTCGGGCGCCCAGATGCTCCGGTCCGTCAGATTGCCATGCAGGCCATCATTCGAGAGCAGGTACTCCGGGTCGTTCATCCGGGCGGGCTTCTTCGGCGCCGTATCGGCTACGAGCATGTTGCCGACCATCGAGCGCACCGTGCCGGGCTCGCGGCGGAGGCCGTTGACGCCGGCTATCCTTCGGGAAGCGGAGCTCGTCACACGCTCGGTCAGCGCGTTGCGGAGATCATTCCCAGCCTCATCGTCGATTCGCCCTTTGAGGCTGGTAACTTCGTCGGGGACGACGACCTCATCATGTCCGGCATTCGATTGCCGTGGTGGCAGCATGGGCACTTCGGTCTCCTCCAATGCCGTCGGGTATATCCCCACGATTATAGCATTGGAGCAGCGCCGCTACAGCCGCATGGATTCAGCTTCCATCGGACATCCCATCGTACAGGCGCGCCTTCTGCACGAGCCCGAGGATGCCGGACTCGAGCTCGCTGTACGGATCATCGCAGACGAGCCGGCTGAACGGGATCCCGAGCGCGGCTGCTGCGGCCGATGCGGTCTCGATGTTCGGGAGGCGCTTGCCATGCTCGTACATGCTCAGGCACGCCGGCGACACCCCGATCCTGGCAGCGAGGTCCCTTTGGGTGATGCCCGCCTGCCGGCGCGCGGCCCTCAGACGGCTCCCGAACGATTGGCGGAACGTCATTCGGCATCACCAGCCAGCCGCAGCTTGGCGGCGTACTCAGCGATGGCTTCCTCGTATGTCGGATGCATACTCGGTATCTGCGAGTCGATTATCTTCTCTGCGAACTCCCGCAGCACGTTCTCGACAGTGGTGACATGGTGACGCTTGGTGCTCGCAACGGTCCAGTCGGCGCAGTCCTCGCCATCCTCGACGTAGAAGAACACACCGTCGCCGATGCCGATGACCTCGGCGGTGGAGCCGTCGAACCATTCCATCGTGTCGCCGATGCGGATAGGCACGCCGTCATCATCCACGGGAAGCTTGACCCACTGGCTTTTGTCCAGCGCGATGGGGACCGACTCCACGCCAGCCGCGTACCGCTCCTCGCACTCCTCGCGGTGCCGCTCGTCTATGCGGTCGGCGATGGCGGTCAGGCAATCCGCCTGCGGTGCCGTGTAGGCGTGGCGGCCAAAGCCCCGCGCTTCCTTCCTCAGCTCGTCCGTGATGCTCATTCGTCCCCTCCCATTCGTTCGTCCATCGTTCGTTCACCCTTGTGGTTCAGCTTGCGCTCGATGCGCTCCAGCCTCGCGTCGATCTCGTCGAGCCTCATCGCAACGCCATCGGCAAACCCGTCGAGCCTGCCGTCGATCCTTGCGATATCGGACTTCAGCCTGCCTATGATGCAGCCGACACCGTACAGCTCGTCATATACGTTGATCATTCGTCCTCCCTCCAACATGCCTTCAGCGGATGCACGCTCGCCCAATACTCGAAGCCGTCATCCCTACCAGTCATGCGCTTCGCGCGTTTCTCGGCATCCTCGCGCGTACGGTAGACTCTCGCGTCCGCATAGGGATAGTCGGTGCAATCGTCGTAGAGCGTGCATTGCCATAGTGTGTGCTCGCTCATACCTCCACCCCCAGCTCTTCCAATAGCTTGTCGATAGGGTCTGCAACAGTGCAACCTAACCATTCGACATCGACATCGCACCTCTCCGTGTCTGGGCAGTTGCGGCAAAAGTCGGCCATGTTGTAGAGCCTACGCACCAGCTCCCGCAGCTTCTCGTTCTCGGCCTCGAGGTCGGCCAGCGCATATTCGAGGTCGCAGCTATCAACCCAGCTCATTCCGCAACCTCCTCCTCGCACCAATCCAGGTCGTCCGGCTCGGCGCCGAACGACGTCCAATCGCCGACCTTGTCGCGTACGGTGAGCATGTAGTTGACGAGGTCCGCCGCCGTTATATCGCCGCGGTCTCCGAGCCTGTCGAGCTCGGGATCGGTCATCCAGTCCCTGAGCCTGAAATCCGGGTCGAACTCCCTGATGATGAAGCGGCGCCTATGCGCCTCGAGGCTCAGGATCTGCGGCGCATGGTTCGTCTCCATGAGGAAGTTCGCATTGCACGGGACGGAGAGCCAGGCGCCGTTCGGGGTCTTCACCTCGAGGTTGCCGGTGATCATGCGCTTCATCCACTCGAGGAACTTCGCGCTCGGATCGCCGACGTCGTTGAACGTGACGATGCGCTTGCCGATGAAGTTGTACGCGATGACGGCGGCGGCATGCCCGGTGAAGTTCGGTTGCGGGGCGTCGGTCAGGGCGAAGTCGCCGTACAGCCTGCTCATGAGGCCCATGAACATCGACTTGCCGTTGCCGCCGCCGCCGACCAGGACATGGCTCTTCTCCCTGAACGGCTGGTTGAAGTGGTACATCATCGTCTTCTCGAAGAACCACTCCTCGCCCACGGCGGCGTCGAGCGTGTGGAAGAACTTCCGGATGGGGGCGTAGTTGGCCGGGTTGACCCGGCTCATCCCGAACTCCGGGTAGCTGTCGCGCGACTCGAGCGGGCCGCGCACGGCATCGTCGAGGGTGCGGAGGTTCACGTTGCACACGCGCCCGTCCGGGTACTCGATGCGGATGACGTCGCGCCATACGAGCCCGTCGCATACCGGGAAGTAGCCCTGGAAGTTCGTCTCGAGGAGGTCCATGGCCTTGCGGGCCTCCTTCGAGTCGGTGTGCATGTAGTAGCTGAGGAGGTCGATCGAGTCGCCGAGCGTGTGCAGCGTGTCGCCCTCGCGGACGTAGATGACGTCGCCGCCGAGCAATATGAGCCTGGCCCTCATAAGCTGCGCGACCTTCGTGCGGAAATCATCGTCGTCCGGGCAATCAGGGTCCAGGCTTGAGCAGCCCGTGTAGACCTTGCCGGCGATGTCGTGGAACCTGTTGACGCATACCCTGTCCGCCTCCGTAGGCAGGAAGAGCCATTCGTCGAGCGTGCGAACCCTATCCAAAGCGTACATGAGATCCTCCTTCTCTCCAGGACATAAGTATATCACACTCTGTTAACTTATAGGGTGCGAATATGACTTATTTTCCGGAGGGAAGGGCTGCGATCCAATCGGCGTCCTCGAGCTCCTCGGCCTCCCGACCTTCTGCGGTGAGCGTCTTCCTACCGCCGAGCCTCTCGAGGATGATGCGCATGGCTGCGTCGCGCTCCTGCTTGCGGTCCGTGGACGGCCTGCGCATCCTGCCGCGGTCGGCGTCCCAGTAGATGTCCTGAACAGCCAGGGCGTACAGCGATTTGCAGAGGCCCATGAGGACGGTATCCTCCGGAGCCAGCGACAGCTGGGAGGAGCGCTCCATATGCATGACCTGCGCGAGGCAATCCGAGAACCTGGTCCGGTAGTCACCCATCTCAACGTCCTTCGGCAGGCCGCCGTCGATCCTGCTCACGATGAGCTGGATCGCCCGGATATCATTGCTGAAGATGGCATCGGTGAGCAGGCGGCATACGAGGTACATCGCGGCGTTCGCCGTCCCGTCGTGGGAGTCCGGCCCGATGCCGGGCCTCCCTCCCTCGGAGATCACGACGACATCGGAGAGCTTGGCATCAGCCATCCTGGCGATCTGCTGGTCTACCGTGGGCGCGCTTGTCCGAATCAGAGCCAGGTCCGCGCTTGAAGACGTTGCCCGTGCCATCGGATTCCTCCATCCTCAACCTCAGCGAATACGGGCGCTTGCTGTTCCCCGAGAACTTGGAGAAGCGGTAGACCCTCGTCACCGGCTTCCCATGGAACGTCGTGGCGCCGGTGTAGCTGGTGCAGTAGTACTTGAGCAGCGTGTGTATGCTGCGGCACACGGCGCCGTCTCCGGGCTCCGGGGCGCGGCCGAAGATCCAGGCGAACACGACCTGCGCCGTGGTCCGGTACCCGCCCTTCGCCTCGCGCTTGTACCTCGTGCGGCGGAGGAACTCGCGCACCTTCTTGTCGAGCTCGTACAGCTCGTCGCTCATGTAGTTCGACCACAGGTCCAGGTCCGTCAGCTCGATGGGGACATCGAGGGCATCGTCGCCGCGGAGCGAATCGACGATATCGTCCACATACGGGTCGCCGCGCTGCCTGTCCGTGCTGATAGCATCGGTGAGGCCGGCAAGATCGAGAAGTCCCATATCCTCTCCTTTCCTCATAGGGGGATCATATCATAATTCTGGTTTCTTCATGTTTTTCATAGACGATCACGGGAAATCGGGGTAATCTCGAATGCAAGGGGAGCTTGGTTGGAAGGGAAACACCTCTTTCCGATCTTCTGGCAGCGGATGATACGTTTAACACAGTATCCACCCAGGCGCCCCTTCGACGCAAGCCCCGCCAGCCCGCATGCGGCCACCGCCATGCTGCCGGGGGCATACGTCGCAAAAGCGTATGGGGGCAGTGCCTCCGTTCCTAACCTATGCTGCGCTGCGGCGAACCCGGTTCCCACGACATGCCCCAGGCGCCATGATCGCCATATATATCCCCTGCAAGCACCCGGATTCCATTCGACGCCAGGCGGACTTTGGGAGATGGGGGGATTTTTCGCGGGGGAAGTTCCCAACAACCTAATTACCCATACTACCTAATATACCTATACCCCCCTACCGAGCAAGCTCGGTATGAATGCGCGGCCAGCGCGCCATTCATGCCATATGCGCCTTTCTCCTATGAGGGTTGCGGGATGCGAGGGTGCATTGCGCGGATGCTGCGAAGCTGATGTGCACAGCGGTGCGCTCGCCCCTAGGCGAGCTGGCTTGCCCATTGCACCGCTTGTCGCACCTGTGTTCCAAGACCGGAAGCAGCTCTCACGTATAGTCAGCCGAGCAGGGCAAGCCTTGCTCGCAACGGGCTCACGCCCAGAAAGGAGTCCACCATGGACGCCAAGTACACCGTCACCGTCAAGTTCATCGACGCCAGCAAGCTCACCGACGCTCAGCGCCAAGGCAGCTCGCAGCGCGCCGCCATCCGCTCGAAGTCCATCGCCAAGCCCGACAAGGCATCCGCGTGGAAGCTCGTCAAGGACTGCCGCAGGAAGGCGGCGTGCAGTGCGAGCATCTGCCTTGTGGCGGTGAGCGTCGAGCATGCTGGCGAGGTCGTCTGGTCCTGCTAGCCTTCCCATGTTGCAAGGCATGCTATCCCTCCGATAGCGTGCCTTGCTTACATGAACCAGCTGGCATCGGCCATGCCGAGCTGCGTCCTCGCTATTCGCTTCCCTCAGCTCTCAGCTGCCCGCATGGGTTAGCCTGCTCGCTCCGGCAGCCCATGCTAGCGGCTGCGCCGCTACCCAGCGAAGCTGGGTACGCGGGCTGCAGAGCTGCGCAGGCTAACCCATGCGGGCAGCTGAGAGCTGAGGGAAGCGAAGCCACATTCGTGGCATCGCTCGGCCCGCATCGCTCGGCATGGCCGATGCCAGCTGGTTCATGTAAGCGTTGCAAGGCGTCCCTCTCCTGCAGGTGCGCCTTGCGTTCATGAGGGAGCAGGACAGGCTTGCTCCCCTTATCCGAAAGGAGGCCAACCATGGCCGCAACGTTCACCGAAGCTCTGCTCGACGCCCTCAACGACATCGACACCGACCGGAGCTCTGATCGGTCCATCGGCAATGCCTACGGCATCGCGATGCAGGCATTGGGCATCGGGTCCCTCGACGAGTTCTACAGCGGAATCTACGTCGACATCGCAGGCTCGGCCGAGATTGGATTCGCCACTGCGGCATCCAACCTGGTAGACGCTCTCGACGAGCGTTCGTACCTCGATACCCACATCGATGGTACGAAGACGGTCAGGAAGCGTCGCACGCATGCGATGCGGAAGCGTGCCGCACGGCGCGACGAGGACCTGCTCCTCATCGAGAGCTTCTATGCCTACGGCTACGACGAGGACATCCCGTTCTAACATGGTTGCAAGGCGTGCCTGCTCTGCAGGTGCGCCTTGCTTTCATGAAGGAGCGGGATTGGCCTGCTCCGCTATCTGAAAGGAGATCCGCCTTGGAACCCACCGCTCCCAGTTGGTGCTGCTCGAGTGAGACAGCATGCGTCCCGATCCTGAAGGCAGCCTCGAGGCTCGACGGCTCCGTGCTGTACAGAGGGACGCATCCCCTCTCAAGCTGCAGCGGAGTCGAGCTGGACATGCTCGGCTTCTACCCAGGCGATCCAGACCTGATCGCCCCATGCAGCAGCCTGTACGTAAGCCAAGGCTATACGGCGGAAGACGGCTGCTGCCCGCATCTGGTATGCACGGCTCTCAATACTGCCTGCATATCGTTGCTCTCCTAGTCGCAAGGCGCTCCCCTCCTCCGATGGGAGCGCCTTGCTTTTATGAGGGAGCGGGACTGGCCTGCTCCCCTTACCCGAAAGGAAGGTTGCCATGTCTGAATTTTACCAGTATCGCTCTTCCGTTAGTGACGATAACCAACCTAGTCTGTCTGGCATCAAGGCCGTCTTCTATATCTTCAAGAAGGATGGCTCTACGGAGACGGAGACTCACATGTTCTACTCTCATGAGGAGCTCTGTTCCTATGCTAACAAGAGGGCGGCCTACTTGCATCACTATGGACATCAGATGAAGGTTCGTTGGGAAGAAACCGTAACCTTCTCTGGTTCGATTGCGTTCCTGTAAGTAATTCCCAAGGCGCTCCCTTTTTCGTGGGGGCGCCTTGCTTTTTTGAAGGAGCGGGATTGGCTTGCTCCTATTATCCGAAAGGAAGGTTGCCATGTGCTGCAAGGTTATCGTCGAATGGAGCGTGTACGATGCGTACAAGGACGTCGACCGCATCTTCATGTCGCCCGCATTCCAGAGCAGGGCCGATGCCGAGCGGTTCGCCGAAGGAGCCCGCGCCATCTACGACGAGCTGATCGCCGAAGGCGCCAGGTTCACAGGCCTGAGCGTGTCGTTCCAAGGTTAGATGCAAGGCGTACCTCTCATGCAGGTGCGCCTTGCTTTTATGATGGAGCAGGGTCGGCCTGCTCCCCTTATCCGAAAGGAGCTCATCATGAGCAGCAGCATCATCAGCCCTGATGATATGGAATACATCGTCGAGACTTGGGAGCAGGCCCGACGCGTCGATGCGAAGGTCAGCGTGTGGAGCATTGTCGATGTGTTCTTCGACGACGATGGGCTACCTTGTCAGCCAACCCAAGAGGTATACCATGCTGGTACCACATTCCATCTGACCAATCTTATCAAGATTGTCGATCGGGTTATCAACCGTTCGCCAGCAGACGATTGGTTCCTCGATATCTCTTATTGTTAGGAGGCTTGTTATGTTCATGGTATCCGATGTGCACTCTGCAGCAAAGGTGCTCGACTGGTATCTGCACTGCACTAAGGAAGAATACCTCGAGGTTCTCGATGCTGCAACCGAAGGCCGTAGGTTCCACAAGTACGAGGAGGCCTTCCGCTGCCTGAGGAAGCCAGGCTGGCGGGCAGCCAAAGGGAAGCTCTCGTTCGAGAAGACGGTCGAGCTTCTCGAACAGCAGCTCTAGTTCCAGGCGTCCCTGCACATGCGGGGGCGCCTTGCTTTTTTGAGAGAGCAGGGTCGTCCTGCTCCGAATCGTTCCGAGAGAAGGGAGACAGTCATGCTCGGAATCGTCCTGGTCGTATCCGTACTGGCTGCATGCGTCGCAGCCCCGTTCGCAGTGGAGGTCGAACCATGCTAGACAGAAGGTTGCTCGAGGCTATCGAGCTCTCGCTCGATGAAGACGACGAGACGAGCGAGCCCGACAGCTGTCGGTTCGAGCTGTCGTTCGACGAGAACAGAAGACCTCGCAGGTCGAAGCCTGTCTACAGGATGACCTACGAGGAGATTCTGATCGAGGTCGGTTGGTCGAAGGACTGACTGGCCTCTCCCGCACCCGCAGGCATTCCAGGGTCCCCTTGTTCCCTGACCTGCGGGTGCGCCTTGTTCCTTTGAAAGCGCGGTCGGCATAGGGCTGACCGCAAGTAGCCAGAGAGGAGACAGAAATGGCTACCAACTACATCAATCTCGACAGCATCAACGGCAACGGCGAGGTCGGCTTCGTCAAGGAGATTCGCCACGGCATCCTGACCGGCATCCAGATGCGCGAGGGAACCTACAACGTCTACGATCCCGAGACTGGCGAGATCATCGACCAGAAGCCGAAGAGCGCGATCGCCTTCTTCGAAGGCGGGCTGCGCTTCAACTGGACGACCTACGCCGACAAGGAGACTGGCGAGGTCAAGCTCTGGGCACGCTTCGACCAGAGCATCAACCTCGGAGTCTGCGCGAAGAATCGCATCCCGCTGCACATCTGGCGCGATGCCAACAACCACATGCACCTCGAACTCGACGAGTCCGAAGCCTAACCGTTGAAGCAAGGCAGGATGCCGAGAGCATCCTGCCTTGCTTTTATGAAGGGGCGGGCGCGTACGCAACATCGGTACCGCGATGCGCCTTGCTGATTATTTATGAGCATAAGAGAGGAGAAGAACATGCTCTATGTGGGAATGGACATGCTGTTACTAGGCCTTTACGGACTGGTGCTGGTGGCCGTCTATCTGATCGCCAAGAATATCTTCAAGATGAAACCAGATGCCGACACCGCTGCGGTGATGATCGTCACGATCTTGTTCATGCTGCTCGGGTACGCGATCATCATGAATGTCCTCGAGGCCGTCTTCGGATAGCTCCTCTATCCACCTCCACGCATGTCCCCTCCGGGTCCCTTCCTTCTTGGACCTGAGGGAGCGCCTTGCTTCTACGGCGCATCGGCGCCGATACCGGATAGAGATAGAGATAGGGAGAGGAGATCTATGTGGTAGATGAAATCAGCAAGCCTCGCATCCAGATGTTGGCGAACGATATCGGATGCGGGATCCGGTTGGCAGAGGATCTTCTGATGCTGGCCGGAGGAGATGAGAACCTCGTCCGTGAGGCGAGCTGCCGCAATAGCGGCATCAGCTCTGTGAAAGCCTACATCATCGATCGAAGGTTCAGCAAGGTAGAGAAGGCCATCAAGTAGACAGGAGAAAATCATGGCCAGCAGCAACAGCATCACCATCGTTCCGGGCAAGGCGGCTAGCCTCGCCACCGTCCTCCGCGGCTACATCAACGTCGCGATGGGCAGCATGCGCGTCAAGGATGCGGACTCCATGGAGAAGGCGATCGCGGATATGCGTCGCACGATGACCGCCCTCGAGACGGAGCTCCGCCTGAATGTCCAGGAGGTGTAGCATGGCTCGCAACCTCATGGGATTCAAGAAGGTCGCCGGGATACCGACGAGCAAGACGAAAGGCGGAAGCATCTACGACCCGCTGATCGCGGAGGTCCGCGAGCAGGGCGGAACGTACGCCCTCGACACCAAGGATAGGAAGCGTGCGAACAACCTCGCCATCCAGCTCAGGAAGGTAGCCGCAGCAGCAGGCTACGACGACGTCGACATCGCCGTCCGTTGGACGACGGTCTACGTCCAGAAGAAGGATTAATGTCCGCCGCATAGTATATGATCGCATGGCAGGATCATCATCCTGCCATGCTTTCTTTTCGGGAGAGGAGAAAGATGACGGAATTCGAGAAGATGGTCCAGCTCCTGGATACGAGCTGGTTCATGCGCAGCGAGATCGTTCCTTGCCTGGTCGGACCTCCTGGCATCGGCAAGACCGCTGCGGTCATGCAGCATGCGAAGGCGCATGGCTGCGGCAAGGTCGTCAAGATCGTGGCATCGCGCTGCGTGCCGAGCGAGACCGTGGGCATGACCATGCCCGACCATGCCCACCGGAGCATGGCCATCTACAACAGCATGCAGCTGAGCTCGCTCGAGGATGGCGACATCCTGTTCCTGGATGAGCTGCTCGAGGCTGACCAGTTCGTGCTGTCCACGCTGCTCACCGTGATCGAGAGCAGGGAGATGGCGGACGGCACGCCGCTGCCCGACATCCAGATAATCGCGGCGACCAACGACACCATCCCGCCCGAGCAGTTGAAGGGCAACATCAGGCAGAGGTTCATGTTCCAGAGGTTCGGCGTCGACCGCAGGCAGACTGCCGACTACATCCTCAAGCTCACTGGCATGGATCTTCCCAGTCACGTGCTCGCCTGTTTGAAGGATACCGGTAACGACTACAACTTCCTGACCCCGAGATCGCTGACGAAGCTCTGCATGTGGATCGATGCGGCCCCTGCGGACAAGGTCGACGAGGTCGCCGGTGTCATCAACAACATCTGGAAATCCTGCATCGGATCGGACATCGCCGCTGCGCGGAAGAAGCGCGACACGAAGATCGAGACACCCGAGCAGCAGGTCAGGAGGGTCGTCAAGGAGATGGCCCCCGAGCTTGCCGAAGAGAACAGGTTCGATGACTGCACGCTCGGCGAGATGCTCGCGATCCTGCAGGGATCCGAATGCTGGAGCGAGCTGGCGGAGAAGCTAGCCTGCATGGATATCGTGGAAGAACCGGACGATGATCCGGAGATCAGTTTCTGAGAAAGGAGATGCGAATGCTTCAGAGGGTTATGATCGACGGCATCGAGCTGCCCAGGCTGTACATCGCGGAGAACAAGCGCGACGCGGACATCGCGCAGTCGAAGGGCATCCCGTACATCCGTTGGACGAAGGGCCAGGATGCCCTCATCAGGATGCTTCTCAGGCCGACGCTCGAGAGGATGTTCCCGCACATCATGTGGAGCAAGGTGCTCGGGAACAGGAGGAAGTTCAACACCTATGTCGAGATCATCGATCATGATGTCCATGATCTGCCCGACCAAGTCGACATGGTAGGGAAGATCGATGGCATCGATATGCTGGATGAGGACGAGGCATGGCATCCCGATGACTCGGGCATCCTCATCGACAACAGCGGCAACGTGTTCGAGGATACGGACGGCACGCTTGTGGAATACTCGCAGGCGGATTCCGAGGAGCGCCTGTTCTTCGACGACGAGCATTCCCTGGTCTCGGTGAGGAACCTGCGCATCGAGGATTACATCGGGGACATGAGCAGCTATGTCAACATCGAGATGCTGCAGCGGCTCAGGCTCATGCCCGCGTTCATCGGCAACATCCTCGACTGCGTCAAGCTGAATGTCGGCAACGGGATCTACTGGTCCGAGGGATACAACAAGAAGCTCGGGCTGCCGGTCGGAAGGTTCAACTCGAGCGGCCAGCTGCCCAACCTCATCATCCTCGATGTGAGCGGTAGCATCCCGAGGGGCATCAGCGCGACGATGATCTCGCTGATCGACACCCTGCGCACGCAGCTCACCGCCGACCTCATCATCACGTCGAGCAACAGCAGGTTCTATCCTGCCGGGTCGGAGCTGCCGGACCCGCAGACGATCAGGGACCAGTTCGGGTACGGCAACGAGTCGGATGACTTCTTCGGCATCCTGACCCGCAATATCAAGGGCCGCCACTTCGGGCATGTGTTCAGCTTCGGCGACAACGACACCCCGTATTACGGTGCGTTTCTCGAGCATCCCGAGAAGTGGAGCCTTGCCGGCACGACCGTCGAGCATGTGCACCACTACCATACGGGCACCGGCTACGGCAGGAACCGCACGGGCTATGCGAAGTGGTGCCACATGCTGGCGAAGGAGCCGCAGTCCGAGATCGATACCAGCTGGTGCAGGGTCATCAGCAGATACTAAGGAGGTTCCGATATGGCCGAGAAGAGGAATCGGTCGATGCTCGACTTCATCATGGCCGCTGCCGAGGCCGAACGCAAGGGAGGGATCACCCTCGAGGAGTGGACGGACATCCGCCGTCACGGCACGCCCGAGGAGATCGCCGAGGCGGTCGAGCGTATGAACGCAGCCGGCGGATACGAGAACCTTGAGTAGAGAGGAGCATTGCTATGCTCGAGCTTGAGAAGAAGCCCGATGCCTACGACGGCATCACCATGAAGGAGAAGTTCATGGAGGACGGAGCCTTCACCACGAAGGAGAAGATCTCGTCTGCTATCGATCTCATCAAGACGCTGCCCATCGACGGCTGCATCACCGGCAGCTGCCTGCTTCCCGGGTTCGACCCCGACGGCTGGGGCACAGTGCCCGACGTCGACGTGTTCGTGTTCGGTGAGAACGAGCTCGTGTCCGCCATCGACATCGCCCGCTATGCGCTCGACATGGAGCCGGGCTGCGGCACCGAGCGCAGCCGCCGCCAGGAGGAATGGAAGCTCGACAGGCTGAAGCAGTCCGGGCTGAACTACAAGATCGGCATCACGACGTACAAGTTCTTCTGCGACGGCGTGATCCTGAACTTCACCTACAAGCAGAGGAAGTTCCAGGGGCGTTGGGTGCCGATCCTCGATACGCCCGGCGTGCTGCAATCGTTCGACATGTCCATCGTCATGCAGGGCTATGATATCAAGCATCATGTCCTGTACGACATGAGGGTCGGCGATCCGAAGGTCGCCATCCCCAACCCGCTGCGCGACCATGACTGCGTCATGTGGACGGTTGCGAAGTGGGTGAGGCAGTTCGACCGCGTCGTGAAGTACTACAATCGCGGGTTCGATACCCGCCCGATGGCGAAGTTCTACCTCGACATGATCGACGAGTGCATCGATGCGGGCTGCCTGTTCGACAGCGAGGAGAGCCAGGAGGCGTTCGAGTCCTTCTCGAAAGAGTTCGTCGAGAAGCGTGCTGCGATCGCCGAGTGGTACGATGCCCACAAGGAGGATTAGCATGGAGAGGATCACGATCCCCTGCGAGGACAGGGCTACCGACGATGTCGTGTACAAGGTCTCGAAGGCCGATGCCGCAGTGCCGGACGAGGATGTCGACGGCTACGTGCAGGTGCTCAACGGCCTGGCGTTCAAGTGCGCAGACATAGGCTACGGCCCCGGCTGGCGTAACGAGATCATCGTCAACCTGACGGTCGCATCGTATCTGCTCGGCGTCGAGCCGGAATGCGTGCTCGACGATTTCGTGTACACCGACCTCATCGACTGCTCGGACGACGACGAGGATCCGTACGACAGGCTCGCCAGGGTGCTCGACTACAAGCCCCGTTACAGCTGGGACTGGATGATCGACGCCGAGTGGTGGCGAAGGGTCGGAGAGAAGGCCGTGGCAGATGACGCGCATCTGCCCGTCAAGTTCGTCGCATAGGCTGAACCATCGCGGTACCGCAGCTCGGCACGGTCGGTCGCCGTGCCGAGCTGGATATAATATCAGATTCTCATAGAGAGGAAACGACCATGAAGCTGTACAACAAGTCCGACCTCGCAATCATCGACGGCATGCTCGTGGCAGATGACGGCAGCATCGTGCTGCCCGATCGCCGTATCATCGAGCAGGCGAACGAGCTCGAGACCCTGAGCCAGAAGCACGCCTACCTCGCCAAGCAGCCGTCGGCGACGCCCGCGCCCAACCTCGACGGGTTCGAGCGCAAGTCCATCAAGGACAACGATCTCTCGATCTCCGCCCACACGCCCATTCTCGACATGAAGGCCGAGGAGGCCATGGCGATGATGGACGAGCTCGACGATATGTTCACCGTCAGCCATGCCAACGCCATGATCGACAGCTTCTCCGAGCTGTTGGCATTCGCCAAAGCCGACTATGTCGTCGGCCGCGAGAGCGACGGCGTGATCGAGCTGTTCGACACCCCGACCCTGGGGTCCGTCCTCGAGCTTACAAAGGACGATATCCTCGAGGTCATCTTCGCCGTCTGCGGCATGGATACCGAGTGCATCGGCATCGCCCACGACGACGGCCTCGTGCGCTGGGACGAGCGCAACGGCGCAGAGGACTAGAGATGTCCAATCCGAGCAAGGCCAAGGGTACCCGTGCCGAGACCAAGGTTTCACGGTATCTCACAGAGCGCGGTATCCGGACCGAGAGGAAGGCTCTTGCCGGATCGGCCGATGAGGGCGACCTCCGTATGATGATGCCTGATGGCACGGAGGTCGCCCTCGAGGTCAAGGCCGGGAAGCAGACCTACAACTACTCGAGGTCGCAGCTCGCCGAATGGCAGAGGCAGACCTCGGCCGAGTCCTTCAATGCGGGATGCCCTGCGATGCTCGTCATCGTGAGGTACCGCAGGCGCTTCGAGGACTCGGAGGTATGGATGCCCTGCGAGGAGTGGGGCTCGTGCGGATGGACGATGGTCCATATAGACGACTTCGCCGACTGCATCTGGTCGGCTTCATAGGAAAGGAGGATCGGATGCCCCGCGAATCTTTGGATGAGATCCTGCCGTACGGGCAGTCCCCGTACTTCGGGATGTTCAGGGCAGGAAGGCTCGGCTATTCGATAGAGGAAGTGACCTCGCATTGCACAGCCCATGGGATACCGCTGCGCGCCAAGGATATCCAGTCATGGCAGGACGGGGCATTCAAGAACCAGGTGAGCCAGGCGATGTTCGAGCAGCAGCTCGCCGAGAAGCGGAGCCGGCCGGGGTCGCGGTTGAACCCGGTCGGATTCTCCGTCGACATGCCTGCAAACCTGCCGAGCATCAGGCTCGCAGGGCAGCCATCGTTCGACACGGTCAGGCTCACCGACCTGCCGAGGCTGCCGGACGGATGGCATGGCTGCGAGCGCAGGTTCTTCCCGTGCACGGCCGACAACAGGCCTATGATGCAATGGGGATGGAGGCCGAACTTCGAGCCGAACCTGATGCTCAGGGTCGACGCGGAGGCCATCAGCCCGGTGCACTGGGTCGGGCAGAACATGCTGTACCAGAACTTCATCGTCATGGATATCGACGGAGTGGGGCATGGCGTGACCGACGAGGAGGTGATAAGATTCGGCACGCAGTTCAGGAACTCCACGATGACGTTGGAGGATCCTAGGAAGCCGGGCAGCTTCCATCTGTACTTCATGACGGATAGGCTGATCCCGGTAAAGCACTTCCCCCATGCGAAGCTCGATCTCATGGGGAACGCGGTGAACGCCGCGGTCTACTTCAAGAACAAGAAGTCCAACGGAATCCCTCCGATGGAGCTGACATCGGATATATGGGATGCGCTTCAGCGCTATCAGATCAGCAGGAAAGGATAGGAACATGTCCATCAATCCCGGAGGCACCAACTACAGCTGGAACTATTCGAAGCCCGACAAGCCCGGCTACAGCACCCAGCTGATCGGCACCGTGCTCGCCATCCAGGAGGTGCAGAAGATGGGCTACACCATGAACGGCCAGCCCGGAGCTCCCCAGTTCTGGCCCGACGGCAACCCGATGATGAACATCAGGCTCTGCCTGTGCACCCCCGAGCTGGAGCTGAAGACCTTCACGTTCCAGCCTGCCGGCAAGGCCGCCCGCCTCGGCCAGAAGAAGAGCGTCCACATGGACCTCTTCGCGCTGACCGGCAACACCGATATGTTCAACCTGATCGGCAAGACTATCTGCATCCAGACGCAGGAGGGGTACTACGGCCAGGGCAACCCGCGCCCGTGGTTCGTGTCGCTGGTCGACGGCGGCCCGTACAAGCCGGCCGGAGAGCTGCCCTCGGAGTTCAAGGTGCCCCAGGTGCTCGCCAATGCCGCGGCGAGCGGCGGGCAGGTGACCCCTCCGCAGCAGCCGCAGTACCGCCAGGTGCCGCAGCAGCCGCAGTACCAGTACCAGCAGCCCGCGCAGCCTCAGTACCAGTACCAGCAGCAGCCGCCCGTGCAGCCGCAGTACCAGTACCAGCAGCCCGCGATGCCGATGCCGGCGCCGCAGCCCCCGCAGCCGACCATGGACCCGAACATCATGCAGGCTATGGCGACGCAGTCGTTCGGGCCCGGTGTGCAGGTCACCTACGAGCCCCCGCAGCAGGCCGACCCTGTCGGCGGCGGCTCCATCTACGATGACGAGATGCCGTTCTAGCATAGCTTGGAATGCCGTGCTGCCTATCGCAGGCAGCACGGCTATCGAGATTGGAGAGATATGAAGTGGGAGCATAGGTGCAGCCTCGAGTGGCTGAGGAAGCGGCAGGGATACATCACGGCGAGCGACATCAAGAACCTGCTTCCGATCACGAAGACCGGTCGGAAGCGCGAGGTCGGCGAGCTCGATTACCTCAAGGTGATGTCGGGCAAGATGGTCGAGCTCACCGACGAGGACTGCGTGTCCGTCGGTGCGGCGGCTCGCGGACACTTGCTCGAACCGTATGCTGTCGATGCGTTGAACAGCACGTTCGAGGCTGCGTACGGCAAGGAGGCCGAGCACTTCGACCATTGGGATGACGAGCTGATCACGGTCGAGGGCCGGAGGCTGGCGTTCTCCCCCGACGCCATGGACCTGCCCATGGGCTATCCGGATGTTGCGGACAAGGTCACCGCCATCGCAGAGGTCAAATGCTATGCGGCCGACAAGCACATCTCCACGGCATACACGCCGAAGGATCAGATCGAGGAGCGCTGGCAGATCGCGTCTGCGATGGCGCTCCTGCCGAATATCGACCATGCCTACCTCGTCCTGTTCAACCCTAAGATGACGTTCCGCAAGCTGTTCATCATCAGATACGATCGGTCCGATCTCGAGGACGAGATCGCCATGGTGCTCGAGGTCGAGAAGAAGTGGAAGGAGTTCTGCGACACCGGCATCCTGACGAAGAAGCCGGCGAGCGGGGCGATCCGCTCGAACTACGGAGGATCCGAGAAATCGATCGAGTCCGAGATAGAGCTCAGGCAGAACCTTAATCCGTAGTACCATATGGTCAGGAAAGAGGCATTGGCTTCGGTCCATGCCCACCCAAGGCGCACTGCTTCGGCAGGCGCCTTGGGTATTTTTTTCATTACCGAGATGATATATACTTGGTACATGATAGGTACATACCCGCAAGGATTGGAGAAAGATGTCGGCTATCAAGAAGGAAGAATTGGAGCGGCTCGAGAAGGAGTACGGGTTCGAGCCGGACGGATTGTCTTACCAGCACAGGTGCTCGCGCATCACCGCCGCCATGAAGGGCGAAGAGTGGAAGGAGCCGAAGCCGAAGAAGAAGGCCGGCATGGCCCAGCCCTCGCACAGCGATAGCGATATCAAGCACCATAAGCTGTACGGCAAGAGGATCCTGATCACACCGATGATGCGCCCCGATGCGAAGCGCAACCTGGCCTACGACGAGGTGCTCGGCCCCGAGATGCAGGTGAAGGACTACGAGGCGGGCGAGCATATCTACGGCGCGCCCGAGGACGTCACGCAGATGGTCGGCGACTACGAGATCGTGCATCGCGACTCGACGCGCAACGTCGTGGCGAAGACCACGTTCCCGAAGATCGGCACAGAGATCAGCTGGTGCATCGGGCGCGAGCTCGTGCCCGTGGTGCGCGGGAACGACGGCCAGCGCGGATACATCTGGTCCTTCCCGACGAGCGTGCTCCGCGTCGAGGACACGCTCATCCAGGTGTACGGGCTCAAGACCCTTATCCAGCAGGTGTTCCCCGAGCTTCTGCCGAAGTTCTCGGGTAAGCCCGTCATGTCGTATATCGATGGGGTGACGCTTGCGGCGAACATTCCGATGACCGAGGCGATCCTCAAGGAGCAGCAGCGCAAGGAGCGGATCGATGCCCAGGCAGGAATCAGATATTAGCATCAAGGATTGGATCGACGATGAGACGAGGCACATAGACCTCGTCGCATCCTGGGAGAGCCTGTGCGGGACATACGATTCGCTCAGGTTCACCGATCCGATCTCGGATGCCGAGAAGCTGGAGGAGTACCGATGGATAGTCCAGCAGATGAACTCGTTCCTCACGAAGATGAGGACGAAGCTGCTGTCATGCAAGGACCCGGACTCGATGATCGAGATGCTCGGGATGAACTTCACCCCGGCTGGGAAGATGGATCTGAGCACGAGGAGGGCCCTCGTGTACCAGAAGCTGAGGCAGCAGTGGGTGAGGACGGAGATCCTGAAGCTGCAGACGATGCTGGCGCAGGACGAAGATACGGAAACGGAGGAAGCAGATGGCTGGAGAGATTGAGCAGAAGGATGAGGCTTCGCTGGAATCGGTTCCTTCTGATCCTTGGGCTGCGGCATTTGCTGCGCTTGTCAAGGACGGCGAGGACGATCCTGGCGCAGCTGCCCCTTCCGGAGAACCTGGCGGAGATGGAGCCGGGGACGACGGTCGGGATGCCGGAGGCGCTGACGGCGGTGAAGGTCCCGCTGAGGCTGAAGCCGGAGACGGCCAGGTTCATGAGGGATTGCCTGGAGGACCTGGTGATACTGCTGGAGCAGATAGCGGATCGGATGAGGACCTTGATTGGATTGGCGTCGACCTTTCTGAAGACGAGATCAAGCAGCAGAGGGAATCCTTCCTAGAGGATATCAAGCAGCGCACGATCTCCGATGTCGCGGCGGCGTATATCAGGAAGGGCGCCAGGAACACCAACGGGAAGCTCGGCGCGACCATCAACGATCCCGACGTATGCAAGCGCGACTCCGACGGCGTGCCCCGGTTCTACAACCCGGAGACCGGCCGCGAGTTCACGGGCGACAACCCACGCAGGCAGGCGCAGGAATGGGTCGACGACTACAACCGGGAGCTCGCGGATGCGTTCAACCGCACGTGCGCGGACTACTCGAAGAAGCTCATGGATTCCGAGGGCGGCAGGCTCGCCATCATCGAGTTCGCCCCGAAGTACAAGAAGCTCGATCCCGTGCGCCGCTCCATGTTCGAATCGATCATTGAGGATTACGAGGTGACCGACGACGACGGCAACATCGTGGCCTACAGCTGCGACCTCGACAAGGCGCTGGCGGCGGTCAACCGCCAGGTCCGCGTGATCCAGGAGCGGTTCTCGGCGCAGCAGCCGCAGCAGAAGCAGGAGCCCAGCGGGCCCGCGCTCGATACGCCGAATGCGGCCGCAGCGCAGCAGCAGGGCGGCGGCAAGCCTCAGTTCAAGTCGCTCGCAGAGGCTATGGAGTGGGAGCAGGATCAGCTGCTCGCGAAGAGAAGGGGAATGTAGGCATGCGCAAGAAGGATAAGAACATCGAGCAGATGACCGAGGATGCGGATCCCCGCATCGCCGCCGAGGAGATGGCGAGGTCGATCCATAAGATGATCGACGACCGCGATCAGAAGGCAGCGTCCGCGAAGACCCACCTCGTGGAGCAGCTGAAGGTCACGGTCGATAAATACCGTACCGCGAACGGGGTCATGTCTGCGTTGCAGACCGTCCGCGATGTGGTCGGCGACGGCCTCGACCTCTCCGACGAGCTGCTGATCGCCAAGGAGATGGCCACGAAGATGGCGAAGGCGACGATGTCCATGGCGACCCAGGCGGAGAACCTCCTCCCCCATGAGATGGACCAGCTGTGCAACGGCTTCTACGACACGCAGTTCTCGGAAGGCGATGTCGATGCCCACGGGCTGATCTACGAGCTGCTGCGCATCCAGCTGTGCCAGAACGTCGGGCCGAATGCGGAGGATATCGTGGCCTTCATCGGCAGAACGGACGAGGAGATCGAGAAGGCCCGTCTCGATCTCAAGGAGCTCTGCGATTCGAACGGCCTCGATTACCTCGAGATCTTGGCGGAGGCCGATTAGGCTATGGCGGTGAAGGTACCGAGGTACTATGCGCCCAGACCGCGCCAGCGCGAGGCCTGGGCGCGCCGCCTTTCAGGCGAGTACGATTACTATGCCAAGATCTGGCATCGCCAGGCCGGCAAGGATACGGACGATATCCAGTTCGCGTTGTTCCAAGCTTACAGCACCCCGGGCATCCAGTCGGCATATGTCGGCCTCGATAACAAGTGGATCCGAAGGAACATCTGGGACAAGTATATCGATGGAAGGAAGCACTGGGCCGACTACCCCGACAACATCATCGACCCGCATGAGACGGCGCAGCAGGTCAAGATGCTGAACAATCCGGACGATCTCGCGCCGTCGCTCATCCAGTTCATCGGCTTCAAGGAAAGCGAATCGCTCATCGGCTCGTCGTACAACAACTTCTTCGTATCCGAGCTGAGCCTGTACAAGCGCGGGGCGTTCGATTACCTGCAGCCGATCTGGGATGCGAAGCACGCCAACGGCGAGCGGTTCCTCGTCAACATGAACTTCACCCCGCGTGGCATGAACAACGTCGCCGCCGATTGGCTGGCGGCGTACACCGGGGAGACGGATCCGGAAGCCTGGCCCGGAGCGCATGGCAGGGTCTACGTGGATGTCATGCGGGCCGACGAGAGCGTGGATGTAGAGGGGAACAGGCTGTTCCCGGATGAGCTGCTCGAGGAGATCAGGCAGCGATACATCCGGGCGATGGGCAACGACCTCATGTTCCGCCAGGAGTACATGTGCGACTTCCTGGCAGTGAACGCCGGCCTCGTGTTCCCCGGAATCGAGAAGGTGCGCGAGGAGGGCCGCTTCTGCCCGACCAACTTCGACACCTCGAAGCCCGTGTACATGGCATGGGACATCTCGTCGAAAGACAAGCAATCCGACTGGACGAGCGCCGTCGTGTTCCAATACTACAACGGGAGGATGTTCATCCTCGATTGGTACGAGGACAACCGCAAGGCCGTCGTCGAATGCGTGCAGGAGCTCGCGCAGAGGGAGTACTTCCATCTGATCAGGGCGGCCTGCCTGCCATGGGATTCCGATCGATCCGGATCGAGGACGTCCCCGCTCGAGGAATGCAGGCGCGCGTTCCCCGGGATCTCATGGCACAAGCTCGACAGGGCCTATGTGCAGGACGGGATCAACCGCGGGCGCGCCCTGCTGGGCAACGCGATCATAGACAGCAGGCGCTGCGATTGGCTCATGGAGTGCTTCGAGAATTGGGAATATAGGCAGCTGTCGTCGACGGACGACTGGTCTGCGAACCCGAAGCACGACCGGTATTCGCACCTCATGGACGCCTTCAGGTATGCCGCCGACTTCATCGCGCAGGTGCCGTATATCGAGAGCGCAGCCGGCAGCATATCGGCGAGGATGCCGAGCCATTATGGAAGCTGGGATCTCGATGACGACGACGAGCTCGGCTGGAACGACATGCCGCCCGGGATGCGTCCGAGCAAATTCTCGAAGCTCAGGAATCAGAAGCCCGAGAATCTGTATAATATATAGAAGAGACCTCCAATCTCTTTTCGACGGAAAGGACGCCTACTGGCCGGGCGTCCTTTCCGTTTTTCTACCGGACCTTCTTGAGGTTCGGATTGCGGCGCTTCGCTGCAGGGGATGCGTTGCGCGATGCGCTCGCGATGATCGCGCTCGCCTCGTCCTCGCTGTACTTGCCGCCTTTCATGGCGTTCTTCACGGCCTGCTTGAAACCGCCGCCCTTGCTCTTCTTCTTCATCTGCTTTCCTTTCCGTTCTAGGCCAGGATGTATGTCGCCGCATGGAATATGATCGTCGCGCCTGCGGATGCCGACTGCGTCAGGCGCACGCTCACGACACCTGCCGTGCTGATCTCCACTTTTCCGTGGACGTTCGTTCCAACCCTCTCGGTCATGGCCACGATGTCGGCCGGCCTCTTGCCGGAGACGATGGTGCCGACGGTATACGTGGTGTTTGCCGACTTCGCCTCGGTCGATTTGACCGCGAGCCTGAGCTGGGCGATGCCCGCATACTCGACATAGGAGCACGAGGAGGCATCGTAGGTGTCGTTGAACGTGATGATGGATGCTTTGGACGTCGTGCTCGACTTGCCGAAATCAAGCACCCCGGAGAGCCCGATGATGCGCCAGATGTTGGCGGAATCCGTCGAGTTCCAGCATCTCAGACCGCCGTTCTCCGCCCATAGACCGACCCTGTCGCCAGAATGCGACGTGTTTGCCGTGTTCGTGATGTTGGCGCTGATGGAGAAGAGCGAGTCTGAGTTGTTCGTAGGGCCGATTAGGACCTTCTGCGCGCTCTGGTCGCCTACACCCGCGGCGTTGATGCCATCGCGGGCGGATTCGGCGTCGGTGCCGCCGGTGCCGCCCCTTGCAACGGGGAGCGTGCCGCTCCCGATCTTCGATGCGGCGAGCGAGGGGATGTCGTCTGCGACAAGCTTACGCCAGCCTGCGTTTCCGGCGCTTCCGGATGACGGGCCGGCGAAGACGGTATTGATGGACCTCGACGTGTTGTCGCTGGCGGTGCCGCCGCGTGCGAGCGCGAGCGTACCCGATGTGATCTTCGAGGCCGGGAGGCTCGGGATATCGGACGCGGCGAGCGACAGCGCGTCTATGAATGCGTCGGGATCCGCGAGCGAATATTCCAACGTGCCATTCTTGCGCACGATGAGCGAGATGCGGTTGTAGACCGCCTCCCCGTTGACCTCGTTCGCGACATAGATATTGAGCGTGTCGGTGCCAGCGGTTGACCTGCTGACCTGCATGTAGCCGATGGTCTCGCCATCCTTGTCCAGTATGCCGATGGAAGGCGAGTACAGCGTCTCCGACGGGTCTGCGCCGTCTCGGTCGATGGTCGTGGATTTGACGCGGACAGATGCGCCCGCTGCGGTGAGCGTGCCGGTCACCGTTCCGCCTGAAAGCGGAAGGTAGTTTGAGACGACCGAGGTCACATGCTCCTTGATCTTCTGCCAGAAATGCGACAATCCGGTGGTGTCGAGATACGGCATGGCGCTTCCTCCTAGGATGCGACGATCGTATCGATATCCGCGTTCGCGATGCTGGTGATGCTGAAGATCTCTCCGAGCGCATCCCAGGTCGTGCCGTCCCATGCGACGTTGGCACCGGCGCCTCCGTAGATCGACGCCGATTCGATGTTGTAGACGTCGCCTGTCGTCGGATCGGAGGGAAGCGCGGATGCATTCTGGACGCTTCCCTTGTATTTGTAGAGCCCGACAACCCGGCCGTCGGTGTACTGCTTCGCTTCGGCGAGGGCGTTGCTGACGGCCGTCGGGGTCGCAGCGCCGATATCGGCTGCCGAGATGCTCACGTTGCCGGTTCGGTATGTCGCCTCGGATGCGCCCTTCACGCCCGTGACGCCGGTCTCGAGGTTGTCGATCGCGGCCTTCACGAACGCGGTCGTCGCGATCTGCGTGGAGTTCGTGCCGGCCGTGGCGGTCGGTGCGGTAGGCGTCCCCGTGAGCGCAGGGGATGCGAGGGGCGCGCGGCTCGTATCGGATGGGTGGACGTGGTCGGCACGCGCGAACTTCGCGCTGGTTCCCGTCGCGCTCGTCCCATCCATCTTGGGGGCCGTGGTCCCCGGCGATGGGATCTCGGTCTTCAGGGCGAAGACGGTCTTGATCTTCTGCCAGAAATAGAGGAGTCCGTTCTCGTCAAGATAGCTTGCCATTTCAAAGCTCCTTATGTTAGAAGGTTCTCGATATCGCTGTTCGCGATCGAATCGATTCCAAGCTGCCGGAATGTCTTGTTGCCCTGCAATGTGATGCTCTCGATGGACGGCTTGTTATCGAGATTATTGTAATCCAGCACGGTGTGCCCAAGCTCGGCGATCTCCGAACGCAGCTCGGAGATCTCGCTGTCGATATCCGTGATGCTGGAGGGGCGTCCGTATCTCGATATGAGCCACGCGAGGTTCTTGAAGTTCGCGTTGCTCTTGCTCGCCATGGTTGCAAGGCTGTCGTTGTGGGATAGATCTATCAATCTCATGGTCAACCTCCGAGGCACAGGCCGTCGATGCAGACCGCGCGTCCCAGGACCGAGCTGACCGCATCGACGATTTCGATGGCATATGCCCCTTCTAGGACCAGATGATCAGAAGGAATGTGATGGATAGCGCCAACACGGTCAGCCCGACGACCTGCATACGGCCTACGCCCCTAGCAGGGACGGCCACGTCTTCTTGCCGCAGATGCCGTCGGGATAGATGCCATGGGAGCGCTGCCAACGCTTGACCTCGCTCTCGGTGTAGGAGCCGAACTCGCCATCCAATGCGAAGTTGGAGCCCTGCCTGATGTTCAGCGCGGACTGCAGGAGCATTACCTCGGCACCCGAGTCTCCGCGCTTGATCTGTTTGAATGCGTACACTTCGCCTTCCTCCTCATGCTCGTAGCGCGGCCTGATGCCGCAGATGATATCCGATGCGTAGCGTGTCCTGCGGCCCACCGAGTTGCTCACGTTGCCCTCGATGGTGCGGTACACGCCGTTGCCGATAACGTCCTCCACGATGCCCACGTGGTCTCCGCTGCCGTCTTTGTCCCAATCGAATGAGAGGAAGTCGCCCGCCTGGAGCGACCACTTGTCCACGAAGGCCG
>ODAI010179406.1_pt1 | contig 53308 bp, 52 predicted proteins | sample 1539321 | NCBI WGS metagenome assembly ODAI01 (sample SAMN02144231, study PRJEB22623) | gut metagenome | biome: sheep rumen | host: Ovis aries | place: New Zealand | reverse complement strand
TTAATTTACAATTTTACGATTTTACAATTAACAATTAAAGGAGGAGAAATTAATTTACAATTTTACAATTAACAATTAAAGGATGAGAAATTAATTTACAATTTTACGATTTACTATTTACAATTAAAGAATGATAGGTTAAAGGGGGAAAGTGATGGTCATTTCACAGTTGGAGCAGTTGAAATGGAGGCTGAGGAGTGTGCCATTCTGAAGGCGAATGGCAGCAGGGAGAGTTTGCGGTGCAGCGGCGCTGTTACCCGCGGAATTGCTGTCAGAGGCGGTTTGATGCCGTTTAAGGCATCGTCCGAGTTCATAGAGAATGCAGTATTTACAGGTCATAAGCGGCTCAGAAGTAAATTGAGTGCGTTCACCGTTTCCCTGTAATTGCTGATTGTTAATATGAAAGGTGTGCGAGGGTATTTGCGGTTGTAGGTGCGAGGGTCTTTGCGGTTGTAGTTGCGCAGTGTTGCTATCCTCCGTATTTTGCAATGCCTTCCGGCGAAGAGCATTGAGCTGCGCGATAGGAATAAAGGGTACAGACCTATCGGTTCGTTGGTTGTCCAAAGTAAAGGATTGAGCCACGTAGATGGTATCGCCCAATTTGGTGAGTTGCTGTTCGACGGTTCGCAATGCCGCTTGGGGATTTAACGCACTTTGAGCACTTTCCGGGAGCTCACAATATGTCTGATGCGGTTTGAGGTGAGCAGAGAGAGGTTGATAAATGAGGGTATAGGCATTATCGGTGACAGTAAAACGCACATCAACCGGTACTCGCCGTTCGGCATGGAGTGACTTCATGAAGTCCACATCCAGATTTCGAAAGAGCGCCTGCGGCACATTAGTCATAGCAGGAAATGACTTATTGATTTTGATGGTGTCTGCCCGGAATCCGTTGACAGAGCATCCGTCGTCCCCGATAGTCAGTCCGTCTCCGTTATGCAGTTCAACTCCGTCTTTCAGACGCACCTTCAAGGTATTACCGTTGACGGCAAGCAGCTGCCCGATATATTCGCCTGTCGATTTAGGTGTGAGCCAATTCGCCATAGGTTTTGTCCGCCCGTGCAGGAAGTAATCGGTACTTCCGCGATGGAAGGTCTTGGCGGGTGAAGGAGAGAAAGAATAGTTGATTGCAGCGTGTTGCTTGTTGATATTATCCAACGCCCGGCGGTAATAGGCAGTGATGTTCGTGACATATGCAGCATCTTTGAGCCGTCCTTCAATCTTAAAGGTAGTGACGCCAGCCTCGATGAGTTCCTTCAGGAAGAGTGAGCGGTCAAGGTCTTGCAGCGAGAGCAGATAGCGTTGGTGTATAGGCAGTCCGTTGTTGTCCCGCACCTCATTGCCATCTTTATCCAAGAGGTCATATTTCATACGGCACATCTGGGCACAACAGCCCCTATTGGCAGAGCGGTTCATGAGCACTTCGGACATGAAGCATCTTCCTGAATATGAGACACATAATGCTCCGTGTACGAACGCCTCAAGCAGGATATCCGGGACGGCTTGGTGGATGGTTTTTATTTTCTCAATAGAGAGTTCCCGCGCGAGTACGACTTGTTTAAATCCCATATCTCTCAGTCGTGCGACCTGTTCGACAGTACGGTTATCACATTGTGTAGAGGCATGTAGGGTGAGGTCCGGCAGCGAAGTGAGTAGTGCCTGAGCCAGTGTGAGGTCCTGTACGATGAGCGCGTCGATTCCTATTTGATGGAGTTGTACTGCCAGTCGGAACGCCTCTTCGTATTCGTCATCATGCAGTAGTGTATTGAGTGTAACATGCACCTCTACTCCAAAAGCGTGCGCATAGTTGACGAGGCGCGCGATGTCCTCCACAGTATTTCCCGCTGCCGCTCTTGCCCCGAATTTAGGAGCTCCGATATAAACGGCATCAGCGCCAGCCTGAATAGCGGCGACAGCTGTTTCGTAATTCTTAGCGGGAGAAAGGAGTATCATGGTTGCTATTTGTTTAAAGCTGTCGAAGCGCGTGTGAGAGTCTATATAGGACAATGCCCGCAGTGACAGAGACATTCAGGCTGTGTTTAGTGCCATATTGCGGGATCTCGATACAAGCATCACATGCGTCCACTACCTCCTGCTGCACTCCGAAGACCTCGTGTCCGAGAACGACAGCGATATTGGAGGAAGGCAAGGCGGAGACGGCTTGTTCGAGTGTAAGAGAGTCATGGACCTGCTCGACGGCATAGACGGTATATCCGTTATTATGAAGCGTTTGGACGGCATCCAAGGTGTCTTGGAAATAGCGCCACTCGACTGTTTCCTCGGCTCCGAGGGCAGTTTTGTGAATCTCGTCATTAGGCGGACAGCAGCAAATCCCACAGAGATAAACTCCTTTGAGGCAGAAGGCATCGGCAGTCCGGAAGACGGCTCCGACATTATGCTGCGAGCGTATATTATCCAGTACAACGACGAGCGGCAGTTTATTCGCCTTGTGGAACTGTTCCACGGTAAGGCGGTTCATTTCAGCAGTTGTTTTCTTCTCCATCATTGTATAAGGAATGTATAATGCGTAGTGAGTTGCGTGTCGGTTATATCCACGATAAAATCTTCGTGTATAGGTAAGATACGCCCGTTATCGAGGAAGAGGAGTATATTGGCGGTTGTTTCGTCCACATGTTCAATCAATCCTTGCGGTCCTTGCTCGTCATCCACGAGTTGCCTTCCCGCCAGAGAAGCCCAAGTAAGCGTCTGCCTGCTGTCGGTATTATCGGCTGAAGAGTCATCCTGCTCCATGAATATCTTAGCGGAGATGAGGCGGTTGGCCTTTTGTTCGGAGTCAATCCCTTTGAGTTGCATGAGTGCATCATCCCCTTTTGTATGCCAATCAAGGACGCGGAAAGGCACAGGAATAGCCTCTAACTCGATGAAGATAAAATCCGGATCCAAGTCAAAGAAGAGGTCATTGTCCATAAGACATTGCACTTCTCCATTGGTTCCATGAGATTTACGTACGTATCCTATTGGTATAAGCCGATTCATATCAGTTTCGAATTGTTAGCCGATGGTTGGAATAGATGGGGTTATATTTTCGCAATGCCTCTTTGCTGACAGCATTAACAGGTGTAGCGTATCCGTGGGAGACGTCATATTGTTCTCCGCAGGCGGGACAAACGACAAAGAATCCGTCCAAGTAACAGGGTGTTCTTTTGAGGCAATGGGGGCAGCAGAGGTCAAAAGCGGCATATTGCCTGTCGTGTGTGATGTAGATTAATACGCCTGCATAGCCGTAATAGTCGGTGTTTGTGAGCGGAATGGTTTTATTGTGATAATGATAGCCCGTTGCATCAACGATGATGTATTCTCCGATATTATCGGTTACAAAATGCACGTATTCCCCCGCCTCGGTATTGATGACGAGTTGCACGGGCGAAGTGGGGACAGACGAGTTAAAGGTAGTTCCTTCGCATGCTGTCAGTCCAAGAACAACCAATAACGTCCAACATATATGACGAGGTAATGACATTACTGAACGGCATCCAAGTGAATAGTGAAAATAAGCGTGGAATATGGCGGAATAAACGAGACAGTTCCTTCGGTTCCCTGCGCCTCTTCGAGATAGCCTAACTGGTACGGGATATAGAGAATAATATCCCCGTTGGTGTGTATCTTTTTTATTCCTTCGGCGAATCCGGCGATAAGCGAATTGACCTCGAACATATTAGTCCCTCCCTCGAACTGTGCACCGTTAATGAGTCGTCCGGTGTAGGTACACGTAATGAGGTTGCTCTGCGACGGTCTTGCGTCGTAAGGGTTGGGGTCAGCGATGACCTTATATTGCAATCCGGAAGATGTAACTACGACATCCGGGTTCTTTTTGTTTTGCTCGAGCCAGAGTTGATTTTGGGCTTTCCAGTCCAACCAGTCTTTTTTCTTACAGGCGGGCAAAGCCCCGAGGATAAGGATGAGCAGTAAGGGATAGAGTATTTTTTTCATACGGTTGATTATTTAGCGAGCCATGAACTCGGATTGAGAATTGTTTTGTCCTTCCAAATCTGGAAGAAGAGTTCTGTTTTATTATCTTGTTCTGGGTCAGAGAAGATGGTTCCTATTTTCTGTTTAGCGACCACTTTATCTCCCTGTTTCACATTGAGTCTGCTCAGTCCGGCATATACTGAGCGATAGTTACCGTGTGCAACGATAACGGCATAGGATCCATTCATGAGGAAGCATGAAGTGACTTGTCCTTCGAAGACGGCTCTTGCCCCTTGTCCCGCCGTTGTTTGCAGGTAGATACCTTTATTATCAATTGTTACATCTTTATAGACAGGGTGTTGGTGTTTGCCGAATTGTCCGCTGATAAATCCTTTTTCGACGGGCCACGGGAGGCGTCCTTTATTTTGTTCAAAGTTACCGGCAACGAGTTGTTGTTCTTTAGTGAGTGCGACTTGTGCCTGCGCTTTAGCCTGTTTTTCAATAGTTTCGGAGATACGTTTATTGAGGTCGTCCACTTTTTTCTGCTGTTTTTTAAGCTGCGCCGTCAGTTCTTTTTCTTTTTTCTGCAGGTCTTTGAGCATTTGTTGCTGTTTACGTTCGTCTCTTGCCAAGGCCTCCTGTTCGCGTTTCTGTGTTTTGAGGGCGTGTTGTTTATCGTTTTTGTGCTGTTCGAGTTTAGTATTTTGTGTATTTATTTCTGTTTTAACTCCCTCGATGCGTGCCACTTGCTGATGCCTGTATTGGGCAAACATCTGCAAGTATCGAACGCGTCTGACGAGTTGCTGGAAGCTCTTGGCAGAGAGGATAAACAGGAGTGGTGACTGCTGCAGTCTGACATAGTGGGACTCCCGAACGATATTGGCATAGTCCGCCTTAAGGGAAGCGAGTGTCTGTTCGAGCGTATCCCTGCGGCGGTTGAGCACTCCTATTTCGTCATCAATCGAAGAGATCTCCTTGCCGAGGCTATTAATGAGTTTCTTTTGGGTAGCAATATTCTGATTGATGAGCTGCAACTTCGTTACGGTAGCCGTTTCGTTCTTTTTTGTTTGCTTGAGCATTTTATTGGTTTGCTCAATCTCCTGCTTGAGTTGCCGTTGCTGTTTTTGCAGGTTTTTGACGGAATTATCAGCAGCAGACAACCCCACAGCAAATAGTATGAGTAAACAATATGTGAGTATTCGTTTCATTCAGGCAAGAAAGTATCTACGTATTTATATTTATCCACATTTAACCGGCGGATGAGTATTGGTGCATCATAGGCAATATCTCCATAGGTCAAGTTGAGTCTGAGCAAGTGCCCTTTGTAGGCATAGTTAAGGGTCACGCTGTCCCCCTTTTGAGCTTTTTCCGCCGCAGCAAAAGCCTGCAAGTCGTTCCATCTGATTTTAGGTATGAGTGGCAGCGTTTTCGTTAGTTCAACCGCCGTATATTGGTGATTAATTTTATCAATTGCCAAAGCTTGCCCGGGCGTTATCTCGAGTCTTCCTATTTCGATATTCATCATAGGTCTTAGAGAAATGATGACAAGGGAATCCCTCATGACCTGCATTGCGCAACCTATGGTATATGCCATAGAGTCCATGGTGACGGTAGCCGTGCAGTTGGATACATTAGCTGTTTGCCAAGCCGGTTGTTTGGTGAGTTTACGCGAAGTAGCACACCCACACAAGAGAGCGACCAAGAGAATCAATATGCCTATTCGTTGTTTCATTGTTTAATCTGTTCGAGATGTTCCAAGACCACTTTTTTCACCTCTTCATCTTTCGCATTTTCGAGAGCTTTGCGGAGATAGAAAGCAGCCAAGACATCTTGCCCTTTGAGATGAAGAATCCACGCGTAGGTATCCAGGAATACGGGGTTATTGGCATCGGCTTGTATCGTTGTGGAACTCATCTGTTCAGCCTGGCTGAGATTGCCATTATGTGTAGCCAAGCTATAGGCAAAGTTATTGAGGGCTGTCAAGTTTTTAGGCCATAGATAGATGGCTACTTCGTAATTCTCGTAAGCTCTGTCACGTTGGTCCATAGTCATCAAGGAGTCGGCTTGATAGGTTTTTATATGGCTAACGATGTAAGCGCAATAGGGGACTTTCTTAATCATCTCAAGTTCTTGGAGCGTCAAGGGGAAGAGTTTGGATATCCGTTGAGCCAGTTCGAATACCGGTTTTTCTTCCTGCAGTCGTATATGAATGTCTGCGCGGAAGAGCAGGAAGTTGAGTGAGTTAGGGTCTTGTTCGAGATAACGGTCTATAGCAGCGACAGCATTTTTACCTTTATTGAGCCCGAGATAGATGCGATATCTGTTCAGGGCACTATTTGAGTCAAAGCCCTGCAACTCATCGATATGATTCTGTACTTTGAGTGCTTTTTTCCACTGTTGGGCATTGATGAGATAGTTCAGATAATGCTCACTACATTCAGCAGGTGCGAGTTTATAGGCTTTGGCGAAGTATTCTCCCGCTTTCTGATCCTGCTTAAGGCTTGAATATATAACTCCGAGATGATCGTTTACAAGTGCATCGTCCGGATTTATTTGGTAGCAGAAATCAAGCAGAATAAAAGCCCTCGCATAATTCTCCTGTTCGATAGCATGCCGTGCGGCATAGAAATAATAGAGGAACTGCTGTTCCTGCTCCTGCGTCATCACCTGTTTCACTTTCGGTTTTGCTTGCAGCGCCAAAGCCGCAATCAACGCACACCCTATAAGCCAAAACTTACACTGCATGTTTATTTACTTCCTGAGTGTCCGAATCCCCCAGTTCCCCGTTCTGTTTCATCCAAGACCTCAACGCACTCTACTTCGGCATGTTCATGACGCGCAATAACCATCTGGCAAATGCGTTCGCCGGGTTCAATAGTTTGTTCTTCATTAGAGATATTGACCAAGATGACTCCAATCTCGCCCCGATAGTCCGAGTCAATTGTTCCCGGGGTATTGAGTACGGTCAGTCCCCGCTTAAGTGCCAATCCGCTGCGCGGACGTATTTGGGCCTCATATCCGACGGGCAATTGGATAAACAATCCAGTAGGAATAAGTCGTCGCTCCAAGGGGCGAAGAGTGATCGGCTCTGCGATATTACACCGCAAATCCATCCCCGCCGCCTGTTCGCTTTCATAACGCGGGAGGGGGTTATTGCTTTTATTAATAATCTTCAGTATCATATCAGAAACGTTTTTCAACCAATACTCTTAATCCATCCGGCACGATGCGGATGTGTATATCTTTACCCATCTTAACTGGGTCGCCATCAATATGAAAAGGAGCTTCAGTCTCACGCTGCAAGGTAATTTCTTTGGCTTTTAGCGTATCCATAAAGAAACTATTATCAATGCTTTTAGTAAAGAGACGCAACGCCAGTCCCGGTGCCCCTAACAAAGCTGACGGACTCATGATACAAATATCCAGCAGGCCGTCTTGTACGCTTGCATGCGGCGCGATAAAGGCATCATTTCCCCATTGATTGGCATTAGCGACAGTGATAAGGAATGCCTTATGCGACAAGTCGATACCTTCTCCGACGATGCGGTATGTCTCCGGTTCATACGAAAAGACATCTTTGATGATGTTTTGGAAATAGGTGGCGAAACCGCGTTTCGAAGAGCCTGCGAAATGGTCGGCAATAAGCGCATCAAACCCGACTCCGCAAGTAGTAACAAACATATGGTCATTAGCCATGCCATAGTCACAGCATATGGGTTCACTACGGTTGAGCATCTGAATAGCGCGTGAGGCATTCATCGGAATATGAAGATGTCTAGCGAATCCGTTTCCGCTTCCGACGGGTATAACTCCGAGGGCTGTCTGTGTGTCGCGCAATCCTTGTGCCACTTCGTTCACAGTGCCATCTCCACCGACAGCGACGACGGCTTCGAAGCCCATCACGGCGAACTGGCGGGCCAATTCTGTTGCATGACCGGCATATTCTGTAAACACGATGTTAGGAAGCCATTGGCTACGGTCCAACTCTTTGTCAATCAACTTCGGCAGTTTACGTCGTGCCGAAGTTTGTCCTCCGGAGATAGGATTGATGATAAAAGCAATATTTTTCATATGCTGTATTGTTTAATTCTCTATTTGCGCATTTGGGCGCAAAGGTAATACTTTTTTTGCACATATCCAAATAAAAAGTACAGTTTTGGCAAAAAAGAGACAAAAATTTTGTTTGATTTGCAAAAAATATTGTACCTTTGCACCAAAAATCAGAAAAAGGAACATGTCCGACCGTCTTACTCATTTTACGCTGTCGCAGGTTGGCAGCCCCGAATTACCTCTTGCCGAGCATTTGCATGCCGGTTTCCCTTCGCCTGCTTCGGATTACACGGATTGCATTGACATCACCCGCGAGATTGTCCATCATCCAGAGACCACATTTTATGCGCGTATTGACGGAGACAGCATGAAAGATGCAGGAATCTTCAACGGTGACATTGTAGTAATAGACCGCTCACTTCAGGCCACATCCGGGAATTATGTAGCCGCATATATTGATGGCGAATTCACCATAAAAGAGTTTCGTTTAGATTCTGATAATAATTGCGCCTGGCTTATTCCACACAACCAACGTTTTAAGCCTATTCGCGTGACGGAAGAAAATGCGTTTATTATATGGGGAGTCATTACACATACTATTCATTCTGTAAAACGATAGATCGTGTTAGCACTGTGCGACTGCAATAACTTTTTTGTTTCATGCGAACGTATATTTCGTCCGGATTTGAACAACCGCCCCGTTGTTGTTTTGTCAGGCAATGACGGATGTGTCGTTGCGCGTTCCAACGAGGTGAAGCGATTAGGCATCAAAATGGGAGTACCATTTTACCAGATACAGAAAGAAGTAGCACAATATAAGATTACGCATTTCTCGTCAAATTTTGCCTTATACGGTGATATCTCGGGACGCATTATGCGCACCTTATCACGCTACACCTCCGAGTTGCAGCAATACTCTATTGACGAGGCATTTATGGACCTTTCGCACTTACCGGACAGTGCCACGATGCGCTCCCAATGCCTGCAACTATGTACAGATATTCTGAAGGGTATCGGAGTGCCTGTTTCATTCGGGATTGCCCCGAGCAAGACATTGTGCAAAATAGCGGCCGACTATGCCAAGCATTACGCCGGTTATCACGGTGTTTGTACAATTGATACAGAGGAGAAACGTATCAAAGCCTTGTCCAATATTCCAATTAGTGATGTATGGGGAATAGGTCGTCAGTCCGCCGCAAAACTAAAGGGATTGGGTATTAATACGGCTCTTGATTATGCCAACCGCACAGAACCCTATATACATCATATATTGCACCAACCGGGTGTGATGACATGGCGAGAACTAAACGGAATCGCTTGTATTGAAAACAGCGATTTACCTCTGAAGCAATCAATTACCTGTTCCCGCACATTTGCTCATCCAGTTACCAGCCGTCCACAGTTAGAGCAAGCTCTATCTACATTCTGCGACCATGTTGCGCATAAATTAAGATCCCAACACAGTGTATGCCGTCAGATGGTTGTATTTGCCCACACCTCCCGTTTCAACGAGGACACGCGCAGTATTCAGCAGACGCTAACGTTAACTGTTCCGACCGCCAACACACGCGAACTAACAGACGCTTTATTACGAACCGTCCGCGTACAGTGGCAGGAGGGCACACCATTCAAGCGTGCGGGAGTTATTGCGCTTGCTATTGAGCCAGACAGCAGTGTACAACAATCACTTTTTGACACACGGGACAGAGCACGCGACAATCGTTTACAGCATGCTATCGATACGATAAACGACCGGATAGGCAAACATTCCCTCACTTATGCTCATCAATTAGCCGACCCTAATTCTACGCCGTTGTATGAGATAGGCAGCAAGAGTCCTGCCTATACCACCAATATTGCAGACATTATCACTTTGAAGTGTTGAAAGGGTATCTGTTTCAGGAGCGGGACCTATGAAAGGATGCACAAAAAAAGAGCGCTCGTTGCGCTCTCAAGTTGCGGAGGATGGGATCGAACCACCGACCTTCAGGTTATGAGCCTGACGAGCTACCACTGCTCTACTCCGCGAAATCGGCTGCAAAAGTACTGCTATTTTTTCATATACACAAATTTTTTGCAAAAAAAATGCCATTTTTAGGTATTTTTTGCATATTTATTTGCACAATCAAATAAAATGTAGTATTTTTGCACGCTTTTTGTGTGTGATACGCAGATGCGCCCGCATGAACGCACATTCATAAGGAGAAAATAACTAAAAAATAATTATTATGCAAAACAAAGGACTTATTAGAATTATGGCTGCATGCCTTGCATTGGTTTGCGCCTTCTACATCTCCTTCAGTTTGGTTACCTCGCATTATGACAAGAAAGCGAAGGAATACGCTGCAGGAGATTCCAGCAAGGAGTATTTGTATTTAGACTCCATTGCGACTCAGAAAGTATGGTTTGGTTACACGCTCAAGGAGTGCCGTGAGAGAGAGATTAATCTTGGTTTGGACTTGAAGGGTGGTATGAACGTAACCATGGAGGTTTCTGTTCCGGATATACTCCGTGCTCTGAGCGGTTATAACACTACGGAGAACTTTAACCGTGCGATGGAGATGGCGCAACAGAAGCAGAAATCCAGTGGAGCCGATTTTGTTACCTTGTTTATTGAGTCATACAAAGAGATTGACCCTGAAGCACAGTTAGCCAGTATTTTCTCTACCTTTGAGCTCAAAGATAAAGTAACCCTTAATTCCACCAATGCCGAAGTAGAGAAAGTCATTCGCGAGGAAGTTGACGGTGCGATTAATAACTCATTTAACGTATTGCGTACCCGTATTGACCGTTTCGGTGTTGTACAACCCAATATACAGAAGCTGAGTCAACGTGGCCGTATTCTTATTGAGTTGCCGGGTATTAAAGAGCCTGAGCGTGTGCGTAAACTGCTTCAAGGTTCTGCTAACCTTGAATTCTGGGAGACATATGAGTTTGCTGATATTCTGCCTCAGATGGCTCAAATCAACGCAGAATACGCCAAAGCGAATCAAGGTGAAGAGGTAGAAGAATCTCCCAAGCCGGAGGTAAAATCAGAAACCAATAATGACGATGTTGCTTCTCTTGTAGAAAACCTTGCCTCTGATAGTTTGGCCCAGATAGAGGCAGAAGAAGCCGCAGCTGTTGAGAATTACAAGAAGCAGAATCCTCTTTTTGCAGTTCTTAACCCCAGCATCAACAATGCCGGTCAAGCCTTCCGCGGTCCGGTTGTAGGTACCGTACATTATACCGATACAGCTCGTGTAAACGCGATGCTGAGTTCGAACATTGCCAAACAAGTCCTTCCCCGTGACCTTCGTCTCAAGTGGACGGTCAAGGCTATTGATGAAGCAGGTTCGTACTACCAACTTGTAGCATTGAAAGCCCAACGCGACGGTCGTGCCAGTCTGGAGGGCGATGTCATCACCGATGCTCGTGCCGACTTCAGCCAACTGAGTGCCTATGCTAATGTATCAATGTCCATGAACGCAGAGGGTGCCAAGGCATGGCAGCGCATCACTCGCGATAATATCGGTAAATCAATTGCTATTGTATTGGATGGCTATGTATATAGTTTCCCGACAGTACAAAACGAAATTGCAGGTGGTAACAGCCAAATCACCGGGAACTTTACCGTAGAAGAGGCGAAGGACTTAGCCAACACGCTCAAATCTGGTAAGATGCCGGCTCCTGCCCGCATCATCCAAGAAGATGTAGTAGGTCCGTCATTAGGCCGTGAGGCTATCCAGTCCGGTTTATGGTCATTTATTCTGGGCTTCATCTTGATTCTTATCTACATGATTTTCTACTATGGATGGATTCCCGGTTTGATTGCCGATGCAGCCTTGCTGTGCAACGTATTCCTGTTAGTAGGTGTATTAGCCTCCTTCTCTGCTGTACTTACATTGCCGGGTATTGCCGGTATCGTATTGACGATGGGTATGGCAGTGGATGGTAACGTACTTATCTACGAGCGTATCCGAGAAGAGATAAAGGCTGGAAAGAACATGCGCAAAGCTATCAACGACGGTTTCAAGGGAGCTATTTCAGCGATTGTTGATGCCAACGTAACCTCATTCTTAACGGGTGCCATTTTGGCAATCTTTGGTACAGGTCCCATCAAAGGTTTCGCTGTTACGTACATGATTGGTATTGTATCCTCCTTCCTTACTGCCGTCTTCATCACCCGCCTTATTCTTGATGACTATGCAAAGAAAGAAGATGCAAAAGAGTTATCATTCACTACGAAATTAATGCAAAATTTCTTGCAGAATATGCACATCAACTTTGTAGGTATTCGCAAATGGTTCTATTGCATTGCCGGCACGTTGGTAATCGTTGGTGTTATAGGTTTGGATCCTCACATCTTTGGCAAGTTGAATCTTGGTATTGATTTCTCCGGCGGACGCAACTATGTTGTTCGTTTTGCCCACGATGTCAATACTCAAGAAATAACGAATAGTTTGACCGATGTCTTCATGGCACAAAATACCGAAGGCGAGAACTTATCTCTTCGTGTTATCACAATCGGTAGCGCAAACCAGGTTCGTATCTCCACGAACTTCCGTATAAATGATAATGCCAGTGATGTTGACGAGCAGATTGAATCATTACTCTATGAAGGATGCAAACCTTACTTAGATGAAAGTATCACGCTCGAGCAATTCAAATCAACAGAAATCAATCCTGAGATTGGTATTATGCAATCGCAGAAAGTGGGCCCAGCCATTGCTGATGATATCACTACAGCTGCTATTATTGCTGTCATCTGCGCATTGATAGGAATTTTCCTTTATATTTTGCTCCGTTTCCGCAACTTTGCCTACTCAGTAGGTGCATTGACCGCATTGACCCACGATACGATATTGGTTCTCGGTTCCTATGCATTATTGTGGAAGGTTATGCCGTTCTCCATGGAGATAGACCAAGCCTTTATTGCTGCTATTTTGACAGTTATCGGTTATTCTATCAACGATACCGTGGTTATTTTCGACCGCGTACGTGAGTATAACACTCTCTATCCGAAACGTGACCGCGCTCAGAATATCAACGAGGCATTGAATGCAACATTAAGCCGTACGTTCTCGACTTCGATGTCCACATTTGTGGTATTGCTGGCAATCTTCGTATTTGGCGGAGAATCCATTAGGGGTTTCGTATTTGCTCTGCTTCTCGGTGTGATTGTAGGTACATTCTCCAGCCTTGGTATTGCTCCGCAAATCGCCTATGAGATTCAACGCGCTCAAGATCGTCGTCGCGAAAAGAAAATGCTGAACAATAAATAATTCACGCGCCCGCGTGCGTGTTAATTTAATATGGAGTCGGGTGTTAAGCACGACTCCATATTTTAACCTCAAAACAATACTACTATGCCAAATGATTTTTTGAAATATGCTGTTTCCCAAGGACTGAACTCCATGCATGTAGAGAATGTAATGAAAGCCTCTGCCAAACAGTCCGTTATATCCGATAATTATATTAGTCCGTCTATTTTGGAGGAGCGTCAACTCAACGTAACCCAAATGGATGTATTCAGCCGTTTGATGATGGATCGCATCATCTTTCTCGGCACAGAGATTAATGACTATACAGCGAATGTGATACAGGCACAATTATTATATCTTGATTCTGCAGATTCCGAACGTGATATCAACATCTATCTTAACACCCCCGGCGGTTCAGTATATGCCGGATTGGGTATATATGATACGATGCAGTTTGTGAAAGCTCATGTCTCTACAATATGCACAGGTCTCGCCGCATCCATGGGTGCAGTTCTTCTTGTGGCAGGCGAAACAGGTATGCGCGCCGCTCTACCTCACAGTCGTGTAATGATTCATCAGCCGATGGGGGGAATACAAGGTCAAGCATCGGATATAGAAATTACTGCACGTGAGATACTTAAACTCAAAGACGAACTTTACCAAATTATCGCTCAGCACTCCGGTCAAGATATAGAACGTATCCGCCAAGATGCAGATCGCGACCATTGGATGACTGCTCAAGAGGCGTTGGAATACAAGATGATTGATAAGGTATATACTCGTAAGTAATGGCAAATAAGAAATCAGATATATGTTCTTTCTGCGGCAGACCGATGAAAAATCTGTTTGCTGCGACAGACGGTGCCCTAATCTGTGACGAATGTATTGAGCGCGGTCACCAGATGGTGCAAGAGATGATTGCGCAAGAAGCAAGTACGAGCGAGATCAAAGGTTTATCGCTCAGCACTCTACCTAAACCAACTGATATCAAGTCCTTTTTAGATCAGTATGTGATAGGTCAGGATGATGCCAAAAAGTACCTGTCTGTGGCCGTATATAATCACTATAAACGTTTGTTGCAACCGAAAGATGACGGTATAGAGATAGAGAAATCCAATATAATTCTTGTTGGTTCTACGGGTACTGGCAAGACGCTTCTTGCACGCACAATTGCAAAAATGCTGAAAGTACCATTCACGATTGTGGATGCTACCGTTCTGACAGAAGCAGGTTATGTAGGTGAGGATGTAGAATCTTTGCTTACACGCCTTCTCCAAGAGGCAGATTATAATGTCAAGGAAGCTGAGCGGGGAATTGTCTTTATTGATGAGATTGATAAGATAGCCCGTAAGTCAGACAACCCATCTATCACACGTGATGTAAGCGGTGAGGGTGTACAACAGGCTTTACTCAAACTATTAGAGGGCAGCGTGGTCAATGTGCCGCCACAAGGTGGTCGTAAGCATCCGGAACAGGAGTTTATACACATTAATACTCAGAATATTCTCTTTATTTGCGGTGGAGCGTTTGATGGTATTGAACGTCGTATCGCTCAACGTCTAAACACCCAGGTCGTTGGATTTGACGCTTCCCAGAAAGCGCAGAGTTACGATAAAAACGATTTACTCAAATATATTTCGCCTCAAGACTTAAAATCATTTGGACTCATACCAGAGATTGTTGGCCGTTTGCCAATATTGACTTATCTCAAGCCGTTAGATAAGGAAGCCCTGCGCAATATTCTCGTCCAACCCAAGAATGCAATCACGAAGCAGTATCAGAAACTAATAGCGATGGATGGCGTAGAATTAGTTTTTGCAGATGATGCATTAGATTATATTGTGGATAAGGCTATTGAGTACAAGTTAGGAGCTCGCGGTTTGCGCAGTTTAACAGAAACGGTAATGATGGATGTGATGTATGAAATTCCATCCAGAACAGACAAGCAAGACAAACGTTTTGTAGTAACCAGACAATTGGTAGAGAAGAAACTTAGTCAGGCAGATACAATGCGTCTTCGCAACTCCATCTAAGGTTCACAATTCAAACAAATAGCAGGTTTAGACCGCTTCCCAAGAATAACCTTGCGGAAGCGGTTTGCTTTTTCACTGTGATAGATAGTTGTGAGGTTTTCCTGGTAGATATTACCAAATACAAAGGCACTTGTTTTATCATAACAACAAGGTAACACGTCTCCCTTGACTGTAATCACACAACCTGTCCACAAACGGTGGCAGCTCCGACCGGCTTTTCGTTTGGGATGGTACAAACCATCCTTTCCTAATTTATATCTGGAATAACGATTATCAGAAGGCATTAATGGATTTCCATGCTCGTAGTCATATAATTGTGCAGTCTTAAATGTAAGGCTGTCAGCCCCCATTTTCTTGTACCTATCCGCAAATGTACTCCATTCATGCTCATTACTACGCAAACGCAACACTTGCAATTCGATATGTGTACTTCCTCCTAAATTGTCTTTAACCTGACGTAAAGTAACTAACCCTTCTAATGCTTTATGCAGCTTTCCTCCCGATCTGTATTTTCCATAACTATCCTCTGACAGACCATCTATTGAAACGATTATACGGTCTAATCCGGCGCGTATTAATTGCTCAGCCAGAAGTGAAGTTAAGACCAATGCGTTTGTAGAAACGATGGTATATATTCCCGCCTCATGCGCCATTTTTATCATTTTGGGTAAATCCTTATTCAATAAAGGTTCCCCCTGAAAATAGAACTGCATGGTATGGACAGAGTTCTGTACCTGTTCCAGAATAAGTTTAAAGTGCTCTATAGATAAGAGAGATTTGTTTGGTTCACGTTCTTTATTTCTCCTTCCGACAGGGCATTCAGGACAGTGTAACTGGCAGAAGTTAGCGGGTTCGATAGATACGAAGGTAGGCATATGACGCACACGCACCACCCCCAAAAGAGATAGTGCGTATGAAAACTCAGCTCTTAGTATATTAACGAACTTGAGCAAGCGGTATCTTTTTGACACGGCGTTCATGACGTCCGCCTTCGAAATCAGTTGTAAAGAATTTGTCAACGCAAGCCAACGCTTTCTCTTTACTGATGTAGTTAGCCGGTAATCCCAGTACATTGGCATCGTTATGCAGGCGAGCGTATTCAGCCAAAGGCACATCCCAACATAAAGCAGCACGAATACCCTGATGTTTATTAGCCGTAATACAAATCCCGTTGCCAGTAGAACAGATAGTAATACCATAATCGAACTCACCGTTCTCCACAGCAAACGCCATTGGATGAGCAAAGTCAGGATAGTCACAACTTTCCGTTGAATAGCAACCAAAATCCTTTAACTCTGCACCCTTGTCGCGTAAAAACGCCATCACATCCTGTTTAAGATTATAACCAGCATGGTCCGAAGCCAATGCTATCTTCATCTCTGATAATGCTTTCATGATATAGATATTTAGAAAATTATTGCCAAGTTAGCAAACATCAATTTACATGCAATAGCAAGTACGATAATTCCGAAAAATTTACGAATAATATATAAAGCTGTTTGTCCCAAATACTTAGTCAGCCAGTTCGTACCTATCAATACGAAATAGAGTACCAAGATACATAGTGCCAGAGATATCGTCAGATTAATGATAGAATACTCCGCCGTGATGGACAATAACGCTGTAAATGCACCAGGTCCTGCGTACATAGGAAAAGCTAAAGGAACAAGCGATCCATCTCCAGTCAAATTGGTCGATTGGAAGATGGTTACATCCAATATCATCTCCAACGCCATCAGAAAGATAATAAAACCTCCAGCTACTGCAAAATACTCAATTTGAACACCAAATAATTTCAGTATCCACTCACCGGCAAAAAGAAATGCCATTAAGATAACGAAACTGGCAACACAAACTCGAACCGGGTGTATCTTTGTTCCCTTATGCTCAAGCTCCATTGTGATAGGAATATTGCCAAATGGATCAATAATGGCAATCAGGAAAATGAATGAAGATAGTACCTGCCAGATGTCAAAATGTCCGAAAAAATCGCTCATGATATTAGTAAATTGGACTGCAAAGGTAGTATTTTTTTTACAAATACGCAAATTTATTTGTGTATTTTGTTTTTTTTTCATATCTTTGCACGCTGAAACGTGGATATTGTATAAATAATAAAAGCGAAAAATAACTTATGATTAACTCACAAGACATCAAAAACGGCGTATGTATCCGCATGGATGGACGTCTTTATTTCGTGATTGAATTCCTTCACGTAAAACCAGGTAAGGGTAACACGATTATGCGTGTTAAATTCAAAGATGTTGTGGACGGACGCGTTTTAGAGCGCCGCTTTAACATTGGTGAGAAACTCGAAGATGTACGCGTTGAGCGTCGTCCCTATCAGTATCTTTATAAGGAAGGTGAGGATTACATCTTTATGAATCAAGAGACCTATGAGCAAGTTCCTATTACGCACGACCTTATCACAGGTGTTGATTTTCTAAAGGAAGGTATGGTCTGTGATGTTGTTTCTGATGCAACTACAGATACCATTCTCTTTGCAGAACTCCCAACAAAGGTTGAATTGGCAATTGCTTATACAGAGCCCGGTCTCAAAGGTGATACCGCTACGAACACACTGAAGCCGGCTAAGTTAGAGACCGGAGCAGAGATTCGTGTTCCGCTCTTCATCAATGAAGGAGAGATTATTCGCGTAGATACACGCGACGGTAGTTATTGCGAACGCGTTCGTTAGAACATCAAAACGTACATAGCGATTTAATATCGCCGGATACTGACAAGGTGGTGCGTATAAGTGCCACCTTGTTCAATAGAATAGATACCGGTTTGGTCGAGTTTCTCCACTTTGACACGACCTGAGCAATGAATAATACGCTCTTTGTCCAATATAATTCCCACATGACTTATCTTACCATCATTATGGTCAAAGAAAGCCAAATCGCCAACCTGCACCTCATCAAATGAAGTAACGGCCATTCCTTGCTGAGCTTGCTCACTCGCGTTACGTAAAAGGTTATGTCCGAACAGAGAGTGAATAATTTGTGAAAAGCCGGAGCAGTCCATGCCCATCGCATTTTTTCCACCCCACAAGTAAGGTATATTCAGAAAGAAACGAACCGTATTCATCATATTTGTAGGATTGAGTTCCAGCGGACTCTGTGCCACCATCACGGGGTCAATAAGAAAACCTACGCCAAGCAACTCGAACCTACCGTCTTTATAATCAGGTAAGCAGGTTCCTGCTGTCAAAGGTATCGTCTGACTATTATTCTCACTCACAGCATATGCCATCGGCATTTTAACGCGCGCAATTTTACTGCACTTTGCAAACTTTTCACATTCGGATTGGGACAAACGAGTAAGCATCTTAAAATCAACCCACCCCTCCTGAGCATCCGCATCATTCTTAATGCGAATCCAGCGAGGTTGTTCATCTATCACTTCTACCGTTTCAGCAAACAATAACTGAGTCACTTGCTCACTCGCATCGTTCGCTTCCGAGCGAACAGGAACTACACTGTGTAATATGATTCCTTTATCCATGGTCTTTATATCTATCGCCTGCAAAGGTACTGCTATTTTTTTATATACACAAATATTTTTTGTAGAATAGATTCTGCCATATTCTCCCAATATTAAGTACATTATGCAAAAAATAACGTTTTAAAGAAGAAAAATGCACTTTTTTTTAATATTATTCGTAATATTCAGATATTTTTTGTACCTTTGCGCCGTTAAACAAATCACAACTATGCAACAGAAGAAAAATATTCCGCTATTAGATTGTCCCGTAGATTATCTTATAGGCGATGCAAGTGGTAAAATCATGAACGAGTACGGTCGCTTTCCGTGTAAGATTATGTGTGGCGTATATGCCTTAATGGTTCGCGGTTCCGCATCTGCTACGATTAATATCACCAAGTACGAATTTCATGAGAATGATATTCTCTTGTTAGAACCGGGCAGTTTCCTGCTTATCCATGAGTTTTCGGAGGACGCATTAGTATATTATATTCTCTTCTCATCCTCCTTTTTGGAGAAGAATACCTTTAACAGTCGCATGTCTCTTTCTTCGTTGCAGTTACATTCACCTATTGTTCATCTTTCAGCCGACCGCGCAGAGGTGATTAAGGATCTCGCAGCACTAATGTTTAAAGCCACAAATACCGAACCTTCCATGCTCAATACGGAGAAGATGGTGCATGTATTCAACCTCCTCCAAACAGCTTACTCAAACTATGCGCAGAGTATGGATGAATACATCATCAAACCTATTGACCGCAAGATGGAGATTTACCAAGATTACTGTCAACTGGTCATGAAGCATTACCAAGAGTGGCATCATGTCTCACAGTATGCCGAAGCTATGAGAATCACTTTGCCTCACCTTTGTTCTACTATACGTTCCGCAAGCGAAAGAACTGCGGGAGACATCATTACAGATGCAATCCTGACGGATGCTAAGGCACAATTAAAATTAACGACCACGCAAATCAAAGAGATTTCGTCGTCGTTAGGATTTGATAATGTAGCTTTCTTCAACCGCTTTTTCAAATCGCACATGGGGCTAACCCCTAAAGCGTATCGTAACGCCCAAGTTTAATTTATGGAAAGCCTCTCTTAACGATTAGCGTACATTGATTCGTAGTACTTCTCGTACTCGCCGGAGGTGATGTTATCCATCCACTCTTGGTTTTCCAAATACCAACGGACTGTACGCTCAATACCTTCTTCGAATTGTAAACTGGGCTCCCAACCGAGCTCAGTTTGTAGTTTACGGGAGTCTATCGCGTAGCGCAAATCATGACCTGCTCTATCGGTCACAAAGGTAATCAAATCCAAATCTTCGCCTTCTTTGCGGCCAAGCAAACGATCTACAGTATTGATAACAACCTTGATAATATCAATATTCTTCCACTCGATAAAGCCGCCGATATTATACGTCTCCGCCACTTTACCCTTGTGGAAAATCAAGTCAATAGCACGTGCATGGTCTTCTACGTACAACCAGTCACGTACATTCTCGCCCTTTCCATAAACAGGCAACGGCTTACGATGACGAATATTATTGATAAACAATGGAATAAGTTTCTCGGGGAATTGATACGGACCATAGTTGTTCGAGCAGTTCGTTACGATAGTAGGCATCCCATAGGTATCATGGAAGGCACGCACGAAATGGTCACTGGAAGCTTTGGAGGCACTATATGGGCTATGCGGCTGATATTTCTTTGTCTCGGTGAAGAAATCCTCGCCGTAAGCATAGTGATGTTCGGCACTTGAGGCGGTGGTGGTAAAAGGAGAATCAACACCTTCCGGATGGGTCAGTTCCAGAGCTCCATAGACTTCATCCGTAGAAATATGGTAGAAGCGTTTGCCATCATATTTCTCAGGAAGACTTTCCCAATACAATTTTGCGGCTTGCAACATGCTCAAAGTGCCCATCACATTCGTGCGAGCAAAAGTAAACGGATCCTTGATAGAGCGATCGACATGACTCTCGGCTGCCAGATGAATTATACCATCTACATGCTCTTCCTGCATCAAAGCGTAAATGGCGTCGAAATCGCATATATCTGCCTTTACAAAGCGATAATTCGGCTTATCCTCAATATCTTTGAGATTAGCCAGATTACCTGCATAGGTCAACTTATCTACATTAATAATTTTGTACTCGGGGTACTTATTAACAAAGAGACGAACTACGTGGCTGCCGATAAATCCGGCTCCACCGGTGATAATGATACTCTTCATATTATAGCACAAATTGTATTTCTTTAAAATGATATTTCTTAGTTTTTTGGTCAGTCTGAAGCACTAACTCCCCCTGTTCTGTTACATTTGTTATAGTCGCTTCAAAAGCATTATCGGGCGTCCTTGTTAGTATTTTAGATGGGGCGACATTCACCTCTCGCTCGGCATATTTCGCTTTCCTGTTCAACCGATAGAGCACTGTCATATAATGCTGTTTCAGTTCAACAGGTTGAGCCAATTGCGGCAAGCGGGCACGAATACACTGCTCTAATCGTTTACTCACTTGCGCAATATCAGTCTCACGACCGCTGATTAGTTTGACTGACGTCGGGTTAGGAGCATCGCCTGTCCATTGCGTTTGGTTTATATTCAAACCGATACCTACAATAGATTCTTCAATGACTTTTTCTACTATCCTGTTTTCTATCAGTATACCGCAAATCTTAGACTTACCTACATAGATATCGTTCGGCCACTTGATGGTTACATCTTCGTCAGGCAGCAACTCTTTCACGACCTGCCATACAGCTAAACTGACAAGCATCGTGAGCCGGAATTGCTGTTCGACGGAGACCGGTGGATGAGTCAAACGCATTGAGAACAGCACGTTTTTTCCCGCCTCACTTTCCCAACTGTTTCCGGCTTGTCCCCGACCGGCAGTCTGATACGCCGTCCACACCACCTCACAATCAGGATGTTCTTTAAGCCACGTATTGGTACTATTGGTTTGACTGATATACATCTAATAGGTATTTTTGTATTACCGTTTGTACGTTCTTGGCTTTACCTTGTGCACTATTGACCAGCACGGCGAATACCCATTTCTTGCCATTGGGCAGGTCTATATATCCGGCGAAGTTCTTCGTGCCGGCTATCGTTCCGCTTTTGGCATGTATCTTACCTTCCAGCACTGTTCCGCGGCAAAGGCTGCTAAGAGTCCCGTTCGGGTTACCGCTCACGGGCAACGATTTCAGCCATATGTCGTAATTCTTACTCCGCATCATATACTGCAATATATCTACCAACGCTTCTGCACTGATAGCATCTTGAGGAGCCAAGCCGCACCCGTCCTTAATAAGAGCACCTTTAACCGTTACACCACGCATACGCCAGAACTCACGAACCACTTCGCATGAGTTATGAATCGTACCCGGCTTGCCATAATTGAGACCTAAATAACGGAATATCGATTCGGCGTATAGGTTGTTGCTGTATATATTTGTCTCAGCGATTAATGCGCCTAATGAGTCGGACTTATGCTCATAAATAACTTGTCTGATTCCTGTGTCCAATCTACTCTCGGCGGTAAAGGACGCCGGCTTACTCACTTTAACACCGTTTTCCTCAAGATGCCTCGTGAGGTGGGTAGCCAGTAACCAACCGGGATTAGGAATATCACTTCGCACACCGAATTGTCCTCTGTTGCTGGGTACACTGCCTGTCAGGTAGCGCTCGTTGGAATAAGGCAGACCATGCACATAAGCGCCATCGTATGTTATCTCCGTACAACGGATATGGTTGATGGTCTTCAGTCCCGGATAATTCGGTTCGATACGCATCACTTCTGCTACTGAGCCTACTTCAGCACTACGCAAAACGATATTGAGTGTATTACTCATATAATTGAGCGCAAAGATACCGGGGGCATAGTAATTACCGCAGTCTTCCCACAGCCACGCAGGATTCACCGCATCGCCGTCTAATAGACTCATATCAGCTATAACGGCACCGTCAATACTGCGGATACCGGCCGCTTTGATTGCACGTATCCACTTGAAGATAAACGCTTGCGTACCTTTGAGATTGCCCAAAGACGGATCGCAACCGCCACGAATGAACAGGTCACCATGCAATATCCCGTTGTCAATATGACCGCTGTATTCCAATACCGTCGTAAAACGGAAACTCGGACCTAACATCTCTAAGGCGGCACCGGTCGTCAGTAATTTCATCACACTGGCAGGAGGAACCACATTATCCGGGCGATAGGAATCAATCACTTTACCGCTCTCGGCATCTTTTATCAGTACACTAATGTTTGCTTGTTGGCAGTTCGGAGCTTCTGTCAATAGGGACACTGCCAGTAATATTGTTGTCAGTATATTCATCATCCTACGGTCCCCTCCAAAGACACTTGCAGCAGTTTTTGAGCTTCTACGGCAAACTCCATCGGTAGTTTGTCCATTACTTCTTTGGCGTAACCGTTAACGATTAAGCCCACCGCATCTTCTACACTTATGCCACGTTGACGGCAATAAAAGAGTTGGTCTTCAGATATCTTGGAGGTCGTTGCTTCATGTTCTATCGTAGCTGTCGGATTGGCTATCTGCATATCAGGGAATGTATGCGCTCCGCATTTATCTCCCAACAGCAACGAATCGCATTGAGAATAATTGCGAACATCCTCTGCGCCGGACACCACTTTGATTAACCCACGATACGCATTCTGAGAATGACCGGCGGAGATACCTTTGCTCACCACGCGGGAACGGGTATGGGAACCTAAATGTATCATCTTTGTGCCCGTATCGGCTTGCTGGTAGTTATTGGTCAAAGCTACGGAATAAAACTCCGCTGACGAGTTGTCACCTTTAAGTATACAACTCGGGTATTTCCAAGTAATAGCAGAGCCGGTCTCTACTTGCGTCCAACTCAAACGGGCATTTTTATGCGTGATACCGCGTTTGGTAACGAAATTATAGATTCCTCCCTTACCGTCCTTATCGCCGGGATACCAGTTTTGAACGGTGGAATATTTTACTTCAGCATCGTCATGAACTATAATCTCCACTATCGCAGCATGCAACTGGTTCTCATCACGCATAGGCGCCGTACAACCCTCCAAGTAACTCAAATACGCTCCCTCGTCGGCTATCAGTAACGTACGCTCAAACTGACCCGTATTGCCTGCATTTATACGGAAATAGGTCGATAACTCCATCGGGCAACGAACACCTTTAGGAATATAGACAAACGAGCCGTCTGAGAATACAGCAGAATTGAGTGCTGCATAAAAATTATCGCTATAGGGAACGACTGAACCCAAGTATTTCTTCACCAACTCGGGATGTTCTCTTACTGCCTCCGAGATAGAGCAGAAAATAATGCCTTTTTCGGCTAATGTCTCACGGAAAGTCGTCTTTACGCTCACGGAGTCCATCACCGCATCTACTGCCATGTTGCCCGCAAGAGCAGCACGCTCCTCCAACGGGATACCGAGCTTGTCAAAGGTCTTCATAATCTCAGGGGCTATCTCTTGCTTGGAGCCCGAGGGATGGTCTTTCGACTTTGGACTTTCGACTTTGGGAGCCGCGTAGTAGGATATCTTCTGAAAATCAATCGGAGGAATATCAAGATGTGCCCATGTCGGTACGGGCATCGTCTGCCATTTGCGGTAGGCCTTGAGACGAAAGTCAAGCAGCCAGTCAGGTTCGCCTTTCTTCGCTGATATAAGACGGATAATATCCTCATTCAAACCGCTGGCTATGATATCCGTCTCAACATCGGTCGTAAAGCCGTACTTATATTCTTGGGTCGTTATATCTTTTATTACTTCTTCCATTGTCCATTTTATTTTGCCGGATAGATAGAAATCACTTCGGTACGTACTTGCATGTTTTTGTCGGCGGTTTGGGTTTTAGCGAGCCATGACACAAAATCCTTGTAACTCAGATTGCGGGGAGTCGCCTGCCTGCGCCAGTTCCAGCTGCTCTTACGGTCACGGGCTTTCGTGAACTTATTCGGGGAGAAGATGATGTATAGCACATTATACTCCACTTCCTTGTCCGTCGTCAGCACATATTCTTCGGCGGTGCGGTCCTCGGCAGCACTGAAAAAGAGGTAGTCTTTATTGGCGCGAACGGTCTGATAGCCTTCCGTATTACACATATAGGGCAACAGACAATATGCCGTCTGCTCATTATCCACCAGATAAACGCACAACGCACCTTTCACAGGAGACGTGAAACGCAGATAGAAATCGTCACCGTCATAGTAGGATGTCCTATTCGATTTGTCATGCGCGTTATTGATAAAAGCATACGACAGGTCGATAGGTACGCCTGATTTCTCACGCGCTTTCCCTTCGACAAACACGCGCACATGCCATAACACTCCGTCGTGATAGATACTCAATATCTCTTCCTTCACCGTCTCTATCCACTCGCCGCGTGCAACAGTGCTGCCTAATGAGAAGAAGTCATCATCGCTGAAAAAAGAACCGTCTTCCGTCTTCTCACGAGCCATCGACAAAGCGATACTGCTCACATCCACTCCGAACGCGTTCTCTAACGCACGTTGTTTCGCCTTCTCTATCGCATGTATCTCAGCCTCTGCTTTCGACTCGGTACGGTCGTTCGACAGATAATCGTACGTAATATGTACATTTGTCAACTTGGCAGACCAAAGCGGCAATACGGCTGCCGACAATATAATAAGTAACACCTTCTTCATCAGCGTAGTCTCCATGTTCGCCATTCGGTCACCACTTCGGTTGCAGGAGTGACACAGGGCGTCTGTGATTTATTGTTCTCTAATATGGATTGTTGTTTGACATTCGTCTGGATATAGTCGCCTAACTCCTCACAGGTCAAGTCCCCTTCGCTCTCCTGCAACTTCTTTAGCAGGAAATAAGTGAATAGCCCGTGTTGCTGCTCCGTATAAGGATAGGCGGTCTCGTCCCCCTGAGCCGCAGCATACACTACCATCTTGCCTTGTGGCTGACCTGCACGAGCTTTCAGCGCTACTCCTCGGGCGGACACTAACATGCCCTCACCACGATTGCTGCCGCTGAAACATGCATCCATGAAAATAAGCACATGATTCGCCTGCATATTGCCTAACATCGCATATAAATCGTCTAACTTATAGCACGTCGTCAAGTCTTGAGTTACGCCATCAACTGGCATCAGGTAGGACGTACGGCTGCTCTCATCCGGCAAACCGTGACCAGCATAGTAGAAGATAGCGTTCGCGTTATCAAACACACTCAGCACATTCTGCAACCAGTTGATTTCCGTCTTAATCTGATTGCCTGTCGCATTAGGCAGATAGTGCACTTTCTTGGAGTCCAGACCTAACGTCTGCTCGCAGTATTGCTTAAAGATGCGACCGTCGTTCAGCGCATACGGTACACTGCCAACAGACTGGTAGTTCTCATTCGCTATAATCAAAGCAAACGTGTTGTCGTTCTTTATCTTCGTCGTCGGGATATGCTCATCTACATCCGATACCAGCGAACCTTTGTGAATCTCGCCATGAGCCGCTTGATGAGACTCCACAACAATATCCTTACCCGCTACCGTCTGACCGAAAGTGAGCGTCACTTCAGTGCCCTGAGCGTACTTGCCGTACTTCTCGCTCAACTGAATAGGAATAGTCACCACATCCGCTGCATTCGCACTCGCCGCTAACTCAAACTCAAACACACGGGTTTCACCGGCACCGAGAGACGGTATCTCTATACGCTGGTTATCACCGCCCATCCAACTGATATGCTCCGGAAAGTGAATGTCAAACCGAACCTGCTCGGCGGTGCCGTGTGACGTGTTCTGAACCATCACCTGAAGAGCAAATATATCGCGCTTCTTCAGCACACCAGACATCCCGCCTGCTAACTTATAACTCACTACCTGGACGTTCGGCGCATCAAACTCATGCGTCGCTATCACTAATGTCTGCTCCGGAGTACCGAAACCGTTGGGCTCCGTCACTTGAATAGTGAAACGAACCTGACCCGTTTTAGTCTGCATTGAGGTCTTAATGGGAAATTCGATAGCACGAACCTCACCGGGCTTAATCACCGATAACGTCTGATTACTCGTCGTAATACCATTAACAGTGCCTGATGCCGAGATAACGGCGCGACAACCGTAACCCTCACCACGACCAACATTCTTCACACGCATGTGTATGGAACTCTCCTCCTGAGCATTAATCGTCTGATTGCCGTCCGCATCAGAAAAATATACTGAACCCTCCTCTACCTCTAATATCGCAGGTATCACTACCTTCTGGATATTGAAGAACTTAGGAGGCGTAACGGCTGACTGCTGCCCAAATACAACAGCAGCACTCACTACAAACAGAAATACTATGGTTAATCGACGGCTCATCTGCTCCATTTTAACGAAAATGCTATACCTATTAATGCCGTATTATGCTCGTAACCGGCAAATAAATCCATCAGAGCCAAGGATATGTCATAGCGTATCCGGGCGTTTGCCGTGAAGGACCACTTGTCCGTCTCATCACGAAAACTCAGACACGGACCACCCGCAAACACAAATGCCCAACGATCGGTCATCGGCAACACAAAACGCACTTGGGGCTCCCAGTAGATACGGGTCGCATCGCTGCTCAGCGAAGCAAGACTGTAAGTACGAGCCGTCGAGGTCAACTCCCACGCAAAAGACACTAACGAAACCTCTACAAAACGGTAACGGAACGCACCTATACCGAAATATAACGGAGCCTGACCTTTCCGATCACGAACTCCCGCACCGATACCTACATCCAAAAACGATATCGACCAACTGCCCACACGACTGAAATAACGGTTGCACAAGGCGGGATAACCGGTCTTCTGATAGTTCTCACGATTGATACGCTTCGTATAGGCATTCAGCGACTCCGACGGTATAATTCGGAACTGCACATCTCCAACCAGACTCGTCCTGTCCTTCAGCACATCCCACGCTATCTTTTTGTTTTTTCCCTTACGCACATTCACACCCGCATCGCCGCTCAGACTGCTGCGCTCTATCGTCTGAAAACTGCCGTTGTTCAGCGACACTTGAACATCTATATTCGCTTCCTTGTCCAGACTGTACGTAATCACCGCCTTCTCACCGTCTGCATAGCAATCGGCATTCGTAACAACCTGCCCTAAAACAGATGTTATAGAAATACATAATCCTGTTACGAGTGCGATTCCTCTCATTGTTATTTTACAGACTGAGTACTTGCAATGCTTGCCATTTATCGTCTTTGATGTCTTTTTTCTCTTTGATAGCCTTTGTAAGCGGCACATAAACCACTTCACCGTTTTGCAGTCCCACCATTATGGAGCGTTGTTCGTCCAAGAGTGCCTGCACAGCTGCGCAGCCGAGCCTGGAGGCAAGTATACGGTCAAAGGCAGTAGGTGATCCGCCGCGCTGGAGGTGACCGAGAATAGTCACGCGTGTGTCGTACTCGGGATGGTTCTGCTCAATGACTTTAGCGACCGCCTGTGCTCCACCGGGAATAGCATGCTCTTGAACCAAGACGATGCCGCTATTCTTATGCTTGCGCCTTCCTTGTCCGATAGCAGCTTCCAATTGTTCTTCAAGTGTAGCCCGTTCTGGAATGACAGCCGCTTCGGCTCCTGCGGCAATAGCAGCGTTGAGCGTGAGGAAACCCGCATCTCGCCCCATTATCTCGACAAGAAACAGTCTCTCGTGGCTGGTTCCGGTATCTCGCAATTTGTCCACGCACTCAACAATAGTATTTAGCGCCGTATCGTACCCGATAGTGGAATCGGTCCCCCAAAGGTCATTGTCTATTGTCCCCGGTACTCCGATAACGGGTATGTTATATTCTTGTGCGAGTAGTCTTGCTCCTGTGAACGAGCCGTCTCCGCCGATAACTATCAGCGCATCTATCTGTTCCCTCTGCATCGTATCGTATGCCCGTTTCCGACCTTCAGGAGTAGTAAACTCTTGGCTTCGGGCTGATTTGAGGATAGTTCCTCCTCGTTGAATTATCCCGCTCACATCCTGTGTAGTAAACTCTTGTACTTCACCGTCCATAAGTCCCTTATAGCCACGATAGATAGCTTTAACGCGGATATTATTAGCGATAGCCGCCCGTGTTACGGCTCTTATAGCGGCATTCATGCCCGGCGCGTCTCCTCCGGATGTTAATACACCAACTGTTTGAATCTTATATTCCATAAGTTATAATTTTAATTGTCAATTAGCCTGCAAAGTTACAACAAATATAGCATATACACAAATTTTCGAGCATAAAAATGAAGCGAATAGAAAATATTTTCTATATAGGGGACTCATTACGGACTTCGGTGCTTGCACATAAAGGGCGTAATGGAGTTACCTATAACCCTTTAATCTCCACCGAGAGATGACCGTGAAGGAGTGCGACGGAACGCACTCCGAGTATTGCACCCGAGCTATCACCATAGCGAGGATACGTGCAATACATAGAATGGCGCGACCCTTGCGGTCACGCAGCCGTATGGCTGAAAGGGAAGTGGCGTACAGGGTAGCCACGACCGCTATAACATTACTTCGGTGTCTCCACCGAGAGATAACCGAGAGATGACCGAGACAAGACCGAGAGATGAATCAGGGTCTTACGCTATTCCGCGAGCAGTTCCATCCCACTACGGAGTTGGTCATTGAAGGCGAAGCGATGCCGATAGAACAATTCCTATTGATGAACATAGAGAGATTATTTGACAATGCACAAAATAATCATAATCGGCAATAAATACACCCAACGCGCTTTAGCGCATCTATAGCCTTTTATATCAAGTCGCTGACAGCTAAGGGCACGTAAGCTATCAGGTCTTCTGGCGTCATACGAAGTTGCAATCCGCGCTGACCGGCAGAGACGTATATCTTTTCATGCAACAGGCAAGTCTCGTCAATATAGGACGGAAACAACTTTTTCATTCCTATAGGACAACAACCGCCGCGAATATACCCCGTCAGCGGCAGCAACTCCTTCAGCGGAACAGGTTTGCAGGATTTATTACCACTCGCACGGGATGCTTTCTTGAGGTCCACCTCAAAAGCTCCCGGAATGACGCATACAAAATGTCCTGTCCTGTCGCCCTCCAACACAATAGTCTTGAAGACGGCATCGATATCTTCATGCAACTCCGCTGCTACGTGAACAGCACTCAAATCCGACTCGTCAACCGAGTACGCAATCAGTTCGTACGGCACACCTGACGCATCAAGCATACGACATACATTTGTCTTCTGTATTGGCTTGGACATGGTCTATAACTATATGATTCATTATTACTTTAGGCTGCAAAGATAGTGTTTTTTTACCAATAAGACAAGAAAAACAGTAAATTTGTTTGCACAAACGCACAAAAAAGCGTACCTTTGCAGCCGCAAAAAAATACAACATCTCTTATGGTACAGGATTTATACATCTTAATGATTACCGCAGGCGTAGTAGCACTGCTGTTCAAGTTACTCAAACAACCCGTCGTTTTAGGATATATCGTAGCCGGTATATTAGTAGGACCGCACCTCTTCGGACAAAACTTCGTCAATATGGAAAACGTAGAGACGTGGGGAAATATAGGTGTGCTCTTTGTGCTGTTCTGTATCGGACTGGAGTTCCGGGTCAAAAACCTCTTCCAAAGCGGAAAGGTCGCTCTCGTCGGTGCCGGAACAATCGTTATCGGCATGATGATATTGGGCTATGGAGTAGGACGTTTCGCCTTGCTCGATACAATGAACTCGCTCTTCCTCGCAGCTATGCTGTGTATGTCCTCAACCACTATAGTGATGAAAGCTATCGATGAAGCCGGATTAGGTAAAGCCAGGTTCGTCAAAGGTGCTACCGGTATACTTATCTTTGAAGATATCATCGCCGTCGTACTCATGGTGCTGCTATCCAGTATAGCCGTTAAAAACAGCTTCGAGGGAGTCGAATTGCTCGAGAAAGTAGGCGTGCTCGCTCTCACACTCGCCGTATGGTTCATCGTCGGCATACTGATTATACCTACACTCTTCCGCTGGGTACGGCCACACCTCAACGACGAAATACTCATTGTGCTCTCGCTCGGTCTGTGCCTCGGTATGGTGCTCACTGCTGAAGAAGCAGGATTCAGCTCCGCACTTGGTGCCTTCGTAATGGGTATGATTCTCGCCGAGACGAAAGAGTCACACCGTATCGAACAGCTTATGACACCCCTCAAGAACGTCTTTGCCGCTATCTTCTTCGTATCAGTCGGCATGATGATCAATCCGGCTTCCTTAGTCGAATACTGGCCTTCCATCCTCATTGTGGCTGTAGTCATTATCGTGGGTATGATTATCTTCGGTACGCTCGGGTGCTGGTGGGGAGGAGAAACGCTGAAAGATGCGATGATGACGGGATTCTCGTTTGTACAAATAGGTGAGTTCTCATTCATCATTGCTGCTTTAGGTACCAAACTGAACGTGACTGATCCGGCTATCTACCCCATCATCGTTGCCGCCAGTGTCCTGACTACATTCCTCACACCCTATATCATGAAGGCGGCTGAACCATGTTACAACCTCCTGTATAAACATGCGTCTCCACGGATGAAAGCGAAAATTGACGCACGGGAAGAGAAAGTAAACCTCGCCCAGCAGAATGCACAGAAAACCACTACGAAAGACGCTCCTAATAGAGCCGACAAGGTGAAACATGCCGTACGCAAAACAGTTATCACCAAACGACTCGTCAACCTCTTCCTTAAAAACATGAGCGAGAACGACCAGCCTACACAACAGCAATAAAAGCTATAGTGAAATATGCAGGCGGAACCGGAGCGCCCAACGCGGAGTAGAAGTGTCCTGCCAATTAGTAAGACGCCAAACAGAATAGATATCTAACACGCGAAGTATATTCCCTATACCGCAACCCAGTTCCACATAAGGCGCCTTGAAAGCCGAAAACGAATAGCTGACAGCCGATGGCTGGGCATTCGTAATGGCACCGTATGCAAGCTTGAACGTAACCAACTCTCGGAGACGCAGATAACGGATACCGGGTATCAGATTGAAGAGAATACCCTGACCGTTCCACTCGGCGTGAAGAGCTACATACTTATCCGCAGCATACTGAAAATTATTCATTAACGTAAAACGGTACGGGTCATAGGCATAACCTTGGTTGCCTTCAAAATGATGAAGAAAAGGATATGGTACTGACCCAAAAATACACCCTGCCTGCAAGGCGTAATCAAGCGTTCCTCCCATTCCTAAGTCCGCACGATGACGGAGAAGAAGATTGAACTTGGCAAAGAGCGAATAACTACTGCCCACCTCACCCGTCACCGGTAACTGGTAGGAACCCGCCTCTAATCCTACATAAAGAACCGGCAAAGAACTATATACATGATAGCGGGAGAAATAACCGTCTATCTTACGCTCCTTAAACCCGACACGCACAATACCACCAATAGTCTGATATGGGAAGTAAGGAATCTGATGGTATCCGACAAGCGGGTCGCCATATCCCATCCAACCTACACGGACATATAACTGGGTCTCAATATTATCCGTCCAGTCATTATCAAAATGCAACTGTAGCTGCCGCTGACGCGTAGCCGTGTTCTTAGCCGATGGGGTATAACGCAACGCCTCAAAAGCATATGCCGTAAAGTCCATAGTCCTGAAGCCAATACCATTCTCATGCAGCAATCTGGTGAAATCATCCACCTCCGTCCACATATAATGGTCCTGATACTCCAAAAAGAACACATGCCGACGAGGGGTCGGTAACTGCACATTGATACGCCCCATACCCTTAAAAGCACGGTCACGAAAACCATAACCAAGCGATGCCTCCAAAGACACACGCTTCATAAGCTTCGCGTTCGTGCGGAAAGGCAGACCAAGATGCACTTTCTCGTGCTCGTTGACTTGAAGTATCTCTTGTATATTACCAACATCCAGAAAAGTACCTGTAGGGATATAGCCCGTATTGATGATGGCTGCCGTCCATTGCGCAAAGCGGATAAGAGGAAGCGAATCCAACTTCAATAGCACACTATCGGTACAGGAGAGTGAAGATGCACTATCGGATAAAGCAGACTGCGGACTCCCGGATAAGGCTAATGGGGTACGGCTGCTCAGACCACTCGACAGAGATGTACGGAGAAGCACCGTTGGAAAGACTTTCGTCTGCTGCGTCTTAACACCAAAATCAAGAATAGCAGATATATGTTCGTCCTGCAACGAGTTGTCATCGGCTATGATTTGGTTAATATGCAAACTCTTGAGGTAATTAATACCCGTTTGCGCCGGCACATGAGCTGTGATAGCACGCAAGGCATAAGTGGCGGAATCAATACGCATCTCACCGTTAAACGTCGCGTAATACGCATTCTTCGTACGAAAATGAAGGACATACTCTTTGCCCGTTTCCGTATCAACAGAATCCGCTAAATAATACTTGTAATACGTATTCGACGACGAAGCAAGAGGAGAGAGAAAACTGCGGCCGAGAAGAGAGACGGAGTTGCGGTAGAAATTGATATTTCCATTCCCGCTAAGCAACGCCGTATAATCAGTGGAGGTAAGCACCACCGCATGCTCTTCTCTCTCTCCGGCATCGGTCGCTTCATCACCTGAGAGTATTTTCCTCTGGCGTGAGACATAGAGCGGTAACATAAGCGACGAGTCCTCGGCACTAATCATTCCGGCTTGTAAACTCTTCCAAATACGGCGTCTGAGATGACGGGATTCGATATCGCTGATAAAGAGTTCAGTGGTAGCCTCAGCTTCTGCTGTATTCGGTTGCAGGAAGCGGTCATTCACTTCCCTGTGTGCTTTAACACCGGCAATAAGTGCTAAAGCATACGAGTCGTCCGGTCTGGCATACACTTCCTCCAGAACAGCTGTCTTCTCGTTCAACGCCACTTGGATGCCTGCCATTATACCCGGCTCGACATGAAAACGCTGGGGGTGATAGCCTACTGCAGAAACGACGAGTGTGCGTCTTTTGGTAAACGTAGAACGGATAGCAAATGAACCTTCTTCGTTAGAGGTCGTGCCGACCGAAGTGCCGGAATAATAAATATTGGCATTAGGAACAGGCTCTCCCGTTTCAGCACAAGTGACATCACCTACCACTATAGTTTCCTGCGCCACTACAGGGGCTGTGAAGACTGCCAAAAGAATTACGGATAGTATTTCTCGCCACAAGGTCATGCTTTAGTCATTGCGGTTAGCAGGATGAAACTGAAGAATAGCATTACGAAGGTCCTGTATATCCACGTGCGTATAAATCTCTGTGGTAGTGATATTCTCGTGGCCGAGTAACTGCTGAATGATACGCAAATCCGCCCCGTTTTGCAGAAGATGGGTCGCAAAAGAGTGACGGAGTGTGTGAGGAGAGACGGTTTTACGAATCCCCGCCGCCGCAGTTAGACGTTTGATAATAGTGAAAATCATCGCGCGTGTGAGCTGACGACCATAACGGTTGAGAAAAGCGATATCGGTATATTCGGGCTTGATATCCAGATGCGCACGGTCTTCCATCCAATATTGGAACCACTTCTCCGCTTCGGGTGAAATAGGAACAAGACGCTGCTTGCTGCCTTTACCCTGAATGAGCATGTAACCGTCCTGCCGATACATATTACTGAGTTTGAGTTCGACTAACTCGCTCACGCGCAGACCACTACCGTACAGCATCTCTACGATAGCACGGTTACGGTGCCCCTCGTTACTGCTTAAATCAATCTGCTCCACCATCGCGTTTATTTCCTCTACGGTTAGTACATCAGGCAAATGGAGTTCCTTCTTAGGCATCTCAAGCAATTCGGACGGGTCTGACTCAATATAGTTGTGGTAAAGTAAGAAGCGATAGAAACTGTGTACTCCCGAGAGAATGCGGGACTGCGAACGAGCATTACTGCCTGAACCAAAAGAGTTATATACAAAGTCCTCAAGATCAGCCAATTTGGCATCAACAGGGTCTATACCATTCGCCTCTAAATAATTGCACAATTTATCTAAATCCTGTTCATAAGCAACAACAGAATTCTCAGACAAAGCGCGTTCCAAACGCAAATAAGTATGGTATTCCTTATAGATGGCTCCTGTTTTCATAGTCCAAGACTCCCTTAAAATGGATATTATAGTGGTTGTCCTCCGATTTTAAGTTGAAAACGATATCAGAAGTCTGACCATTATTAGCGACTACAAAAGCCGAATCGGTACAGAGAATGATTTGAGCCACTTGAGAATTATTGATGCTCAAGATATACGTACCGGAAGGCGTGCCTTCATAGTCTTTTCCGGGCAGGAAAACGCCGGGGGCAGGCTTATCGGCACAACGATAGACACCGCTTGATAAGGCTGTGTCCGTAAGCGGAATAAAGATATCACTTAGATAAAGGTTCGTACCCGACCCTACTATATGATCAGTTGTATCAAGCGTAAGTCCGTCCGAATAGAGGTCCAACGCCACAACATGACAGTCAATACTATCATAGAACTGACCATAATAAAGGAGTTTACCGTAACTCATTTCCGTAACTATCGTCTCCGGTTGCACAGGTTTGTTCTTTGAGGTACAAGCCGTAACTGCTACGAGAATAAGGACAATATAAAGCGTAATCTTCTTCATTATTCAACACGTAATTTACGAACAGGGTACCACGCAGACAGATAGCCTAATACCAATACTACTACAGCAACAATGATAATATCCAATGCCTGCACTTGAACCGGATAGGAGGATATAATATACTCTGTACCGGTACCTAATTTGATAATACCAAAATACTCTTGGATAAGACTCATGATAAGTCCTGCTACCAAACCGACTATTGCCCCAAGACTACTTATCAGCCAACCTTCATACAGAAAGATAGTCCGAATCGTTTTCTCATCCGCGCCCAAGTTATTAAGGATACGGATATCCTCTTTCTTGTCAATCATAAGCATTGATAGCGAACTGATAATATTAAAGCAGGCGATAAGCAGAATAAAAGTCATAAGAAGAATGGTAAGCAGTTTCTCAATCTTAAGGATGCGAAAGAAATCAGCTTGCTGCTCATACCGGTCCTGGACTTGATAATCATCGCGCAAGATAGCACGGATTTGCTTTTTAGCCTGACGCGTTGTGATATTGGGCGTAAGTTGCAGATTAAGGGCAGTAACGGTTATTGAATCGTATTCAAAGAGTTGCCGCGCAAGCGGTAAGGAGATCAGCATATAAGCATCATCGTACTTAACCTGATTCACAGCAAAGGTAGCGGATATAAAGGTCGTAGCCTCGTTAAAACTTTTGTCCGGTCTTAGCAGATTAACCCGTTCCGTACGCTTAGGCGCAAAGATATGGATTCCGCCTACGAAATGCGCATTGATACCTATTTGAGAGGCCAAGCCCTGACCAAGCACCGCACGCTCAAAAGCACCATCAAAAACGGAATACTTACCGTCCGTGATAATGGAGTCGATAGCAGTAAGCTGCTGAAAGTTGTCATCCACCCCCACCAAATGTGCAGGCAGTTGATGCTCCTTATAACGGATGAGCGCCGTTTCCTCAACGGTCTGGGAAACGAGTTGTATATACGGTAAGGCAAGGACGGATTGAATAGGCTCATCCTCCATAGAGAAACTCTTGCCGGTGGTAGCAGTGATGCGTAGCTGAGGATCAAATTGGGAGAACATGCTCTCAATTAAAGAACCAAAACCATTCATCACACTTAGGACACAAACCATAGCCGCTGTCACCACGCCAACCGCAGTAGCACTGACACCACTTACGATGTTGATTGCATTATGACTTTTCTTAGAGAAGATATATCGCCATGCTATATGTCGCTCTAACTGACTCACTATTACTTATTTAGCAGTTCGTCAATACGTTCCATCCTCTCAATTGTTTCATCAAGGTGGAAATGCAGTTCCGGAATTATTCGTAGCTGATGGCGCTCCAGTGTCCCCATCTCTCCACGAATTTTGCCTTTATCATTCTCAACAGCTTCCATTATTGCTTTAACCCTGTCTTGGGGGAAGATACTGAGATAGACATGTGCAATAGCCAAATCCGGCGAGATACGCACCTCGCTGACAGAGATGAGCACTCCGGACTTCGTGCGCGCGTAGCGTAAGAAGATATCACTTAGGTCTTTTTGGATGAGACGCGCAATTTTGTGTTGTCTTGTTGATTCCATATAGTAAGTGCAAAACAAGGGAAAGGAGACGCATCTCTTTTCCCTGTAATTGATATAAAATTAGTATATAAACTAATTAATATTTATGGCGTCCTTCGTCGGCAACGGTCAGTTTCTTACGACCTTTAGCGCGACGAGCAGCCAAAACGCGGCGACCATTAGCGGATGCCATTCTCTCAAGGAAACCGTGTTTGTTACGTCTCTTGCGTTGTGAAGGTTGGAATGTACGTTTCATATTCTTTCAATTTTTTACAAAAAAGCGTGCAAAGGTACTGCTTTTTTCTGAATTAGCAAAACTTTTTTACATTTTTTTTCTATTTCATGGCAATTATATGGAAAAAAAGCAGTAATTTTGCACTCGATATAGCCCCAAAAGTGCTTACGACCACAGAATCGATAGTGTTAAATCTTCAGCGTCGTGGAGACGCGTCACATGTTCTTCACACGTACACGCGTGCGTGCGGTCGCGTTAATTATATGGTATATGGTGCAGGCTCAAAGAAGAAGTCAACCGCTATCTATAGTCCTTTGTCCTTAATCGAAGTGACAGCCGATATTCGTGCAGACCGTCCGTTACCAAGTGTGAAAGAAGCCCGATTGATATATTATATACCTCAGACGGCGGATATACGTCGTCAGTCGGTAGCGTTATTTGTTACCGAAATACTTTATAATACGCTACGACATCCAATGCAGGACGAGCAGATGTTTGATTTTTTAGCGGGTACGATTCACGACATAGCTGAAGCGGAGGATATAGAAAATGTGCATCTGCGCTTTCTGTCCGGTTTCGCAACGGTCTTAGGTATTGGTGTCAATGAAGCAGACGTAGCATCCTTACTGCGTATGCCTATCAATAGAAAAGACCGCCAAAATCTCATTCAAGAGTGGTGTGACTATTATCAACTACACTTAGAGGATTTCAGGCGACCTAAATCTATAGATGTTCTGACAGAACTATTCGACTGACGGTTCTATTGGAACTGGGTGTAACCGCTTGACGCGTCTCTTAAGGAATAATTTTGTTTTCCAATTGGTTTTATGCTGATAGCGTGCGGGGATATCAATTATCTCCGGAACGGTTGGTGCGTTATCAATAATTTGTTTCTCTTCTCCACTGCGGACAATAAGAATATCGTCATACAACTCACCTGTGTCAATGTATCTGGTCTGCATACTCAAGGTATCTCCATAAATACGTACGACTTCATAGAGTTGCATACCAGCCCCCACTCGTTCAAAGCGCGGGCTGAGTTTATGGAGATAGAATTTCTCCGCTGAATTAGTATTGATATAAGGCAGGTCACGCGCGTAGGTATGGTCATGTCCCGCAAAGACTAAATCAGCTTTTTGGAGCGGTCTGGCAAAAGCCATAGCTATGTTAATATTTTGCCTTCCCATACCGCTGGAATGAACAGGATGATGCATGATTACGACAATAAAACGTCCTTCAGCATCGTCAATTGTTTGTTTGAGCCAAGTATTAACGCGAGTATAGTCATGCAAATGCTGCAGGCCATTTGTATTCAGAGCAATGACACGCACATCCTCCAAATCGACATAGTAGGTTGTGCCTTCAAAGTTGATAGGTCCGTTGTGCGGATGGCGGAAGGTAGAGGTCCAATAATCCGGAAGTTTGCGTATAATACCTTTGCGGTATTCATGATTACCGGGAACGTTAATGATAGGGAGTGCCTCAAAATCAGTACCGGCTAACTCATGATAGAGCATCTGGTTATAGTAGTCATAGCCCCGTTCCACAAAATCGCCTATTTGGCAATAGCAGTCAGCGTGAGGATGACGTTGTGCGACGGCCTGCCACTGAGAGCTTTTTAGCGAGTTATGCACATCGCCAAAGACAAGCATCTCCAAGGTATCAGGTTGCTTAACATCAACCCACTCTATTCCTGAATATTCAAATCCGGGAACGCTATCATCGCCGAACGTGTGGAAGGTATAAGGAATTATATCTCCCGTCCAAACGGGTTCAGGCGGATTGCCAAACCAAGCATTCCAACGGACGGCGCAGAGCAGTATGCCGCCCGTCAGAATGCAGATTAATATGGTTATCCAAACTTTGCGCATCAGAATGGCAAATCAGTACCATCGTCTTGTGCTGCTACAGCATCAAAAGTCTGTACATTACCGGTCATCGGTTCAGCAGCAGGAGTTTGTGGTGCTTGAGGAGCGGCAACAGGTTGAGTTACAGCAGCTGCGGCGGCAGTAGTATCACCTTGTTGTACGCGCCAAGCGCGGATAGAGGTGTACCAACGACCGTTAAACTCGCGACTCTCTATATCAAACGATACGGTTACTATCTGGTCTATCTCACAAGGGTTATTTTTAATACGGTCTTCACCGAAAATCTCAAACTGCACCTTTCGAGGGTATTGCTCCTGAGTCTCTAGTACGTATCCTTGTACTTTCCAAGGATTTCCATTTTTACCAACACCTTCTTGTGCCGGCAAAACTTGAATAATTTTACCTACTATTTCCATCTTTATTCTCCTTTAATTGCAGCAACACCAGGCAGCACTTTGCCTTCGATAGCCTCGAGCAGAGCGCCACCGCCGGTAGAGATATAACTTACGCGGTCAGCCATTCCGAATTTATTAACGCAAGCGACACTATCGCCACCTCCGATAAGGCTATAAGCGCCTTCATCAGTTGCTTTAGCTACAGCCTCAGCGATTGCTTTACTACCGCCTGTGAAGTTATCAAATTCGAATACGCCGGCAGGACCATTCCAAAGAATAGTTTTTGCACCTTCAATAGCTTTAGCAAATGCTTTGCGGCTTTCAGGACCTGCATCAAGTCCTTCCCAGCCATCGGGAATAGCACCACTCGGGCAAACGAGTTGTTTGGCATCGTTAGCAAACTTATCGCCACATACCGAGTCAGTGCCGAGCACGAGGTTAACCCCTTTAGCCTTTGCTTGTGCGATGATATCCAGAGCCAGATCCAGTTTATCGTCCTCACAGATAGAGTTACCGACATGACCGCCTTGAGCCTTAGCGAACGTATAGGTCATACCACCACAGAGAATAAGGTTATCCACCTTGTTCATAAGGTTTTCGATGATACCAATCTTGGTAGATACTTTCGAGCCACCCATAATCGCAGTGAATGGACGTTTGATGTTGTTCAGGATATTCTCAACGGCCTGTACTTCTTTCTCCATAAGGTAGCCGAGCATCTTATTGTCAGCGTCGAAGTAATCAGCGATAACGGCTGTAGAAGCGTGTTTACGGTGTGCAGTACCGAAAGCGTCATTCACATAGCAATCTGCATAAGAAGCGAGTGTTTTAGCAAACTCTTTCTGGCTTGCTTTCATTGCCTTTTTAGCCTCATCATAAGCAGGGTCTTCTTTCTCAATACCTACCGGTTTGCCTTCTTCCTCAGCATAAAAACGCAGATTCTCGAGCATCAGGACCTCACCGGGTTTGAGTGCATCAGCTTGTTCTTTAGCTTTAGCGCAGTCCGGAGCGAACATTACTTTTGTGCCAAGTGCCTTGCTAACAGCATCTACAATCTGGCTGAGGCTGAACTTAGCGTTCACTTTTCCTTTAGGTTTACCCATATGGCTCATGATAATGAGCGCACCACCTTCGTTGAGGATGTGTTGAAGAGTCGGGAGTGCACCGCGGATACGGGTATCGTCAGTAATAACTCCATTTTCGTCGAGTGGTACATTGAAGTCCACACGTACAATCGCTTTCTTACCAGCGAATTTGTAATTGTCAATTGTCATAATCATTAATATTTAGTTTGTTTGTATTGATTCTATTCAGTAGGCCAATCGATAGAATTGAGTCTGCCGCGATATACGTCCGTATAAGTAGTACTGAGGTCTTCTCCACCCAGCACATATATATTATTGTCATACACAATAACGGACTGCTTCTGCCGTCTGGTGTACAATGCGGGCAACTTACATTTAGCCGTGTCCGCTTTTGTCCAGGAATAGCCCTCGTTGGTAGATATCCAGATATCTGTTCCACGGAATTCCATATCTTTATTTACGCCGCCGAGCAGCATTAACTGGTTTTTATACCAGATAACAGACGCCCCGGTCAAAGTAGAGAAGTCGGTTTGTTCGACGGAGTAATTCGTCAGTCGATACAGATTTTTAATCGTAGGTGCATACTCAATACTCCAGCGGCTATTCATTGAACGCCCATATTTTGTATAGCCTCCCATAACAAGTGCTCTTTTGCGTTCGCTGGAACTCTCAAACGCCACGGTAGAGAAACCACTGACCGGGAAATCCTCATCCAATTCAAGACTTGTCACTTTCACAGTATCTGCCACTACTTGAGCCAAGCGATAGGTCATCTCTTTATCCTTAACGAGCAACCACGCTGTGTCATTGAATGACATAAGCATCGTCTCCATCCTGAAGGGCTTGGCACTGAGGTCCGTTGCGGTCCAGTTCTCCGCATCGGTCGAGATGTAAAGTTTTGTTGTATCCACATAATACAGTTTGTTATCATGGCAGATAATACTCTTCACATGGCACACTGAAGGTAAACCGGAAAGTGTCTTTTCCTTCCACGTAACGGCATCCGCTGAGGTGTGCAACCTATTAGAGAAGCCATTATTACTAAACCAATAGAAGGTCGAACCAACCATTACCACTTGCTGTTCCTCATCTTCAGGAGCAAAAGCAGAGGCGGTAAGCGTTTGCCAGTGATAAAGATCTGGATCAACAGTATGTACGGTGGTCTTAATTTCATATACTTTCGTTTTGGACAGGTCTGATGATACGACGGACAGATAGATAGGAGTGCGTGTAAAATCGAGCGTATCAGACCCGGAGAGGTCGATTGTTGTGTCACCCAAATGGATATATGCCGAGCCCGGAGAGGCGGCAAATGTGAACTTAGGAACTACTTTTTTAAGGGAGGGACCATATCGCATGGAATCAATACGGGAGATTTGATTCGTCACCAACCCTGTATCTATCCGTTCGTCCACCTTGAACTTAGCCTCAGCCAAACCGGGCATATTCTTTATTTCAGCAAAAGAGAACGATGTGAGTTGTGCCACATTAGAGGTTTGAGGCGTAGTCTGTTTGTCATTGCATGCAAACAGGCATGTTGCCACCAGTATAAATGAAATATGCCGTATAAAATGCCAATTCTTCATATAAGTTCTACAAATATTACTTTTTTTTGGTCAATTAGTATTTTTTTTGTACTTTTGTCGCCACGTTTATTCAATCATATTTTTTTATGCTATTTGAGAGTCAACTTCACGATTTACACAGTCTCTTCCCCTGGGTTGTTCTTCGTAAGGAAAAGCAAGCTATCCGTGCGCTCGTTGAGCAGAAGCGCCGTATCTATCCTAAGGCGCAGGCGAAAGCCGATTCCGAGGCTATCATTTCGCGCTTAGAACAATTGGCTTGTTTCCGAAATGCCCAAACTATTATGATTTATTACCCCATCCACAATGAGGTTGATTTACGTCCGTTATTGCATCGTTACGAAGGTCAGAAGACCTTTATCCTTCCTGTCACCCATCGTCACAGCATCGAACCGCGTCAGTATCTGGGAGAACAGATGATGCAAAAGGGTCGCTATTCTGTTCCTGAGCCACAGACCGCCACTTTCAAGGGTAAAATCGACTTGATTCTGGTGCCGGGAGTGGTGTTTGACCTCCAGTGCAATCGGATTGGACGCGGAGGAGGTTTCTACGACCGTTTCCTCAAAAAGCACAAGCGCATCATGCAATTAGGTGTCGCTTATGACTTTCAGGTGAAGAACCGGGATATCCCGCACTCACTCTTCGACAAACCCGTTAACGGCGTGATCACTCCTACTCAGTCCATTGGATTGTAGGTTCGCTGGCAATCTTCCGCTGAAGAGCCTTATCTGTTTCCGGCGACAAATGTTTTTCGCCAGTACGGTAGTAGTATATTAGTCCGTAGTTCTTGCAACTGCGCAGACGTTCGTATGGTAACTTATCCTTGTAGTATGCCTCTACTTGGTTCCATATATCGAGAATAATCTCGTCCGCTTGTTTGCGCAATTCCTCCAAATCCTCGTACACGCGATTGGTCGTCTTGCGGTGCATCTTCTGGTTGGTCAGATGTTCCTTGAAGATGTCGTAGTGCACTTTTACTTTTGATATAGAGGGGTTATAAATCGGGAAGCCGCCCAAGCGGGTACGTTCCTGCTCACCGTCAATAATGTTCTGCCCCCATACCAATATATCTTCCTCGCTACTTAAATCCGGCAGCACATGTGAATCCACGTCCAACTTATAGAGTTCTTTCAGTTCTTTTTTTATCTCGCCCCGTATGACAGCCAAGTTCAGCACCTGGATGAAGTGGGAGATATACATGCGTGCATTCTGCACCATATGACGATACTGTTTGTTGGCAGATACGCGCCCGTTGAAGTTCTCACGATACTGCGACACCTGGTTCTCAAACTGCAACAGAAAACGCTGCGCATTTGATAGCGTTCGGTAATTCAGTACCTGCTCCGTAAAGTCGGCTTCACTGGCACGCTGAACAGCATTCTGCAAAGCACTAAGTCGAGCTTGATCTGTGTTTGGTAATCGTCTGTAAGGCATAATCGTATGGGGTTAAATTATTTACTTCTTTCCTCCAACTTACGCGCCAGCGCACGCAGTTGGTCGGTATATTCATTTTGTGGCAGACTCGTCAGGCAGTCTAAAGCCTGAGCGGTCTGGGATTTTATCTCTTCCAGTGCAGCATTTTTCACACCCAATCGGTTGTATATTGCCATCACACGTTCAAAACGCTGCGCTTTCGTTTCGTTACGCATTGCTAATTCGGCTGCGGCTCCCTGCTGCGCAGCAACAAGCCACAAATAAGTCTTCTTGTTTTCTGCTATATCGCCTCCTATTGCCTTCCCGAAAGTAGCTTCATCACCATAGCAGTCCAACAGGTCATCCTGTATCTGAAAAGCCAGCCCCACATGAATCCCGTATCCGTAAACAGCCTCCTGTTGCTCTTTTGTTGCACCAGCTATATACGCCCCAATCTGCAACGCCGTCGCAAGGAGTACACTCGTCTTGAGACGAATCATCTCCATATACTCGGGTATCGTCACATCCTCGCGAGACTCAAAATCCACATCATATTGCTGCCCCTCGCAAATCTCGGTAGCCATCTGATTGAAGAGCCGTAGCGTCTTCGCCAATTTTTTCTCCGGCACGCGGCTCAGCAGTTTGTATGCTTCAATCATCATCTGGTCACCGGAGAGAATAGCCGTGTTCTCGTTCCATTTAACATGCACCGTCGGACGTCCGCGACGCACCTGTGCTTTATCCATCACATCGTCATGGAGCAGCGTGAAGTTATGGAACACTTCGAGTGCCAATGCCGCAGGAAGCACATCTTCTTCGTTGCCGCCAAACAGTTTCGTTGCCAATAATGCCAACTGCGGACGCACACGTTTGCCGCCTGCTGCCAAAGTATAACCTATCGGTTCGTACAAACCTTGCGGCTCGCGCGACCAGTCTAACTTACCTATTTCAGCATTGACATCAATCATACAGCATTATTTTGCAAACGAGTCCTCGATAATATCTGTCAGCACATCTTTAATGTCTAATCCGGCTGCGCGCACTTGCTGCGGAATAAAACTCGTTGCAGTCATTCCGGGCGTGGTGTTGACTTCCAAGAGATAAATCTCATCGTCTATGAGCACATAGTCGGTACGAATGATACCATGTGCGCCGATGATATCGTAAATCTTCAGCGTCATCGCCTGCACTCTGTCGCGCAACTCATCCGGAACACGCGCTGGAGTAATCTCATCCACTTGGCCGTTATATTTCGCGTCATAATCAAAGAACTCACGCTTCGTCACAACCTCCGTGATTGGGAATGCCACCGCCTTGTTCTTCGTCTTATAAACGCCGCTGGTCACTTCTGTTCCTTTGAGGTACGACTCGCAGATCACTTCATCGCCTTCCTCAAAAGCACGTTCAATTGCGGGCAGCACATTGTCGCGGGTCTTCACTTTCGTGCAACCGAAACTGCTACCTCCCACGTTGCTCTTAATAAAGCACGGGAAACCTAATTCACGCTCCACTTGCTCTTCGATATCTGCAGGCACTTGGTCTTTGCGCAGCAGAATACTCTTAGCGATATTGATGCCAAAAGCATGCAGATAATGGTTGCAGGTGTACTTATTGAACGTCAAAGCCGCAGCCAACACGCCGCAGCACGAATACGGAATATGCATCATCTCCAAGTAGCCTTGCAGCAAACCGTTCTCGCCCGGAGTGCCATGAATAGTCACGTACGCATAGTCAAAATCCACCAAACGGCTCAAGGTCTTCAAGTCGCTTCCATGTAACTCCACTATCTCTGCGTCGTATTTATCCTTATCAATAAATGACAAAATACCAGCCGCGCTACGCAACGACACATCATGTTCGGAACTGTCTCCGCCTGCTACTATTGCAATCTTACGTTTCATATTGCTTTTATCTTTCTACTAATCTCTTTATACATCCAATAACTTCGGCTGTGCCACTTTCACTACCCAATCCGGCAAGTGATTGATAATCGGCACAATGATATAATTCCATGCGCCGGGCATGCACGTTTTCTTGCGGCGCTTGAACAGCACTCTCAACGCCCGTTTCACCAATCGCGGAACCGGCATCGTTATATGTACTGCGCGTAATAAGCTGCCAAACTTAGGTCCAAACGGTAGCAATCCCGTATCGGTTGAACCCGGCGTTACTGCCAAAACGCGCACATTGTGAACACGCATCTCATACCACAGCGACTTACTGAAACTGAGCACATACACTTTCGAGGCGTTGTAGCATTGTATCCCCGGCATCGCCATCCACGCGGACATAGACGACATGTTCAGTATATATCCTCTTCCCCGTTCGCACATATCTTCCGCAAACAGACGGCAGAGCTTCGTCATCGTCACTACGTGCAGCATCACTAACGTCTCTATCTTTTTCAGCGGTGTCGTACGGAACGATTGGAAGATAAGTATTCCGGCGTTATTGACAAGCACATCCACTTCCAGCTCTTCCGCTTTGCAGTAATAATACACCAAATCTGCCGCATCCGAATCGGATAGATCGATATATATAGTCTTAGTCTGAACGCCAAACTGCGAAGCAATATCCGCTGCAGCCGCAGCCAATTCCTTCTCCTGATTGGACACTAAAACGATATCATAGTGATAGTCTCGCGCCAACTGTTTGGCATATTCCAATCCTATTCCACTCGATGCCCCTGTAACTAATGCGTACATAGCAACTCAAATTAGCGTGCAAATATACAACAAAAAAATGGAATAGACAAATTTTTTTATCGAATTTCGATAAATATAGGTATTTTTAAGGAATAAGATAAAAAAATTGTCGGTTCGCACATTACTTCATGTTGCGAAGAAGTTTTATATGCTCATATGCCTCGTTAACGGCTCTGAATTTCTCTGTTGCTTTTTGCTTTATTTCTTCTCCGGCGGTTGCGACTTTATCGGGATGGAACTTCATCGCCATGCGGCGGTAGGCTTTCTTCACCTCTTCGTCCGAAGCGGTCGGTTCTATTTCCAATACGGCATATGCCCAATTAGGATCCTGAGTTTTTTTGTAGAGCGCTTCCAAGGAGTTGTAGTCATATTGGCTTACTCCTAAGTTAGCGGCAATACGTAGGAGCATCGTTCGCTCCGCCTCTGCATATTGCTCGTCCACATGCGCCAATTCGAGCAAGAGGTGTACCAGTTCCAAACGGGTAGAGTAGTTGATGTGCTGTTTTATCTGGTTGCATACGGCGATATAATCAATCTCCTGTTCCAGCAGTTTCTTGAGCAACTGCAGCGCCTGTCTGGCTCCCTCTTCACCGTACAGTTTGACCAGATAGGGTTTGATGAAGTTCACCTCGGACTTCAGCACACGTCCGTCCGCTTTCATGACACAGGCTATTAACACCAAAAAGGAGACGCGTACGTCACCTGGAGTTGTGTGCTGTGTGTTGGAGCCGGCGTTCTCCGTCTCTTCCGCTTCCGGCAGTCCTTTGGCCAAGTTGACAGCTCCATCGAACAGCGAGCCTAATACAACGCCTAACAATGCTCCGATGGGTCCGCCTACGACGAAGCCCAGTCCGCCTAATATCCACATTGATACTGACATAATCTTACTGATTTTTCGTTATTACGACACTTTTTCGAAGTCACACATCTTTTCTGTCTGCAAAGATTTTTTAATCTTACGACTTTAACTGCTTATAAAGCAGCAGACCTTTTACGGTCAAGAGGTATTTCTGACGAGGATGATTAAGATTATTCGGATAAAGAGGAACAACCAATCCGTCCTTTATCGCCGGATTCAAATGATACTCTATAAAATTAGGACGATGACGCAATTGCAGAATTGTAAGCAATTCTTTGATACTTTTTTGCTCACATCCAATCGTCCGAACCAACTGCTTCTCAAGATCGCTATACAAATTTATATCCACTTGATTAACAGCATTTTTCGCACTAACTTGTTCGGGTACTTGTTCGGGTACTTGTTCGGGTGATAAATTTGGCTGATTTTGCCATTCGGCAGGAGGATTGATATATAAGTATCGACTACGCAAATCCCATTGTTCCCCAAGCAGTAAGTTGCGGAAAAAACGTTCCAAATATTGTGGAGAATAATCGATTCCACGCCGCGCATTCTTATAGTTGGCACGAACAAGCGCATTACGGAAATACCACGCATGACGGGCAAATAAATCGTTGTCCGCAACAAAACCGATTGAACGCAAATAAAGAATAGTAAATACTGCTGTTGTGCGCGTATTGCCCTCTCCAAAAGGATGTATCTGCCATAAGCCACTCACAAATCGTGCGATATGACTAATCATCTCATCATTCGATATTCCAGCGTAAGAAAACGCTTTTTCTTGCTCAATATCATAATCCAAAGCCGTTCGCAAATCTTCCCAATTAAGATAATTGACAGTATCTTCGTGCAATACCCACTCTTTCTTGGTAATATCATATTTGCGCAATTCTCCTGCATGCTTAAAAACGCCAGCAAAAATACGACGATGCAAAGCGATAAAACCATTTGTTGAAAAGGCTAACGTCTGAGAAGCCAGAATACGCGCTATATTGGACGAAGTTCGATCAGCTTCCTCTTCATCTTCGTTCGTTGGTTCATTGCGCGCAGCACGTTTTTGATAATATCCATGAATCAACTCATGTGCCTCATCAAGTGTTATCTCACCTTCGATATTTCTCCGTGCCGTTTCATGTAAGTATTCCGATGTTTTTAAGCCGTCAACAGCTTGCAAACCGGTTGCAGTTTGCCAAAGAGACGCTTTGGCGCTTTTATCCGGTTCTCCCAGACGGATGTATTCCTCAAACTCCGGAATAACCATTTGTTCTATGTCGCGGGGTGTTCCCATCCTTCTCTAAAAATTCCACCTGCAAAAGTACAACAAAAATTGCACATTCGCAAGAAAAAAAGACGAAAAATGTAAAAAAGTGCAGAAAGGCTATTTTCTGCACTTTTTTCAGTAATGAGTTACCGCTTTCTACTTAGCGCGCTGCGGTCTATCGCCTAAAGAGGCGATTAACTATTTGACTTTTGCGCCGTTAGCGTTGTAGAGCTGACCGTTACGGAGGATGTAGAGTTGTCCGTTGCGGATAAACTTCTCAGCCTGCTCATCGAGTTCGATATTGTCAAGACCGGTTATTGCGGTGTAGAGTGCCTTAATAACAAGGTCATCTGTGACATTCAGATAAGCGTCGCTATCCCAACCGGTGAAGTTATATCCGTCGTGCTGCGGTGCTACAGGAGGTGCGACTTTACCACCGAAAGGAACATTGTCATACTCGTCAATAACCTCGTTGTTATTAAGCGGGTCAATGAACTGAACGGTATAAATTTTGTCCTTCCACAATGGCCAAACGGTCATGTTACCTTGTACGTTGGTAATGTCCTGACTCCATCCACCGAAGCGTTTGTCATCCGGTGTAATGGCTGTAATGTCCGGAGCGACAGGAGTAGCGTCGGAGCCGTAAGAGACGATAGCCTGGTCAAGTTGTGCCCCGCCTTCATTCTCCAAGAAGGTGACGGTATATTTCTGCAACTTGGTAGCATAAGTAGCTTTGAAGGTCATATTGCCCGAAACGGTTGTTACTCCTGATTCGAAATCCGGTTCCCATTTATCGAAGGTATAAACATATTGTACGTCCGCCTCGCGTTCAGGAACTTCGGTGTAAGTTATTACATCACCATAGTGCTTATTCTCCTGAGTAGCGAGTACCGCATCGTTATAGTCAACGAATTGTACGGTATAGTTGATATACTCTTGCGAGTAAACGGCTTGGTAGGTAGCTTCACTGTACACATAAGCGAGTGCGGGTGTCCATTCTTTAAATGTATAAGAGTAGGTATTGTCAGCCGGTTTGTTAGGAGTTTCGCCACCGTACACAGGCATCGTGCCGTATTCGAATTCCCCTGACCAGACAGGTGTTGTTCCGTCTTCGTCCACGAATGTGATGGTGTATTTGCGTGTCTTTTGTTCGAATCCGGCAAAATACTCTATATTACCACTTACTTTGGTTACTCCGTCCTCGAAGCCGCCGTCAAAGCCTGTGAAGTCATATACATATTGTGCAGTGGACGGTTTGGTCGGTATTTCTCCTGCGTAAGTGATTACATCACCGAAGTGTAGCGTTTGCTTGTCTAACAGAGTACCGTCATAATTTTTGAAGGTAATGGTGTATTCTTTATAAGTAGGTGTAAATGTAGCGGTGAATGTTTGGTCTCCGGTAACAGTAGTTACGCCGATTTTCACTTCAGGCTCCCATGAATTGAAAGCATACGTGAAGGTATCGTTCGCCAATTTGACAGGTGTAGCCGCAGTGTAGTAAATGGTTTCGTCGTATTTACGTGAATACTGCTGCAGGAGATCTCCATTCCAGTTATTGAAGGTGATGGTGTATGTCTTAGGTGTATAGTAGGCAGTGAAATCCACGTTGCTAAAGACAGCTGCGGTTTCCGACAGGTTATCGCTTCTTGTCCAGTATTGAGCAATATAACCGGTTCTTTCGGGCAATTGTGGAACAGTACCGATATTGTTACCGCGTTGTACTTTTATAGATGGGTACGCTTCTGTCCCGTCCCAATTGAGGAACCGGACGGTATATGACTCGTATTTGAAGCTGAGTGAGATAGTGGAGTCTGATGTAAGAACGACATCGATAGAGTCTAATTCTTTAGCCCCTGTGCTCCATTCGTCCACGACGTAGTAGGTGTTGGGTTTAGCTACGATACGGATAGTACCACACTCGGGCTCTTTAATTTGGTAGGTACCGTTGCTACTAGCGAGGTTGACGGTAGGGATGAACTGTGAGCCGTTCACGATAGTATCGAATTTATTCCAGATTGGGTGTGCGCGATAGGCATCAAGGTCAATACCGCAATCGAGGATAAGCCTTTTATTATTCATATAAGAGAATGTATATTCATCAAGTACGGGCGGCGTAGTTGCTTTGAGATAAATGGTCTTGCATCCCGAAGATGGTAAATATGAGAAGCCCACGTTCATCACTTTCAGCGTAGATGGCAGTCTCACACTCTTAACGTAATTGAGAGCATATGGACTGAAGGCATATTCACCTATTACCTTTACACCTTCGGGAATGTCGAGTACTTGCGGTGCAGTACCTTTGTAGAAGAGCGCCAGTCCGTCTTTGATGCAGAAGGAGTTTGCCGGTGTAGCGGATAAGATAGGTGCGGACGTTGAACCTGTTGCGAACGTGCTGAAGTCAGCGAATCGGAGGTTATCGGTTCCTGCAAAACGAATGTCTTGCAAATTGTAGCAATAGGTTGCGTTGTTACCATAGATAGAGTCAATGGTTGATGGGAAGTACCATTTTTTGAAGCAGCTGGAATTGTATAGTGCAGAACTTTCAACGACGCGGACCCCTTCTGGGATACGGAGTGTATCAATACCTTTTGTATCGTACATACAATACTGTCCCAAGCATGTAAGTTTGAAAGTCTCTCCCCAATAGTCTTCTACAGAAGCGGGTATCGTCCAGTCGGAAGCAATATAGCGATAGTAGTTACCATTGCTGATAAGTTTGACCTCGTTCGGCGCAACGCTTGTAACCTTAAAGCGAATGATTTGTCCGTGGTCTTTCGTTTCAAGGATGTCCCCCACTTGTGTAGGTTGAGGAACGAATTCGGCGGTATAGGTAGCGTCAGCAGTAACGGTGACGTTTCTTGGGTTATCGGTATTACCGTCCGTCCATTGTTTGAAGGTATAGTGCAAAGCAGGTACGGCAGTAAGGTTGATGTCTAAATCCTTTTCATATTTTCCCCCTCCTAAAACGTTACCGGTGTTTACATCTTTAACGGCAGTAGAGATGGTATAGAGGTCCGGCAGTTCTTCGATTGTCCCGAAGAGTTTCCAGCAGTTAGCAGCTTCATATGCGCTCTTGGAACCTTTTGGCACATAAAGTGTAGAAGAAGGCGCATTGTAATAACCATACCAGTAGTCATTTTCGTAATCCTGCTCCGGTCTTTCTTTTATGAGCGGCGGAGTAGTTGCATAGACAATAACCGTTTTGAGATTTGATGAATACCTGAAGGCAGAATTTGCGACCAATTTCACATTTTCCCCAATTTCGATAGACTCAAGTTTAAACATATCCGAAAAGGCGTATGCACCGATTTGTGTAACTGAAGCGGGAACTTGAAGATGGGTTATATAATTGTTATATAAGATGGCATATTCCTCCACTCTTTTAACTCCTCCAAACGAGAAATTTTTAATGGCTCCACAATTGCGGAAAGCCCATCTTCCGAGTGAGTCACAGGATTGCGGGATGAATATATCTCCTCCGAGGGAAGAGCATTGAAAGAATGCACCATCTCTAATTTTCTTTATTCCCTCCGGGATAGCAATGGAAGTAATCTCACTATTTGAAAATGCCAATGTATCGATTTCCGTAATGGTATAGGTAGTTCCCTCGTGCTTTATTTCTGCCGGAATAATCAAATCTCCTGTCGGTTCGATTGGATTCCCCTCGACCCATTCTCCGTAGTTCCAGGAGTTAGTAGATTTCTGCACGTATCCGTAGCTGGTATGCCCTGAAATAGCACGTCCACCGGATTGATTGACGATTTTGACTTTTTTGTTAACGGCATCAATGATGCGGAAACAGAGGATTTGTCCGGAAGGAACGGTCTCAGTGAAGTCATATGCGTTGTCGATGTCCCAAGTTACTTTGAGCGTAGCATCTTCGGTCACGAGGATATCGGCTTTGTTATTGACGAATTGGTCTTTAATGTCCGTTCCGTTGAGTTTAACGGAGTCCACTTTCCAATACAATTTAGGTTTGAGAACGATGTTAACGCTCTTTCCTTTTTCAAATTTAGCGGATGTATTTTTGGTTATTTCACTTCCATCCAATTCGATAATACAGTCTTCATTTATATAGGAAGTGATAAAAGTTTGATAGGTTAAAGAGCATAGATTCAGTACCGTACCTTCCGCCACAATGAATTTGAATCTTCCCCATCCTGGATGTGCTTTATAGGCTGCGAGAGAAGCAGATGGGACATAGAGCACTGTATAATTGACTATAGCATCCTCAATATAGTTATCTACTGCCGGAGGAGTAGTCGCTTTGATGACGAGTGTATCCAGTTTGTAGCAGTAATTGAAAGCATCTGTTACGACTGTTTGCATACCTGTACCCAATTGTAAAAAAGCAAGATTAGAGCAGTCGCCAAAGCAAGTGGAACCGATAAATTCAACTGCGTCCGGAAGAGCCACGTGTTTCAGATTCTTACAACTATAGAAAGCAGATCCACCGATTTTGGTTACGCCGTTACCGATTTGCAGTTCCGATATTTTAGTGTCTCCAAAAGCCCTTGCAGTAATTTGTGTAACATTATCGGGTATAACGAGTTTACCTGTTAATCCGGAGTTATCAAAGCAGTATTGATACGCATCATACTTACCGATATAAGTAAATGTCGCTGCCGTAGGGAAGGTAACGCCAGTGAGCTTAGTAGCATTCTGAAAAGCCCGGGTACCAATACCGATGACAGTGTAGGTTTCGGAGTCGTCGGGATTAACAACGGTAGCGTCAATGTTGACATTGCCCTCAGGCATAGCGTCCGGTTGAGCGACTTCGACAGTTTTAGCGCCGGCATCCACGATGGTGTACGCCAGAGTCTGCCCACTGCTGCAGGTTGCAGTAAAATCGTAGGCATAGAGCCCAGTCACCATAAACAGTGACATCAGCATAAAGAAGAGTTTCTTTTTCATAACGATAAAAATTTAGTTAATAATTAGTTATTGATTTGTCCTAATATATCCAATTTAAGTATCAATTTCTAATTGGTATTAAATTCGGGTGCAAAGGTACTGCTTTTTTTTGATACTATTGTAATCAGTATTC